>WNFJ01025882.1_pt2 | contig 23498 bp, 18 predicted proteins | sample 5400461 | NCBI WGS metagenome assembly WNFJ01 (sample SAMN13153349, study PRJNA577476) | soil metagenome | isolation source: 115 cm saprolite on Douglas fir-dominated hillslope | place: USA:California | collected 2013-09-17
CCATCCGCGGGCCCGGAGAAATTTGACTTAGTGGAAGCTTTACGGTCGCTGGCCACTCTAGCCGACCGCTTGCGCGAAGAAGAGAAGGACCTCCCCAAGGAAGGGAAACTATGAGCAGAATTCACGAAGCATTGAAAAAAGCTGAACAAGAGCGGGCAGTATCGCAGGGAGGTTCGGCGCAGCCTGGTTTCACGATTCCGGAAGCGTCGGAGCCGCCCATGAGGACGATGCAGGAGGAACCGCCGGTAACGGTGGCTACCGGAGCGCCCGCCGGTGGTGTTCCACTCACCTCCGCGATGCCGTCGTTCGCCAGTCCCTTCAGCCTCGACGCTTTATTGGCGCGCTGCCCGCAGTTGGAGTGGAAGCCCGACGAGAAGACGATGTTGTTTTTCAACGGCGACGATACCGCGCGGGGTACAGAGGAATTCCGCACGCTGCGGTCGCGCCTTTACCACACGCGCGAGAAGATGACGCTTAAGAAACTGCTGGTAACCAGCGCATTGCCCAAAGAGGGCAAATCCTTCACCTCGGCAAACCTGGCGCAGGTGCTGGTGCGGCAGCACGGACGCCGCGTATTGCTGATCGATGCCGACTTGCGCGGCCCGCGCCTCCACATGATGCTGGGCACGACCTCGTCCCCCGGCCTTTCCGATTACCTTCAGGGCAGAAGCGACGAGTTTTCGATCATGCAGCGCGGGCCCATGGAAAACCTGTTCTTTATTCCCAGCGGGGACGAAATCTCCAATCCCGCCGAACTGGTGGCCAACGGACGCCTGAAGTTCCTGTTGCAGCGGGTAGAAGCTTTGTTCGACTGGATCATCATCGATTCGCCGCCCGCGGTGCCGGTCTCCGATGCCAGTGTGCTGGCGAAGACCTGTGACGGCGTGCTCATGGTGGTGCGCTCCAATGCGACGCCGATCGATATGGCGCGCCGGGCGCGGGAGGAATTTCCCGACCAGGCCCTGGTGGGGGTCGTGCTGAACGGCACGGACAGTGATTCCATTCCTTATTCGCGTTACTACTACGCGGCGTATGGAAAGAATGTGACCGACTCCAAGTCCTAGGGAAATAGGGAAACGTGATCCGGCTGTTCAAAGTCTATTATCCGTTGCGCACGCTGGTTCTTCTGGTGGGCGAAGCCATGATCGTTTGGCTTTCGTTCGTGCTGGGAACGATGCTACAGAACCGAGAGGATAGCTGGCTTCTGCTCAATGTGGAAAACGGCTATGTGAAGATTCTCGCGGTCACCGGTATCGTGCTGCTCTTCTCCCATTTGTTTGATCTATACGATTCGTCCAGCCTGGGAGCGAAATGGGACCAGATATTTCGCGTCTTGCTGGTGCTTGGGTTCGTAGCGCTGGTACTCTCGGCGGTCGGTTTCCTTTATCCGAGCATTCTGCCTGGAAATGGGTCGGCTCTTGCAGGACTCATCATTCTCACCTTTACTTTGCTCGGCTGGCGTGGCGCCTATTTCTGGATGGTGAAACAGCCCTTCCTGCGCGAGCGAGTCTATGTTCTGGGCACAGGAGAACGAGCCCTGCGCTTGGTAACGGGTCTGCGCGAGCGCGCTGCTTTAGGCGTTGAAGTTGTAGGGTGGACCGGAGATCTTGATGGCGAATTGACCCGTGACGCCGCGGCATCGCACCTGTTGGGTTTGGCCAAGGGGGAAAAGGGGGTGCATCGCGTGATCGTCGCCATGCCGAACCGGCGCGGGACTTTACCCGTCGAAGAGTTACTGGACCTGCGGTTGGGGGGCGTCAAGGTGGAAGAGGCGACCTCATGGCTGGAGAAGATCACGGGACGGATTGAAGTGGAGCAGTTGTATCCCAGTTGGCTGATTTTTGCCGAAGGGTTTCGCTTCAGCAGCGTCTTCCGGCTGGTCCGCCGGGCGGTGAATTTTTTGGTCGCTCTCGCCGGGCTGGTGATTTCGTTGCCCTTGCTGCCCTTTATTGTGCTGGCGGTGAAACTGGATTCTTCCGGCCCGGTGGTATACCGCCAGCAACGTGTGGGACGGCGGGGAGTTGTTTTTTATTGCTACAAGTTCCGTACCATGCGCGTGGACGCGGAGGCAGATACGGGCGCGACCTGGGCCTCGGACGATGATCCGCGCATTACCCGCGTGGGCAAGTTCCTGCGCTCCTCGAGGCTCGATGAAATTCCCCAGTTGTGGTGCGTGCTTAAAGGAGACATGCATTTTGTGGGGCCGCGTCCCGAACGTCCTGAATTTGTGCAGTGGCTGAGCAAGGAAATTCCCTACTACGGCGTTCGGCACGTGGTCCGCCCGGGCCTTACGGGATGGGCGCAAGTGCAATACAAATACGGCAATACTCTGGCGGACGCCCGGGAAAAGCTGCAATACGATCTGTTCTACATCAAGAACGCGTCGCTTGGCCTGGATCTGCTGATCATGTTCCAGACCATTAAGATCGTGCTGCTGGGACGAGGAGCGCAATGACGTGGCTATTTTGGGCCTCGGCTCTTCTGATTGCCTATACCTATGCGGGTTACGTGGGCTGGCTGTGGCTGCATGCCCGCCTTGCGCCCTGGCCGGTACTTCGTTCGCAACAGGAACCCCAGGTCTCCATCGTGATGGTAGTGCGCAACGAAGAGCGGTGGATCGAGGGCAAACTGCGAAACCTGCTGGAGTTGGATTATCCGCAGGGCCGATATCGGATTGTCGTGGTCTCGGATGGTTCGACAGACCGTACGGACGTCATTCTGCGCCAGCATGCGGACGATCCGCGGGTGCAAGTGCTGATGAGCCAGTTGTCTCGCGGCAAGGCCTGCGGATTGAACGACGCGATCTCCGCCGCGGAGGGGGACGTAATTGTCCTTACCGACGTCCGCCAGAGAATCGAGCCTGGGGCGATACGCCTGTTGATGGAAAACTTCGCGGATCCGCAAGTAGGTTGCGTAAGCGGAGCGCTGATGTTGGGCGATCCGGAATCGGGTGAGGCGGGCAAGGGAATGGGGCTGTATTGGCGGATCGAAAAAAAGATTCGAGAACTGGAATCGGAGTCTGGTTCGGTCGTAGGCGCGACCGGAGCGCTTTATGCCGTACGGCGGGAACTGCTGGTTCCGCTGCCCGAAGGAACGATTCTGGACGACGTCTATGTTCCGATGGCGGTGGTGCGGCAGGAGAAGCGTGTGGTTTTCGAAGCGCGGGCCCGGGCCTGGGACCGTCCGGACCTGGGCGACGGTCTGGAATTCGCGCGGAAGGTGCGAACGCTGAGCGGGAACTATCAACTGGTGCAACTGGCGCCGTGGGTTGTAAGCGGTGAAAATCCGTTGCTCTTCCGGTTCGTGAGTCACAAATTGCTGCGGCTGGCGGTTCCGTTCGCGCTGGGCGCGATGCTGGCCGCCTCGTTGTGGTTGAAGGCTCCTCTCTACAGGATGGCGCTGGCTTTGCAGATGGCCTTCTACGGACTGGCTCTTCTGGCGCTGGCGCGTTTCCCCAAGGTCGGCCTGATCGGTCGGGCCGCGGATGCGGCGGGTACGTTTGTGCTGCTGAATACAGCAGCGCTGGTAGCTTTCGCTAATTTTGTCGGCGGACGGAAAATCGCATGGAGCCGATGAAGATCATGCCACCCATCTCGAAACTGGTCCTCCGGACCGAGCACGCCTGCGAGGCGCGCAGACCTCGTAAGGACGTCGAACCGGCATGGTTGTGTGCTTCCGTTGCCGCCATTTCCGCAGGCCAGGATTGGACTGCATATCCGGAGCGGAAATGAACCAGCAGCCCAGGGGAATGGAATCAGTTCGGAGGTTCAAGGCCGACAGCGATGCCAGAAGCAGTCTGGCGTACCGTGCCTTGGTTCTTTTTTCCCTGTTCTACTTCGTTCGTCCGGAAGACTTCATTCCCTTGCTTAACGTCGTTCCCATCGGAAAGATTACAGGCGGGGTCGCTTTGTTCGCGCTTATTTTCATAGTTCCCTCCGCTCACCACCTCGAACTCAAGGTTCTGCTCCTGCTTTTGGCCCACATGATCTTGTGCATTCCCTTTGCAGTATGGCGGTTTGGGGCGTACGACACAGTGGTAAACAGGTTTTCCAAAGGCGTCGTCGTCGCCATTCTGATTTATATGGTTGCCACTTCGGTTACGGAGGTTCGCAGGCTTCTCGCCATCCAGGCAGGAGCGGTCGCTCTGATCACGGTGGCCTCGGTGCTGGTTCATCATACGGAATCCGGCAGGCTGACGGGCGTCCAGAAGGGCATTCTGGAAAATCCCAATGACTTGGCCATCAACATAGCCATCAATTTTCCTTTGTGCGTGGCTTTCTTGTTTGCGTCGAAGAGTAAACGAGCCAGGCTGTTCTGGGCCCTTAGTCTTATTTTCATGTTGTGGGCGGTGGTTGCCACCTATTCCCGAAGTGGTTTGCTTGCAATGGTGGTTACTGTGGCAATCTGTATTTGGGAGTTCGGCATCAGAGGAAAGCGCAAAGCGGTGCTGGTTGGTGCCGTTTTCTGCGGGTTTATAGCCGTTGCAGTCATCCTCGCGACACCCAACTATCTTCTGCGTATCGAAAGTCTGGCATTCGGCAACATAGAAGGCTCCGGCGATAGAGGTTCCCTGGAGGCACGTCAGGAGCTGCTAAGGGACAGCTTGACGCTTATGGTCCATCATCCTCTACTCGGGATTGGGCCGGGCAACTTCGAAAGCTACACCGGGACTTGGCGCGTGGCTCACAACACCTACACCGAATTGGGAGCCGAGACTGGGCTTCCGGGTCTCTGTCTGTTTGTGTTAATGCTCGTTCTCACGATGCGCAAAATGCGACGCGTTCGGAAGCTGCCCGGATACGAATCCAGCGAAGACATTCGCCTGTGGAGCAGCGCGTTGTGGGCGGCCATGGCGGCCTACATGGCGGGGGCCATGTTCGCTTCCACGGAATATAACCTTTTCCCATACTTCATGGTGGGCTATGTCTGCGCCGTTTATCGAATCGCGAGCTTACCACGGACTACAAGTGGTTCGAAGCAGGATGAAGCCGAGAACGGAAACAAAGGAAAGCCTCGATATGGCGCGAAAGGCGAACGGGAAATGGCTTGGATTCGCTAACCGAGATCTGGACAGTAGCGCTCGGACGGAGACTATCGCCTCCCCAAAAAGCTCTATAAAGAGATTTTCCGATGGTTTGAGATCTGCGGATGGAGGGCCGGCAGGTTGCGGAGGAAGCAATCTCGGTGAACAGACGAAGGCCTTACCGTGATCGCGACAACAAACCTGGAGCCTTCGAGTTTCGGGGAAAAGCGTAAATTCCGGATGAGCGTGAGAGGAGAACTGCATGTGTGGCATTGCTGGCATCGTAAGCGCGGCGGCGGATGACCGAATTGATGCGTCTACGATTCACCGCATGTGCCAGGCGATTGTGCATCGCGGTCCGGACGACGAAGGCATTTTTGTCAAAGACGGTACCGGCCTCGGCATGCGCCGCCTTAGCATCATCGATCTGGCGGGGGGCCACCAGCCGGTATTTAACGAAGACCGATCTGTCTGGGTTGTATTCAACGGAGAGATTTACAATTTCCCAGAACTTCGCGCCGAGCTTCTGGGCCGCGGCCATCGACTGACCACGCACACCGACACAGAAGTGATTGTTCATCTCTATGAGGAATTGGGCGCTGATTGCGTCAATAAGCTGCGCGGCATGTTCGCGTTCGCCCTATACGACGAGCGCCGGCGAAAGTTACTGATTGCGCGCGACCGCTTCGGCAAGAAGCCGTTGCACTATGCCTTGGCGGGTGAACGGTTGTTCTTCGGCTCTGAAATCAAGGCCATCCTTGCAGTCGCCCCGGAACTCGCGGAAGTGAACAATGAGGCGCTTCTGCAATACATGTATTTCGGCTATGTGCCGGATCCTCTCACTGCTTTTTTGCCCATCCAGAAGCTTCCGCCCGGCCACTTGCTGGAATTCGAGGCGGGCGCAGTTCGGGTCCGGCAGTATTGGGACTTGCCTCAATACGGCACGCATCAGCCGAGCAGCGAGGAAGAATGTCTGGAGGAACTGGAGCGACGGCTTGCCGAAGCGGTGAAGATCCGGTTGATTTCCGACGTTCCTCTGGGCGCATTGCTCAGTGGTGGCATCGATTCCTCCACCGTCGTCGCCTTGATGACACGGGCCAGTTCGAAGCCAGTGAAGACTTTCTCCATCGGTTTTAGTCACGATGATTTCAACGAAGCCCATTATGCCCGAATCGTGGCAAAACACTTTGGCGCCGAGCACCATGAACTGGTTTTGGAACCGAACGTTTTGGAAACCGTCGAGACACTGACGAGTTCGCTGGAAGAACCGTTTGGCGACTCCTCCATGCTGCCCACCTACTACGTTTCCTGCATGGCGCGAAGGCATGTGACGGTCGCCTTATCGGGCGATGGCGGGGACGAGATTTTTGCGGGATACGATCGCTATGGAATTCATCTTCGCCGGAAGATTTTCGAGCGCATTCCGCGCTGGGCCTGGCGTTGGTACCGGGAGCGGATCTATCCTCAGTTGCCACACGACCTGCGCGGAAAGAAATTCTCCTACAACGTTTCTTTGCCCTGGCGGGAGCGATATGTAGACGGGATTTCCTTCGTCCCCTCCTTCGAAAGAGACTTGCCCCTTTGGTCGAATGAGTTTCGCGAAACTCTGAAGGGTACGGCTAACCCCGAAGATGTGATGTTTGGATATTTTGACCGCGCCCCGGCGAATGACCCCATCAGCCAAATGCTGTATGTGGACACAAAAACCTACATGGCGGCCGATATCCTGACCAAAGTGGATCGCATGAGCATGGCGACATCGCTCGAGGTCCGCGCACCCATTCTCGACCACGTGTTTGTGGAATGGGCGACCGGGCTACCTTCGGACTGGAAACTTCGCGGCCGAGTTCAAAAGTATGTTCTTCGCAAGCTCGCCGAACGAGTCGGTGTGCCGCGAGAAGCGATTTATCGGCCGAAACGGGGCTTCGCCCTGCCCCTAGTCCATTGGATGCGGAATGAATTAAAAGATCTGATCGTAACGGTTCTTCTGGAGCCTAAGACGATGCAACGCGGGTACTTTAATCCACAAGGCGTGCGGCAATTACTGGATGAGCACTTTCGCGGGCGTCGGGATCATTCCGGACGAATCTGGCGATTGCTGATGTTCGAACTCTGGCATCGCAATTACTTGGAGAGAATCCCGAAGTCAGGTGTTGAAACGGACTTGCGTGTGGCGGACGTTACTGGGAAGCTGGAATGAATTTGCTCGCGAACACGCCTGCCGGCGACGATCCGAATCAAACTGCGGTCCAGCAGCACACGCACCCGCCATTTCCTGCCGGTTCGATAAGCCCGATCCTTCTCATGATCAATAGTCTGGAGACGGGCGGGACCGAGCGTCAGTTCGTCGAGCTCGCGCGATCCTTGCGGGCCTATCATTTCCAGGTACACCTGGGTTGCCTGCTAAAAAAAGGTCCGCTGTTGGACGGTCTCGGCGATTTGCATTCCTTTGACCTGGGCGGGAGCCTCTACGGTTTGCAGTCGATCAAAAGCCGGTGGGCTTTGGCGCGCCGTTTGCGGAAGTTGCGCGTGCGGGTAGCCCATGCGTTCGATTTCTACAGCAATTTGATCTTGATTCCGGCTGCGAGGCTGGCGCGAGTGCCAGTAGTGATTGGCAGCCACCGTCAACTCGGCGATCTTCTCACTCCCGCGCAATTCCGCGCTCAACTGATGATATTTCGCTGGTGTGATCGAGTCGTTTGCAATTCCCGAGCTGCGGCTGACCGGCTGCGGCAAGCCGGCCTCCCGGAAAACAAATTGGTTGTGATTGGCAACGCCTTGCCGCCCGAGGCGTTTGCAGAGACTGCGCCCGCCTTGATTCGCGCCGCTGGCACGGTTCGGGTCGGGATGATCGCCCGGATGAATGCATCCTATAAAAACCATCACGTGTTTCTTGGAGCAGCAGCGCGACTGAGCCGCATGTTCCCCGGGGCTAAGTTTCTTCTGATCGGCGATGGTCCGCTGCGCCCGGAACTTGAGCGTCATGCCGCCGAACTGGGCTTGCAGGATTGCATACAGTTTCTGGGGGATCGGCGTGACATACCGGCAGTGCTTGCCAATATGGATGTGTCAGTAGTGCCCTCCGCTTCGGAGAGTCTTTCCAACGTGATGCTGGAATCCATGGCCGCAGGGGTGCCGGTGGTGGCGACTGATGTCGGAGGAAATTGCGAACTGGCCGGCGATGGACGGGCCGTGTTGATTGCACCGAACGATGTGGAAGCGCTTGCAGCCGGAATTGGGCGCGTACTGGCGGATCCGGAATTGCGGTCCTCCATGTCTCGCAATGCGCGGGAGTTTGCTAAAGCGAATTTCATCGTGGAGCGAATCCGCGGGCAGTATTGCTCGCTCTATGCGGAGGTACTCGCGAGCCGCGGCCGGCGCCCGGATCCGAGCCACACCTCTGACCAGGAAACTGATGCCTATCCCCGTATTCGTGTCGCCTTTGTTGCTCCCAGTTTGCGCTACGTTGGAGGGCAGGCGGTGCAGGCTGATCTGCTGATGCGCAATTGGAAAGGGGATACGAACGTGGAGGCTACGTTTGTTCCGGTTGATCCACGGCTGCCTCATGGTTTCCGCTGGATTGAGCGCGTTCCGTTCCTGCGCACAATCGTCCGCGAACCATTGTATCTTTTGAAACTCTGGCTGAACTTGAAAGATGTGGATGTTGCCCACATCTTTTCAGCTTCGTATTCCTCTTTTCTACTGGCCCCGCTCCCAGCGTGGTGCGTGGCACGCCTGCGGGGCAAGCAAACATTGATCAATTATCGGAGCGGAGAATGCCGCAATCACTTGAAAGGATCAATTCTCGCGAGGCGCGTGCTGAAAAGCACTGATCGGCTGGTAGTTCCTTCCGGGCACTTGGCAGGTATCATGCGCGAGTTCGATTTGGAAACGCAGATTGTCCCGAATATTGTGGACTTTTCTCAATTTTCTTTTCGTTTGCGCAGTCCGGTGCGTCCACACCTCATTTGTACTCGCGGATTCCATCCTTACTACGGAATTGACGTAGTGGTGAGAGCCTTTGCTGAAGTCCAAAAGTCTTGGCCGCAGGCCCAGCTCGATCTTGTGGGCGGGGGTGCGTTGGAGCACGAGATAAAGAATCTGGTTCAGCAATTGGGTCTGTCTGGAATCAATTTCTTGGGGGTAGCATCGCGACTCGAGATAGGCAGGTTTTACGATCAGGCGGACATTTTCGTGAATGCTTCCAACCTGGATAATATGCCGGTTTCGGTGTTGGAGGCGTTTGCCTCCGGCACACCGGTTGTGACTACGGCGCCGGAAGGAATGCGTTACATCGTGGATCAGGGGCGCACGGGATTGCTCTCGGACCCCGGGGACGCCGCCGCCCTGGCGACAAATATTCTCAGAGTGCTGAACGATTCCGAACTTGCGACGCGCCTGGCCCAGAACGCATTCGCCGAGACGAGCCGGTACAACTGGCAGTCTGTGCGCGAACAGTGGCTGAAGGTCTACCGCGGTCTTGTGCCGCGCTGTGGACGGACGGAAGAAGTATTGGCGCGTCAGGTTTGAACCGCTGCTGCCCCGTCGCAGCCACCTAAATTTCATGCAACACGATACGGGCTAGGAGGGCTATTCCCGGTCCGAGCCGGTCATGCGATGGAAACTGATTTCGCTTCGCACGTTTGGCCCGGCCATTCGTGAGATTCCCCCTCCAGGCAGACCCGATGCCACAACTCAAGGTTGAGCAGGCGCCAGATGCGGTCATAGTGATCGCGATATTGGGCGCGGTGCTCGCGGAAGAGCCTTTCGATGGCAGCGCGGTTGAAAAATCCGCGGTCTATACTGCGCGGTTCTAAAAGCATCTGCTCGATGGAGTCCAGTTGAGCGCCCGCCAGCCAGCCGCTCCAAGGGGTTGGAAATCCTAACTTCGGCCGGTAGATAATCGAGTGGGGAAGCAAGTCCTCCATTGCTTTCTTCAGGATGTGTTTGCCGGTGCCGCCGCGTATTTGAATGCTGGCCGGAACTCGAGTCGCCCATTCCACCAGGACATGATCGAGAAACGGCACGCGGCTCTCTATCGATGCTGCCATGCTCATGTTGTCTTGCTTCATCAAGAGCTCAACCAGGTACGTCTTGATGTCAGTGTAGAGCAGACGCTGCAGAAGATCTCCAGAGGATTTCTTCCAGTATGCCAGTACATTGTGATAGGCGGAGCCGGCCGCAATCTCGCCGTGAAATTCATCCGCGAGAAGGTCGCTTTGGTCTTTCCGGTTAAACGCGGAAAAGAAATTGTCGAAGTAAAAAGAGTCCCATGATTCTCCATCGAGAGCGAGAAAAGTGTGCGAAATCTTACGACGTGCCGTGGCGTTGATCCAGGTCGAAGTGGCGATAGAATCGCGGAGACGGTGCCGAATGCCGCTTGGGACCAGGTTGCGGTAGACGCGATCGAAGGCAAAATTCTTCAACGTGAATGCGTAGCGCGAATATCCGGCGAGGGTTTCATCGCTGCCTTCGCCTGTGAGCACTACTTTGACGCGATCACGGGCTAACTGCGCGACGAAAAACAGCGAAACGCTGGAAGGCCAGACGATCGGCTCGTCCTCATGCCAGATCAGTTTGGGAAGCGCGCCAAAAAAATCCTGGCGGCTCATGAAAACTTCGTGATGGATCGAATTGAGATGTTGGGCTACGGTTCGAGCGTAGGGAAGCTCGCTGTATGTCTGTTCGGTATAGCCGACTGAAAATGTTTCTACGGGCTCGCGCCTGAGTTTGGTCATCAGCGCTGCCACAGCGCTGGAATCGAGTCCGCCGCTTAAGAATACGCCGAGAGGAACATCGCTCATCAGGTGGCTATTGACCGCTCCTTCGAGCAGTTCGCGGTAACTCTCAACGTAGTAACGCTCATCGTGAGGCTTATCTGCGGCAGCCTGTGGCAGATCCCAATATTCTTCCACCCGCAGGTTGCCCTGTTCGTCTATTTCGAGCCTGTGGCCGGGCATCAATTTCTGCACGCCGGCGTAAAAAGTTTCGTCTCCCGAGAGATATCCGAAGCTCAGAAACTCCGGAAGAGCGGTACGATTAAATTCGGGACGCACTCCTGGATAAGCCAGCAGGACTTTGATCTCCGAGCCGAAGATAAAAGTCCGGGCGGTCAGCCGATAGTACAGAGGTTTGATCCCGAGACGGTCGCGAGCAATAAAAAGAGACCTTCGCTTCGCATCCCAGATGGCGAATGCAAACATCCCTCGCAGGTGCAGGACGCAGTCCTTGCCATATTCTTCGTAGAGGTGAACGATGGTTTCGGTGTCGCTTTGGGTACGATAACGATGGCCCAGGGTGATTAAGCGCTCGCGCAGCGAGCGGTGGTTGTAGATTTCCCCGTTGAAAACGATCCAGACAGAACCGTCTTCATTGCTGATGGGCTGATGTCCAGTGGCGAGGTCGATGATGCTGAGGCGGCGCATGCCCAGGCCGATCCTGCCCTGAATAAAGAAACCATCGTCATCTGGGCCGCGATGGGCCATGATGTCGCACATACGCCGCAGAACCCCAGAATCGGCGTGCGCGTCTTGCCCGAACTCAACCATGCCCGCAATTCCGCACATATCGTTTTTCTAACCCAACTGCGCATCCAAAGAGCGATTCAGGTTACCGAATCGAAAACTTCGAAATCACTGAGCACCGAATCTTCCACAAGTTTACTTTCGCTGGAGAAAGCTTTCTGTGACGCGGGTCGATTTAACCACTCGAATCTCTCGCTCCGGAAGGGATGGGAAACGAATCGTTTGCCCCGCCATTCTCCGAAGCTGCCCCCAACCATAATAACGTGCGTGAACCGGCCGCGTTCCAATTTGCAATAGAGCAACTTCGCATCGCTGGTCCAAAGAGCGCAGGTCCATGGCGTGCTTCCCTGGGCGAGAAACAAGAATTCCGTGGTCTGAAGTGCCAGGTAACGGTAACCACTAACTCCGCAGGCAGCGCTTTCGCTAATCGCAGAAAATTCGCCGACTTCCGAGGCTTTGGTCACAGGCAATAGCAAGGCAGCACAGGCATCTGGCAGTTCCACATTGTTGCTGACGCGCACCACGGGCGCCATCCGCTTTGACCCGTACGCTGGAGACACCAAGCCTTCCATGACTTCCCTGGCCCACGTGGAATGGCGATCAATGAGAAGTGCGAGGCAGGCGCTCTGCGTGACGGCGTCCGCTGAGAATGAAGCGAAGATTGCGCCTCGTTCCTCTTGAACTTCAAGATCAGGAGCGAAATGCCAAAAGATCTCAACGAGATGGCTGCCGTGGCCCTCGGCAGCATCGAGCACAAACCAAGAGCCGCCTTTCACGTGGAACACGGACCGGCGATGGAGCACAGGATCGTGCAGTCTGCGGTATCCGTCGTGGCTACCGACAAAGAAATCAAAGGTCTGGCCAGCGAGCCAAGTCTCGGCCTTCACATTCGGAATCGAACTCCAAGCGAACGGCCCTTCGGGAACGGCTTGATCCAGCTTGTCTATTCGGAGGGTATTGTGCGCACCCGTGCCGCGGAATTGATTGCGATCCTCTCCATCGGAGATGTAGCAGTAGGTGCCGGGATCGACCAGGAAGCGATGTCCGTCAAGGGAGAGGCGAACGCTGAGAGCGTCGGCATGTCCGTGACCTGATTGACCTGTACCTTGCGGTCCAGCATCGATCATCAACTGTTGCCGGCAAGGCTGTTCGTCGTTGATGAGATAGAGGCCTCCGGCTTCAAATGCGTTCGACGTGCTCGCCACCGGGGAATGGGGCTTATCGAAAACCTGAATGGCCTTGCCGCCGAACAGCCAGATGGCTTCCTCGGTCAGACGGGCTCTCGCGTATTTGCCGCAATCGTAAAGGATGGCGCCGATGGCTAGAGGGTCGGTCATGCACTCGACTTGATTCCGGCGCGGATTAAATACCCTGCCTCCGTCATCGTCTCCGAAACCTTCGGGCGGTCCGAGTTCGGAAAGCGATTGAACGACATCCAGCATTTTCTTCAATACGTTTTCGAATGGTTCGGGAATCGCGAAGCAAGTCTCGCTCGCGAGCCGGCGAGCGTGCAGGAAAAAGTCAAGAGCGTATACGTGGTAGTAAAGCGTTTGCTCGAAGTAAACCCCGTCCGGACGAACCTGCCGCTGGGCTTCTTCCAGGAGGATTTTCCATCCTTTTTGTCGCCAGCGTTCTGCTGCGAAGATTTCCGGGCATAGGGTGCCAATGGAAAAGAGCGCGACCGCCTCACCCAGCAGGTGAGTGTTGGGCGAAAAGTACGTCGACAAATACCGCGCGATGTATCGTCCGTGCACTTGTAAAGCGAGAAGAATATCCGTTTGGAAGATAGCGGGCAGGTCCGGGCAGCCAACGAGCAAATTGCGAACCCAGAGCCAAGACAAGCTTCGGAATGCGACTTCAAGAGCACTGGCCCAGTTGATGCCGAGAGGATAAGGATTCGCCTTCTGCCAGGAATAAAACTGAGCCGCAAGCTCCTTCGCGTAAGCCGGATTCCGGCTCAAGAGCCAAGCCTTCGCGAGCGTGACCAGGTGTTGGTGGCGGTTCAGTTCCCAGATGACTTTGTGATCGCCCACGGCGCGAAAATCCAGGAAATTAAGCGTGAACCACGGCTGCAAAGGGCTTCGCTTCCCGTGAACAGGATCGGAATGCCAGTCAATTTTTGCACCGTAGTCGAGATCTTCGTATCCCAGCAAATGAAACTTGTGCCGGCAAATGTTGTCGGCTTCGAGAATGATCGCGTCGGCGTCGCGGGGCAGATGCCTGCGCAATAGAGCGGCGCGATTCGCGGCCTCGTCCTTACTTATTCCGAAGAAAAATTTCGCGCCAGAGGCAGCCTGAGGCCTTAGCTGGGGCGCCCGTGGTCCAAGGCGGGCGCGGTATAGCGCTAAATCGTAGCGCTTTGAAACCTCCTGGCCGAACCGCGTGCAGACCTCTTTCCACGGCATTCGACGCAGGCGGGACCATTTGTTTTTCCCTCTGGAAGTCACAAATGCCATGTTACCGTGCCTGGGCAAAGCAGAGACAGAGAACTGTTATCGTTCCGATTACCGTTGCGCGGAATGCGCGAATTGCGGCTTGTAAATAATAGGCGGTCTTGCGCTGTAAGAATAATTAAGCCCGCCCGGTCATTGGTTATGGAACTCAGAGTTCGCCTTCCGCTTGTGCCCCAGGATCAAGGCGCGTAGGAAATCATAGGTTGAGTTGCCGAGCACTCTCTTGATAGCGGCCCTCGCTTTTTCCTGGAATTGTGCCTGGTGCAGTCCCTGTCCGCGGCAGGCTCGCATCAATCCCTCCACCGTAGCAGTTTCGAGCACAGCAATCCGAGCCAATGCGAACCGGTCTGTGGTGGCAAAGTTCACTCCCGTGCGGCTTATTGCCATGGTCCGAAATCCCGCCGCTTTTACCGCTTCGATGACGCGCCGATTCCACCGTCCGCCGGGGCAGGAAAAATGGTCTACCGGCACGCCAATGATCCGTTCCAAACGCTCCTTCGCCCCCTTGGTCTCGTCGTGAAGGCGAGAGCAGTCGATGTCGGTCAGATAGGGATGGGTCTGGGAATGGCATCCGATTTCAAATCCGAGCGCACTCAACGTGCGCAATTGTGATTCGGACAAATACCCGGCCTTGCCCAGGAAACCAGCCGTGACGTAAAACGTGGCGCCGAAGCCGGCCTTTTGTAGCAAGGGCGCTGCGCAAAGCAGATCTGTCTCGCTGCCGTCGTCAAAGGTGATGCATACACTTTTATGGTCGAAGGACTGTATCGCCTGGCTCACGTTTTTGCCCCGCCAACCGTCGCACGCGAGTTGGTCCATCTGCTTGCCAAACTCAGAGACCGTCACGGCGTAACGAGTGTATCCCGACTCGGTGTTGCACAGAGTTCTCCCTGGGAGGGCCAGTTCGTGATACATCAAGAACGCTGTGCCGACTTCAGCCATCAAAGAATCCCGCGCAACTCCATTTACAATCTTGCCTTCTGAAAGGCGCGTTCCACAAAGCTTAGCCAGTCGCCAACTTCCGGTAACGGATCCTGCCACTGAAAGTTGTCGTGGAAAGCGCCAGGCACTGGCGTCATGACTGCTAGCAACGTGCGTAATCTTCCGGGATAGGGCTTGGGATATCCCGGTGGCGCACCGCGCCAGACTTCCACCAGATGACGAAAATCTCCCAGTAGCCACCGGCACGAGACGCCGGTCCGAAAATGATTCACGACCTCGATGTCCCCGGTCTCCGCCATTCGTGCCAACCATACGGGGAAATTCGCTTCTGCGTAGCAAGCCAGCGGCAAGGAGTTCCAAAAGCGTCCATTCACTTCCATAAAAACGGGCGCAGCGCCAGGAACCTGCCGGAACTCAACCATGGCAACGCCATGCCAATGCAGGGCCTGCAAAATTGCAAGAGAGTACTGACGAACTTGCGGATCGGGCTCAACACTGATGCGAAGTGCGCTGCCGGAGCCGGAAGGATGTACATCGCGGATGCGGCGGTGGGCGAATTCCGCCCGTAACTCGCCCTGCCGCATTAATGCGAAGTAGCCCGTACCCTGGCCTTCCACAAATTCCTGTACTAAAACGTGCGAGCACATCTGCCTCAATTCACGAAATACTGCCAGGAGTTCCTGCGCATTTCTGGCATAGCGAGGCCGTCCCGTCCCCCGCACTCCACCGTCCGGATGGGTCTCTACGGAACTGCGTGGTTTCAGAACCGCAGGAAATCTTATCTCACGGCCCGCTTCGAGAGCCTGGTCATCATTGCAGATAACTGTAGTTTTTGGAACGGGGACGCCGAGCGAAGACGCCAGACGGACCGTTTTCTCCTTATCGAATGCCAGCAGAAGGTCGGCATGAGACGGCAATACCAATCTCGTCCCCGCGGCGAGAAGTCGATCGCGCTGGGCTGACAGTGGAAGAGTAGTAGCTTCTGTCATGGGGAGAACCAGCGTGCCAGGTTGCTCCTGGGCTATTTGCATAATGCGCGCGATGAAACTCGCGACATCTTCTTGAGGCGAGGGATACCGGAATGTTCCGTGGCATAGGCGAGACCAACCTGCTTTCGACCACGCATTCGATTCACCGACCAGGATCTGATGGCCGGCATTCGACAGCGAACGCACACACGCCACGGCCTGATTCTGGTTGCCGTCGAGTATCAGAATTCTCATAGCTGTACTGGCAACGCCGGGGTGACCTCCGGGCTTTGCCTGGTGCGGAATCGGGCCGCGGCATCCTGAAGCACTCCCGCGAAACGGCGGGCGATCTGCGCCCAATCGTAGCGTGCCGCCAAAGCAGCGGCGGCCTGCTCATAACTTTGGCGCAGCCGCGGATCGCGCAGGAGTCGAAGGATGGCGGCCGCGAACGATTGCACATCGTCGGCAATGAGCAAGTCGCGGCCATCGGTCACGTCCAACCCTTCAGCGCCAATTGACGTGGAAACCATTGCCTTTGCCATGGCCATCGCTTCGAAAATCTTGAGCCGTGTGCCTCCGCCAATGCGCAGAGGAACGATGACCACGGTGGCGAAGCGCAAATAATCGGTGACGGTAGCTACCGTCCCCGTTACTTCAACGGAGGACGATGCCAGGCGCCGCACACGCGCGTGAGGATTTCGGCCCACAATCTGAAAACGCGCAATCGGAAAATCGGCCAAGACTGCAGGCCAGATTTCACGGCAAAAATATTCCACGGCGTCGATGTTGGGCTCCCAATCCATGGAGCCGGTGAACACAACAACCGGCGGATTTCCCGAAGCCGAAGGCACCACTTTATATTGCTCCGTGTCCACCCCGGTCGGGACGACCGTGATAGGACAGCCAGGAGACAACCTTAGCATCGCTTCGCGATCATGCTCAGAAACCGCAACTACGTGCTGAAATCTTCGAAGCGAGCGAGTTTCGTAGAGTTCCATTTTCCGGGCTTCGATGCCATACGAGAGCTTCCGCAAGGGATTTTTTTCGGTATGGGCCATCCGCCGCCAAAGCGCGGTCTCCACGTTGTGCTGAAAAAGAACGACGGGCAGCGGCGAGTGGCCGGGAAAATTCAACGAAGCCGAGAGGAAATCGCATACCGCCACATCCATGCTGCCATCCCCCAGCCACTGTGCGACCTTTTCACGCACCTTGCCATGAGTGAACTTTTTCACTGCATAGGGGGCAGGAGAATGCAGTTTAAGAATATAGTCCACAGCCTGGGCCAATCCGCCCTCTGGGGCGGTGACATGAAGGGTTTGGGCCCCCGGAAGTTGCGGAGTGATTGCCGCTTCGTACGCCGGATCATGGCGTCCCCCGTAATACGAAAGAAAAACGACCTCATGATCTCTGGCTAAGTGTCGAAGGATGTTAAACGAACGAATCTTGCCTCCCGTATCGACCGGCAATAGCTTCCCCGCCTTAACCCAGAGTATTTTCATGCCAGTCGACTACCAGCAAATCCCTTCGTAAGTTGTGCCCGCGGTGGGCCGTCGGGACTTCTCAAGATTCACCAGATCCACCACGAAATGGGTGGATCGGAGATGGGAGTTTAAAGTCTCCGTGCTGACTCCGCGAGTTCCGATAACCACCACTTCCGCCTGCTCGAGGACCTGCTCGAGACTTGAACTGAGGAGCGAACCGATGTGGGGAATAACCTCTTCGATGTACTGCCGGTTGGAACCGATGAGTCGTCCCAAGGAAACGTTGTCGTCCCAAATCTTTAGCGTGCAACCTTCGCCGATCAAACGCTTGACTAGTTCCACCTGCGGACTCTCACGCAGATCGTCGGTTGCCGCCTTGAAGCTCAGGCCGAGCATGGCAATCTTCTTCTTACCCGTGCCCAATACGATTTCGACTGCACGATCAAGGTGAGCGTCATTACTCGGCAAAATCGATTGAAAAAGAGGCAATTCAAGGTCGAGTTCCTTGGTGCGGTAGTTCAAAGCCCGAACATCCTTGGGCAGGCAGGAACCGCCGAAGGCGAACCCTGGTTTGAGATAGTTGGGCGAGATATTCAGCTTGGTATCGGCGGCGAAGATCCCGATCACGGCTTCTGCGTCTACCCCCAACTCCTTCGCCATGGTTCCGACCTCGTTGGCAAAAGAGATCTTCACCGCATGCCAGGCGTTGCAAACGTATTTCACCATTTCCGCCGAGCGGAATGAAGTTTCAAAAATATTGCCCGGCACATGGGAATAAACCTCACGCAGGACCTGACTATGGGCAGAATCCGCCGCGCCGATCACGGTGATCGCGGGCTCCAGAAAGTCCGCCACCGCGGTGCCTTCGCGCATAAATTCGGGATTCACGCATACCCCAAAATCTTTCCCCATTTTTTTCCCGCTGGTCTTCTCCAAGGTCGGGACAACGACCGACTCGGCTGTTCCCGGCAGTACGGTGCTGCGCAACACAACCAGATGGAAAGAGTCTTTTTTTCGGAGGGCTTCGCCAATTTCCTGGCAGACTGGGCCAATATGTCCCAGGTCCAGTTTGCCATTGCGCATACTTGGAGTGCCAACGCAGAGGAAGGAAATATCAGTCTTCAAAACAGCGTCTTGCGAGTCCCTGGTGGCATCGAGGCGGGAAGCCTGCCGGCAGCCAGCTATCAGATCAGCCACACCCGGTTCCACGATAGGGCTGCGTCCGGTTTTGAGGGCTTCGACCTTGGCAGCGCTAAGATCCACGCCAATCACGCGGTTTCCCTGATGCGCCAGGCACGCAGCCGTCACCGTTCCGACATAGCCCAAACCAAAAATGCTGATCGCCCGGCTCATTCGAAGTCTTTCCCCTTCTCCCGTGGTACAAACTCAAAGATAGCCGAGTGCACCGGTTCCGGCAAACCCGCGCCGCGGTTTCCGCGCCCAGTCAGGGCTTCGTCCCGACCTTCTGTTTCATGGAAGGACCGGAAGACGGGAAAATCGAGATCATCAGATTGCGAATGCAGGTCTGCAACCGCTGGCCGCAGAATCGCGTGCTTTCAAGATCGCCGAGGTAGGGATCTGCAATTTCACGATACTGCCAGGAGCCTTCGCCATAGGCGCTTAGCATGTATATCTTGGCTTGCGATTCGGGATAAACCATGAGCAGTTCAGCTTTATTTTGAAAATCCATAGCCAGGATGCAATCCGCTTGCTCAACCATCTCCCGAGTCAACGGTTTGGCCCGGTGCTCAGCCAGCGAAATACCGAGTTCCGCAGACGCCTGTTGTGCCCAGGCATGGGCTTCGCGACCGGCGCTGGCGTGCAGACCCGCTGACATAATTCGGACTTGGCCTTCCAGCCGGGCCTCAATTAAGGCTTGCTTCATGAGGAATTCCGCCATCGCGCTACGCATGATATTGCCAAAGCACACAAAAAGAAATGAGCGCGCTGAGACTGGAACGAGACGCCGGTTGGCTGCTCGCATTCCGAGCAGATCGAGTAAACGCATCCTGGCGTAAATCCCACCGGCCTTAGGCCCAAGGCGCAGGACGAGGCTGCGTTGTTTCAACAGAAAATCGGGTACTAATTTTCGCAGTATATCCTTTGATGACGCCGCAATCGTACGCGCAGGATCTGCCATCAAAAGGGCAGCCCTCGATGGAAAGCCGACTCTACTGAGCCCGTGGTCATGGTTGAATCCAACTCTGCATTCAAGGCTCACGCTCACCCGATTCGCGGCAGACCCACGAGCGAGAACGACCGGCTAGTGTGTTCCGTTAAATGTTTCCCAGGCTGCTGGTTTTCACAAGTATGAACCTGAAGCCAGCGCACTGGAATTAAAGAATTTTTGTCATTATATACTTCTCTGTGAGAAGGGGCGGCTGAAGGCTATCGCCATTGAGGAAGGTCAAAAATTAATTCATGATCAAGCAATTGCGGGGCGCGGCGCTAACAGTCCTCAAGAGATGCGGAGCTTTTAGTCTGGTGAAAGACAGTGAGTGGCGGCAGCAAAAACTACTAATCCTGTGCTATCACGGAGTGTCCCTCGAAGATGAGCAGAAGTGGCGGCCTTCTCTCTACGTGAGCCCCCAGCAACTGGAACGGCGGTTGGACATCCTGCGCGAGAGGAGGTGCACGGTATTACCTCTGGCAGAAGCGCTGGAACGGCTCTATGGGAAAGATTTGCCCCCACGGAGCGTGGTGCTGACATTTGACGACGGCGGCTACGATTTCTATAAACAAGCTTGGCCGCTGCTGCGGCGATATGGTTTCCCCGCGACAGTGTACCTGACCACGTACTACAGCGAGTTGCAGCGTCCCGTACTCAAGTTGATGTGCTCATACATGCTGTGGAAGGCCCGGGACATGGGGCGTGTCAACCTGAACGAATTTGGGATTAAGCTTCCGGTCACGCTGACTTCGGTGGAGAGCCGGGAGGAGGTCGTCAGCCAATTGCTGCTGGGGGCGGCTCGGCAAGATCTCAACGGCGAAGAGCGGGATCTGATGGCCGCGCGTTTGGCTGAGCGGTTAGGGATCGACTATGAGATGTTGCGGCAGAAGCGCATCCTGCACATAATGAACCCGGAAGAAGTAAAGCAACTTGCAGCTGAGGGCGTCGATTTCCAACTGCACACTCACCGTCACCGGACACCATCGAACGAAGAATTATTTCGGCGGGAAATCCGGGAAAACCGCGACTCGATCGCACATGCAGTGGCCGGCAAGAGAGAGCATTTTTGCTATCCGAGCGGCGCTTACCAGCCGGAATTCTTAGGCTGGCTCGCCAAGGAAGAAGTTGTTTCCGCCACGACCTGTGACACCGGATTCGCGACACCCAAGTCTAATCCGTTGCTGCTGCCGCGGCTTCTCGATACGAGCAGTCGCACCGATCTCGAATTCGAAAGCTGGGTTAGCGGCATTGGCTATTTTCTATCGCGGCGAAGGCGCGGACAACTTGCTTATGTGCCCGACTAACCTGCAGCGGACCGGCCGAGCAGCTTGATCCGTTCAAGTGTTCGACGCCTTATTTCTCCACGCAGGACGACGGCCCGATTTGGAGAATGCCTTTCAGGTAGCCTGGCCATGCTTCGAAATCTGGTAGTAGATACGATGTCCGAGAATGCGATTGAGCAGCGGAGCATAAGAAATTCTTTCGAGCGGCAGGAAAATGCCGGGAGCACGATAAAAGAGACGCCAGACGATCGGGAACACTGCGCTCCGCACTCTGACGATGCGGCAGTCATCGCCGATGACGTAACGCGCTTCCCAAGGGAGCGTTCCACGTTCATCCCGAAAGAACCTCTTAAATAATCCCACCAAGCCCAAGCCGTGGAAAGCGTTGTCGAACTCCAGCACCAGCGTTCCACTGGGCTTTGTAACCCGTTTCATCTCCGCAATCATTTCGCGTTGGGTCTTGAGACTAAATAGGTGCAGAAAGTTGAGTGTGATAACCACGTCAAAAACGTTGCTGGCAAATGGAAGCTGCTGCGCATACGCATTTGCCAATCCCCACTTGGGTTGTCCGGTTAGTTTGCGGGACGTGACACCGAGCATGTCAACCGAGGCGTCACACCCGACGGTGAACGCCGCTTCGGGCGCCAACCCGACGACTCCGCGGCCAGAGCCACAACCGACGTCGAGAACGCGTTTGCCTTTCAGTGTACCGATAAGACCGCGGTAAGCGTGAGCCATTACGGTCTGCCGGTATTCGGCGGGTGCGCCAATATATCGCTGGTCGTAGGAGGCAACGTCACGGTATCCCTCTGCCCCAACTTGGTAATCCACAACCTCGAGATCAGTGTTATCCGGATTCTTCCCCATGAAACCTATTATTTCTCCGTTATAAGATGCCGAGTGTTCATCGGCGCACCAGGATTTTTAGAACTCAGGCTACATTCGCGCCCGAAGCTAAATGCCTGAGACGCTTGGTCAGCCTCCATGTAGTGCCAAGCCCACTCCAGTTCTTTGCAAAGGCCGAACCGTCAGCAATAATACGTATAGCACCCTTTAGCGTGTAAGTGGTCAATAGGGCTGGGTCGATGATGTCTCCTGCAAGAAAACCCGCCAGAAAGCCGCCTCGAACGGCGTTGAGCGACTGCCGCGAGTAAGGCGCTCGCGCCCCAAGAACTAAGATGTAACCAAGAAACATGCCGAGATCTTCGTAAACGGCCTCTCGTTCGCTAAAGGCTTCGAAGTCTACCACCGCAACGCCATCGCACTCGATCAGAATGTTCTGAGGAATAAAGTCTCCATGTTTGGCAGCGGCAGAAACCAGCCTGCCATTCAAAGGCGCACAATGCAGCGACGCGTGCCGGAGTATTTCTTGCGCAAGGCCGGGTTCAAATCCTTTCTCTTGCAATTTTGAGAGCCGAAGCTCGAGATCGGCAAGATAGGAATCCACATTGTAGGGGAAGGGTTCCGCCTGGCTTGCATCCTGAAAGCTCCGCAACCAGTTTCCAACGCGTCGAGCGGCTTCCCGCACGAGGGTAATGCAAAATGGACCAGACAAATGATTCGCGTATTTCTTCAGTATCCCTGCCAAAGGATCTCCAGGAACTTTGTTGGTGACCAGCACACCTCTCTTCGGCAGGACCAAAAGAGGCTCTGGCACGGTTTGAGCGAGCGATGAACCCAGCAAGCCCCTCACTCGGCTAAGGCTTGCACACTCCTGAAGGGTTGCCCGTTCAGATTCGGGACCCACGGCCTGCTGCTTGACAATGAGAGATTTCAATCCATCGCGGGATTGGAAGCTATATTCAAGCAAGTGTGAGTGCCTGGCGGATACTTGCCTGGAAAACGTCAGGGTGCCGCCCGCGAATGCTGGTTGCGTCAGAATTTCACGTTCCAATTCCCGGTGGTGAGTGAAATCCCCTCGTCGTGGCATCAAGACCGCCCAAATGGGCCGGTCTCTATTCTACGCCAGCGATGGCTGGACTGATCGCGTTCACAGCGCTCCGAGTCCCTTCAGTTCAAGGGTTTGGAGGGCCGCACCTGTTATGCCGCTGCCGCCTATCGACGGGAGGCACAGCGGCGCTGCCTGGCACTTTTCACGCCTCCAAGCGAGGGACGTTAGCGATTGTTGTTCGTCCTCCCGGGCGCGTCGCCGTGGCTGGAGGATCCGTCTCAATCTCGATCTGCTGCAAGCGGACTAAGCTTCGTAGCGGCGTGTGGTTTTTTATCCAGCGCTTAGTCTCGAACAGCGTCAAATAAGTGCTTCGCAGACGTGCCGCACGGAGGCTCCATCTTTTTTGCGACGTAACGGGATAATGCAACTTCCGCAGAAAATCGCCTATAAGACGGAAAGCCGCAATCTGCTTTGCGGACATCTTTGTCTTCCACCTGGCCACCGGATTGAAGGATGCCTCAGATTCGCCAGCGAAAGAAGAATTAGGCTGCCTGACGGACCCAATCCCTACCCTCTGAACGCGGTCGTAGTCGAGATCGTGTTCAATGAACTCGCCAAGCTGCGACAATGTCCGGCGTGGGTTGCCGACCAGTTCTTCGAAGCGAACCTCCTGGTAGTCTGCCCCTAAGGCTCTGCCTTGCTCTCGCCCTTTGCGCACGATCCACTCCCAATATAGTCCCGCAACTCCCAGGCGCTCGTCCCT
>WNFJ01105493.1_pt1 | contig 23482 bp, 16 predicted proteins | sample 5400461 | NCBI WGS metagenome assembly WNFJ01 (sample SAMN13153349, study PRJNA577476) | soil metagenome | isolation source: 115 cm saprolite on Douglas fir-dominated hillslope | place: USA:California | collected 2013-09-17
CGATAGCAAATCGCGTCCGGTTTTGCCCGGCATCTGAGCCGAATGTCAAAAAGGTTTCAAATGCTCGGCTTCAAGGGCTCGACGCATGAGAAATCACCCGTGTGCGGGGCCCGTGTCGGCTAAAAATCAGCCGGAAATGACAAAAAGGTACCGGACCGTGGAGGCTCCGGTTCTTTTTTTGACGTCTCATAAGGTCACGAAGCGAAATGATTATTTGCTCTCTCTGCGGCGCATGAGGAGGCCGTTTGCGGTTATTCTGAACCGAAGATTCTTAACCTTGGTCGACCAGATGAGATACTCGCAGTTAAGACGCGGTCTTTCGCCCGACGACGCAGCCGCGTACGTAGGCAGCAAAGAACTCTTACACCAATTTGAACTGGCGAAATGGCTGAAGCCGTTCATTCGTGGCAATCGGCTCACGAGATTCGACATTCGCGATTTGGATGGTTGCATTGACCGCTTGAAAGCCGGCGAGCTACTTCCAAACGCCAGAGCGGCGTGACTACACGCGGAAAGCTTTCATAATTTCGCGATCATCCGGTCGCAGTTTCGCATAGTGCCGCTGGACAACGCGAACGTCGTCTCCGAGCCAGGTTGCGATTCTGTAAATATCGATTCCTTTGCTCGCGCAGATTGAGGCAAAGGAGTGGCGCATGATGTGCGGGCTGATCCAGGGGACGCCCTGCGCTTTCATGTAGTCGGCAAATGCTCGTCGAAAGTCGAAACGATATCGGTGTTTCCCTTGCAAAACATCCGGCTGCAGGACGTACGGCGACCGCAAGCCCCATCTTTTCAAAAACTCTGCAAATTGATCCGTTAGCGGCACGGTGCGCGCATCGCGGTCCTTCGGCCGAAACGTTGCCGTTGTCCTAATTTCTACCGTGCGCCGTGGGAGATTGAACCACTCAGGAACTGCTTCGATGATTTCCAACTTTCGCATTCCGGTATGGAAGCCGCAGAACAGGACGTAACGGAGATCGTCATTAGGCGCGTTCTCAATCAACCGTTGTGCGAGCTCAAAATCAGCAAACTGAGTTCGACCTTTTCGATCAATTCGATCGAGTTGGACACCAAGTACGGGATTCCGTCGACATAGATTTTCGGTCACACACCAATTAAAGAATGAACGCAGCGTGAACATGTAACTCTCTGCCGTGCTTGGGGTCACGCGCTTCTTCGCTGCATTGTAGAAAGCTTTGCATTGATAGCCCGTAACGTTTGCCGGCGGAGCGTCGTTCACGGCGTCGGCGAACATTTTGAGACACGAACGTTTACTCTCCGCGCTCATTTTGCTATAGCGATTCGTCTCATATTTGTGTTTCAGAAACCGATCGACCTCGGCGGTTAATGACTGCGCCGGTTGTAGGTCGGGACTTTCACTGATTTCCCGTGCCCGTTGCAGGGCCGCGACGTAGTCTCCCGTTTCGAGTGAAATGAAGCTCCGACGACCGTTCACCTGCTTGGCGAACCAATATGTGCCCCCGCGCAAATAGATGCCTTTGACTCTGCCTTTCAGCACGCCGACATGCTCGCTTTTGCAAGTGATTTAGCGGCTCCAGACAAGGAGCAGTTCCTCACGCTGCGTGCGCGTGGACGCCCACGTTATAAAAAATGCGTGAATCGCTTCGAGTGGCGACCACGTTGAATCTGGATTGCCTTGTTTTCGAGGACCGAGTAATTCAACGTTTACGATTCGTGAAGTCCTGTGCATCAACCAACTCTCTGTCGAAAAGTGTCACAATTCGCAGTGTGACAAAACGGAAGAAAAACGTGATGCTGCGACCAGCCCCTACCGTAAATTACCGCAATTTTACTGTCACATTTTCCTGTCACACTTCGCGATTTTTCATGGGTTTGCATGGCCCCATATGGAGATGCCCACGAGGGAAAAATCTTTTTCAGGAGGGTCCGAGCACGTTGACACGGTAGGGGTCAGAGGTTCGAAACCTCTACCGCGCACCATTTCTTTGGCGCAAACGTTGCAATTTGATGAGTGATACGTCCTCAATCTTGGATCGGGCGATTTACGATTCGACCCGGACGCTTGAGTCGCTGAAGACACTTGAATTGCAGATCACAAAGGCCGCCGATCTGATCGAGCAATGTTTGCGCGCCGGGAACAAATTGCTCATTTGCGGGAACGGTGGGAGCGCGGCTGATGCGGCACATTTTGCGACCGAGCTCGTAGTGCGTTTTGCCAAGGACCGCCCGGCGCATCCTGCGATTTGCCTTGCAAGCGATGGCGGACTTCTCACTGCGGCCGCAAACGATTACGGCTTCAATGAAATTTTCGCACGCCAGATTGCGGCGTTTGGTCGACCTGGAGACGCGCTCATTTGCCTCACAACGTCGGGGAAATCGAAAAACGTCATGCGCGCGTTGGGGGAAGCGAAACGGCGCAAACTAAAAACGGTCGCGCTCCTTGGTCGCGACGGCGGATCAACTATCGGCATGGCCGATGTCGATCTTCTGATCAAGGGCGATTCAACTGCGCGGATTCAGGAAGCGCACCAGCTTTTGCTCCATGTACTCTGCGAGATAATCGAATCGCGGCTCGAGGAATGACGGCTTCGGAGCCGTCATGTTTAGCTCGACGGCTGCGCAAGCCGTCGTTCGTTGTGGATTCCGAACTAGTCTGATTTTTTAAGCAACCGCTCGCGTTCGCGATTCAATTGCCGGCGCTCGCTCGCAGTTAGACTTCCAATCCCGAATTTTGAAATTTTATCGAGAATCGGATCGATCGACGAATAGACATCGTCCGACTCAGCTGGACGTGTCGGTCGCATTTTTGGGACAACGCGATACTTCGGCTTGGGGGCGAAGCGCGTCTTCAAGGAACTCCACCAAGCAAGCTCCGGCCCGGCGCCACTCCATTCGATGAAAAGGAACGCTGCGCCAATGCTTGTCCAGACCACGACCAGATCGTTCCAGGCATGGTAGGCAAGCAGTTGAAACGTGTAGACTGCTGCAAGAATAAGGGCAACCCACTTCGCCATGATCCGCAGGAATAACTCCGCACGCGGATAGATCGTCGCGAAAGCAACAAAAATTCCAAAATGCAACGCCGGCGAACCAGCAAGAACAGACCGCTGCCACAGTCCCCAAATCGTGAGTAGCGCCGCAGGCGTGATCAGCAAAACCAGATAGAGCGCGATGTAAGAGCGTCGCCCAATAAAACGTTCTACTTCCCGCCCAAAGACGAACAGCAAGTACATCTCGATCGCGAACCACAGCAGCCCCGAAGGCGCATGAACAAAGGCGTAAGTGAAAAGACGCCAGACTTGAGCGCCATACCAGACTGCGGCGCTGTCGAACTGCAGCCAGGTCAAAACAGAGCCGGCTCCGATCGCCACGAGAATCGCTGCGAAAACCGCCGCCGCCACGTGCAAACCCACGAGCATCGTGGTCACATCGACTGGGTAGCGACCCATCCACGCAACCGGCCGATAATCATCGGACGTGGTGACCCCGAACATGCTTTCAATTAATGCCGCGCATTGCGTCTGCGCAAGCGTGATTCATCATTCGTTAAATCGTTAAATCGCCGCATCGCTACATTGGGGAACGCTTCAACGGTTTCAACGATTCAACGTGGCGAAGCCGTCGGTTCGTGGTTAAGATGAACATTCTTCTGATATGAAAAATGTCGCGCCAGCCATCTTCCCGCCGAATGGGATCGGTGACGCAAGACCAGCGAATCAAGCCGTGGTGGATTGGGTGAACGAAATCGCCGCTCTCACACAACCTGGAAATATTTTCTGGTGCGATGGCTCGGAGCGGGAAAACGAGTTCCTCATCGCTGAATCGCTTAAGCAAAATGTTTTGATCGCGCTGAACCAGGAAAAGGTGCCGCATTCGTATTTGCATCGCTCCAATCCAAATGATGTCGCGCGAGTCGAGCAATTCACGTTTGTCTGCACGCCGACGAAAGAAGAAGCCGGTCCGACCAACAATTGGTCTGAGCCGGCAGAAACGTACACGAAACTTCGCGGTCTTTTGAAAGGCGCGATGCGCGGGCGCACGATGTTTGTGATTCCCTACATCATGGGCCCGCCGGATTCGCCCCTGACCAAAGTCGGATTCGAGATCACCGATTCAATGTATGTCGTGCTCAATATGCGGATCATGACCCGCATGGGCGAAGTAGCCGTGAAACGGCTCGGCAACGACCCAAACGCTGAGTGGAACCGTGGCGTGCATTCGTTGCTGGACATCAGTCCTGAGCGTCGCTTCATCTGTCATTTTCCACAGGACAACGCGATTATTTCTGTCGGCTCCGGTTACGGCGGCAACGTTTTGCTGAGTAAAAAATGTCTCGCCTTGCGCATCGGTTCATACCTGGCGCGCAAACAAGGCTGGCTCGCCGAGCATATGTTGATCCTTGGCGTGGAATCCCCAGAGGGGAAAAAACATTATGTGGCCGCCGCGTTCCCGAGCGCGTGCGGCAAAACAAATTTTGCCATGCTCATTCCACCCAAACATTTCAAAGGCTGGAAGATCACCACCGTTGGCGATGACATCGCGTGGATGCAGGTTCGCAATGGCCGGCTGTACGCAATTAATCCGGAGAACGGTTATTTCGGCGTCGTGCCCGGCACGAGCTACAAATCAAATCCAAACGCCATGCGATCGATCGCGCATGATACGCTTTACACAAACGTCGCGCTCACTGATGACGGTGACGTTTGGTGGGAAGGGAAAGACGGCGACCCACCAGCGCGCGCGATTGATTGGCGCGGGAATGACTGGACACCGAACTCAAAAGAAAAAGCTGCGCACCCAAACAGCCGGTTCACAACTCCGATGCGCAACAACCCGGCGCTCGACCCGGATGTCGAAAAAGGCGAAGGCGTGCCGATCAGCGCGATCATCTTCGGCGGACGCCGCAGCGATACAGCGCCGCTGGTCTATCAGGCCTTTGATTGGGCTCAGGGCGTTTACCTCGGCGCGACGATGGCTTCGGAAACGACCGCGGCCGCTGCCGGCGCTGTGGGTCGGGTTCGGCGCGATCCGATGGCGATGTTGCCATTCTGTGGATACAACATCGGAGATTATTTCCAGCACTGGCTCGATATTGGAAAAAGGCTGACCAATCCGCCGCAGATTTTTAGCGTGAACTGGTTTCGCAAGGGTGCAGACGGAAAATTTCTGTGGCCTGGGTTTGGTGAGAATATGCGCGTGCTAAAGTGGATTATTGATCGCTGCGAAGGGAACCAGAAAGCGTCCGCGCTCGAATCGCCGGTCGGCTGGTTGCCCGGCCCGCACGATCTCGAGCTGGCAGGAATGGATATCGATCACAAATCCGTTGCCGAACTTCTCTGCATCGATCATGAGGAATGGCAAAAAGAGATCGCTGGGCACAAAAATTTTTTTGACTCGCTAGGCGGCGTCGTGCCGGAGGAATTGCTCGAGCAGCAAGAAAAACTCGCCGCGCGCTTTAAAGAATAAAGCTCGTAATTGGTTGGGGAGCGAAGGCGCCCCGCCCGCTACCGCCAGTCCGGCTCGGACTTTCGGCGCCTCCGCCGAAAAGCCCACCCAGTGTCCCGCGAGGCGCGTGACACAGCGGGCGAGCCGCCCGCGCTCCCCAGAAATTTGCGAACCGCTTGACTGGCAGCGAATATTTCCAGTGAGTTCGAAGATCGGGAGGAAACAAGGCGTTGCCGCGACGGCGCGGAATGATTGCGTCGAAATTCGCGGGGCGCGTCAAAACAACCTTAAGGGTATTGATCTCGATCTCCCACTGGGGAAATTGACCGTCGTCACCGGCCCAAGTGGCAGCGGCAAATCATCGCTGGCATTCGAAACGATTTATGCCGAAGGCCAGCGCCGTTACGTCGAAACCTTCAGTCCCTACACGCGGCAGTTCCTCGACCGCATGGACAAACCGCGCGTGGACGATATTCGCGGCATTCCCCCAGCGATAGCAATCGAGCAATCCAATCCCGTCAAGACCTCGCGTTCGACGGTCGGGACAATGACGGAGATCAACGATTATTTGAAGTTGCTCTGGCCGCACGTCGCGAAAGCGTTCTGCCCGAACTGTAGCCGCGAAATCCGCCCCGAGACCACGCAGTCGATTGCCGGTCAAATACTGAAAGACTGCGCCGGAAAGAATGTTCTCATCACGTTTTGGGTTGCAGTTCCGGCGAGGACCGCACCGCGTGCATTTTTCGATTTTCTCCAGCAGCAGGGTTACCTCCGCGTTTGGATCGACAACCAAGTGATGCGAGTTGATGCCGATCCAAAAATTAAGCGACTCGGTGCACGCGTGCAGGTAATTCAGGATCGTATCGCGATCGGTGAAGAAAATCGCACGCGATTAGTCGAGGCAATCGAAACGGCGCTGCGTTTTGGGAAAGGCACGGTCAACGTCATCGCGATTTCGGAGCTTAATTTGCCTGAGACGTCTGCGACGGCGCGCCCGGTCGCACCCTACCAACCCGAACTTCTCTTTTCCACCGGCTGGCACTGCGCCTTTTGCGACCTGGATATTCGACCCCCTACGCCCGGGCTTTTGAGTTTCAATAACCCGCTCGGTGCATGTCCGGAATGTCGCGGCTTCGGTCGCACTATTTCAATCGATCTAAACAAGGCGATTCCAGATCGAAGGCTGAGTATCAAACAAGGCGTGGTGCGCGTTTTTCGCGGCGCCGAATTTGGAGAATCGCAGAAGGATTTGCTTCACGCGTGCGCGCGTGAGGATATCGACATCAATGTTCCGTTCGAGCAATTGCCTGAGGCCGATCAGCATTTTGTTATCGAAGGCGAAAAGCGATCAGGCAATTACACCGAAGAGGACTACGAACACGATCGGTGGTACGGCGTCCGCGGCTTTTTTCGATGGCTCGAGAGCAAGACTTACAAAATGCATGTGCGCGTCTTGCTTAGCCGTTATCGCGCTTACATCACCTGCCCCAGCTGTAAGGGCGGACGCTACCAGCCGGAGGCGCTTAATTATAAAATCTCCATTAAATCCGAAATCCGAAATCCGGAATCCGAGATTGTTTTGTCCATTCCCCAGTTTCAGGCGCTTCCGATTTCCGATGCGCGCGATTTTCTTCGCAACATCGAGATTCCTGCTGCTAACAAAACCGCTCAGATGTTGCGTGACGAAATCTCCGCGCGCCTGAACTATCTCTGCGAGGTAGGCGCCGGTTACCTTACGCTTGATCGATCAACGCGCACGTTGAGCGGCGGCGAAGTTCAGCGAGTAAACCTCACGACTTGTCTTGGCGCATCGCTCGTCAACACGCTCTTTGTCATGGATGAACCGAGCATCGGATTGCACCCGCGCGATGTCGGTCAACTGGTGCGCGTGATGCATAACTTGCGCGACAAAGGCAACACGCTGCTGGTTGTCGAGCACGAGGAACAAATCATTCGCGCCGCAGACAATCTGATCGACCTCGGCCCCGGCCGCGGCGAACAGGGCGGCGAATTGGTATGGAACGGCACGCTCGACGATTTTCTCGCGAGCAATGTCGCAAATCCCGGCAGCGCGGCGGTTTTTGGCGAGGCGCCAAAAACAGCGGGCGGGGGCGCCCGCACTCCCCAATCACTCACGCGTGATTACCTCACCGGAAAGAAGTCCATTCGGGTTCCAAAATCGCGGCGCAACTCGACATCGTCGATCAAGATAGTTGGCGCGCGGCAGCACAACCTCAAAAATATTGACGTCGATCTACCGTTGGGCGTGTTCACGTGCGTCACCGGCGTGTCCGGTTCCGGCAAATCCACGCTCATTCACGATGTGCTTTACAGGAATTTGCTGCGTGCGAGAGGACAATCGTCGGATCAGGAGCCGGGTGCGTGCAAATCGGTGATCGGGGCGCATCGAATTGCCGACGTGGTGATGGTCAATCAAGCGCCGCTCGCACGAACGCCGCGGTCAACTCCGATTCTCTATCTCGGTTTGTTTGATCGCGTCCGTGAATTGTTCGCTGCGCAACCGGAGGCGATGGCGCAGGGGCTGACTCCAGGCGCGTTCTCGTTTAACTCCGGCAGCGGGCGGTGCGAGCGTTGCTCTGGCACAGGCTACGAAAAGATCGAGATGCAATTTTTGAGTGATCTTTTCGTGCGTTGCGCGGAATGCGAAGGCAAACGCTTCCAGGCGCACGTCCTGAAAGTGCGTCTGCATGGGAAATCGATTCACGACATTCTCGAATTAACGGTCAGCGAAGCGATCGAATTCTTCGCTCGGCTCGGCGAACAAAAAACCGATGAGCCACCCTCACCTCAATCCTTTCCCTGGCAGGGAGAGGCGGACGCGAAGCGCCAGGTGAGGGTCGATCCAAATGCACAGATTTCCAGCGGGCTCAAAGTCCTCGAGGAAGTCGGACTTGGTTATCTTCGACTCGGTCAACCGCTCAACACACTTAGCGGCGGTGAATCACAAAGGCTAAAGCTCGTTGGACACCTGGCTGAGACGGAAAACGTCCAACGCTCAACTCCGATAAATCGCGAGCCGGCGTTCAACGCTCAACGCCAAAGTGGAAAAGCGATTGGAAAATTGTTCATTTTCGATGAGCCGACCACGGGACTGCATTTCGATGACATAGCGACCTTACTGCAATTATTTCACCGACTGGTCGATCGTGGACATTCGATCGTGGTGATCGAGCACAATCTCGAAGTGATCAAATGCGCCGATTGGATCATCGATCTCGGCCCGGAAGCTGGTGAGGCTGGCGGCGAAGTCGTTGCGACTGGAACGCCGGAACAAATCGCGCGCATTAAGCATTCGCACACCGGAAGATTTCTCGCGCCCGCTTTGGGAAAGGGGAGCGCGGGCATGTTGCCCGCCGTTCGTGGCATTCTTTCGCGAACCACGCAACGTGCTTACGCAGATGACATCAACGAAGTAACACTTCGTGCTGCGGAAGAGCCGTCAGGCAACATGCCGGACGGGGCGAGCAGAATGCTCGCGCTCCCCAGACACACGCGCGCGCCGAGTAATGGCTCGATCTCAGTCCACGGCGCACGCGAGCACAATCTCAAAAACATCGAGATTAAAATTCCGCGAGAGCAGCTTGTAGTGATCACCGGTTTGAGCGGTTCCGGCAAATCGACTCTCGCGTTCGATATATTGTTTGCCGAAGGCCAACGCCGCTTTCTCGACAGCATGTCGCCATATGCGCGGCAATTCATCGAGCAACTCGAAAAGCCCGATGTCGATCTGGTCAGCGGGTTGCCACCGAGTGTGGCGATTGAGCAACGAGTCACGCGCGGTGGAGGCAAATCTACCGTAGCGACGGTGACCGAAGTTTACCATTTCCTTCGGCTCCTGTTTGCGAAAACTGGAACGCAATTTTGCCCGGACTGCGATTTGCCGGTGGCAAAACAGAGCGTCGCGTCGATCGTGAAACAAATCGAGGCTGCTGCGAATCGCGCGCCGCTGAAGCTTCTCGCGCCGCTCGTGAAAGCGCGCAAAGGCTTTCATACAGACGTGGCGCGTTGGGCGGAACGCCAGGGGTTCGACACGCTGTACGTCGATGGCCGATTGGTCCCAATCTCGCATTTTCGGAAACTGGAGCGTTTCAAAGAGCACACCATCGACGTAGTCGTGGGCATGATGGATCGGCGACGAATCGTGCAGGCACGGGACGTTGTCCGGCGTGCGCTGGAAATCGGGCGCGGCACGGCGCATCTGCTCGATTCTAAAAATCGGCTGACCGTGACGAGCACCGAGATGAGCTGCCCAGGCTGCGGCCGCGCGTTTGAAGAACTTGATCCCCGTTTGTTCTCATTCAATTCGCCTCATGGCGCATGCGAAGAATGCGGCGGCTTCGGCGAAATCTGGGACCAGGATCTCCAAACAGCTGCCAATCGTGACGGTGAATCGCTTCTGGAAAACGAGCTTGCCGCAGAGCGTGAATCGGAATGGATCGAAGAAGGGGAAGCGCGCGAATGTCCGAGCTGTCACGGCTCACGTTTGAATGCCGTAGCGCGCCACGTGCGTGTGCAAGGATACACAATTGATCAGTTCACGAACCTCTCGGCGAGCGAAGCAGCGCGCACAATCGACAGGTTAAAATTCAAAGGCACGCATCAAACTATCGCCGCGGGTCTTGTCCCCGAAATTCAGCAGCGACTGCGTTTCATGGAAAAGGTCGGACTTGGTTATCTCGCGCTCGGGCGTTCGGCAAAAACATTGAGCGGCGGCGAATCGCAGCGAATCCGCCTGGCCGCACAACTCGGCTCAAATTTGCGCGGCGTCCTTTACGTGCTGGATGAGCCTACCATTGGTCTGCATCCACGCGACAACCTGCGCCTGCTGGAAACGCTCACCGCGCTGCGAAACAAGGGTAATTCGCTGGTCGTGGTCGAGCACGATGATGAAACAATGCGGCACGCCGATCACATTATCGATCTCGGGCCGCGTGCGGGAATCCACGGCGGCGAAGTTGTGGTGAGTGGAACGCTGAGCGACATCGAGAGGACTCCGAATTCCGAGACTGCCCGCTGCCTGAAAAAGCCGCTTTGCCATCCCATCCGCGGATCGCGCAGGTCGCTGCGAGACACCGAAAACTGGATCGAAATCAGAGCGGCGGGCGCCAACAATTTGAAAGATATCGATGTTCGTTTTCCCGTAGGCAGGCTTTCGGTGATCACGGGCATTTCCGGCAGCGGCAAATCCACACTGATGCACGACGTTTTACTGCCCGCGGTTCGCGCGAGTCTGGGTAGCGCACGCGTCCCGCGAGCGCGGAGTTCCTCTATCGTGGCTAAGAACTCCGAATTGTATTTTACAGAAAGCTTGTTTCGGCGGGACGCCGAAACCAACACGCGAGACGCGTGCGCTACCCAGAAGATCCGCGCCGCGCCGGTGATCGAGGCGGTTTACGAAGTCGATCAGTCGCCGATCGGTAAAACGTCGCGCTCGACACCGGGCACATACGTAAAAGTGTTCGACGAGATTCGGAACCTTTACGCGCAATTGCCGGTCTCGCGCGTTCGCGGCTATTCTGCAAGCCGATTCTCATTTAATGCCGAGGGCGGCCGTTGCGAGACGTGCAAGGGTCAGGGCGTGATCAAGCTGGAGATGAATTTTCTGCCGAGCAGTTATGTGCCCTGCGAAGATTGCCACGGCCGACGTTACAATCCGCAGACGCTGGAAGTTCTGTACAACGAAAAATCGATCGGCGACGTCATGGAAATGACGATCGAGGAGGCGGCGCAATTTTTTTCGGCGCATCCGAAAATTGCTCGTCCGCTTTCGCTGCTGGTCGATACTGGGCTCGGTTATCTTAAGCTGGGACAACCGAGCCCAACGTTGAGTGGTGGCGAAGCGCAACGGCTGAAGCTCGTGACGCAATTGAAACGCGGGGTTAGCCGCGCTGCAGACGAGCGGATTCGAAAAATGCGCAAACCGGGATCGACGTTGTATCTGCTCGAGGAACCGACCATTGGCCTGCACATGGCCGACATTGAACTGCTTCTCAACGTCCTGCATCGGCTCGTTGACGAGGGAAACACTGTAATCGTGATCGAGCACAATCTGAGTGTAATTGCGGAAGCCGATTACATTGTCGATCTTGGGCCGGAAGCAGGTGACGCTGGCGGCGAACTGGTGGCGTGTGGAACGCCGGAACAAGTCGCAAGAAATCGAGTGAGCCGCACCGCGCCATTTTTGCGAAAGGTTTTGAATACATCGCGCGCGAAAACAGCGATGTCATCCTGACCCAGCTACTTGGTTGGTTCTGTAGCTGGGATGATCTCCGTGCATTGCAAGTAGCTGGGGAAGGACCCTCACAATCGAAGTGAGCGTTGCGCCAGCGCAGATTGCGTAGTCAATCACTTTTGGGAGGTCCCTCACTTCGTTCGGGATGACGCGCGTTTTCGTTGCGGCTGCCACGCACATCTGTGAAACTCGGCAGGTGTTCGCCTATTACCTGCACAGTCTCAATCCGATTATTTTTCGGATTTACGACAATGTCGGACCGCGATGGTATGGCCTGGCGTATGTGCTTGCATTCGTCTCGAGCTATCTGGTTTTCCTATGGCTTGCCAAACGCGGGTACGCCGATCTGGCTCCGCAACGCGTAGGCGATTTTATCACCGGCTGCGCGCTATTTGGCGTGATCGTTGGCGGACGACTCGGCTACGTCTTCTTCTACAAACCGGAAATGCTGCGCGAGCCGCTGTCGATCTTGCGAGTCTGGGAAGGCGGCATGTCGAGCCACGGCGGTATGTTCGGCCTGTTGGCTTTCACTTTTTACTACGCGCATCGGCACAAAATCTCGTGGACGAACCTAGGCGATAATCTGGTTGTTACTGCGCCGATTGGCTTGTTCTTTGGGCGCTGCGCCAACTTCATCAACGGCGAACTGTATGGACGCATCACGAATGTTCCGTGGGCGATGCAATTTCCAAAGGAACTCCTCGATCATCCCCGGGAAGCGGAACGCGCAGTAGCGGCATGCGCCCAAATCGATCCGGCACTCACGACGCCGGACGCGATTGTCAATGCGGTGCACAGCCATCCAGAAGTCGCAACCGTGTTGCGCTCAATTCTTTCGCCGCGCCATCCGTCGCAACTTTACGAAGCGTTTTTCGAGGGAATCGTTCTGTTCGGGATTTTGTGGTTTGTGCGGACCCGCACGCGCCAGCCCAACGGAGTTTTGACCGGACTGTTTTTCATTTGCTACGCGATTTTCAGAATCATTATCGAAAATCTCCGCGAACCCGACGCAGAGTTGATCGGTCCCTTCACGCGTGGCCAATTCTTTTCCCTCTTTTTGATCGTCATCGGCAGCGCATTCATTGTCGTCGCGAAAAGACGACCGACGTTTCCGAGGAGAATGTCTTCGTAGGGCTTTGTCATGCCGAGCGAAGTCGAGACATCTGTGGATCATTTAAAACAGTATGAGATTTCTCCACTCCGCTGCGCTTCGGTCGAAATGACAAGTGGCGTTTCTGCGAAACGGCCTTATTACTTATGGCGGTGACGCGGAAATGCTCTTCGCAACGCTGCTAGCGGCCGGCGGTCTCCTATTTGCGTTCGATCACGCGACGATCGCAGGAAAATTGGTTCTATCTCTTCTCGCCGTCGCCTCGATCTTTAGTTGGTCAATCATGATCACGAAATTGCGCGTGATCCGCTTCGCCCGAAAACAGAACGCGCGTTTCCTTGCTGCTTTTCGGCAAGATCGACAACCGCTGCGTCTCTTTCAGAAGAACGCACGATTTCTTGGGGCGCCGGTCTTTAACGTGTATCGCGCGGGTTGCCAGGAGATGACATTTCATCTGCTCGGATCGCCCGAAGTAGATGATACGTTTCGCGCTCGACTCGAGATCGCGGACAAAATTTCGCCGGCGCAAATGGGTGCCGTCAACGCGGCAATGGAACGCGCTGTCGGCGAAACAGCGCTTTCACTCGAATCGCAAATGATTTTACTCGCCACCGCCGTGAGCGGTTCTCCCTTTCTTGGATTACTCGGCACAGTTTGGGGCGTGATGGATGCATTCACTGGCGTGGCCGAAGCTGGTTCGCCTAGCCTCGTCTCCATGGCGCCTGGCGTGTCCGGCGCGCTGATCACAACAGTGACTGCGCTCTGTGTCGCCATTCCGGCGATGTTCGGTTACAATTTTCTTGTCACCAGCATTCGCGGGATCATCGTGGAGATGGACAATTTCGCGGCCGAGCTCGCTTCCGAGTTCGAGCATAAATATGTCGATCACGGCGCGCGCCTGCCCGGCTTTTCGGAGATGAGACGCTACTCACAACGCCAGGGGCTCTCTACGCTGAGCGAGATTAATGTCACGCCGCTGCTCGATCTGGCGTTTGTGCTCCTCATCATCTTCATGATTACAACGCCGTTGCTTGAAAGCAGCATGAACCTCGTGATCCCATCCAGCGGTGCGAAGAATCCGCCGATCAACAGGTCCCAAGTGCAAACCGTTTCCATCGATCGCGCTAACATCATCCGGTTTAACAATCAGGTGGTCGATTTGGAAACGCTTACCGCGCGACTGAGCGAGTTAAAACAGAAGAATCCAGATGTCGCCATCGTGATTCGACCCGATCGCGAATTGCCCGTGCAAAAACTAATCGCGCTGATGGACGCCGTGCAACGGGCGGGAATCACGAAGGTCGGCATCGCCACAAAAGCAACCACGGATCAACAGTAATGGACACGAAGAGGGAGAAGATCTTCCCGCCAATCACGCGAATGAACGCCAAATTCTGTGATTCATTCGCGACAATGTGCGTGATTCGCGGGCAATCTCTTCACAACTCGTGTTCATTCGTGTCCATTCGTGGTTAGAATGACTACGGGAAGAGACATCCGTTTTTGGCGCAACGTTACACTAATCGCTCTCGCGCATGTTGCTCTGATCGCGGGACTGATTCGCTGGAGCGTGGCAGCCAGGGCATCAACAAATGCGGAGAGCATCGTGTGGTTAGGTGGCGCTGAAGATCTCGCGGCTGGACAATCAGAAAATGAGGAAGCGCCATCAGTGCAGCGTGACGCGCATCCGATTCAACCGAAACCGCTGAAGGATGACCAAGCAGAAGAAGAAAAACCGCTGGTAGCTGCGGCGCAGAGCGAAATCGAATTGCCCTCACCGACTCCGAAACCGACGCCAACATCGACGTCTACGCCAAAGCTATCTGCAATTCCGACACCAAAGCCAAAGGCAACGCCAAAAGTAATCCCGAAACCGACTCCAAAGAAAATTCTGCTGGCCAAAGCGTCCCCTAAACCGTTGCCGAAAACAAAACCGAGCTCGACGAAATCGAGAGAGAAATCAGAGAAAAGTGAAAAAAGCCTTACCGCAAAAACCGGAGCTGCGTCTCAGAGCGGCAGTGGGAAAACGGGTTCAACGGCGAAAGGTGGCAGCGCCGGCGGCGGGCGCAGCGCGTCGGAATTCGGCTGGTATGGCCACATGCTTCATGATCGCTTTTACAGCGCCTGGATCCAGCCGACGACCAGCGTCCCTTCCGGCAGCAAAATTTCGACCCTCGTGAAAGTTTGCATTGAGAAGGACGGGCACGTCTCAAAATTCGAAATCATCAAACCTTCCGAAAATATTGTCGTCAACGAATCCGTGGGGGCGATCCCGAAACGAGTGACTGAAGTTGACGCGCCACCAGCGGGCTTGATCAAGGGCGATCACTACGAGGTAACGATCAATTTCGAATTGAATACAGAGGAGGAAGCGCCGAAATGATAGCGATCTTCGCCGCGCGAAAATTGTGGCCGCTTCTACAAAAGCGAACGCGTCGTCGGCGATAATTTCAAAATCTCCGGCTCTCGCTTCAGGCGACGCGCGAGTTCCTTCGAAATTTCATCGCGCCAACGCGGGGACTGAGTCAGAGCAGCAATGTGACGTTCATATGCAGCTGGATCGTTAAAGCGCGCGAACCAGACGAAAACATTTTCGCCTTCCCGTACCGTCAGCGCGGGAAAAGTGTTCTCGCTGTGCTCGGTCACGAAATACGCCAGGACCGTTGCGCCTGAACCGATCACGGGCGGTTTCCCTGTTTCCTCGAAGAACTGAACGAAGGCCGCGTCCACCGGCGCATCGAAATAATAGATCGTCGCCACAATCAGTTCGCTCCGGGCCTCCTTTGCTCCCACTGAAGAGCGTTCCTTATTTCCAAACGAGAATTCCGAAGTTGGCGTTGCCGGGTGCAAGAGCAGCACATTATCGGAATCGATCATGGTGGCGTTGGCCGCTTGGCGATGTGCCTTCCAGACCGGCCCGCCGTAAAAATCCTTGAGCGCCTGCGCGCGCGAAGGCATGTCCCGAAAACCTCGCAGCCAGACAAATCGGTTTGGATTATCCAGGTCCCGGAACTGACCGATGACCTTCATCCCAAGCGCTTCCTGCGATTCGACAAATTCCCGGTCGAACAGATCGATCAACACATCCCGTTTCCCCGGATGCAACGTGTATTGCCGCAGCTCAACAATCGGACAGCAAGTCTGTGGCGGCTGCGCGTCCGGATTTTCCATCCCGAAATCTTGCGCTGCGAATGGAACCGTCGCCATCAGGAATTTCAACGCGCGTAAGATCGATCGTAAGGCCGTTTATGATACATCCGGTGCAATAATTAATCGGACTTTCTCGAAACAACATTCAGTTCCCAAACCCTTCGCCGAACCGCTTCGAGAAAGAAGATTCTATCAAAGGAAGAGCGGTACGAATGTTGAAGAGTCTTTCTCGAGGGATCGAAGAATGTTGAGGCACTGTTGCCTTCAGCAGCAATCAGCAACCATCGCCCGATACAGTCCGTTCTGTACGTGCTGATCGCATGCTCTTTGGTTGCGATGATAGCCTCGATTTTGGGAGCGAAGTCCTCTTGAAAGAAACCTGCAGACGGAACAGACCAAAAGTTTCTACGGAATGCCGAAAGGCGGATGATAAAGAGCCCCGCGATTTCGTGCGGGAACAAGCTTGGATTCTCCCAGTTGTTTTCGAGACTTATCCACGAGTCAGGTTGGGGGATATTCGTGAGTATTAGGTTCGTCAAGATTCTCGCGAATTTGTCTCTGATTCGCTTGTTGAATTGCGTACTGCCACCGAAATGAACCTTAACTTCAAGCGGAATAGTGCTCTCGCTTTCGTATAATCGGCAAGCCGCATCAACCAGAGATCGGCATTCAGATTCTTGTTGGCGAGGTTCATTTGCGTGATGGATTTTTGTTACTTCAATTCCAATCACGCCCTCGGAAGTTGCCACCAGAAAGTCTGGCGACTCCGAATCAATTAATTTGCCAGGCGGAAAAGCATCTAACTCTTTCGCGAGTATTTCTACGAAGCGTCGCTCTTCGTCTTTTTTCGCGGCCTGCAAAAACATTCAGCCGCTATGGCGCGCGAATTTCTCCTCAATCAACCGATGCAAATGCGCCGCGATAGCTGGATGATCGAGACGTTGGATGACTTCGTCCAGAAAGCCGGTGACTAAGAGGCGTTGGGCGACTTTTGTGGGAATGCCGCGCGTGCGGAGGTAAAAGAGCTCGTCTTCATCGATCTGGCCGGAGGTTGCGCCGTGGCTGCACTTCACGTTATCGGCGAGGATTTCGAGACCGGGCATTGAGTTCGCTTCGGCGTCATCGCTCAAGAGAAGGTTGCGAACTTTTTGATACGCGTCAGTGAAGTGGGCGTGCGGTTCAACGCGGATGAGACCGCCGAAAGTCGTGCGAGCGCGATCGTCGAGCGCATTTTTGTAAAGAAGATCACTGGCGGTGTGCGGTGAGATGTGGTCCTGCAATGTGCGCGCATCGAATTCCTGTTGATGTTTGGCGACTGCGACAGCGAGCAAATCACTTCGACCGCCTTCGCCGATGAGTCGGCTCAAACTTTCGAAGCGCGAATACTTTCCGCCCAGATGCAAATTCAGGCTCATCGCAGAGGCATCGTGATCGACCGTGGTCGAGTTCATTTGTAAAGCGATGACATTTTCCGCCCAGGTTTGAGCGCACACGTAGCTTACCTTCGCGCCCGGGCCGGCGATGAGATCGTTCACGCCACAGGCAAACCCGGCGACCCGCTGATCGCACGAGCGGAAATGCTCGACCACAGTGACCTTGGCCAGCTCGTCGGCGACGAGGAGCAGATGCGGGAAAACCGACATGTTGTCGTGCCGCAACCAATGAAAGATTTCGATCGGTTCTTGAATCTCGAGCCCGCGCGGCACGAACAAGAATGTTCCCGACGAAACGAGCGCCTTGTGCAGCGCAGCGAACTTGGCCGAGCCAAGCGCCGCTTCGGTGGACATGAAATATTTTCGGAAGAGATCGCCGTGCTCCACCATTGCGCGCTCGAGCGGTTGAAAAATCACGCCGCGCCTTTTCAGATCTTCAGAAACGACGTCGCGCTGGATCAGTTGATCGTTCGCGAAAATCAGTCTAGCCGCGTATTTGTCGAGGCCGTGAGAATACTTTAAAACATTTTTGCGGTCGCCTTCAGAAAGGGGCGCACTGATTTTGAACGGCGCCAGATCGAGAAGAGCAACATTGGAAAATCGCCAAGCCTGATCTTTTCGGGTTGGCGTCGGCAACCTTTCGAATTGTTCCCACGCTGCGCTCTGCTGATCACGGAACCAGTCGGGAAATTCGCGCAGCTCGTTCGGCCCGGAGAGAATCGGCGCGGATTTGACCACTTCGTGATTTGCGACTGAAAACATCGTATTACCTCAGAGCAGAACGGCGGTCAGAGACCGCCGCTACAACAAAGTTTGATGGCGAAAACGGTTACCCGACCGAGCCTTCCATCTCCAGCTCGATCAGCCGTTTGAGTTCGACGCTGTACTCCATCGGGAATTGGCGGACGAGATCGTTGACGAAACCGTTCACGCTTAAACTCATGGCCTGCGCCTCGCTGAGACCGCGCTGTTGCATGTAGAAAATTTGCTCCGCGCTCACCTGGCTGACACTGGCTTCGTGTTGAACGGCATTGCCCGTGCCACGCACGGTGATAGCCGGATACGTGTCCGTTCGCGACGTCGAGTTGATGAGAAGCGCGTCGCACTCGGTGTTGTTTTTGCAGTGCTTCAGATGCTTCGGCACGTGAACCAAACCGCGGTAAGTGGCGCGACCTTTTCCGATCGAGATCGATTTAGAGATAATGTTGCTGGTCGTTTCATCGGCAGCGTGAATCATCTTGGCGCCAGTGTCCTGGTGCTGGCCGTCGTTGGCGAGCGCGATGGAGAGAACTTCACCGCGTGCTTTGCGACCTTTCATAATCACGCTCGGATATTTCATGGTGAGACGCGAGCCGATGTTGCAATCGATCCATTTCACTTCGGCATTCTCCTGGGCGAGCCCGCGTTTGGTCACGAGATTGAAGACGTTGGAAGCCCAGTTCTGCACCGTGATGTACTGAATCTTCGCGCCCTTCAGCGCGATGAGTTCCACCACAGCGCTGTGGAGTGTTGGCGTACTAAACTTCGGCGCCGTGCAGCCTTCCATGTAAGTCACTTCCGAGCCTTCATCTGCAATGATCAGGGTGCGCTCGAATTGACCGAAGTTTTCGGCGTTGATGCGGAAGTAGGCTTGCAGCGGGTGTTTCACTTTTACTCCGGGCGGGACGTAGATGAACGAGCCACCGCTAAACACAGCAGAATTCAGTGCGCTGAATTTGTTGTCGGCGATCGGAATGACTTTGCCGAACCATTTCCGGAAAATTTCCGGGTAATTCTTTAGCCCCTCGGTCGATCCGACAAAAATCACCCCTTGTTCACCGACTGCCTTCTTGATGTTCGAATAGACAGCTTCGCTGTCGAACTGCGCTTCCACGCCTGCGAGAAATTTTCGCTCCTGCTCAGGGATGCCAAGCCGCTCGAATGTGCGCTTAATGTCGTCCGGCACTTCCTCCCAGCTGCGTTTCGTCTCGGTCCCAGGGGAGAGATAGTAACGGATTTTGTCGAAATCGATCGCTTCGAGATCCTTGCTCGCCCAATGTGTCGGGAGCGGCTTTTCCAAAAATGTCTTGAGACCTCTTAGGCGAAACTCACGCACCCAGTCCGGGTCTTCTTTGACGTCTGAGATGTAATGAACGGTGCGCTCGCTCAAGCCGGCGCCGGCATCGCGCACATGAGCTTCCGGATAAGAGAAGTCCCCGATGCTTCGATTAATATCGACTGCAGATGTTTCGGTTTTCATATCGTGTATTTCCCCCTGTTTTACCTAAACGCTGGTTCAACCGCGCCCTCCCGCGCCCAATCGTAGCCCCTCTCTTCGAGCTCCAGAGCGAGTTCTTTTCGCCCGCTTCTAACGATTCGCCCTCCTACCATTACATGGACGTGGTCGGGTACGATATAGTTCAGGAGGCGCTGATAATGCGTGATTAACAATATCCCAAGATTGGGACCGCGCAACGAATTAACCCCGTGCGCGACGGTCTTGAGCGCGTCGATGTCAAGGCCGCTATCGGTCTCATCGAGAACGCCGTATTTTGGTTCGAGCATGGCCAGTTGCAGAATTTCAGCGCGCTTTTTTTCCCCGCCGGAGAAACCCTCATTAACTGCCCGGGACGTAAACGACCGATCCATGCCGAGCAGTTCCATTTTTTCGTAAAGCTTTGCGTAATAATCGGTGGCCTCGAGTTCTTCGCCTTCCGGCAGACGCGATTGCAACGCTGCGCGCAAAAAATTGGCAATCGTCACGCCTGGAATTTCGCTCGGATACTGGAAGGCCAGGAACAGGCCGCGCCGCGCCCGTTCGTCCGGCTCAAGTTCAAGGAGATTCTCTCCGTCCATCACCACCCTGCCGGCGGTGACCTGATAGTCGGGGTGACCAGCGAGCACTTTGGCCAGCGTGCTTTTTCCTGAGCCATTTGGGCCCATAAGCGCGTGCACCTCACCCCGCGGCACGCGGAGGGTCAACCCGCGAACAATCTCCTGACCGTTCACGGCGATATGCAGGTTCTCTATGTTCAATTCGTTCATAAAAGCGAACAGCAAATATACGTCGGATCGGCAAATTTGCGAACGGTTTGGCTCTCTCAAACGCACGCTCTTTTCGTATCACAGACCCCAGGACGGGAGGATTACGCCCCCCCGTCGTCGATATCAGTCTAAAGTCCAATACGCGGCTTGCACACGGGCCAGTAGGCTGCGACAGTTTCTGCTGACAATGCCGCGCTTATCAAGCGAGTTCGTAAATGTCGAACGCCCCAGGACGAACTCCCGGGTCTTTGCGTACACACGCTGGGATGCGGTTCCGGTTGCTGCCGCCCTTTTACACTGCGCTTACTTCTTTGGCATGTTTTATCTGTTCCCGCGCGTACCGCTTTGGGTGATGTTCATCCTTGGGTTTGTTTATTCGGTGAGCATTTCCTGGAACATCAACGGCATATCCCACAACTTCATTCACAACCCGTACTTCCGTTCGCCGCTACTGAATCGTTTGTTTAGCATCATGGAATCGGTCACGGTCGGTTTTGGCCAAATTTTTTACGAATGCATTCATATGCAGCATCACAAAGGCAATGCGGACCGCCCAGATGAGACAGGTGAAACTGTTGATTGGATTTCGATCTACAAACATGGTCACGACGGCGAAGCGGAGCACCCCTTCAAGTACACCTTCTTCAGCTTCTTTCGCGAAGATCCGAAAACGGTTTTCAAGGAATTAAAGCGCAAAGATCCCCGCGAAGCATTTTGGGGAATCTTTGAGTTGGCCTCTTTCGTCACAACGTTCGTTGTCCTGGGCATTCTCAACTGGCGTTACATCTGTTTTCTTCTGCCGTTTTGGTACTTTGGCCACTGCCTCTCTTATTTGAACGGTTACTATCGGCATTACGGCGGCAACCCCGACGAGCCGATTGCGTGGGGAGTGAGCACCTACGAAAAACTCTACAACTGGACTTGGTTCTTCAACGGTTACCACGCGGAGCATCATTTCCGGCCGAAGGTGCATTGGACGCGGATGCAGGCGTTGCGCGATCAGATTGTCGAGCAGCAACGCGCGGCCGGAGTAAGGGTGATCAAGGTGCCACACGCTCTTGGCTTCCTTGAGCCTGATGCGGAGGCTGTCGAACGATCACGAGAACTCCAGTCCAAGCCGGCCGGCTAGCTTTGGCTACGCGGCGCCCGCGCAGTTTCAGGACCGCAGCCGCGGATTAGCGGAATTTAAGGCATCGGCTGCCAGAACGGCAGATAATCACCCGGCGTGATGGATAAAGTGTTACTCGCTGTGTGCTTCGGATTTCTAACGCTTGTTCGCCTTCGTTACAACATCAGGCGCAAGATCAAGCAATTAAGAAAGTCGTAAGCAGTAGTTATTGCCGTGACCTAGCGGACGCAAGCACGAAAGGCAGGCCTTCGCGAATCAGCTTTGAGAAATCAGGAGAGTCGTTTGCGGCGCGAGCGCGGGCGTCGATCAGGCTTCGCGTCTTCAGCTCGGCAAAGGGAAGCCCGCCGGTCACGAGGAGGTGGCGCTCATACAGCAGTTCGTCGCCCTTGCCATTGAGAAGGATGCGCCAATCCCATGGCACGCGCTCGTTGGCTGGGTGCTGCGTACGGATGCTCGTAGTACAGTTGGTGGTGATGGCGTTATACCAGCGCGGTTTGTTGCGCAGAGCGTTGAGCGAATGGATGTATTCAAGGAAACGTTCGCGCGCGTGCGCTGGCGAAATGGTCAGGCGGTAAAGATAGATATCCTCGTTGCGGTAGTTTGTGCGCACGCGGATCACGTCGCGTTCATCGGCCACGATGTAGATGAGTTCGAAGCGCCGATAGAGCCCGCCGATAGTCGAGTAAGTTTGGCCAAGCTTCTTGCGTATCTCTATGGAGAAGCAAAGCGGTGGCGCGTCAGCGAATTGAAAACTGGCGATGGGATGCGCGATCCAGGGCGAGCCCCAGTAATCGATCGCCAGGTCGATGCCAGTGATCTGAGAGATGCGCACGGTGCGCGTCTCCCAATGCGGCGTGTACTCGGTTTCGGTCCGGTAGTCGCAGTTGCGTACGTTGTGCAACGTTACTTCGTCGCCTTGAATGTCGGCCCACGCTTTCTGAGCCACGTCCGGCTGCCAATCGCTATCGTTGGTCGGAGAAAGCGTCAGCCACCAGATGAGCACTCCGGCAAAGAGCACGCCGAAGATGCCCAGTTTTCGCCAGAATGGCCTGACGAATAGCAGCACGACCACAAACGTGATCGCGAGCAGTACCGCTGCCAACCGGTTACCCGCTCCGAATGGAGCGTCAAACCATATGGCGCCAAACGCCCATGCGATAGCGATGATGGCTAAGGGAATAGCCAAAATCAACTTGATCGCTGCCATCAATCCGCCGTGGCTAGTATGCCGGTGCTTCGGCCACTGCTGGATTTGAGATGTAAACGCAAAATCCGGTCAAGCTCGGCAATCGTTTGAGGAAGCTCACACGATCCATGTGGACCGGGCACAATGCATTCGGATTGGGCACCATCCAGATGCGAGCTCCAGTAGGGCACCACGCCGTCACTGCTGTCCGCGAGCGGTCCCGGCTTACCGCGGTTACCGATGATCGAGTGGTAGGGCGCCTGGATTGACTGCTTGTTCAGAACGGCGAGATACGGCGCTTTTGGCGCAAGGTTGCTGACGCTGTTAGGGAGCCTGCCATTGTTGATCTTCCTCAGCGCATCGTTGTGACAAGGTCGACCGGAAGCGATATCAAATTTATGGCAAATGCGCCAATGCCGCCTGAGGCCATTTTGCTGCCGCGATGGGGAGTACAAATGAAGACGACCCGCTTGATGCGGGGGTTGGCCTTGAAAGTCGTGGCTTTCGCAACAAGATCCGTCGGTCGCAGTGTGGCGAAGACCTCAATGGCTGGTTCCCCCAGTGTTTGCTCCCAATCAGCGCGGGTCATGCTCGTAACCTGCGCCTGCGAAAGCAATCCCCCCATACTGTGGCCGACTAGGACATAGTCTTTGTGATCCGGATAAAATTCATCTACTTTGGCCAGTTCTTCGCGCAGACGTAACGCAGAATAGAGGACGGGATTACCGGTCGGATAGGCGAAGACCCAGAATTGGTAACGTTTGCGTAT
>WNFJ01099691.1_pt1 | contig 23475 bp, 21 predicted proteins | sample 5400461 | NCBI WGS metagenome assembly WNFJ01 (sample SAMN13153349, study PRJNA577476) | soil metagenome | isolation source: 115 cm saprolite on Douglas fir-dominated hillslope | place: USA:California | collected 2013-09-17
GTCAAGCTACTGCCAAACGGCCATTTCCTGATCAGCTATAGCGGTCAGCCTGATGGCAACAATTTTGCTATGCAAGAGGTGGATTTAGGCGGAAACGTTATTTGGCAGATGACGGCGGCGCAGCTTAACCAGGCGCTTGCTGCCGCGACGTGCGCTGGCTGCAATATCACCGTGATTGGCTCGCATCACGATTTCGTCATGCTTCCGAACGGCCATCTGATCCTGCTCGCTTCCACAACGCAAGTTGTGTCCGGAGCCACGGTGACGGGAGACGTGCTCATTGACGTCGGTGACATGGACACAAATCTTGTCCCTCGGCCCGTATGGCTCTGGAATGAGTTCGGCCATCTGGACATCACCAGGCAGCCTTATTTTTATCCAGACTGGACCCACACCAATGCAGTTCTCTATTCGCCTGACGATGGCAACCTGATCATCTCTATACGTCACCAGAATTGGCTCGTGAAGATTGATTACAACAACGGCACAGGCACGGGAAACATCCTGTGGCACTTGGGCTACCAAGGGGACTTCACGTTATTGAATGCCGACGGGTCAACCGACACCAACGCCACCGATTGGTTCTATGCCCAGCATAGCCCTTCGTTTGTTACCCCAAACACGAGCGGCAAGTTCTCCCTCGTTCTCTTCGACAACGGAGACGATCGTGGCGTTTCAATCGTCGCAGGCGGAACCTGCGGCGTGGCAGGACAGCCGGCGTGCTATAGCACGGTCCCCCTCTTGGAGCTAGACGAAACGGCCATGACCGCAACCCTGGCATTCCATCCAACCACTCTGGACTATAGTTTTTTTGGAGGGAATGCCGAAGTTCTCAAAAATGGCAACGTGGAGTATGACGAATGCGCTTCAACGCCGCTACCAGCGAACAATGCAAAGATTGTTGAAGTCACCCAGGCTTCGCCGTCGCAAACGGTCTGGCAAATGCAGATTACTGGGCAATTTGCCTATCGCGGCTTCCGCATCCCCAGCCTCTATCCGGGTGTGCAATGGTAGGTCGCGGGACATTGCCATGACTCGGCCGAAACCATTTCAACTGCTTCCTTCGAAGGATCCGCCCGGCGTAAGAGATCAATGGGCACGAGACTGGAGGATTGCTCAAGCATCGTCATTGCAGTGAATTGCATTTCCATACGGATCGAACTCAAATGGTGACAGTAATGGCAAAACTCCACCAGAGTGATCTCAGTGTCCCGGCATACCTGCTTATTCTGGCTATTCCAAGGTATTGACTTGCCAATCGACGAGCACGGCGTATAACACCATACACATTGTCTGTGCTCAGGAAAGCGAAGACGACGGCCCTGCAATGAAGGCTCGTTGCTTCGAGGGAATTCACAGCGTTGAAAATTTCGACCCAAAAAATCAACGATGATTAATCGTGAGCTACGTCCTGAGAGCACTGTGTACAACAGACAAGAAAATCACACGGTGCACGGAAATGACTTTCCTGGGCAAAGCGGTGACAGGCGTACCGATTGCAATGTGCAGTATTGCTCGTGATGCTGCGGAAGCGGTTGACATCCAAGCTGGAATCGTCCTGCCCCAAAGAAGATGGTTTACACCTTGTTGCCATTGCAGTGGATGTGATGGCCCTGACCGGATAATTGTGCCACGGCTTCCGAGCCGGTCAACTCCAAATTCGAACTTCTTGTTTCGAAAGTTTGGCGGTTAGCGATTTGACCGGCATGGGTATTGCGATTGATTGAGCGCTACATAGCGTTTGGCCTGAATTTCCAAAGAATATTCCGTCACCGCCACTCTACGGCAGTTTGCCGAGATCTCAGCTCTGCGCTCCGGCGCTCGAAGTAACCCGTCGATGGCCTTCGCCAGTGCTCCCGAATCACGTGGGGGCACCGTGACGCCTGTAACACCATCCCTCACGATTTCCGGAATTCCTCCGACTCCAAATGCGACCGTCGGAACTCCACAGGACAAGGCCTCCAAAGCCGTATTTGGCAAATTGTCCTGAATGGAGGGAGCGGCGAACACATCGGCCGTGCTGAATAGGTATGACATGGTTTCTTCGTCTTCAATGTAGTCGACCCGAATGCAGGGCATATGCGGCACAAAACCTGCGGCCTGTCTGCCTATCATCACCAGGCAGTAGTCACTATCCTGGGTTAAGCCACGAAGCGCGTCGAACAGTAACGACAAACCCTTCCTTCTCTCTGATGCACTATCGGCCACAAACAAGATCACTTTTGCGCTGGCCGGTATTCCAAAACGCTGGCGAGCTATCGCTCGCTCCCGAGGCTTAAAAATCTCGGTGTTCAAAGAGTATGGAATCGACGTAATCGGCGCAGAATGAAGCAGGCTGCTTCGCCGAGCCTCGGCCGCCAGCCACTTACTGGGAGTGACGAAGTGCAGGCATTTGCGAAAACCATCCTTATAGGCCACGTGTTTACGGTGCCAGACTTGCCTTGAAAGATCGACTGGACGATCGGAATCAAGTTGAGGACATGCGCCACAACTTCGCGTGAAGGCAGTGCAATCGAATGCATAGTGGCAACCTCCCGTGAAGGCGTTCATGTCATGGAGGGTCCAGACCACGGGAACGGCCGGTGGAAGGGCACGGAGAAAATGCAGATAATCGATGAACCCGGCAACCCAATGCAGATTGATCACGTTCGAGCAAGCAGCCATGCGTACGGGTTCGGTGCCAAATTGCGACCGATCATCCGAAAAGAACGTCGATCCCGTGGGAAGATTAGAGAGGCGCGCGACCGTCCGAGTGAGGTGCCGGCGTCGCAGACCTCGCTTGAGGCGAGTCAACCATTCCTTCGACGGGTTGAATTGAATGACGGTGTCATCGTGCGCGTGTTTGTCCAGAACAGCCATCCGGGACTCATACCCAAGCGAGAGAAGCGACCGGTGTAAACGGTAAGCCGCGCGCGCCGCGCCGCCCGATGTATCCCATGTGCTGAAATGAGTGATCTTCAACGACGCACATCTACCATGTAAATAGAGTCCGTTTTTGGGTGCTGCCGTCCGGATTGGTGTTCAGATGAGACGCAAACGAGTTCGGCACGCGGCTTTGGGTCGGGCCGACTTCTTGTTTCTGAACAATCCCCGAGAACTTCAATGCCATTCTCACATCCACTGGTGAACCTCTACCTGGCTGCGAAATCTACCATTATCATAAGCGACCACGCAATCCCGCACAACGACCAGAAGCCAGGAAGCGGCCCGCGGTGTTACGGCCGATGACACACATCCTGGCGTCGGCCCGCTTACAGCACTCGCCTACGTGTTGCTCATCGGAACTCCCGAGCGCCGCCACTGCGGCATGCAGATCGGAACGTACGTGGGGATGGTCCCGAGTGAAGACTCCAGTGCCGGCAAGCAACGGCTGGGGCACATCAGCAAGCAGGGCAACTGCTTGTTGCGATTCTTGCTGGTGGAGACCGCCCAAGCGGCAGCACGCATTAACCCGGACTGGCGACGTCACGACATTCACCTGGCGATGCGCCGGCACAAGGGCATTGCCAAGGTAGCGATGGGTCAGACTGGCGGTCCGCTTGTACTGGACGTGGCGGAATGGTTGCCAGTATTCGCCGTCGTTCGAGTTCGGTTCGTAGGTGGGACAGCTCGGTATTGGACATGGTGAGAGGTAGAGCACTGTCTACTTGATCGGGCATCCCGCTCCCTGCAGAGGGAGTTTGAAGAAGCAATCATGGGTGCGCCGGGATAAACCGGCGTGGAGGTGTGGAGCAAAGTGGTGGCCGCGATCTTGCACACCAAGGTGAGCCGCGCCAAATGCGGCTTCACGCCTCGGGCCACGCATCCTGACCCACGAGCAAGATCCCGCTCCGCAACCTACTCATATCGCATTCTGCCCATTTCGAGTCTAATGTCTGCTTGGATCAGCTCACTTCATGTCGAATTCGAACGCCAATCATGATGCAGCTCGCAACGAGCGCCATCGGCGGGCAAGCGTAAGGCGAAGAGCGGTTAACGCGGGGTGAACCAGTTTGCGCAGTGCTTGGCGATCGATGCGTACAGCATTCTTCAGAATTATCCACCGGAGGTTGATCGGAATTCTTCTGTTCAGCACCGCTGGGACCCAAACGTAAGCAAGGTGGTCACCCAGTTTCCGGCGGGCAGACTCGTCAAGCGTCACTTTCTGGAGAATCCAGTCGACTACCTGAAGAGCTTCAGATGCCCACACCCCATTCCGCAGACTCTTCTCCCTAACACTCGCGTCATGGAAGCGGTGATAATTGAGCGGTTGTCCGGCGTAGACAACAGTTCCTCGTGTAAGAGCCATGGAGGCCCAAGTTTTCCAGTCGCCGCAAAGGACGAGTTTCTCGTCAGCACCACCCACTTGCAGATACGCCTTCCGACGAAAAAGTACGGAACTGGCGCTAGGAACTGTGTTGCAAAAGACAAGGTATTTGCGACACTCTTCATTTCCGTCGGCCCGAAAATCCTCCGTCCATTTTCGGGAACCCAGGTCAGGGAGGTACGAATCCAATAAACCGTTGAGTTCGCCGTCGGCCGACACTCGCCAGGACCGGCAATAACAGAGCACGGCCGTCGGCTCCGCATCAAGTCGCGACACCAACGTCTCTAACAGCCGGTTGTCAGCATAGTCGTCCGATTCCGCGATCCACACGTACTCCCCACGCGCCAGCCTCACGCCCTTGTTCCACTGTTTGAAGGTGCTTCCGGAATTCACCTCGTTGAATTCCATTCTCACTCGAGAATCGCCGGCGTAGCTGGAGAGAATCGACCGACTATCGTCCGTGGAGCAGTCGTCCAGCAGAATCACCTCGAAATCCTGGTACGTCTGTCTCAATACGCTCTCAATCCTCTGTCGCAGATAGCGTGCGTGGTTGTAGTTCGGGATGATGACGCTAACGGTCGGCATATTCGATGCCCTGATTCGCAGCGACCCCCAAAGCCCTTCGCGTCGCCTCCAAGTACTTGCGGCCCCATCTCTGGCAGGGCTCGAGATGATTCCCCTCGGCCCATTCATTCCACGCGTTGATGAAGACTAAGGAGTCAGCAGAAATACCTGAGCTGCCACCCGAGCTCATGCGCGCCATCCGTTGATCGACAATTCCCCGTAACCACTTCTCGTACGTTTCCGGGGTGGAGTTAACAAGAATTGTCGCGCCTTGCGTTCGTCTGGGACTATTGTCCCAGCCGGGACAGACACAAGGTATTCGCGGATACGCCGGTGCGGGAGTCGCCAGCGCATTTCTTACCAGGAGGTCGTAATCATAAACATAATTCTCACGGAAACCCGGTTCGTGTGTCTTCAGCCTCCTGATATGCCACCACTTCCGACGATAAATCCGAGGCTCGCCCGATAGCGACGCTAGCGGTTGAAACTGTACCCCGGAATCGAATCCAATGTCCCGCGGATCGCCTTGATCATCCTTAAAGTTCTCCACTCGAACGAGGAATAGGCCCTTCAAGCCAGCGCGCTCTGCTTCTCGCCTCCACGTTTCAACGGTCTTCCCTGGTTCCGGAAGTCGTGACGCGCGATAGACCAAAAAAAGCGGGCGATCCTCCACGCAAATGTAACGGGGATCCAAAAACATCGGAATCAAACTCCGGATATGCGCCAAATCATCCGCAGGGCTATATCGCTGCTCTAGCAGCACCTGATCCTCTAGGCCATCCCACTGGCGTGTCCAATTTTCGTTGGCCCAGCAAAGACAAAAAGGGAATTGCGGCTCTCCGCTCTTCCAGATCTCGTCTACTGGACGTTCCAGAACCTGTCGCCCGTGGAACCAATAGTGGTAATAGCAAAATCCATGGATTCCGTAGCTCGCGGCCAGCTCGGCCTGAGCCGCTCGCGCTTCCGGCAGCCGCAAATCATAAAACCCCAAGTCCGCCGGCAAGTGCGGCTGGTAATGGCCTGGGAATCGAGGTGCGGCCTTGACGACGTTGGTCCACTCAGTGAAGCCCTTCCCCCACCACTCATCGTTCTCCGCGATTGGATGGAATTGAGGTAGGTGAAAGGCAATAGCCAGCACGCCTTGAAAACTTTCTGACCTGGGAGGACTCATGGTATCGCCGCCCCAACTCGGTGACCGCCAAGCTCGGTCACCAAATCAGCCGCCGAAGCCTTGCGGCTAATTAGAACGTCCAGAAACTCTCCTTTTAGCCCCAATCTCGGGTCGTGGAAGTTGAAAATCGTGGTGGTCATCCGTGAAGATCGAAACACAAAGTCGCACAGCTCATCACCCCATTCCGTAACAACTAGCGAGCCCGCCGCGTCGATTGGATTGCCATGATAGTCCGGTTTCATCAGGTGCGTGATACCTTCGTTTCCATTGGGTTCTGCTCGTACGAGTGTCTTTTTCCCCCGATAGTAAGGCACCGTGTATACGTGTGCGCCTCCTGGCTTTAGGGTGCGCGCAATCTCGGCAAACGCTTTCGCTGGTCGCAATACATGTTCAAAGACATCCTGCGTGATGACAAAGTCGAACGACTCATCCGGGAACGTGAGAGCCTCCAAATTCTCGCTCCGCTGCCCATCCTTCAATTGACCTCTCGGTACGTCGGTAAAGAACTGACTGGCGACGTAATGTTTACACTCTCGCCTAATCTTGTCCGAAGACGGTCCCCCCGGTGAGGATTCATGTATCCGCAGTTCCCGCCATCCGGGAAAATGATCATTGAGAACTTTGATCAACGCACGGTTACGAGGGATTGAACCGCATCGCAAGCACAAGTACTGATCCCTAAGCTATGGTCCCGTTTCATTAAACCACACGCCGCAATCGCAGATCGTGCAATACCCTCGGTTTAATCTTCCTCTGGCTAAGTGCGTCGCGAGGAAGACCGTGCTCCGGATCAGTCTTTTAGGACCTTGGTACACTTCCGTAAATCCCCCACCGTTCATTGTTTCTCCGGGATCGAATGGATTTCAGTCACATCGACGCCCTACTGGGGATCGAACAGCTCCTTCGAATGACCGCGCGCTTTCCACCTCATGGTCGCCACTCGCATCCCGGAGCATATTAGAATTAGACTGGTTCATAGCATGTCATCCTACAATATATTATATGTTGACACCCAAACTTGCAGACCAGCGCTTGCCACGATCGAACCAGCGGCAAGAGCCTAACCGCTATTTTGCACGATGTGATCGTGCCCACTACTCATTAATCCCCCTCCCGTCGCTGGTGATTTCGAACGGCGCGAAAATATTTAAGACCGGATCGCTCGACGGCCAGCCGCACTTCGTCCAGACGATGGAAGTTTCGATAACCCACGAAGAGCGAGCCGAACGCGTTCGCGTAGTGTTCGACCAAGCTCATGCGCGTTCCAAAATACCGGGCTGCTCGACATCGACGGGGGTACTGGCGGAAGCGCATTTTCTCCCGCACGGCTGGCTGCGCAGTGGCAACTCTCGCGGGGTGAACAGCGCGGGTTGCCAGGACGCTGCCGATGGCTTCCTCGATGAAGTGGCCGTAGTTGTAGGTGTCGACCAAAACCGTGACTCGAATTGGTCCTGCTTGGCTCAAAGGTGTCCTGCCGCGACTAAACTCGGGTTGCAGCGGATACGGCATCTTGGTTCGTAATGACCCGCAGTGCTCTCCGTGTCGCCTCAAGGTATGCGCGGTCGAATTTTTGACAGGGCTCCAGGTGATTCCCTTCGGCCCATTCATTCCATGCGTTGATGAAAACCAACGACTCGGGAGAAATACCAGAGTTGCCGTCGACCCCGGTGCGAGCGGCTTGCCGGTTCACAATTTCACGCAGCCACCCCCGTAAAGTTCCAAAGTTGAATTGAGAAAGATGACACAGTTTTTCGCCTTGGGCTATTGTCCCAGCCGGGGCAGACGCAGGATATGCGAGGATATCCGGGAGGGGGTTCTATCCGGGCGCGCCTGACGAGATCTTCATACTTAAACACAACATTGTCTCGGAATACGGCTTCACCCGTTCTGAGCTTGTGGCGATACCACCACTTGCGACGAAAAAATCTGGGAACACCCCAGCGCCGAAAAGCGAGGCTCAAATTCCAGGGAAGAGTCAAAATCAATATTGCGCGGATCGCCAGATTCGTTGTGACGTTGTGACTTTCGGGCAACTCGGACGCTCGATAGACCGCGAAGAGACTGGCGGTCCATGACGCGAATGTAACGGCGGTCCAAAAAGAACCGAATTACTGTAGAGCCCGAATGTGCGCCAGATCGTCGGATAGGCTGTACCCCTGTTCAAGCAGCACAACCGATCCGTAAATTATTTGAGAGTGATCTGGATCAGCGTTCACTCGGAGCGCGTGGAAGGCGCGCCACCGAACTTCTCCTCAAACCATGCGATCGTCTTTCGCAGACCATCTTGCAAAGGTGTCTTAGATTGCCACCCAAAGCGTGCGAGCGCGCGCGCGGTATCCAGGAAGCGGCGCGGCTGACCGTCCGGCTTGGTCCTATCCCAAAAGACTCTGCCTTTGTAATCCATCAATAGCCGGATCCTCTCTAGCAAGTCTCGGATTGTTATCTCCTCACCCGAGCCCAGATTTACGAGATCTGGATCAGAGTAGTTCTCCGATGCGAGCACGATCGCTTCCGCAGCGTCTTCCACGTACAGAAATTCGCGTGTGGCATTCCCTGTCCCCCAGGCCGTAATCTCCGGAGTTCCTCCCTGTTTCGCTTCCCAGCATTTGCGGATGAGCGCTGGAATCACATGAGAGCTCTCGAGGTCGAAATTGTCGCGCGGTCCGTACAAATTGACAGGCGTGAGGTAGATGCTCCGCATTCCGTACTGTTCCCGGTACGCTTGCAATTGGACGAGGAGGATTTTCTTGGCGAGTCCATAGGGCGCATTGGTCTCTTCGGGATAGCCATTCCAGAAATTCTCTTCGTGGAATGGAACAGGCGTGAACTTTGGATAGGAACAGATCGTGCCCACGCAAACGAACTTCTCGATTCCGACGATCCGCGCGGCTTCGATAACATTCAGGCCCATCACGGCATTGTCGTAGAAGAATCGCCCCGGATTCTGGCGGTTTGCGCCGATACCGCCAACCACCGCCGCCAAATGGATAAAGATGTCAGGCCGTGCATCATTATAGAGGCGAAAGACGTCGGATTTCTCGCGCAAATCATATTCCCGACTGCGTGGGATGACGATATTTGCGCAACAACCGGATCGAATTTTCTCAACAACGAAGGAACCGAGAAAACCATTGCCTCCGGTGACAACGACCCGACGATTGTTCCAGAAACCCATCAGTCCTTTTCCTAATCTTGAGAGGCGGACCCTTCAACCGTGTTCATAACCCTGGTGACGGAATTGTGCCAGCGATTCCAATGACCGAGTTTTTTTTCGAGAACCTGTCTGCCCTTGCCAAGCGGTTTAAGGCCCACCGCTTCCATATCTGCATCCACCATGATAGCGACAAGCTCTTTGAAATCGACCTGGGGCTCCCAGCCGATCACGGTGCGCGCTTTGGTGGGGTCGGCGATTAATGTGTCCACCTCTAGCGGACGGAAATAGCGTTCAGACGTCTTGACGTGTTTTTGCCAATCGAGGCTGGCGTAAGAAAAGGCCTCCTCAACAAATTCCCGGACGGAATAGGCTTTGCCGGTGCCGAGAACCAAGTCATCGGCGTGGTCCTGCTGAAGCATGCGCCAGATTCCCTCGACGTACTCCGGAGCATAACCCCAGTCTCTGCGAGCTTCGAGATTGCCAAGATAGAGAATATCCTGCCGATTGGCGAGGATAGCAGCAACGCCACGTGTGATTTTTCGTGTTGCGAATGTTTCGCCGCGGCGAGGGCTCTCATGATTGAACAGGATACCGTTGCTGGCAAAAAGGCCGTGGCCTTCGCGGTAGATGCGAGTGACCCAGTAGGAATAGACCTTGGCGGCGGCGTAAGGACTACGCGGCTGGAATTGCGTATTTTCGCTCTGCGGCGGAGGCGCTGAACCAAACATTTCCGAACTGGACGCCTGATAAAAGCGCGCTTTGCATCCACTTCGGTGAACGGCTTCGAGAAGGCGCATGGTACCGAGGCCAGTGACGTCTCCGGTGTATTCCGGCATGTCAAAGCTGACGCGAACGTGGCTCTGCGCGGCCAGGTGATAAACCTCATCTGGAGCGAACGTGTAGATGAGGTTGAGGATCCACTCGCTGCTGCAAAGATCGCCGTGGTGAAGGAATAATCGAACGGCGGATTGGTTGGGGTCCTGATAGATGTGATCAATGCGTTGGGTGTTAAAGGTGCTCGCGCGACGGATGATGCCATGAACTTCATAGCCCTTGGAAAGTAGAAGTTCCGCAAGGTAGGAGCCGTCCTGTCCCGTGATGCCCGTGATGAGTGCGCGCTTCATTCTTCCTCTTTAACTGCGTTACTTTATCTTCGGATGTAAGAATTTTATGTCTTGACAGTAGCACCTTCGCGCCCCTTCGTTCTCAGATATCTGCGATCGGCAAACGCCTTCGTCCTAACCAGCCCGTGTCCAACTCTCGTGCGCCCAGCACAGACAGAACGGAAAATTAGGCCGGTCGGAGCCCAAGATTTCCTCGACCGGCCGCCCAAGCAGCCGTCGACCTTGCGACCTTGAACCAGTAGTAATAGCAGCAGAAACCCGAAATACCATAGGCCTTTGCCAGCTCGGCCTGAGCCGCCCGCGATTCAGACAGTCGCAAATCATAAAACCCTAACTCACCAGGCAAATGTAGTGACCCGTGAACAGTGGCCTAGCTCTTACTACGTTGGTCCATTCCGTGAAGCCCCTCCCCCACCACTCATCGTTCTCTGGGATAGGATGAAATTGAGGCAGGTGAAAGGCAATGGCCAGCACGTCTTGAAAGCTTTCTGAGCGGGGGCTCATGATATCTTGGCCCCAAATAGGTCATGGACAGAAGTGGTGCCCGCTAGTAAGCGTAAAGTGGAGCTAATAATCCTATCTGCAGCAAAGCATTGTTCCATTAGTCGCTGCACTCCCGACCGCAAGCGTGAGCGCAGTTCTGGACGGTTAATCAATTCGTTTATGGCCACTGTCATCGCGGCGGGGTCCTTGGGTGGACAAAGCCGAACATTCTCTCCATCAATGAAAGGCTCTTCCAACATTTCGCCTCGTGTGGTGACGATAGGCAGGCTGTGCGCCGCGGCGGCCGCAAACGAACTATTGTTTAAACGAACACCAACATTAAAAGGAAGGACGCAGATATCAGCGGCATATAAATACAGGGAACACTTTTCATCATTACAATAGCCAATCCACAGTATACGGTCCGCTCTTCCCGCCTTATGACTCAACTCGCGCAGACTCCTAGCATAAACTTCGTCCCCCGTCCCGCCGACTATCAGCAACCGCGTGTTATCCGGTAATTGGCCAAATGCGGTAATGAGCGTTTCTACTCCTTTCAGTGGATATAAAAAGCCATAATAAATTATCGCAATTTCGTGTTCTTGGAGGCCCACTACTTCTCGGCCACGACGGCGCACGGAACCAGCATCTTCGTCGGAGATACGGACAAATGAAGGGGCTGGAATAATCTCGGCTTTCGCGCGAACACCGGAGTATGCAATTGCAAATGCATCCAAATGACGTGCGCTTAGTGCGATGATGTGGCTGCTATCGCGCAACAATGTTCCATAGCTAGGATGAACATCCTTCCGACCGACAAACCATGTAATCAGCGCTCTCATTAACCGGTCGCGCACCTGGTTATTCGAACGCATACCGCTGAGACCACTTTCATTCTCAAGTTGAGTAACGACAGTTTTCGTCCCGCACAGACGTCTGGCGAAACTGGGAAGAAATGTAATCATCGGATGACATTGATAAATCCAGTCAATGTAAATCAACAAGATTGTATCGAAACGATTTGAGCGGATGAAATGCAAGAGCTTTATTAGCTGCTTCCAACCCCAGTTATCCATTACCGAATGGACTCTTACTCCGGATGGTGGTGGGCCATTAAAGGCATTACCTCTGTTTGTCAAGAGATGGACTTCCACACCTGCTCGGGCCAGGTGTTCGCAAAGGAACAACACATGTCCACTTTCGGGCGCCCTCATGGGCGGGAATGCGCTGGAGATTATTAGAAGACGGAGGTTCATTTGACGCATGCCGAGCGCGGTCCAAGAGGCTTTGCCCGGTGCAAGCGTGGGCATTGGCCAATTATCGCAGCAATATAACTCGTAACTGTTTGTCGGACTGTAAGGCGCGGACGAAACTGTTGACAATATTTCGCAACTTGGCGCACCAAGCGCCGATCCCCAACTCGATCTGCCAGGTTGAGCATATACAACAGATTACTAACCATCCGTTTATCCAGAATATATCGTTTCAGTTTCTCGTCTTGGATTCCCGCATAGGAAACGATCGAACGCTGTAATTCCTCAAATTGATCATAGAAGTCGCTTTGGAGCCACGTCTGGAACTGATAATTAGCACCATGGAGTCGATATTCTACAATACGCGGGCTTTCAATCACTATCAAAGGAAACCGCGCGGCGATCCTGGCGAAGTATTCCAAATCCGAAGAATACTTAAAGCGAGCATCAAACAGTCCCAACCTATCGATGATTGTCCGATGTACAACCGCGCCAGACGGAATCGTTGGACAATTTAATACTGTCCACGAACTTGGCGCGGAATAGTGGCATCGGAACATGTCGTCAAACTGCTTGCCGGCATATTGATGGACGATCAGGGCCGGCCCCTGTGCGAGAGCGCATGCAGAACGCAGTGCGGCAAGTGCGCCAGACTCCAATATGTCGTCGTCATGAACTATACATATCCAATCCCGGGTGGCGGCTCTTAGACATGCGTTCCAGTTGGCAACCATCCCTTGGTTCGTTTCATGACGAATGACCCTTACGCTTGGCATCATACTTGACTGCTCAGACGTTCCGTCGGTCGAACCATCGTCGGAAACAATCACTTCATCTTCCCTTCGAGCCTGATCGCAAATGGACTTAAGCAATATCTGAACAGAACTACGCCGGTTATACGCCGGGATGGCGATGGTCAATGGGATAATCTCTGTTGGGCGCTCCGCAACGCCAGTCATCAATTCCTCTTTCGGGCAACTGCAATTTGGAATACTGGAGTCCAACCTCTCGTTCGGCGGAGAGGTCTAACTTCTGACCAATTTACTGCGCGCTCCAACCACGAACTCTTGCCGTTCAATATACAATTCTGCCGGATTCTGTCGCTTTACTTCAGGCACCGGTGTAACCCTTTGAGGATTCCATTTCGACCACAGTCGCCGCCTAAGTTTAGCTACTTGCGCCAACCGGTCCCAGGGACAAGTTTCCGAAATGACCGATATTAGACTCCACCATTTCGCAGAATGCGGACGCTGCCCAAAGAGCGAGATCTTTGGAAAAGCGGAGCGGAGGAGAGCCTGAAATTCGTCCGGAGTCATTTCCGAGCAATGGTAGGCGTTCCGCTCTTTACCTGGTGGACTGTAGAGATTTTTGTCGGGTGTAGAAATTATAAGTAATCCATCCGGCCTTAATACCCTTGAGATTTCATACACGAAACGGTCTGGGTTCGGCACATGCTCAATTGTTTCAAATGAAACAGCAACATCAACCGATCCTGTCTCAATAGGGATAGCTTCCGCGCTGCCCACGCATACATCGATTTTATATTTACGTGCCGCATGAGCGCAAGCTAGTGGGTCAATATCAACACCGATAACACTTTTTGCTCCAGCATTAAGTAACCCATAGCAACCGTACCCCTCGCCGGAGGCAATATCAAGAACTCTCTTATTTCTGACCCACCTTGCGGCGAAGTTATATCGATGAATATGCTCCCAGAAGGTGTTTGCGTCCGAGTATTCTGGAACCATTCTTTCGCCTGTGTTGTCCATAACTTTTGTTAACCGCAAGCAAGGGCGTACCTGTATAGATGCTCCTGGAATGTGGCCCTGTCGGCGCTTTCGAGCACCATCCGCTCGCCCTTGTTGTCGTCCGGCACCAGCGCACCTGCGCGGTTCATACCTTCATACGGACGTTGTTCACTCCCAGCGCACCCCGACGAAGGCGAGCGCTGAGGGAAATTCGGGCGTGACAAGCCTGCATTCCTGAAATCCCGCAAGAATAAGATGCTTCCAAGCGTCGCAACCGTATTCCGTCTGCACCGCCAAGTCTGCGGAGCGCTCGTTCGGGTCGCCGTGGTAGCTCAGAGGGAGACCCTCCCGGCCGCGCGTCATACGGTCGACGATAACGGGGATTGTGAACACGCAATATCCCCCCGGTTCCAGAATGCGGTAGCACTCAGCCAACGCGCTAACGGGCTGTCGTACGTGCTCCAACGTATCCGAATGCAGTACCAAGTCATACGAGTTGTCCGCATAAGGCATGTGCGTCATGTCCACTTGAGGGTACTTTGCGAGGCAGTGTTTCGGCAGCTTAGACAGAAACTGTGTAAGCCCTCCAGCTTCATTTAGTTCGAGAATTCTTAGGCGACGAGTTCCAAATTTCTTGACGAATTGTGCAAACGTTCCGTCATGCCCATAGCAACGGCAAACGGCCAGCGCGAGCGCCATAGTTCGCAAATTCGAGCGGCACCGCCGGCATTGCAAGCCCTGCTGGCGGTCAACATACCGCGTCTCTTCCTCGGACAGTCCCCACTCCTCCACGAGCGCCCGCCAAAGCACCTTACTTGCGACCAGATCGTTTGAGCCGCAGCAAGTGCATGCTTCGATCGGCTTACTCGCCGTCACGGGCGGACCCTCTGATCGCATGTACCGCAATTGTTGCTAACGCCGACTTCAAAGCCCACAGGAATGTTCAAAATCCCCGACCATTGGTCTTGAGGATGCTGAAAGTTCTCCGTGGCCACCATCATCTCAGGCACGCAGTCCCAAATGTCGATGGGGTCTCCCTCCTCGTACAAGGCAACGAGCCACGTATAGAGCCCAGGGCGTAGGGGGAGCATCGGAAACGTGTGGCAAAGCTGGCGCTCGCCGACGTCCAGGGGTAAGGGCCGCGTCTCCCATGCCCAAACAACTTGCTGATCGTGATTGCGCAAAGCTATCCCGTAATGACCTGCTGGGATGGGCTGCCGGATATGGACCGTAAACTTGAGCGTGACCGCGTCGAGGGTCCTTAGAATATGCGGCTCTTCTCCGCTCGGCCCGGCAATTTCCCATCGAACGAAGCGCGCTTTCTCTTCTGTACCACGTTTCGGGTGGTGGCCGTTCCCTGCCTGCGTGAGCAAGCGGGCGCCGCGAGCCATGGCGGCTTCGTAGGCGGAGACGACTTCGTGAGTCGGGCCGTTCTGGCGGACCTGGCCGTCGTCGATCCAGACGACGCGCTCGCAGAGGCGGCGAATCTGGTTGAGTTGATGGGAGACGAGGACGACGGTGCGGCCGGCGCGGGCGACGTCACCCATTTTGCCGAGGCATTTCTTCTGGAAGTTGATGTCACCGACGGCGAGAACTTCGTCAACGAGGAGGATTTCCGGCTCGAGATGAGCGGCGACGGCGAAGGCCAGTCGGACGTACATTCCGCTGGAATAATGCTTGACGGGCGTGTCGATGAATTTGTAGATTTCGGCGAACGCTACGATTTCGTCGAACTTTCGGTCGATCTCTCTCTTGCTCATGCCTAGGATGGAGCCGCTGAGATACGCATTCTCGCGACCGGAGAGCTCGCCATGGAAGCCGGTGCCGACCTCGAGGAGGCTTCGGACGCGTCCGTGAATCTCCGCCCAGCCGGTTGTCGGCCGTGTAATGCGCGAAAGTATCTTAAGGAGCGTGGTCTTACCAGCACCGTTGCGACCTACGAGGCCGAGAACTTCGCCTTCGCGGACTTCGAGAGAAACGCCCCGCAGAGCCCAGAAGGTTTCGTGCTGCGCAGGGCGGAAAGCGGCAACCGGCGAGCGGATGAAGTTTGTGAACAGGTCGCGCAGTGTATCGCTACGTCGAGTGTTCAGGCCGCGGCGGTATTTTTTGCCGAGGCCTTCGGCTTGGATGACGGTGCTCATAGGCTAGACGCGATCTGTGACGGTACCCTCCATGCGTTGAAAGAAGATCAGTCCGCCCATGAGAAGGATCATGACCATCGCGACGGAGACCAGCATCGTCGGCCCAGGAGACTGGCCATGGCCTGTAAGCGCCCACCGGAACCCGTCAATGACGCCTACCATCGGGTTGAGTCCATACAGTGCTCGCCACCGCTGCGGCACAAGCGAACTCGGGTACACGACCGGAGAAGCGATCATCCAGAACTGCACGGCGAACGGGGTGATGGACGCCACGTCGCGATACAGTGCGTTGAGCGCGGAAGTCCACAGCCCAACCGCAAGGGCCGTCAACACCGCGACGACAATCAGCACCGGTAACAATAGCACCGTCGCCGTCGGCCGGATCCCAAAGGACAAGGTGAGCACGATCATCACGATCAATCCGACGCAGAAGTCGACGAGCGGCGAACACACAGCCGTCAGTGGGAGCACCAGCCGGGGAAAGTAGACTTTGGTAATGACGTGCTGGTTGCTCACTACGATATTCGTGCAACCGGTGACCAGTGCGGCGAAATAGAAGACCGGATACGGCAGCCCCTGGGAGGGCAGCTTAGCTAGCCGGCCGAAGAAAATTGTGAAGACGCCCATGGTCATGAGCGGTTGAATAACTACCCAGAGGACGCCGATGACGGTCTGCTTGTAGCGTACCTTGACGTCGCGCCAGACAAAGAAATAGAGGAGCTCGCGGTATTGCCAGACTTCGTGGAGGCGCAGCTCGAGCCAGCCGCGAGGGGGCTCGATCCGGATCCGCGGGACTGAGGCGGCGGGTACCGGAGAATACGCGTCGCTTCCGGGGCCTGCGGTCAGTGAGCCCATCCCAAGTGTCCACCCAATGAATTCACACCCCCTATTGTAGACGAAGCAAAGCATTGCATGAAGCACAGAGATGCGCGAGAACATTCGGCCAGCCCGAAGATAGGATGACAGCACAAGCGCCTCGCAAGAAACCCGGGAGGGCCGTGACCGGCCTAGCTCAAGTTTGCGGAATGCGTCAGGAGCCGCTAGAAGTCGTCTGCAACCGGTCCTCAGCGTTAATGATTTCTTCCAAAATAGTGTCGAGGGAGCGGGTGATGCTCCAATTGGGGTAGTGAGAGCGGAATTTGGACAGGTCGGAAATGTAGCAGACATGATCGCCCTTGCGGGCCTCATCCACATAGCGCCAGTCAAGCTTTTTCCCGGTCATACGGCCAATGCGATCAATGGCCTCGAGCATGGAGATGCTGTTTTCGCGGCCGCCGCCCATGTTGTAAACCTCACCGGGGCGCGGATTGCCAGCAAATTCCTCGATGGCGCGGACGACATCATGACTGTGAATGTTGTCGCGGACCTGCTTGCCCTTGTACCCGAATACGGAGTAGTTTCTGCCGGTTAAGATCACCTTAACGAGATAGGAAAGAAAACCGTGGAGTTCGACGCCCGAGTGCGAGGGTCCAGTTAAGCATCCACCGCGGAATATGCCAACCTTCATGCCAAAGTAGCGGCCATATTCCTGGGCCATCAAGTCAGCCGAAGCTTTCGACGCGCCGAAAAGAGAATGAAGGGTCCGGTCAATCCGGCAGGTCTCGTCGATGCCGTTGTAGTTCTCCGGCTCCGCGTATTCCCATCGTGTTTCTAGCTCTTTGAGAGGAACTTCGTTCGGAGCATCACCGTAAACCTTGTTGGTGCTCATGAAGACAAAGACGGCTTCGGGGCATTGAAGACGTGTGGCCTCCAGAAGATTTACGGTACCGAACGCGTTAACTTCGAAATCGAGGACGGGGATATCGCGAGCCTTGTCGTGCGAGGGCTGAGCAGCACAATGGACAATGAGATCGAAGCGGTGGGAACGGAAAAGAGATTCCAGCCCGATTCGATCGCGGATGTCCAGATTATGGTGAGTGAAGTTCCTTGTGATGCTGCGGAGCCGATCGAGATTCCAGGTCGTATCAGCAGGCGTTCCGAAAAAGACCTGGCGCATATTGTTGTCTATGCCATGGACCCTATGCCCCTGCCGATCAAAGTGCTCGACCGCCTCGGAACCAATCAACCCGCTGGAGCCGGTAACCAGGATTTTCATTGTGGACATCGTCCGAACCCTACTTTTTAGGGAAAATAAAAATTCATCGCAACTACCCTATTCTGCCCCCCAAGTGACCTAATTTCCAAGAGATCTTGAAAACCTGCAGCCGAATTCGTTCGGGGAGAGCATTGGGAGCGTGCTTCCCTATTGTCTCGGCGAATTCGGCGATAAAACGATTGATTTGATACAGAGGACCGAATGGGGATGCACCCCAGGATGTGAATGGGTTTTTGTCCTGAAACTTAGGGCTGCGCACTTTTCTTCATCTGTTCAATATCGCGCCGTTCGATCTGCCTCATCAGATCGCTGCGCTTGAAGAAATATGAGCGAAGATGACTGGTAAGTTGGCGGGGAACCACAGAGAACTGATTGTAGGCCACCTCCCGAAAGGAAATTGGCCCGCGCGCCGCTACCAGATGCGTTCCCCACTGATAAATGAACCCCAGATTCCAAAATACGAACCCCGCCAGCACCACAGAGCATAGCGCCAGGGCCACCCGAGGTTTCGTGAAGCGGCCTGCGATCCGTTCCAGCAGGTAGGCCAAGCCGAGAATGAAGACTGGCGTCAATGAAATGAAAAATCGGTTGCCATAGGACGAAATGCCTGCCCAATCCGGATAAAAGGAAATAAAAAGATAGAAAGCCACCACTGCTAGGAAAAACGGGATTCCGACATTGGGCATACGAAACATAAATAAAAGCAGTCCAAGAATGGCCAATCCGAGGAGTGGAGTCCACGAAAGGAGCCCGTGATTGGAGGAGAAAAGGACATTGAAGAAAACCGGAGAACGCCAGAGAAAATCGCGGATAGAGAGATAGCCAGTCTCGAAGGGCCCACCATACACAATCCAACGGGAGATAAACGTGGGGACCATCACCAGGAAGACTACCAATCCGAAAAGGAGGTGGCGGCTCAAAAGTACGAGGGAACTCGATGACGACGAGCGCCCGGAGCTGAGAATGCGTGCATACTGGCCTGCTGCCTCAACGGCCAGAACACTGACGACCATCAGATTTGCATAGTAGACGTCCAGCATCAGTCCCACGATAACGCCCAAGAGCAACCATTGCATCAAATTCCGTCCTTCTCGAGTGGCATCCCAATACCAGAGAAAGAGTGCAACCATAAAAGCGGAGTGGGCATGTGACCATGAAGGATTGAAGTAGACATAAACTGGGAGAGAACTCCCCCACCAGATCGCAATAGTTGCGACGAAAGACCACACTGGCTCAATGTATTTGCAGGCCAAACGAAAAGAGAGCAGTAAGGCAAGAAATCCATACAGGCCCGTTCCGAGGGCCATTGCATAGCGGTACGGAGCGGAAAAACCATCGGCCGTAATTTCGGCTCCCAAGACCCTCGCTAACAAAACGCCGCCATGGGCCACTAAGAGGAAGGGAGACCACAGCATGGCAGGTCCAACGGTAAAATGATTGTCGAGGTGGCCCGTGCAAGTGCGAAATTCCGACTTGGGCTGACCGTTCTCGTCACAGTGGGCTTCCCGGAAGCTTTCATTGGCCGATTGATAGTCGTGCGTGAAATCCAGATTGTGTTCGATTAGCGGCGCGCGGGCGTACGCATAGTAGCCGACGCCATCGCCTCGGACCCAGGGGTTCAGCAGGGGGAGTGTTAACAAATAGATGACAACAATGATCCGTTCGAATCGGCGCTGCTGTGCTTGGAGTTGGACATTCAATTGAGAATCAATCCTCCCCCGCAAAGCTCGACTACAAACCGCACCTGACGTTGCCACCTTGGACCCACCCGCAGTGGCAAGGCGGGCCCTTATATAAAGGGATTCTATAGTGAAATTCGGGACAAGCCATAGAATATGATTATGTTTGAGTGAAGACCAAAACGGCGATCACGCACTAATCGTTGTCCTGCTTGGTAATGTGCCCCAGTCGTCGGTCACCGGCACTGGAATCCTCACTTGGAATACCAATAAAAGTTCCGTTCAGGCGATAGACCGTTTGGCGGTTGCCGCGCCTACCGGTAAGCCTTCCTTTTGGCGAAAGTACATGGCAACCCGGTCGATGATTTCGTTGAGGCTGGTTTGCGGGCGAAAACCTGTCAAGCTATGCAGCTGCCGCATCATATCTTCGAATCCGCTTTCGTAGGCCTTGTCGTAGGGAACAAACTGGATGGGCGAGCAGCTGTTGGTGCGCTGCTTCACGAGTTTTGCAAGATTCTCGATGGATACTTCTTCGGTATTCCCGATATTGATGACTTCCCCGACCGCGCGGTCCAGCGGAATCAGCCGCAGGAGCGCTTCCACGGTATCGCGAACGTCGCAGAAGCAGCGGGACTGCGTGCCATCGCCATAAACCTCGATCGGCGCGTTATCCAGAGCTCGCTTCACAAAGTTTGGCAGAACCATGCCGTAGCGGCCGGTCTGACGTGGGCCCACTGTGTTGAAGAAACGCACGACGATAACGGGTTGGTGTTTCTCTTTCCAATAGGAAAGAGAAAGAAACTCATCAAGCGCCTTGGAAGCGGCATAACTCCAGCGTCCCTTGGTGGTCGGCCCGAGGACCAGATCTGCATCCTCGTGAAATGGCACTTGGGTGTTCTTGCCATAAACCTCCGAAGTGGAAGCGACAAGAACAAGTTTCTTCTTCCTACAGGCAGCTTCCAGGACCAATTGCGTACCGTTCACATTGGTCTCGATGGTGCGAACCGGGCTTTCGACAATGAGCCTCACGCCCACGGCAGCGGCGAAGTGAACGATCACGTCCGCATCATCCACAAGTTCCGCGAGCAGCTGGCGGTTTTCGATGCCGTCGAGGTGATATTCGAGGAGATCCGAACCTTTCAGATGCCGGATGTTCTCCATGCTTCCGGTAGAAAGATTGTCCAGGAGAACGACGCGCTCGCCTTGTTCGAGGAGTCGCTCCGCCAAATGAGAGCCGATAAAACCAGCACCACCAGTAATTAGGTAACGCAACGGTCCTCCTCAGAGCTTGTCGGAATCGCCTGCGTCCGAAGAATGAACTTCAGGCGCTGCGGACCATGGCCGTAGGAATACGGGTAGTAACGATAAGAATAATAATAGTCGGGGCTGCGGACATCGACGCAATTGAGCACAACTCCCAGCAAATGGCTTTTCACACTGACCAGCAGGTCGCGGGAACGGGTAAACGCTCCCTTGGGAGTTTCGCCGCTGCGAGCCACCAACAACACCCCATCCACCTGCACCGATAGAATCACGGCATCTGTGGCGGCCAAGATGGGAGGCGAATCGAGGATGACAAACTTGAATTTCGTGCGAAGCTCGGCGATCGCATCCCCAAGACGATGAGAAGAGAGCAGATCGGCCGGGTTCGGAGGCAGGGGACCGGTGGGAATGGCCACCAGATTTGGGATCGCTGGATGGGGCACACTAACGAGATCGAGGCTCGAGGCACCAGCCAGATACGAACTCAAGCCAGCATACGTCCCGCTAGCTAGACTCAGCAGTCGGCCAATACCCGGTTTGCGAAGGTCCGCGTCTACCAGTACAGTTTTGTCACCGAGTTGAGCCAGCGTGACGGCGAGGTTCGCTGCTGTCGTTGTCTTACCTTCCCGGGGAAGTGCGCTAGTTACGAGAATCACTTGTGGTGGCTGGCCGGGCTGCGACAAGAGCAAGGCAGTGCGCAAGGCACGGAACGCTTCTGACATTTGCGATTTTGGTAGATGTTGCGCGACAAGCTCAATCCGCTTCTCGTGGCCGTTGGATGATCTACCCTTAAGCATGCCCGTTTTCTTGCCCTCTTCGACTTTTCCAAAAGCTGGCACAACCGCGAGTGAGGGCAAGCGAACAAGAGTTTCGACGTCATCGGGCGTTTTCACGGTGTTGTCGAGATATTCGCGGAGAAGTGCAAGACCCACGCCGCCGACGAGTCCCGCGAGCAACGCGAGGGCAATATTCCGCGTTTTTGAAGGCCGGGCTGGAGTAGAAGGTATCATGGCAGGATCGATCACCCGGATATTAGAGGACTTGAGGCTCGCGGCGATACCGGCTTCTCTGAGCTTGGTCAGGATTCCTTCATACATGAGCTTGTTGGCCTCGGCTTCGCGCTTGAGGATGTTGTACTGGACAAACTTCTCCGACATAGCATTTGTCTCAGCCTTCTGCTCATCCAGACGCTGGGTCAGGAGGTCCTGACGCGCTTTCGCCTGGTTGTAATCGCTGAGAAGCTGGACCACAATGCCTTTCCGCTCTTTTGTGATTTGATCGTCCATTCCTTTAATTTGCGACTGGAGCCGCTGCACTCTAGGAAAGTTCGGCCCGTACTGATTGAGGCCATCCATGTACTGGGCGGAAAGGTCGGCCCGCCTCTTCTGCATCTCCTGCAGAACGGGGTTGTCTCGAATCTGCGGAACGGCTTCTAATGCCCCGGATTCAGCATACTCATAGAGGGCCCGTTTTCTCAGCGTGTCATTTTCCGCGTCGGTCACGTCCTTGTTCAACTCCAGGAGGCGCTGCGTGGTCATATTCTGCTTGTCATCCACACCCCAAATCTGATTCTGCCGTTCGTAGTTGATACGGTCATTTTCCGATTTTTCCACTTTGCGCTTGAGGTCAGCCAGTTGTCCCTGTAACCATGTGGTAGCTTGGGTGGTGGCTTCGTAGTGGCCCTGGAGATTTTGCTCCTTGTAGCTCTCCAGATGGGCATTCAGGATGCGCGCGGCTTGCACTGGATCCGTGGATTCATAGGTGACTTCCATCAACCGAGTGTTAGGAATGCGCCTGACGCTGAGGCTGCCGAGGAACGCGGCGATCTCAGGAGGGCGGTTTTGGTTCGCGAGACTGCCCGAGGCGATGGCTTCTGAACCAGTACCACCATTGGAAAATTCCGGACTGCCCGTAAGGCCGCTGCTTCGGATGGTCTGCAAGGCGAGTGTTTCGCTTGTCAGAATGCGGGCCTGCGTCTCGACGAAATTGTCGAAGTCCACCATGTAGTCGTACGAATCTGCGCCTGGGAAGGGAAGAACATTGGTATTCTCACGGTCGATCTCTATTTTTGCATTCGCAACGTAGACCGGCTGCATGCGAAACGTCGCGATGCTTACGATCGTTACCACCGCAAGCATGAAGGAAAGAATCAGCCACTGATGTTTGCGCAAGATAAGAAGGTAGTCGTAAAGGTGTGGCTCGCGAGGAGAAAGATCTAACGACAAGATTCGCCCAGGGGGAACACGGCTTTCCACAATTCCCGTGTGTGAGGGGTCCCGCGGAACGATCATGGAATCTTCGGACATGTCTTCTTTCTATTGATAGGCGATGCGGTAGATAGCCACGCTCGAGCCGAGGGCGACCGCAAGCGCGATGGCCTGCAAGGCTACAGCCTTAACCGTGTCATTCGGCACATAGAGAATATCCGCGGGGTGCATGGGAACGTCTTCCGCCTCGCGATTCAGGATTTTTTTCAGATCGATTTCCGTCTCGG
>WNFJ01358893.1_pt1 | contig 23473 bp, 28 predicted proteins | sample 5400461 | NCBI WGS metagenome assembly WNFJ01 (sample SAMN13153349, study PRJNA577476) | soil metagenome | isolation source: 115 cm saprolite on Douglas fir-dominated hillslope | place: USA:California | collected 2013-09-17
CGAACCGGGAGGCGTTCGGGTCGACCGGGACCGCTGATGACTCGGCGCCGTACCCGCAGGTCCGTGACCTGCTCGCCACCGACGCCTCCACCCGCGGCGACCTGGCGGTCGTCTCCGGCCCCCCCGGCGGGCCCAAGGCCGAGGGCGAGCAGGCGCTGCTGGATACGATGCTCACCCGGTACCCCGGCGTGTTCACCGATGACCGCCTGTGGGTCCTGGACCGGAACTTCCGTACCCGGCGCCGACCGGGTCTCCCGGATGCTCGCGACCGGAACGCACGTGCTGATCCGCGTCAAGAGCGACATCGCGCTGCCGCGGACTGGCGGCTTCCTGCCCGACGGCAGCTACTGCAGTTACCTGGCCGGCGGGCCGGCCGGCGGCCGCTGGTGCCTGAAGGTCCGCGTCGTCGAGTACCTCGTGGACGTGGACGGCCAGGACACCGGAGAGATGTTCTGCCTTGTCACTGACCTGCACGATCACGTGGCCTACCCGGCTGACCAGCTCGCCGCGGCGTACGCGTGGCGGTGGCCGGGGCCGGAGACGTCCCTGAAGGAAGCCAAGTCGGCGATCACCGGAGCCGGGCCGTCCTCCGGGCCGATCTTCCGCTCGAAAAGCCCTGACCTGGTCGACCAGGAGCACGCCGCCTGGGTCTGCGGCACCGGGCTATGCCGCGCCCTGGCCCGCTCCGCCGCCCGCCGCGCCGTCCCGGCCCGCAAGGGCCGCCGCGCCGGGCAGGAAGTCCAGCCCCGCGAGATCTCGTTCACCGCCGCGCGCCGCGCCGCCCTGGCCAGCACCCGGTCCGGTGCCGCGACCGCGAGCCTGCCCGCCCCGATCACCAGGGCCCTGCACCGCGACACCGTCCGCGGCCTGGGCAGGCACCGGATCGTCATCGACCGCCACCGGCACCGCGACCGAAAAACCAAGACCTGCCAGGCATTCCCCGCCGCCGGGCGTGCCATCACCACCCGCACCGCGCCCGCGCACGTCGCCGTCTGCATGCCAGCAGCGGCCTGACCGCCACCGCCCGCGGTCACCACCCCTGATCCCACCCCGGAACCCGCCGGACACGGACCCGGTCGCATGCCGGAGCGCCAGCCGGACCGCACCCATGCCCGTCACGCTCCGCAACCGAAACACCAGACGATCAGGCTCCGCCCGGAACGCCGTCACAAACACTAATCACGCCGAAGTCCATGGCATTGGGATCGGTCCACAAGGTGGCATGATCGCAGCCCCGCCTGTCCGAATCAGTTCGCCCGGAATCTGTCAACCTCGATGAGGCACTATTGCGGGTTGTTTACTGAGCTGCGGTCTCCTCTTCTTGAGGGTCCTCGGGCGGTTGATTCCATGCCCTGGCCGGGGCGCCTTACCGCTGGCAAAGACACAGGGGACCCGCTTGTCGTTGAGGCGCGGTCGTTGCCTGGCGGCGATCGGTGCCTGATCGCGATCGGATCGCCGTAGGTCAAGACCTTGCCGTCCGTCGCGCCGGTGCGTAAGCGTCATGCGGGGCGAAGCTTCCGACAGCTTGCGCGAAGGCGGGCAGATCGAGGCATGCCAGGTACTTCATGACGTTTCTTCGGACGCTAGCCAAGGCGTGCGGGTAGGCCTGTTCCAGGCGGCGCAACCCGGCCTCAGTTAGCTGCGCCACCCGGCCGCGCCCGTCGTCGGCGAAGGGTTCGCGACTGACCAGTCCTTGCCGAACCAGCCGTTCGATCAAGCGTGACAGGCCACTGCGGGACAGGTCCGTCAGCGTCGCCAGCTCGTTCATGCGCATCGCCCGGCCTGGCGCCTGGGACAGTTCCACCAGCGCGACGTATTCGGCCAGGTTGAGGCCGGCGCCTTCGATTAGATCCGCGTCGAGCACCCGGGGCACGACGATGACGGCGCGGGCCAGCGCGCGCCACGCCGCCTCCTCGTCGGGGTCCAGCGGGAGAGTCGGATCGGCCGGATCGTGTCGCCTGGTTCCCTGGGTCACGTTCTCCAAGATAGATGCTTGACGCCGCAACTTCCAGGACATAATGTTGATTGCGCGATCAACTAGCTTGTCCGCCCTGACCGGCGGGCGCGAGCGCCGGACCGGTCCCCCAAGTAAGGAGTTCGACATGTCCGATCAGGCCCAGCTCGAGGCGAACAAGAGGCTCGCCCGCGAGTACATCCAGCGCGTCTTCAACGAGCACCGCCCCGACCTGTCCATCGAGTACGTCACCGACGACGTCGTCTGGCACGGCGGCATCCTCGGCGACATCGCCGGAGCCGGGAACGTGGGCGGCCTGCTCAGCGCCTTCATCGGCGCGCTGCCCGACCTGTACGCAGCCGAGCAGGACGTCGTCGCCGAGAACGACCTCGTCGTGGTCCGTCTCGTCGTCAAGGCCACGCAGAAGGGCGACCTGCTCGGCGTCCCGGCCAGCGGCACCGCGATCCAGTGGAACGCCGTCGATATCTACCGCATCCGCGACGGCCGCATCAGCGAAGAGTGGGCCGCGGACGACATCGCCGCGATCATGAACCAGCTCGGCGCATTCAGCCCGCCGTGGCTCGGTTGAGCTAATACCTCGGCGGGCCGATCGAGGGATCAGCCCGCCGAGACGAACGGTTCCGGCACGTACACCGCGACATGGAGAACGTCATGGACGCGACCTCGCATCCATGATCCGCGCAAATTGCCGTTCGTCCCCGCGCCGCAGCGAAAGTGCTGTCCGCCCGCATGCACATTCCTCCTCTTCACGATCGGAGTTCCCCATGTCTTCCACCATGCCCGCAGCCGGCCTGCGCCCAGCACCGGATGGCGCGAACCCGGCCGACATCGTGGTCCGCAACGCCAGGATTTACACCAGCGACCGGGGACAGCCGACTGCTTCAGCCGTGGCCATTTCCGGCGGCGTGTTCACGGCGGTCGGCGACGATGCGGCCGTCGCCGGGCACGTCGGCGCGAACACCCGGATCGTCGACGGGCTCGGCGGCCGCGTGATCCCCGGTTTGAACGACTCGCACATGCGGCTGCCGGGCTGCCCAGCGGGACCATTCACCCGATCCCGGCCCGGTTCGAGCGGCTGGGGTGGCTGGAGTCCCGGTGGGAAGATGCCAGCCCCCGGGAGGAAGGCCGGCCGCGGCGCCGCTACTACCGGCTGACCGAGGACGGCGCCGAACGGGCCCGCATCGCCCTGGCACAGGCCGCTACCTCCGTCAGCACCCTAGGACTGCGTACCCGGCCCGCGGGCGGCCTGGCATGAACACCACTGCCGTCGACCTCGCCCGCGATCTGGTCGAGATCCTCACCCTCGACCTCGACCTCGACCACGACCCCGTCATCGCCCTCGACCGCGACCTCGACTTCGCCCGCGCCCCCGCCCGCGCCCTCGCCCTCGCCCTCGCCCACGACCTCAGCCTCGCCAGGACCGCCGGTGACCGAGGACAGCACGGGCCGGGACGGGTGGCGCCCTCGGCGGAACGCCTGCTGGATGCCGCCGCCCGGTTGCTGCCGGCCGCCGATCGCGCCCGGTACGCCGAGGAGTATCGGTCGGAGCTCAGGGAGATCGCTCATTCTGGGCGGTCCCGCCGCCGCCAGCTGCGCTATGCCTCACGGCAGCTCGCGTCGTCCGTCCCCCTGCACGCGGAGCTGCTTACCCCGCGCCGGCGGAAGGCATCACCGTGACGGGCGCGCTAAAGCACGCAGGCCCGATGGCGGCCGGGGTCCTGTCCGCCGCTATTCTCGTCAGGCTCGGCCTGCCCCGATCGCCGCCGTGGTCTTGCTCGGCGTCCTCCTGCTCGTGGTGATCTGCTGGATTATCAGCAATGGGCGCCAACCAGCCAGCCCCGGAAGGGATAGCACCCGGTAGGCGCCCGGGCCGCCCTCTGCTCACCGCGATCATCTTCGCACCGCCCGCGGCGCCGCCACCGCAGCTGGCTCTGGCCTGGTCGGACTGGCCCTGTGGTGGATCGCCCATCATCAGATCTGACCCCAGGCCGCACCCGCCATTGGCCGCGACCCGGAGACCCGCAGGCGCGTCCGTCGCAAGGTGTCGGCACCGACTAAGACCGAGTGCCGCGACAAGCTCGATGAGCTGCGCGAGGAGTACCGCAAGGCCGGGACGGTCGGCCGCCGGGACATCACGGTCCGCCAGGTCGTCGCCGACTGGCTCGCGCACCCACCGGAGACGATCAGGTCGGGCAACTCGCTGCAGGTGTACACCGACGCGGGCAAGCGGATCTGCGATGGCGCCCGCGGCGTACCCGGGATCGGGAGCGTAACGCTGGCGCGGCTCACCTCCGGTGAAGTCGAGCGGCTCCTGTCGGGCATGGCCCGCGCCGGCTACGCCGCGACGACCGTCCGCCAGATGCGCGCGCTGCTGCGCGGTGCCTGCGCCGGGCGCAGCGCGACGGGCTCACTTCCCGCAATGCCGCCGAGCTGGCCGACCTGCCCGCGGGCGGGAAGCAGCGCAAGTCGCGGGCGATGACGGGCGACCAGGTCGCCGCGCTCCTGGCGCTCGAGCTGACGCCGTGGTGGAAGGCCTACATCACCGTTGCGGTCATGCTCGGACTGCGCCCAGGCGAGCTGGGCGGGCTGCGCTGGGCCGACGTCGACACCCCTGCCGGGGTGATCAGGGTCCGCGTCGCCGCCAAGCGCCAGGCAGGGGCCGGGCAGATGGTGATCGCCGAGCTGAAGACCGAGGCGTCGAAGCGGACGCTGAGGATGCCCGCTACGGTCGCCGTCGCCCTGGCAGCGCTGCGCCGTGTGCAGGCCGCTGAGCGGCTCGCAGCGGGCGCGGCATGACATGACCTCGATCTGGTGTTCTGCGGCCAGGACGGGCGCCCTCGGTGGCCGTAGGACGTGAACGCCGGGCTGAAGGCTCTGTGCAGGCGCGCGGGCATCGGCGAGGACTGGCAGCCGCGCGAGACGCGGCACACATTCGGCGCTGTCAGACGCCGGCGTCGACATCGAGCGGCTCGCCGACGCGGTCGGCCATATCAACTCCAACGTCACGAAGACCACCTACCGGCACCAGATCGCCGACGTGGTCAGCGAGACGGCGACGGTGATGGACCGGCTCTACCACCCCGGAGGCGACAAGTGAGCGCGCGCCAGGGCCTCACTGGCTCCCTGGTCTGGCTCCCGCACGGGTGTGATTCCGCGCTGACCAGCGCCGGAACCGGCCGTTCGGCATACTCGCAGACTAGATCCTGGCGCCGACGAACGCTCCCGGGAATCCCGGCCGGTTCGCGCAGGATCCTGGGCGGTTCGCGCGGGGTCCCGGTGATCGGATATCCTTCAGCGACCGTTCCGGCCACAACCGGGACGATGACCCAGCTGGCTATCACCCAATGGAGCGTCCCGTGGCTTCCGTCTGCGACGTCTGCGGCAAGCGGCCGGGCTTCGGCAACAACGTGTCGCACTCGCACCGCCGCACGCCGCGCCGCTGGAACCCGAACATTCAGCGTGTGCGCGCCCAGGTCAACGGGGCGCCGCGGCGGCTGAACGTGTGCACCTCGTGCATAAAGGCGGGCAAGGTCACCCGCTGACCGCAGGCCCCGCGGACCGGCGGCGACCGGGCCTCATCCGAAGCGGCAGCTGATCCCGTCAAGCGTGCAGCCGGACGGCGTTCCCGGCGTGCCGGTGGCGGACACCATCATCTGGTCGGCGCCCATTCCGCGGGGCTCCCGGGAGTGCCCGGGCCACTGCAGGGGACCGTTCGCCGTGCCTCCATCGCCGTCGCCGAACGGCTGCCACCGCGCGCCCCAGACGCGGTCGACGTGAGCGGCAGGGAAAGCGAACCGCAGGCTCCATGCGCGTGCTCTCGCGGCAGCAGGAATGGTGATCACCGCCATGAAGCCCGACGGCCAGCGACGGACGACCTGATACCCGACCAGGTCTCCGCGATGGGCCTGGCCGGGCCGGCCCGCGCGAGCCGTTCCGCCTTTCGTCTCCAGGCCCGGCACCTTCAGCTCCACGCCCGGCGTCGCGGTCGCAGGCGCCGCCGGCAGGTAGCCGGGTGCGCTGGCGCATCCGCGGGCGGGACACCGGCTGCTGGGAAAGGTCGGGCCGTAGGTGAGGGCGGCCGGCGAGTCCACCGCCAGCACCGCGGCGATCACGATGCCCGCACCCGCTGCGAACCACGGAGTCGCCAGCAGCGAGCGTGCCAGGCGACGTCGCGGGCGGCGTGCGGTGGGCGCGAGGGCCCGCCCGGCGTCCCGCCCGAAGCCGGGCCCGAAAGCTGGCGCGCGAGGAACGACGCTGCGCCGGGAACTACGTTCCCGGCGCAGCGCCCCGTGCTTGGGCCCGCACTCTTTGCGATGTCTAGGCATCTTGACTGCTCAAGCGGCTGAAGCCGCTTGCTTCCCAGGCTCGAACAGCCCGGCCAGAGCCCGGCCGGGCCCTGGTTGCCCTTCCTGATCGCAGCAGGCGGCGGTTTCCCCCGGCGCGACACGCCGACGCGATTCCGCGCCGCCTGAAGACGGCAGTCCCCTCGCGGAGATCTTCATGTTGGGGTTATATCAAGCAAAGCCCCGGCGGGCTACTGACAAGGATGCAATCGGCCGTCACTCATCGTGATGGCCGGGTCAGCCGAAGTGGGTCCACCCGCCCAGGCCGTCCGCGGACCTGGAGTTCACCGTTACCCCGCCACCCGCCCTGACCTCGCCGATCACCGTCCAGCGGCCGGGCAGGTCGGTTCCCGGGGGGAAGGTGGCAGCCAGCGCATGATCCTCGCCACCGGTGAGCATCCAGCCCAGCCAGTCCGTGCCAAGTGCCGAGGCCGCCGATCGCAGCGCCGGGTCGCCCGGCAGCCGTGCGGTCTCGATATTCACCAGAACGCCGCTGGCCTCGGCCACGTGCCGCAGGTCGGCGACCAGCCCGTCGCTGATGTCGATCATCGACGTCGCGCCGAGGTCCGCCGCCTCCGGCCCTGCGTCATACAGGGGCCGCGGCCGCCGGTGGCTGGCCATCAGCCCCGCGAATCCGGCCGCCCCGGCCGCCCCGGCCGCCGCCGGGATCCCGGCCTCGAGCAGGGCCAGTCCTGCCGCCGAGCGACCCAGCCGGCCAGCGACGGCCAGCCGGTCGCCCGCGCGCGCCCCGCTCCTGGTGACCGGCTCGCGGCCGGCCAGGTCGCCGAGCGCCGTGACCGCGAGCATGACCGAGTCCGCGCCGCTGACGTCTCCGCCGACTACCGAGGCCCCGGCGCGCGCGCACTCATCGGCGAGGCCGCGGGCCAGGTCCTCCGCCCACGTCACGGCGAGGTCGCCGGGCGTCGCCAGGCCGACGAGCAGGGCGGTGGGCGTGGCGCCCATGGCCGCGATGTCAGCGAGGTTCTCCGCGGCGGCCTTGCCGCCGATGTCGAAGGCACCCGACCAGTCCCGGCGGAAATGCCGCCCCTCAACGAGCAGGTCCGTGGTCGCGACCACCCTCCGGTCCGGCGCGCGGACCACCGCCGCGTCATCGCCGATGCCGACGACCTGGAAGCTGCCGACAGGCAGCAGGGCCCGGATCGCGGCAATGAGACCAAACTCGCCGAGCTCAGCTACGGTGATGGAGAGCCTCCCGCCAGTCTTCGGGCCTGCCGCCTGCACCAAGCCTGCTCCGTGCCCGGGCCGCAGACGGCCCTGGCCGGGCACAATCATCAGGCCAGCCAACGGGTACCTAAGGTAGCGTGGCCACCACACTTGGCGCCTGGGAGGACCGCATGGTTCAGGCTTATATCCTCGTTCAGACAGAGGTTGGTAAGGCCGCCGACGTCGCCGTGCACATCGGGCAGATCGGGGGCGTAACCCAGGCGGACGACGTCACCGGTCCCTACGACGTGATCGTCCGGGCCGAGGCGGACAACGTCGATGATCTCGGCAAGCTTGTCGTCGCCCAGATCCAGGGGGTTCCCGGGATCACGAGGACGCTGACCTGCCCGATCGTGCACATATAGCACTTCCATAACGCGGCGGGCGGGGCGCGGGCCGGTAACCGGCTCGGGGCAGCGGGCAGGCTACGCGAGTGAGCCCGCGGCGGCCGCGGTGTGCGGGCCGAGTCCGATCCGGGCCGCGTCACGCAGGTCGTCGACGGTGTCCACGTCCCGCCGCAGCCCGTCCAGGCCGGGAAGCTGAAGCTCGACCGCTCCCCCGGACAGGTGCGCCGCACGCGACCCGGCCCCGAACCTCGGACAGAACGCGGTACCCGGCCGCGCGGTGTACAGCGTCGTGCCGGTGCCCGCGGCGTCGGCCACGAAGGCCTCGGGCACCTCGGCCGCCTCGGTGAGCGCCCGGCCGAGCTCGGCCGGGGCGAGCGCGGGCAGATCGGCCGCCAGCCCGGCCCTCCCCCGGCCCGGCCAGAACTCATCCGCCTGCGCCGCGCCGAACGTCAGGGCCGGGTTGAGCCCGTCACCCGGCTCGTCGGGCACCACCAGCGCCCCGAGCCCGGACAGCAGCGCCGCGGCGGCCGCGTCGTCGGTCACCACGACCACCGCGTCGACCACGGCACAGGCGGCGGCGGCGGCGACCGTGTCCGCCGCCATGGCCAGGGCCAGCTCGGCCCGGCGCGGCCCGGCCACTCCGGTGAGCCGGGACTTGGCCAGGGCAAGTACCTTGACGGGGATCACCAGCGACCAGCGGAGCGAGGAAACGGGCGGCATGCATCTGATCCTGCCTCGACACGGCGTCGCGCGAACCACGAGACTGTCGGAAGGACGAGCTTGACGAGGGTCACGAGCGGGAGGCAGCCGACATGAGCCAGCGCACGGACGGCAGTTACTCACCCGCCTGGCGGCGGCTCACCGAGATCGTCCTGCCGCCGCTGATCAACGGGCTGATGAAGCACGACTGGCACGGCCAGGAGAACATCAGGAACGTTCCGGCCGACAGCGGCCTGATCCTGGCCATCAATCACCTGTCGTACGCGGACGTGCTGGCCATGTGCCTGTTCAGCTACAAGTCGGGCCGCTACCCGGTGTTTCTCGCCAAGTCGTCGCTGTTCGAGATGAAGGGGCTCGGGTCGGTCATGCGCGGCACCGGCCAGCTGCCGGTCTACCGCGGCCAGACCGACGCGGCACTGGTGCTCAGGGACGCGGAACGGGGGCTGCGGAACGGGGCCTGCGTGATCTTCTACCCGGAGTCGACCGCGACCCGCGATCCGGACCTCTGGCCGATGGTGGCCAAGACGGGCGTGGCCAGGCTCGCCCTGGCCACCGGCACGCCGGTGATCCCGGTCGCGCAGTGGGGGGCGCAGCGGATCCTCCCCTACGGCAGCGTCCGCCCGCACCTGTTTCCGCGCACCACGGTGCGGGTGGTCGCGGGCCCGCCGGTCGACCTGTCGGCGTTCGAGGGCCAGCCGCTGAACTCGAAGGTCCTCCGCGAGGCCACCGAGGTGATCATGAAGGACATCACCGGCCTGCTGGCCGGGATCCGCGGCGAGACGCCTCCCGCCGAGCCGTACCATCCGGCGGTCGAGCGCCGCAAGGCACGGCAGGAAGCCCGGAAGAGTCACGAGCAGGCCGCGGCGCCTGCCGACACAGGCACAGCCGACACAGGCACAGCCGACACAGGCACAGCCGACACGGGCACAGCCGACACAGGCACAGCCGCCTCTGGCACAGCCGCCTCAGACACGGGGGCCACTCCGACGTGAGGGCGGCGGTGATGGGCGCCGGATCGTGGGGCACCACGTTCGCTCAGGTGCTCTGCGACGCGGGCACGCCCGCGGTGCTCTGGGCCCGCCGGGGCGAGCTGGCCAAGGCGATCAACGACAACCGCGAGAACTCCGCCTACCTGCCGGGGATCACGCTCACCGACGCGCTGCGCGCGACCGAGGACCCGACCGAGGCCCTCGACGGCGCGGACCTGGTGGTGCTGGCCGTGCCAGCGCAGTCGCTGCGGGAGAACCTGGCCGACTGGGCTCCGCTGCTGCCGCCCGGTGCGCTGCTGGTCAGCCTGATGAAGGGGATCGAGCTCGGCAGCTGTGAGCGGATGAGCGAGGTGATCGGCCAGGTGGCGGGGGCGCCCGCGGACCGGATCGCCGTAATCTCCGGCCCGAACCTGGCCCGTGAGATCGCGCAGCGCCAGCATGCCGCGACCGTCGTCGCGTGCACCGACGCCGGTGCGGCGGAGCAACTGCAGCGAGCCTGCCACGCCTCCTACTTCCGCCCTTACACCAACCCGGACGTGGTCGGCTGCGAGCTGGGCGGCGCGGTGAAGAACGTGATCGCGCTGGCGGTCGGGATCGCGGTCGGCATGGGGCTCGGCGACAACACCACGGCGATGCTGATCACCCGCGGCCTGGCCGAGATCGCTCGCCTCGGCGCCGCGCTCGGCGCCGACCAGCACACCTTCGCCGGGCTCGCCGGGCTGGGCGACCTGGTGGCCACCTGCAGCTCGCCGCTGTCCCGCAACCGCACCTTCGGCGAGAACCTGGGCCGGGGGATGGCGTTCGCCGACGTGGCCGCGATGACCCAGCAGACCGTCGAGGGCGTGAAATCGTCGCAGTCGGTACTGGAACTGGCCCGGCGACACGGCGTGGAAATGCCAATCACCGAGGTCATGGTGGGGGTGGTGCACGATGGCCTGGAGGTCGGCCAGGCGGTGGTCCTGCTGGCCAGCCGATCCGCGAAGCCGGAACGCTATGGAGTCTGAACGCCGGTCGGGGGCTGGCGGCTCCGGCACGCTCACGGAGTAGGAGCAGCGTGAACGAGCAGCGCAAGATCCGGGTGGCGGTCATCTTCGGCGGCAAGGGCCCGGAGCACGCGGTGTCCTGCATGGGGGGCGGCAACGTGCTCGGAGCGATCGACCGCGACAAGTACGAGGTCATACCCGTCGGCATCACCCGCGACGGCAGCTGGATACTGGCCGCCGACGAGCCGGCGAAGCTCATGGTCACGGCCGGCCGGCTGCCCTCCATCGAGACGGCGGCCAAGCCGGGCACGCGGGTGGTTCCGTGGGCCGACCCCAGGTCCGGAGCACTCACCGCCAGCGCTCGCGGGCAGATACCGCACCTGCTCGGTGAGGTCGACGTGGTGCTGCCGGTACTGCACGGCCCGTTCGGCGAGGACGGCACCATCCAGGGCCTGCTGGAGATGGCCGGCGTTCCCTATGTCGGCGCCGGGGTGCTGGCCAGCGCGGTCAGCATGGACAAGGAGTACATGAAGATCATCTTCCGGGCCCGGGGGCTGCCGGTAGGACCATACGTGGTGGTGCGCGAGCGGGACTGGCCGCCGGATGTGGCCGACAGCGCCACCGGGGCAGCGGACCCGGAACGCAAGCGGGTACTCGATGCGATCACCGAACTGGGCTGGCCGCTGTTCGTCAAGCCCGCCCGTGGCGGGTCGAGCATCGGCACGTCTAAGGCCTCGGACATGACGCAGCTGGGCACCGCCATCGAGAACGCGCGGCAATACGACCCGAAGGTGATCGTCGAGGCCGCGATCGAGGGCAGGGAGATCGAGTGCTCGGTGCTCGAGGGAGCGGGCGGCGCTCCGCCCGATACCAGCCTTCCGGGGCAGCTGCTGATTGAGGGCGGCGAGGAGTTCTGGGACTTCGAGGCCAAGTACCTGGATGAGGCCAGCGAGATGGCGATCCCGGCACCGATCCCGCCGGAGCACCAGAGAGAGATCCGCCGGATGTCCGCGCTGGCTTTCGACGCCGTGTCCTGCGAGGGCCTCGCCCGGGTGGACTTCTTCTACACCCCTGAGGGGCAGATCCTGATCAACGAGATCAATACGATCCCCGGGCTGTCGCCCGCGTCCTACTTCCACAAGCTGTGGGCGGCGAGCGGCCTAGCGTTCCCGCAGCTGATCGACCGGATGCTGCAGACCGCGCTGAACAAGCGCCCCGGCTTGCGCTAGCACTGCTCGCGGGGCAGCCGGGCTCGCCCAGCGCGGTGACGGGCACCTTGCTGTAGTAACAGGCTGGTGGTGACAGCCACAGCAAGGTGCCCACGACATCTTCGAGGAGGCCGGCCCGCTGCGAGAGCGCTTTACTTCTTGGCGGCGACCTTCTTCTGGCCGTTGACGATGGCCTTGAAGTCCGCGCCCGCGCGGAACTTGGGCACCGACGACTTGGGCACCTTGACGGCCGCGCCGGTCGCCGGGTTACGTGCCGTGCGGGCGGGCCGGACCTGCTTCTCGAATACCCCGAATCCCGTTATGGCGACCTTGTCGCCTTTCGCGACGGTCGCCTGGATGGTGTCGAGCACCGCGTTCAGCGCTTCGGTCGCGGTCTTCTTATCTCCCATCCGGTTTGAAATCGCGTCGATTAGGTCACGCTTGTTCATTCTTCACTCCTGCGGTTCCCCCAACGGGAGGTCGCGCGGACAGGGCAGCCGGCTCTCGCGACCTCTGACGTGCCTGAAATTAGGCGATCCAGCGCCGCGGCACAATCACATCCGCATGAAATCACGGCGTGTCGACGCCAGAACAGCTCCTAATGCTACGGGAAAGGGGAATCCGCGGTCTGCGCCGGGCCCCGGGTGCCGCCGCCGCCAGGCCCGAGCTCCCTCGCGTGCGCCGCGCTAGCCGGGGGCTGGGCCCGGCTGTCCGGCGCCTGGGCCAGGCCGGCCTGACCGGTCCTGGCGAGATCGCTGAGGAGGCGGTCGAGTCGCCGGGCGCAGCGCAGCGCATCGGCGCCCGGTGTCTTGATCGCATCGCATATCGCCACGAGCCTGCGCTGCAGTCGCATTCTGACGTCGCCGGACAAGCTGGCGGAGCCGAGAAGGCGCTGCGCCATAAGCAGTCGCCCGGCCATCGCCTCGCCGCCGCGAGCCCGACTATCAGACTCGTTATCATTGTTGCCCGCCGGTGCCGTCGCCCGCGGACCCCCCGGGAGACTAATCGCGAATCGCGCGAGGCGTTCTCCCCGGGCCCGCAACTCTCCCCCGGCGACATCAACACTCAGCACAATCCCCGGGTCCGACTCGACCGTATCCTGCACCTTTGCCATGGTCACCGGGGCCAGGCATACCGCCAGTATGCCTGCTTTTATCAAGTTATCATAAGCCTTATGATTAAATTCCGCTGATATGACGACCCGGAAGCCGCACCTGGCGATCAACGGAATCACACGTGCCGGCGCGGACCAGAAGCTGGGACCCACGATCAGGATCGTGGCGCCGCCGCGGCTGGCCCCGCGCAGAACGTTCCCGAGATCGGGTATCGCATCGCCGCGCCGGATCGAGATGGCGTGGCCGGTGCAGGAGACGAGGTGGCTCCCGACCGTCATGCTCTGACGGTACCGCCAGGTCCGATGAGCTCCCGCAGCCACGTCCCGCTAGAGTGCGGCCCACGAAAGTCCTCGACCGGCACGCTCACCTCCGGGAGCAGGTTGCATACTGGCCTACCGGTACCCTCCTTACTGTGGATTGCAGCCGGGCGGGCCTGGCGCGGGCTCGTCGGCTGCGACCATGCCCAGGCTCCCGAGTCATGAGGTCGCGTGCATGAAGGTCGCTGTTGTCAGGGAGTCAGCACCGGGTGAGCGTCGGGTTGCCTTGGTGCCCGACGCTGTCGCCAAGCTGCGCGCCGCCGGGATCGAGGCCCTGGTCGAGACTGGGGCCGGCGACGGCGCCTGGCTGAGCGATGACGCGTTCACCGAGGCGGGCGCCACCATCGCGGCCCGCGGGGAGCTCGCCGTGGCGGCCGACGTGATCGTGACGGTCGGCCGGCCGGACGAGGAGGTGGTGACCGGGCTCCGCCCGGGCCAGGCCCTGCTCGGCATGCTCGCCCCGCTCGGGGACCCCCGTTACGCTCGCCGCCTCGCCGAGGCCGGCGTCACGGCCATCAGCCTCGACCTGATCCCGCGGACGCTGCCGAGGGCTCAGCCGATGGACGCCCTTACCTCGCAGGCGAACATCGCCGGCTACAAGGCTGCGGTGGTGGCCGCGGGCGCGTTCGGCCGGTTCTTCCCGCTGCTGATCACGGCCGCCGGCACCGCGCGGCCGGCCAAGGTACTGGTCCTGGGGGCGGGGGTGGCCGGCCTGCAGGCCATCGGCACGGCCCGCCGGCTTGGCGCCGTGGTCAGCGGCTACGACGTGCGGCCGGAGACGAAGGGCGAGGTGGAGTCGCTCGGCGCGGCCTTCATCGAGCTGACCTCGGTGGGACCGGCGGGCGGCGAGGGCGGATACGCCCGGGCCCTGACCGAGGAAGAGCGCGAGGCGCAGCAGGACGAACTGGCCAGCCACATCGCCCGGCAGGACGTGGTGATCACGACTGCGCAGGTTCCCGGGCGGCGGCCTCCGCTCCTCGTCACTGCCGACGCGCTCAAGTCGATGACGCCCGGCTCCGTGGTGGTGGACATGGGCGCGAGCCCGCTCGGCGGCAATGTCGAGGGATCGCAGCCAGACGAGACCGTGGTCACGGAGAACGGCGTGACCGTCATCGGTGCCGGGAACCTGCCGTCGACGATGCCCGCCGCCGCGTCAGCGATGTACGCGCGCAACGTCAGTGCCCTGCTGCTGTACCTGGTGAAGGAGGGCTCCCCGCCCACCCTGGCCATCGATCTTTCCGACGACCTGCAGCGGGGTGTCGTGATCACGTCTGAGGGCCGGGTGGTTCATCCCGCCCTGGCCGAGTCCGCTGGAGGTACGGCCCGTGTCGACGGCGCTTCTCACTGACCTGACCATCTTCGTGCTCAGCCTCTGGGTGGGCTTCGAGGTGATCAGTAAGGTTCCCGCCACGCTGCATACTCCGCTGATGTCGGCCGCGAACTCCATTCACGGCATCGTCCTCGTCGGAGCCATGCTCGTCGCGGCCGCCACGAACAGCTGGGTCGGCTATGTGATCGCCTTCGTCGCCGCGGTCTTCGCCTCCGCTAACGTGGTTGGCGGCTACGTGGTCACCGGGCGCATGCTCAAGATGTTCCGCAAGCGGACCGCCGCCCCGGCCGTCCCGGCGGCCAAGGCCGCCGTGTCACAGGACGGCCGGCCATGAGCGAGCTGGAGGGCCTCAAGGCGCCCCGGAAGCGAGCGGGGAACACAGCATGAGCGAGCTGGAGGGGCGCGGCGTCGCCTGGACTGAGGAGCGAGGAACGAGCGACGAGGGAAGGCGACGCCTCAAGGCGCCCCGGAAGCGAGCGGGGAACGCAGCGTGAGCGGGTTCAGCTTTGCCACTCAGCTGATCTACGTGCTGGCGGCATCGTGCTTCGTGCTCGGCCTGCACCTGATGAACACCCCCGCGACCGCGCGCCGCGGCAACCAGTTCTCGACCGGGGGCATGGCGATCGCCGTCGCCACGACCCTCGCACTGATCGCCCACGCGGGAGTGATCAGCGCCACCGGCTGGATCGTGATGCTCGTCGGCGCGCTGATCGGCGGCGGCGTAGGGCTGTACTCGGCGCGAACGGTGCAGATGACCGCGATGCCGCAGCTGGTGAGCATGTTCAACGCGGTAGGGGGCGGTGCCGCGGCGCTGGTCGCGATCCACGACTACATCCACGTGGCCGGGGCCGTCGGCGGCGTGGCGGAATCCACGACGGTCACCACGCTGCTGGACGTGATCATCGGATCGGTGACGTTCTCGGGGTCGATCATCGCAGCGGGCAAGCTGCAGGGAGTGATCACGTCGGCACCGGTCACGTTCCGCGGGGCTCGCGCCGTCAACCTGCTGCTCGCGGCGCTCGGGCTGGGCGCCGCCGGGTATGTGATCTCCACTCCGGGCCTGCCCGCGCTGTGGATCGTGATCGTGGCGGCTCTGGTGTTCGGCGTGTCGATGGTGATGCCGATCGGCGGCGCCGACATGCCGGTGGTGATCTCGCTGCTGAACGCGTTCACCGGCACCGCGGTGGCCATGGCCGGCTTCGTGATCGGCAACTGGGCGCTGATCATCGCGGGGGCCCTGGTCGGGGCCTCGGGCGGGATCCTGACCAAGCTGATGGCCGACGCTATGAACCGCTCCATCGGCAACATCATCGTCGGCGGGTTCGGCACCGGTGACGCGCCCGCGGTCGCGCTGACCGGCGCGGGCGCGAGCGTGCAGGCCATCGCCGCCGACGACGCGGCGATCCAGCTCGCCTACGCCTCCAAGGTAATAATCGTGCCCGGCTACGGCCTGGCGGCCGCGCAGGCCCAGCACGAGGTGGCCGGGCTCGCCGACCTGCTGGAATCGCGGGGCGTCGACGTTACGTACGCGATCCATCCGGTGGCGGGCCGGATGCCCGGGCACATGAACGTGCTGCTGGCCGAGGCTAACGTGCCGTACCCGCAGCTCAAGGAGATGGACGAGATCAACCCGGAGTTCGCCCGCACCGACGTGGCCCTGGTGATCGGGGCGAACGACGTCACGAACCCGGCGGCCCGCCGGGCCGGCACGGCGATCTCCGGCATGCCGATCCTGGACGTGGACCAGGCCAAGAGCATCATCGTGATCAAGCGCTCCATGGGCCACGGCTACGCGGGCATCGACAACGAGCTGTATACCAACCCCAAGACCAGCATGTACTTCGCCGACGCCAAGACCGCCCTGGCCAGCCTGACCAGCGCGGTCAAGACCCTCGTCGGCTGAGCTCGCAAACGGGCGCAGGCCGCGAGGCCGCTCCACTGCGGTGGTGGGGCACCCGCTGGTGGTCAGAACGACTCAAACCATCGCAAGGTGCCCATCGCTGCATTGCGGAGCCTGGCCCGGGGCACAATGCGAGCTAAGCGGTGGTCCGACAACCCGGGTGCGGTCACGATGGCAACCGGAGGCTGCGGAGCCACCGGACCAGCCGATAGGAGCGCGACGGGAAGATGCCGGTTCGCAGGATGGCCCTCAAGCGGCAGGCTGAGGACGCGATTGCGCCCATGCTCGAGCCCGGCGAGCGGATCCTCGCCGGCTCGGCGGTGGCGTGCGGTCCGTCGCAGTCCAGCGGCGCGTGGGTGTCCGCCGTCGCCCTCGCGCTGGTCACGGAGGTCCTGGTGGGGATCTTCGGCCCCCAGCCGAGCCTGCTGTCCGCCAGTCTCCTGGCTGCCATCGGAGTCGGCTTCCCGGTCCTCGCCGTTTACTTCGCGTGGCGCCCGATGTTCGTCGCGGTCAGCGACCAGCGGCTGATCGGCCTGCGGCTGAGCAGGCTCGGCGGCGCGCCGGGCCGGGCGGCGTTCGCGGCGCCCCTGCATGACGTCCGGATCACGGGCCACCGTTCCGGCCGGTCCAGGAGTTCCGTCCAGTGTGAGATCCGCGGCCGCAAGAGAACGCGCCTGAACGTCGAGCGGCCCTGGTACCCGGATTTCGCCGACGTGACCATGAAGCTCCGGCACTTCGGCGCGGTGAACGAGTGGGGCCTGCCGCCCTACTTCTCGTTAGCGAGGCCCTGAAAGGCATTGCCGCCCTCACGTCACGTTTGACACCATGAAATGCGGCGCACAGAACCACGTCCAGAACACCCTGATCAAGCTGCAGTTGCACAACCAGGCGCAGCTCGTGCGCTGTGCGCTCGAGCAGGGCATGGGATAGGCGCGACTACTCTGCCGCACCTGGCGCCACAGATCTCGCGATCTAAGTGGTGGGTTGAAGTCGTCCGCCGGGTAGGCAAGTCATATTCGCCGAATAGGAATCCAGGGAAGTATTACCTAGTAACAGGATGGGTATAGTAGCACTTTAGCCCGATACAGGCACTTCCTCCGGAGGAGAAGCCATGGCCCTGCCGGACTTCTTCGTGGCGGGCGCGCCGAAGGCGGGCACCACCGCGGTGCACGCGGCGCTCGCCCGGCATCCCTCGCTGTACATGTCGGCGGTCAAGGAGCCGAAGTTCTTCCTCACCGACGGCCCGCCGCCGACCCGGGGCGGCCCCGGTGACATGCAGACATACCGCGAGCACGTCTGGCGCCGGGACGAGTACGAGGCGTTGTTCGACCCGGCCCCGTCCGGGAACCTCTGCGGCGAGTCGACGCCGTTCTACCTGTACAACCGGGACGCTCAGCGGCGCATCCGCGCGCTGGTCCCCGGCGCCCGGCTGATCGTCATCCTGCGGGATCCGGTGGAGCGGGCGCACTCGAACTGGACGCACCTGTGGTCCGCGGGCCTGGACCCGGTGGATGACTTCGTCGCGGCGTGCGCCGAGGAGGAGCGCCGGATCGCGGCGGGCTGGGCGGACTTCTGGCGCTATACAGCCCTAGGCCGCTACGGGGAGCAGCTTGAGCATCTCTATACCGTGTTCCCCAGGGAGCGGGTCCTGGTGTTCCGCTACCGCGCGCTGATCGAGAGCCAGGAACGGGTCCTCGACCGGATCTGCGCCTTCCTCGGCGTGCCGGAAGACGTCCTCACCGAGGTGCCGCGAGAGAACGTCACCGCCCACCCCCGGCGATCGCTCCGGCATCTGGCCGTGTCCCGGGCGCTGCGCATCAGCACCGCGGTCAGCACGATCCTGCCGGGCGCGGCCGCGGTGACCGGCACGCTGGAACGGATCCTGCAGCGAGACAGCCCGCCCCGGCAGGCGCCGACCTGGGAACAGCGTCAGGCGCTCATCCCCAGGTTCGAGGCTGACATCCGGCTCCTCGAGGTCATCACCGGCGAGGACTTCAGCGACTGGCTGCAGCCACGCGGCGATTCGGGCGGGCTGGTCGGGGCCAGGCCCGCGGGCCAGCGTCAGGCGCGCAACGGCCAGCCCCGTGCGTTCTGAACCGTGCGTTCTGAACCGAGCGTCCTGAACGTTCTGAACGTTCTGAACGGGCTCAGCGCAGCTCGGTGCGCAGTTCGTGCGCCCCGTCGGCCCGCGTCATCTCGTAGTAATAGCGCTCCCGCGAGTCGCCGAGGTCGAGGATGCAGAGGTAGCGCAGGCCCCCGGCTCCGTACGGTGACTGGGCGATCGGTCCGTGGGCAGCCAGCGCCGCAGGCCCGGCGCCGGTGGCGAGGCCGGTCCGCTCCTCGTAGTTCTCCGCCGCGCTGGCCCGCCCGTCGTAATAGGCCACGACCTCGCCCGGCGCGAGCCGGACCGCGCTGACGCGCACGCCGCGCGAGTCCCACTCGCCTGGCCTTGGGCTCAGCGCCGTCCCCTGCCAAGTCCACGCCAGGCCATCGGCGCTGCACGCGTAGTCGGTCGCCATCTGGTCGGTCTGGCCGGGGTCGGCCAGCGGGTGCACCGACGCCCAGAGGTGCCACTTGTCCCCGTCGTAGACGAGCACCGGGTCCTTGACCGCGGTGCCGGCGTCGCCGGGCAGCACTACCCGGCTTCGCCGCGCGTCGAAGGCGGCGGGATGAGGGGCCTCGAGCACCTCGACGCGCCAGTGCTTGGTGCCCGGCGTGGCGCAGCTCAGGTACAGCCGCCAGGCCCTGTCCGGGGTCGTCACCAGCGCCGGGCGTTCCAGTGACTCGGCGCCGAGTTCTTCGCGGCCGATGGTGAGGAGGGTCTCGAAGCGCACGCCGTCGGCGGAGCGCGCCACCACCACCGCGTAGCCGCGCCCTTGGCCCTCCGGGCGGCGCAGACGGTACGCCAGGTAGATCTCCCCGTCGCTGCGGGCAGCGCTCGGCGCCCCGGCCCACGTCCCCTGCCCCGAATCGGGAGGTGCGACTGCGACGACGGAACGTTCTGGCTGCGGCATCAGGGTGGCCTCCTGCGCCACAGCATCTTCAGAGATCACGCCAGAACAATAGGTGATAATCAGGGGCACCTGCGACAGGGCCAGCCGGCGTCAAGGCGGCCAGGCCGCCTCAGTAAGAGCCGCTCACCAGCAGGTTGCCCGGCTGCAGGAAAGATCCCTCGCCGACCCGCGGGGACGCGCTTGCGCTGGTGGCGGCGGCCAGCGAGCCGCCGGTCAGTACCGCCGCCGCGAGCGCCAGCGTGACGCGCCACCGTGAACGTCGGGGAACCGCGCCCTGCGAGCGTTGCCGCGTCATCATCTACCTCCTCGGTGCGGCCGGCTTTATGCCGGCCAGACGACGACCACATTGATCATGCGTGGCGGCCATTCCCCGAAAAGCGGGTAAACCTCGCGTGAACATTCCCGCTAAAGCAGCTGCCGTCCATTCCGGGCAGCGGTGGCCGCAGGATTCTCAAGCGGGGCCCGGCGCTCAGCCCCCCCCAACATCTCGCCGCTGCCAGGCTCATCTCCCCCGCCAACGCGTCACGCAGACGCTGGGTCAGGCTCCCGCGAACCGCATCGATGTGCCGCCGATGCTGCTGGAGCAGCATCGATGCGCCATCGATGCGGTTGGAATGCGCGTGGTTTCCGGACGCTCTCCCAGGCAAGCCGACCCGCCGGGCCGCTCGGTTGGGTGGCCTTCAGAGGCTGCGTTCAGGTAATCCTCAGAGAATCGGGCGGTGAGCACTAAGCTCCCCTGAGCTTGTCTTCAGATACGCCCCGCATCGTGGTCATAGCAGAACACATGACCCACGTATCTGGGAGGACAGAGCCATGGGCACAATCCAAGATTCGCAGGTCACGGCCGGATCAGCGCAGCCGCAGCCTGACTCACCCTGGTACGGTCCGGGCGCCCCCGCGGGCCCGTACGGCCCGGGCGCCCCCGCGGGCCCGTACGGGCCGGCCGGGCCGGAAGCAGCCGGGCACCCGGGCGGGCCGCCCAGGCGCCGCCGCCGCGCCACGCTGGCCCTGACCGCGACCGTAGCCCTGGCCGTCGGAGCAGGCTCCGCCTGGGCGGCCACAGCCGGCGGATCCGCGCCCACGGCGCTGACCACCTCTCAGCTCGTGTCCAAGACGGATCCTGCCGTGGTCGACGTGGTCTCCACGCTCGGAAACCAGAACGCGACCGCGGCCGGCACCGGGATCGTCCTCACGTCGTCCGGCGAGGTGCTCACCAACAACCACGTCATCGACGGCGCCACATCCATCAAGGTCAGGGACGTGGGCAACGGCCAGGTCTACACCGCGTCGGTGGTCGGCTACGACGTGACGCAGGACATCGCGGTGATCCAGCTGCAGGGGGCGTCGGGCCTGCAGACGGCGAACCTGGGTAACTCGTCGAGCGTCACGGTCGGCGACAAGGTCGTGGCCATAGGCAACGCGGGCGGCACCGACGGCACCCCCTCGGTCGCGACCGGCCAGGTCACCGGTCTTGACCAGTCGATCACCGCCAGTGACGCGTCGTCCGGCACTGCCGAACAGCTGACCGGGCTCATCCGCACCAACGCGGGCATTCAGGCCGGAGACTCCGGCGGCCCGCTGGTCAACTCCTCCGGTCAGGTGATCGGCATCGACACCGCGGCGTCATCGGGCGCCGTCCAGCTCAACTCGTCCACGGCGACCCAGGCGTTCACGATCCCGATCAACGAGGCAGTTTCCATCGCCCGCCAGATCGAGTCGGGCACTTCCTCGGCCACGGTCCACATCGGCTCCACCGCCTTGCTGGGCGTCGAGATCGTCTCGGCCTCCCAGCAACTGGGGAACCCGGCCGGCACCGGGGCTGAGGTCGCCGGGGTTCAGTCGGGCTCGGCCGCCGCCGGCGCCGGGCTCGCCGCAGGCGACGTGATCACGGCCGTCGGCGGTCACAGCATCACCTCGGCGTCGGATGTCCGCTCGGCGCTGAACGGATACCACCCCGGCGACAAGATCAGCATCACCTGGACGAGCCAGGCGGGCCAGAGCCAGAGCGCCACCGTGGTCCTCGGCTCGGGCCCGGCTGGCTGAGTTACCCCTCCTGGGTTGTCACGCCTTCCCCGAGGGCGGCGGTTCCAGATCACGGACCCCGCCGCCGAGTGACAGCAGGGGCCTGACCGGATCCAGCGGTCAGGCCCTGCCCATGCCCCTCGCTCGCGCTCGGCGTGGTCCTCGACCATGCGGGTAGGGATGAGCCTGGTGCCCGGGTTCGTGCGGGACGTGTCTGACGGTCTCCTCTCCCGCTAGCCTGGCCGGTTGCCGCGAGGCAGGCCGGCGCGCCGAGCCAGGCTGGTGGCCGCGCCAGCGCCCCTGGACACCCAGCGAGCGCGACGTGCCGGCCCGCCGTGACCCCCGGTCCGCGGAGCTGAACGACCCTGCGGCGAGAGGGCAGGGCAGGTAAGGGGGCAGCGGTGAGTGAGCGGACGACCTGCGCGGTCATCGGAGGCGGGCCTGCCGGAATGGTGCTGGGGTTGTTGCTGGCCCGGGCCGGCGTCGAGGTGAGCGTGCTGGAAAAGCATGGCGACTTCCTGCGAGACTTCCGCGGCGACACCGTGCACCCGTCGACCCAGCAACTGCTCGATGAGCTGGGCCTTGGCGGGCGGTTCGCCAAGCTACCGCACAGCCGGCTGTACGAGATCGCCTGGCCGGCCGACGCCGGCCGGACTGTGGTCATCGCCGACTTCCGCCGGCTGAAGGTGCGGCACCCGTACGTCGCGATGGTGCCGCAGTGGGATCTGCTCAACCTGCTCGCTGAGGCCGGGAAGGAGGAACCGTCCTTCACGCTGCGGATGTGCACCGAGGTGACCGGGCTGATCCGCGAATCGGGAAGGGTGCAAGGAGCGCGCTACCGCACGCAGGACGGAACGTCCGGGGAGATTCGCGCCGCCCTGACCGTGGCCTGCGACGGCCGCGGGTCGATCGCCCGCGCGCAAGCGGGCCTGCGGCCCAGGGAGTTCCCCGTTCCGTTCGACGTCTGGTGGTTCCGGCTCCCGCGCATGCCTGACGACAACCCGTCCGCGCTGACGCCGCTCGCGGTCTCTGGCCGGGCCGGACTGATGATCCCGCGCGAGGGCCACCTCCAGATCGCCTACATCGCCAGGAAGGGAGGCGATCCGCAGCTGCGCGCCAGGGGAATCGAGCGCTTCCGTCAGGACATCGCCGAGCTCATCCCCTGGCTGGCGGATCGAGTCGGCGCGCTGGAGTCGATGGACGACGTCAAGCACCTCGACGTGCGGGTGAACCGGCTGAGCCGCTGGCATGCCGATGGCCTGCTGTGCATCGGCGACGCGGCACACGCGATGTCACCGGTCGGCGGCGTTGGCATCAACCTCGCCGTGCAGGACGCCGTGGCCGCCGCGACCCTGCTGGCCGGGCCGCTGCGACGCGGCGCGGTAACCCGGGAGAACCTGGCGGCGGTCCGCGCCCGCAGGCTTCTGCCGACCATCCTTGTTCAGGACCTGCAGCGGCTCATGCACCGCGGCCTGATAGCACCGAACCTCGACGGGCGCCGGGTGGGCCCGCCCAAGCCCGTCCTGGCCCTGCTCCAGCGCGTTCCGCAGATCTCATTCGGGCCGGCCTACCTCATCGGCGTCGGCCTGCGGCCCGAACACGCGCCGCCGTTCGCCCGGCGGCCCGCACAGGATTCATGAGGATGCATCGATTCCGAGGCCCGGTATTTCTCGTCACGGGAGCCGTGCCATCGACGCCGTCCGGCCGCGTCCGCGGTGGGTTGACAATGTAGTGATTCATCACTACCTTGGAGTACATGAACCGGACCGGAGTGCGGATGACCGCCGACGAGCGACGCGAGAGCGTGCTCGAGGCGGCCCTGACCGAGTTCGCCGCGCGCGGCCTGGACGGCACCTCGACCGAGCACGTCGCGCACCGCGCCGGGATCAGCCAGCCGTACCTGTTCCGCCTGTTCCCGACCAAGAAGGCGCTCTTCCTCGCCCTGGTCGAGCGGTGCTTCCAGCGGGTGGCGGAGGCCTTCACCGC
>WNFJ01029899.1_pt3 | contig 23471 bp, 19 predicted proteins | sample 5400461 | NCBI WGS metagenome assembly WNFJ01 (sample SAMN13153349, study PRJNA577476) | soil metagenome | isolation source: 115 cm saprolite on Douglas fir-dominated hillslope | place: USA:California | collected 2013-09-17
GTCGGTGTGGGCGTCGGCGTTAGGTTGGACTGGGGCATGGTGGAATTTCCGCCACAGCCGATCAGACCCAACAGGAATACAAGTGCGCAAATCGTTCTCAGCATACCCATACTTTGAACCCCGTCGTCATCGATCCGTTGCTCGACGGGGAAAACGGTTGGCGCAGAAAAATTTTACGCCAATTGCCAATTGGTGTCGCCGGAGAAAACCGGACAAAGAGGGACATGTACTTTAGGATCACGAAGAAAAAACGGCCGGTCGCCAAAGCCGGCCGTTGTAATCAAAAAGAGCTAACCGATGTCTTCGTTGAAATTGAGGCGTTTTGGAGGCGTGAGCGCAAGCGGAGCCTCCAGCCGAAATCCTGACCCTGAGCCCGCCGAAGGGGAAGGATCTAGCCGATATCTTCGTTAAAATTCTCCAGGTATTCGCGCACCGCCACCATGAATTGGTCGGCCTCGGCGCCGTCAATGATGCGATGGTCGTAGCCTAGCACCAGGCGGATGATGTGGCGTACGGCGATTGAGTCGTTACCGTCCTCGTCCGTGACCACCACCGGCTCCTTGAAGATGCCGCCCATGCCCAGGATGGCCAATTGCGGCTGGAGAATGATGGGCGTGCCAAATTGCGGCCCGTAGATGCCGGGATTGGTGCTGGTGATGGTGCCGCCTTGGACTTCATCGGGCACCAGCTTCTTGGCGCGGGCGCGCTCGCCCAGATCCGTGATAGCGCGCTGCAAGCCCACAAAACTGAGGTTCTCCGCGCCCTTTACCACTGGGACGATCAGTCCCCACTCCAGGGCCACGGCAATGCCGATGTTAATGTTCTTGTGGTACTGGATGGCTTCGCCCACGACCGAGGCGTTAACGACCGGCTTGGTGCGGATGCCGTGCATGAGCGCTTTGGCGATGAACGGCATGAACGTCAGCTTCACGCCGTGGCGTGCCTCCCAGCCCTTGCGCATCTTTTCCCGGAACTTGACGATCCGGGTCATGTCCACCTTGAAGACGGTGTGCACGTGGGCGCTGGTGCGGCGCGACTCCACCATGCGCTCGGCAATTTTCTTGCGCATGGGCGTCATGGGCACAAGCTCGCCGGAAAGCTCCTGAGGCGTGGGTGCTGTGGGAGCCGCCGGAGCTGGAGCTATAGGACGGAAAGCCGGTGCGGCGGGCTGAGCCGTGGGACGCGCCTGCGGGGGCGCGGTTGCCGCCGATGGGCCGTGCTGCTGGATGAAACTCAGGACATCATTTTTCGTGATGCGGCCGCCCATGCCGGTCCCCGGCACCGTCTCCAGACTCACGTTGCTCTCGCGGGCGATGCGCCGCACCAGGGGTGAGGAGCGCAGGCGCTCCCCGGAGGGTGGCGCCATAGACTGAGGTACGGCCGGACGGGCAGTTGCCGCCGGCGCGGCTACAGCTTGCGGCGCGCGAGCAGGCGCAGGTGCTGGAGTGGTTGCTGGTTGTGCCGGAGCACTGGGTCTTGCCGCTGCCGCGCCGCCGATCACCGCCACCACGGTGTTGACCTGGACCGTGGTCCCTTCTTTGATCTTGATCTCGCTGAGCACGCCGCTGGTGGGCGCGGGAATCTCGGCATCTACCTTGTCCGTGGAAATCTCAAACAACGGTTCGTCGCGCTGGACTTTGTCGCCGACCTTCTTGAGCCACTTGGTGATGGTGCCTTCGAAAATGGATTCACCCATCTGCGGCATGACCACTTCCACGCCGCCACCCGCGCCGCCGTTGCCGGCGGCCGAAGCCTGCACCGGCGCTGTTTTCTCAGATGGGGGGGGCTGCTGCGGAGTGGAGTCGCCATCAGCTTGGGGAGTGGCTTTGCTCGCCGCGGGCGCGGCCTGCGCGGTCGTTTTCGCAGGCTGGGGAGGTTGCGGGGCGGCCGCGACTGCGGTCCCCTCGACGTCAATCACGCCTACTACCGTATTCACCTGAACGGTAGCTCCTTCCTTCACTTTGATCTCGCGCAGAACGCCGGCAGCCGGGGCGGGGATCTCCGCATCCACCTTGTCGGTGGAGATTTCAAATAGCGGCTCGTCGCGCTGGACTTTGTCACCGGGCTTCTTGAGCCACTTGGTGATGGTCCCTTCAAAAATCGACTCGCCCATCTGGGGCATCATTACGTCAGTCGGCATGGATCCTTTCCACTGGTGTCAATCGTTGGTTAGGGCAACTGGAAATTATAAATCAGCGCGTAGAGATTCGCCGGTAGCCCAAATGGAACGTCGATCTTGCACCGCGTGATCAGATGCTGAACCAGCTGCCCAGCCGCTCCGTGGAGGTTCGCGCAGCCCTCAGGAGGGCACGCTCGCAGTGATAATGCGAGCTCTAAGTGAAGTCGATCCTGCTCCACGCGGTTGCCTCGAGATCTGCCGGCCGCAGCCTCTAACTTTTCTTGTCCTCGTAATACGCGCCGATGATCAGGCCGATGTCCACTGCGGCTGCGGGATCGAGATCGACGAATTCAAAACCCGCGTAGTCTTTGCCAGCGGAGCGGGCGCGGGCATTTACGGTGATGCGGATATCTTCCTTGGGCTCGTGGATGGTGAAGTTATAAATCTTGTTGTCTTTGCTGTAGTCCTTTTCCGGCTCCATCATGAAGCCGCCACGCGCCAACTGGCGCAACACGCCGGCTTTACGGCCCTTGGCGTCGAACACCAGCACCTGGGCCTCGGCCGCGATATCCACCCGTTCAAACCTGCGTCTGTCCGCGCCGGCTTTTGCCTCTGGCATCTGCTTGATCATTGCACCTGTTCTCCGAATGCGCTGACGGGATCGATATCGACCGGCACGTCTTTGATATTAGCTAGTGAAGATTTTAACTCAGCGGGCATGGAGTCATACTTTTTGAACCATCGCTCGGCGCGGCTCCGGTCGCCGGTGGCCTCGATCTCGAGCAACTCCTTGGCCAGCGCCGCGATGGCGCCGGGCATCTTGGTGAAGTTGATCACGTATTTTCCCGTTTTGGCATCGTACGTGATGGCGCCCTGCTCGGAGAGGTAGTTGAACTCCATCATCTCCGCGCGGCCGTGGGCCTCAGCCACGCCAAACCGGACGGTGCGGAAAATCCCGGCGACATACGACGCGTAGTATGTCACGTCCTTCTCTTTGGGCAGGACGCCCTTTTCCATCAGCCAGTTCAGGCCGTAGAGCCCGACGACGTCCGCCTTGGCCTCTTCCAGCCCCGAGTAAGCCGGGCCAATCGATTGGCGAATATCCGCCTGGCCGGCGCTGGTGCGGGCGAACGCCGGGCCCAGGCCGTGGCTGATCTCGTGCATCAGCACTACGGTCATGTAACCGTCCATGGAGGCGAGTACGGCCTGATCTTCGCGTATGAGCAGCTTGCCGATAGGCAGCACAATGTAGTTCACGCGCGCGTCCATAAAGTTTTTGAAGAAGATCTTCTTGGTACCCTTTTCCTGGTGGATGCGCGGGTCGTTGGGCAGATTGTCGGCCACGGCCTGGTAGCCGTGACGCAGGTCGCCGCCGCGGAAGGGTGCGTCCATCACCTCCATGGGCGTGCTGTGGCCCTGCATGGAGGGCTTGTCCTCGGCCAGCAGAGGCAGAGCCTCCTGGATCTCCGGAACGTATTTCGTATAGGCGGCCAGCTTGGCGCTTTCCGGCTGATTGCGGATCATCACCGCGGCGCCGTAGGAGGCCTTCACCCCCAGCAAATCGTCCAGATAGGTTTCGTAGGGGGCAAAAATAATGTCAAACTTGGGGTTCTCGAGGTCCAGCCAGGCCAGGTCGCTCTTGTAGTAATCGTCGGTCAGCAGGGCGTCGGCGCGAAGACGCAGGAAACCGGCGAAGGCCTTCTCCGGGCTCAACGCCGCCGCTTCGCGCAGGGCCGCGGCTGCCGGCTTCAGCCACGGGGCGTACTCCACGTGATAGGGGACGCCAACCAGGTCCGCGCCCCGGCGCTTAATGACGGTATACGGGTTGTAGATCTGCTCCTTGGCTTCCGGATGAGCGGCGACGTAAGCCTCAATCTCCTGCCGGGTGATGCCCGCGGGATAGAGCGCATGTCCGGGGAAGAACGGATCGCTGCCGACCAGAGGCGCGTTATTTTCCACCAGGTTGTAGCGGCTGCCGTTGATCATGAGGAAGCGGCGCAGCTTCTGGGCCATGACCTGGTTGCAGCCGGCGAGGCGCTTGTAGAGCTCCAGGGCTTTGGGGTCGCTCTGCCGCCAGTAGATGTCATCCAGGTAACGGGAGGCCTCCACCAGCTTGTACACCATCTTTCTTTCCTGCTCGCTGAGGCCGGTCACGCTGAACGGCATGGAGACCAGTTTGAACTTCGCCACTTCCGTCGCCAGGTCTCCATGAATGGGCTCGCGGATCATGCACTTGTCCGCCGTCTTGGGCGGCGGGGCGGCCCTGCGGCCGGCCTGTCCAAGAACGTTCACGCAGAAAAAAACACTTGCCAGGGCGACAAAAAGAAAAAGAAGAAGGCGTGACTTCATCGCCACGATTGTAGCAAAGAGGATCGGGAAATCGGGTGATCGCCGTGATCGCGCGCGTCATCGCACGTGATCGGATAACCGTAACAAGCTCTGCTGCCTTTCCGATCACCGGATCACGCGCGATCACCCGATCTCACTCCGTCTCCGTTTATCATACTCACACCATGCTTCTTCCCGCTCCCCAGGCGCTTCTCATTGATGCTGACGACACGCTGTGGGAGAACAACGTCTATTTCGAGCAAGCCATTGCCGATTTCATGCGGATGCTCGACCATCAGGAGATGTCGCCGCCCGAGGTACGCCTGTTCCTGAATCAGGTGGAGCGGGAAACCATTTTGGAGCGCGGCTACGGCTCCCACAGCTTTGCCCATTCGCTGGTGAAGACCTTCGAGCGACTGGCACAACAGCCGGTTACGCCGGAGCTCCATGAGTTCATCTGGGGTTTTGCCCATCGCGTTTCCACTTCTGCGCTGGAGTTGATCGAAGGCGTTCCGGAGACGCTGGATTATCTTTTGCGGCGACGGCACCACCTGGTCCTCATGACGAAGGGGGACTTCACCGAACAATCTGGCAAAGTCGAGAGATCGGGGCTGAAGGAATATTTCGCCGCCGTGGAGATCGTGGCGGAGAAGGACGCAGGCACCTATAAAGAGATCGTGTCTAAGTACCGGCTCGAGCCGGGGACCACGTGGATGGTCGGCAACAGCCCGCGGTCAGATATCAATCCCGCGCTGGCCGCCGGCATCAACGCCGTGTTCGTACCCCACGACATGACCTGGGTGCTGGAGCACGAGACGGTCAGCAGCGCCCCGGATGGGCTGCGCTTACTGCAAGTGCAAAAGTTCGCGGAGTTGCGGAAGCATTTCTGAGCGGGTGACAGGGCCTCTGCGGCCGATCAAAGCGGTTAAACGCGGATAAGTGCCGGCAACTGACGGGCGAGCAAGGAGGTCTTTTTTGCGCGATCAATGGTCGTTGTCGTCAACACCTTCGTCGCCGCCGACCAACAGCGACTTGAGAAAGCTGTTGCTTTAATGGTGGTGCTCCTCCCTTCGGCTGGGCATAGCCGCCAGCACAATAGCCCGGCCACGCTCGGGAGTTTTAGTCACCAGGCGCGTCACCCCCGCCTCGTCAAACTCTATATGCAGCTTGTAGACGCCGGCAGGATCCTGTCCACGGTATTCCCAGACCTCCTGGAAGTCGACAGGGTGGCAGTCGCCATAATTGGTGGTGCGCCATGGCGTCCCCAACAGCGCCTTGACATCGGCCTGGGTCGAGCTTCCGGGCTTGATATTGGCGAAGGCCTCATCGCTGATGACCTGTTTCATGTCCGTAAGCATCCCGTCTTGGGCAAACTTCAGGAAATATGTCTGGTAAGGCGAGGGCTTTCCCGCATATTCCCAGATTTCTTCTCCTCCTGCCGAGTGCCGGATTGAGGTAGGGGCTCCCAACTTAGCTCTGACTTCACTCTTTGTGGATTTACCGGGCCTGGGAAGGTAACCGGCGCTGTAGGCGCAGATCGAGCACAACAGTAAAGTTGCCGTGAGAATCGCCCAGCTACACTTCAATTTCATGGCTTCGCCTCTTTCCCTTTATCCGCGCCAGCGGGTAAAGTTCGGCGGAGTCCGCCACGAAACCGGCGCATCGCCGGCCGGAACGCGCCGTGGAGTCCGCCGAACTACGTCATGACCAGTCAATGATCTTTATGATCAATGATTCTCTCCTACCAGCGCCTTGGCCTGGCCAGTGAGCCGCACGATATGCATTCCGGTGCCTGCGCGGTCCGCGAGGTAGATCAAACCGCGGTCGTCGAGCTCGACGTTGTTGGTCTGGACCGCATTCTTGCAATCCACCACACCACTCGGGAGGGTAGCGCAGTTTTGAATGGTGTTTGCGTTGGGCGCCGGAATGAAGTAGGCCACCGGCACCGAGTTCGACGGGTCGCGGATGTCCCAAACCCTCACGCCCGCGTTGAACCAGGAGACGATGGCCAGTCTCCCATAATAGGGCTGGTAAAACGATTCAGTGGAAGCGTGTGCGCCGAACCGGCCGCCCTTGTTGCAGAAATCTCCTGGGTTCCTGGGTACGCTCAAGGTTGATAGCAAGCTGGGATTGGCTTCGTTGGTGATGTCATACAGCCATGCCAGGTGGTCCTCCGTGCCAACGCACTCATTGCCTCCCTCCTCCGACGTAACCAGCAGGATGTCCTGCTTGTTGCCAAAAATCGGGAAGGAGGTGTGGCCGCCCTGCCTCGCATCTACGGTGTTGAAGAATGAGATCTGGGGGGTGAAAACATCGTGAGGATCGCCGTTCAGCAATTTGTCCCGATCCACGATTTCAACGACGCCATTGGCCCCCACGCCGTATGCCATGTACACCCGGTTTTTCATAGGGAAACCGGAAATCGGTCCATGAATACCGGAGGGCGGGTTCACTGGCCCTTCGAACGCAGGCGCGCCGGCCGGCTGAGCCCACGCGGCTGGTTGTTGCCCGATTAGACCGAAATCGCGGATGTACTCGGGGTTCGCCGGGTCATGCAGGTTGTAAATCTTCAAGTGTTGTATGGACCCGCTATGCCTCCACCCTTCTGACGGGATGTTGGCGACCAGGTAGGCTATCCCCGTATCACACTCCCACCAGTTCTTATGGGTATTGCTAAGCCCGCCGACGATAGTGGTAAGGAATGTTGGGTGGCTGGGGTCAGTGACGTCGTAAATCTCCTGCGATTCGATGGGCGTGGCCACGCCGGACGAGTTTCCGTGGGTGCGCAGCAGGTACCAGTGGCCATGCTTCCGCTGGGCTTCCTCCTGGGTACTCGAGGGCAAACCGTCACCACTGCAAACCCTCGCCATCTGCGAGCCGCCGGCATCGATGGAGCCCGCCGGTCCCGGAATGTGAAAAAGATACTTGGGATTCCTGGGGTCAGTTACATCGACGATGGATGTACCGTTGGATTCCGTCTGACCGGTGAGCGGATTGAACGCCGTGCCGGCGTGATGCGCCATGTAGGCGATTTCGCGCCCGCCCTGATGAATGATGATGGGCTGGTAGGTGGAGCGGCCCTGCAGATCGTTGAAGCCCACCAGTTCCATATTCCACGCAGACTGTTGATCCGCCGGATTCGGAGGCGGGGGTGTTGTGCTGTGAGGGTTGCCCTGCGCTGTCACGCACAACGGTAAGCTTGCGACGAACAGGAGCAGCAAAAACAGGCAAACGCTCCTGCCTGGATTCTTGAGACAAGAAAATGTGGGTGGTCTTGCTGTAAGCGACATGACTTCCTCCAATAGGGGCGGTTGGAGCACGAGCTTTTATGTGCAGGTGGTGGTCGACCTTTCCGGTATCGCGGTCCTGACCCGAATGTCAAACCGATACGAGAAGAGGCGGCTGTATTCGGACCCATGCGTGTGGAATACAGCTCGTCGGAAGCGGGAGCAGTCTAGAATTTCAGAAACTCTGCTGTCAAGAATTCCAGCCCTGGAAAATTGTTAACTTTTGTAAGCAGACCAACTGCGGAGGATCAAACACGGACGAACGCAACAGCCGGTTACGCCGGAGCTGCATGAGTTCATCTGGGGTTTTGCCCATCGCGTTTTTCCCAGAAGCTGTGTGCTCCCCTGATTTGACATGTCCGCGCGGTTGGATTTAATGTTCTGGTTACACATGAACTCATTGTTCCCAAACGCGTGTTGTCTGTGTTGTATGGCGATGCAGGCGCCTGCGTCTTGGGAGGATGGGTTTGTGACATAGACTTCAGCTCTTAAATTAAAGTCAAGTTTACCCGCCACCCGAGACGCCTCGGGTGGCGGGTTTGTTTTGGCGTGCGCGAAGCGAACGAACAAGGAGGGTCGGCGATGTGGCGATCGTTACTGAAGTACCATTGCCTTCCGTTACCGCTTCCGCAACAATGTCCTCAACAACGCCCAGATAAGCCCAGGGTGCTCCCCAAATTTAAGCACGACGCGACACAAATTTATTCATGGATGGCTTGCTTTGGCAGGGGTCATGAAGACCTGCCTAGGCGGCGGCCCTCCACGTTTGCGCCGAGAGCGCAAGAATGCAGTTGAGATGCGGACGAATCACTTAAAAGAACTGGAAGCTGAGAGCATTTTCATACTTCGGGAAGCGGCGGCGGAATTCAGCAGGCCGGTGATGCTGTACTCCATTGGCAAGGACTCTTCCGTCATGCTGCGCCTCGCGCAGAAGGCCTTCTTCCCGGGAAAGATCCCCTTCCCGCTGCTCCACATCGATACCAGCTACAAGTTTCCGGAGATGATCGAGTTCCGCGACTGGTATGCGAAACAGGTGGGAGCGGAGCTGATCGTCCACACCAACCGCAAGGCGCTCAGCGAGGGCGCCAACCCTCACGCCATCGGGACGCAGAAGTGCTGCGGTCTGTTGAAGACGCGCGCGCTGCTCGATGCCCTGGCCGATGGCGGCTTTGACGCCGCCTTCGGCGGCGCCCGGCGTGACGAAGAGAAGTCCCGCGCGAAGGAGCGCGTCTACTCGTTCCGTGACAGCCAGGGCCAGTGGGACCCCAGGAACCAGCGCCCTGAATTGTGGAACCTGTACAACGGACGCCACAACAAGGGCGAGAGCATTCGCGTATTCCCTCTGTCGAATTGGACCGAACTGGACGTGTGGCTCTATATCGCTGAGGAGAACATCCCCATTGTTCCGCTCTACTTCGCTCAAGAGCGGGAGGCCGTCCAACGGGGAAACTCGATCCTGCTGATGCAGCAGGGCGTTCATCTCCAGCCAGCGGAGCGGACCCAGAAAATCAAATGCCGAATGCGCTCGCTGGGCTGCGTGCCCTGCACCGGTGCGATCCGGTCGGAGGCCGATACCGTCCCCAAGATCATTGATGAAATGCTCGGCTTCCGCAGGTCGGAACGGGAGAACCGGGTGATCGACCATGACGAGGAAGGATCCATGGAACTCAAGAAGCGCGAGGGCTATTTCTGATGACCGCCGCCATTGCTGAATCGATTACCCTGAATTCCGGCAGCAACAGCACCACGGCCCCTGCGGCCGATCTGCTGCGCTTTACCACCGCCGGCAGCGTGGACGACGGCAAGTCTACTCTTATTGGACGCCTGTTGTATGACTCCAAGGGCGTCTATGAAGACCAGCTGATTTCTATCCAGAACAGCGGGATCAACCGTTCCGACGGGCCGATCGATCTTTCGCTGGTGACCGATGGTTTGCGCGCCGAACGTGAACAGGGAATCACGATCGACGTTGCCTACCGTTATTTCTCCACGCCACGGCGCAAATTCATCATCGCGGATACCCCTGGACACGAGCAGTACACGCGCAACATGGCAACCGGCGCCTCCAACGCTCATGCCGCCGTCATTCTGATTGACGCGACCCGGGGCGTGCTGACGCAGTCGCGCAGACACACCTGCATCGCCGCGCTGCTGGGCATTCAGGACGTGGTGGCGGCGGTCAACAAGATGGACCTGGTCGAGTACCGGGAAGAAGTGTTTGCGGCCATCGCCAAGGAATTCAAAGAACTAGCCGATCAGCTTGGGATTCCCAACGTCTATGCCATACCCGTGAGCGCGCTCAGAGGCGACAACATTGTCCAGGCGAGTCTCCGGATGCCCTGGTTCGAGGGTTCCACGCTGCTCGAGTACCTGGAGAACGTCGCCGTCCGCGGCGCCGATCATTCCAAGCCTCTCCGCTTCCCGGTTCAATATGTGATTCGTCCTGATTCTCGTTTTCGCGGATTTGCCGGCCGGGTTGCTTCCGGAGTGCTCCGCCGGGGCGCAACCGTAACTGCGCTGCCCTCGGGGGCGAAGAGCCGGGTGAAATCGATCGTCACTTTCGATGGTGAACTCGAACACGCGGGCCCAGGAAGTTCCGTGGCAGTCACGCTGGAAGACGAAATCGATCTGGGCCGCGGCGATTTGTTGGCGGCAGAAGCCGGACTGCCGCAGTCTTCCACCAGCCTGGCCGCCAAGCTCGTCTGGTTGCACTCGGATCCTTGCCAGCACGAGAAGTTTTATTTGCTGAAGCATGCCAACCGGATCGTGCGCGGGCGCGTCAGCAGAATTCTGCATCGCGTTGACGTGAATACCCTGCGTCATCTGCCGGCTTCCACGCCCCAGATGAATGACATTGCTTCCGTCCACATTGACACCACGCTGCCGCTCTTCTTTGACCCGTATTCGCATGACCGCATCATGGGCAGCTTCATTCTCATTGATCCCATGACCAATGCCACGGTGGCCGCCGGCATGATCCGCGGCAAGGTTGAAGCGGCGCAGGCAGCGGCCCAAGCGACCCACAGTCGCACGCTGCTGGAAGAGCGCATGAGCCGCAATGGACATCCCCCGGCGGCGCTGTGGATCGTGGGACGGCCGGCGCTGGCCGAGCGGATTGAGCGGGAAATCTTTGAGAAGGGCTGGCAGGTGCAAATGGTATCGAACGCGGAGTTCAAGAACCAGGAATTGAATCCTGTCGTCACCATGCTCCAGCGAATGGGCATGGTCGCCATCTTTTCGCTTGCTGCGGACGATCCCGATCTCCGGAAGGCGATTACAGTGATCTACGGGGAGCAGTCGTTTTTCTCGGCCGACCACTTGCCGGCTTCTGACCGCGAAGCCGGCGCACAGATGATGCGTTCGCTGGACGAGTTGCAGCGGCACTTCGCAAGCCAGGGGAAATGCCAATGAACCAACAGTTGCTGGAGATCTCGGAAGGTCTCCCCCCGGAAGCCCTGATGGACCGCGTGTTAGGCGACGCATCCGGAAACGTGTGCATTACGTGCAGCTTTCAGGCGGAAGACATGGCCGTTCTGCACATGCTGCGGAAGCGCATCCCGGAGGTGCCGGTGTTGTTCCTGGATACCGGCTACCACTTCAGCGAAACCTATGCCTACCGCGATCGTATGGCTCTGCAGTGGAAGCTGAATCTCGTGAACCTGGCGCCCGCCATGACGGTGCCGGAACAGGAGAGCGCATTCGGAATCTTGCACCAGACAAATCCCGCCCGGTGTTGCCAGCTGAGAAAAGTAGAACCTCTCATGGCCGCGCTGGAGGATTTTGACGTCTGGTTTACGGGGCTTCGGCGGGAGCAATCTCCTACCCGGAGGAATTTGAAGAAACTTGAGCAGCACCGGCTTCCCAGCGGAAAGTCGCTCGAAAAAGTCAGCATACTCGCAGACTGGCAATGGCCGCAGGTGTCGGAGTACGTCGGCAGCCATGACATTGAGGTTCTACCTCTTTACCACCTCGGATATCCCAGCATCGGCTGTGAGCCATGTACCAACCTTCCCGTCGACGGCAGCGATCCTCGCTCCGGGCGGTGGGCAGGGAAGAAGTTGGAATGCGGAATTCATACCTTTTCACAGCGGGTGGACTAAATGGAAATTGCAATCGGATTCGTGATCGCGGTTTTGGTTGGACTCACGGGCGTGGGCGGAGGCAGCTTCACCACGCCCATGCTGGTGCTGGTGTGCGGAATTTCCGGCGCAGAAGCTGTCGGAACTGCCCTGGTTTTTTCAACCGTGATCAAGCTGGTTGCTGCGCCGTTTTTTCTGGCGGCCAAGAAGGTGCATTTCCGTTACTTGCGTTTGATGCTGCTGGGGGCCGTCCCGGGCCTTCTAGGGGGCACGTATCTGTTGGCTACCATGCGCACGCGATGGAATCCGGTTGTGCTCATGCTCATAGGGGCTACCCTGGTTGTTTCTGCCGCTCTAACGTTCATTTACACAGGGCGGCAACGAGAGTTGCGACGGGACAGCGCCCCGTGGCTCCCCTGGGTGACTCTGCCCATCGGCATCGAAACCGGATTCTCTTCGGCAGGCGCAGGAGCGCTTGGCACGCTGTTGCTATTCAATTGTTCTGATATGCCGGCGGCCCAGGTGGTAGGAACAGATATTCTCTTCGGCATTGTCCTGGCGGCTACCGGCTCAATTTTTCATCTTGGGTTCGGCTCAATCAGTACGCCGGTATTGAAGCAATTGCTGCTGGGCGGCGTTCCCGGCGTGCTGGTGGGATGCGCGTTTATGACTAAGGTGCCCTCGATCAAACTCAAAGCCCTGATCACCGCGACAACGCTTTTTCTGGGACTGCAACTTGTGTGGACCGGCACCAAGCTGGTTAATCGATCGAAAAGCTCGGTGCATGCTGTCGCGCTGCCGGGAATTCATAAGATTTCGCGCTAGCATTTTTGTCGCTGCGGATACGCCATCGATGTGGGTGGGGGCCCAAGATTTGCGAGAACATTTTTGAGCGGGATCGCAGAACTCCACCGCGGAGTAACACGGATGAGCACCGACACAAGGTGGAAGAGCGGCCCTTCAGGGCCGCGAAAGCGTATCCTCATAACCGACGGGCTTCAGCCCCGGCCCGATTGACACCGCCACCAGCGCTAAAGCGCGATCTCTTTCTCATCTTCGCGGCCCTGAAGGGCCGCTCTTCCACGGTCTGTTTACCACTGGGGCACTTAGGGCTTTCTGATATTCAGCTAAGTTGTTATTCTGGGTACGCTCTGGAGTTCGCGCCACCTTTAATTTGGCCGACCCGTTCATAACCAGCAAGCCGCCGTTGCATGCCTCCCAGGTTCTGGCCGAACTTGGGCCCGTACTCACGGGGGAGCGCGACCTTGCGCAAACGGCGGGCGCCGCGCTCGATGTGGTGATGGCCGCGGTCCGCGCCGGTTCCGGGGCGGTGTTCCGCTTCAACGAGAAGCCGGCCATGCTTAGCTCCATCGCCTCGGCCGGTTTTGTGCTCTTTCCGCAGACTGCGGTTTTTCCGCTTCAGCCCAAGCACATCCACGCGCTGACCAGCGCCCCCGGTCCGCAACGCATCTGCCGCGAGCGCTGTGACACGTTCCTCAGCTCCACCGGAAACATCTCCAGCGTGTGGTTCCGCTGCGTGGCTCCGCTGAAGGTGCGGGGCAAGCTGATCGGCGCGCTGCTGTTGGGCGAACGGGCAGCCGGGGCTGATTACACGGCGGAGATGTTGAAGCAGATTGGCGACCTGGCGCCGTTCATCGCACTTTCCATCTATAACCACCAGCTCATGCAGTCACTGGAAGAGCGCACGACGGAGAACCTGAAGCTGATCACCTCGGTGCATTCTTTCTGGGACGACGCGCTGGCCGCCTTCGCCGCCACCATCGACATCAAGAGCGTGGAGATGCAGGGTCACTCCCTGCGCGTCGGACGCTATGCCGCGGGCATGGCTGAGGCCCTGGGCATGAGCGCCGCCGAGATCGGCGAGGTACGCGCCGCCGGCTACCTGCACGACATCGGCAAGGTCACCGTGGACAAGCACATCTTCACCAAGGCTACGGCGCTGGAGCCGTTGGAATTCCAGGAGATGGCCGACCATACCGTGCTCGGACACCGCCTGGTCTCCACCGTCCAGTTCCCCTGGCCAAGCATTCCTGAAGTCGTACGCTCGCACCATGAGCGGTCGGACGGCTCGGGCTATCCCGACCGGCTGCATAATGACCAGGTTTCCATACCGGTGAGAATCGTGGCCGTGGCGGACACGGTGGATGCCATGCTCAGCGATCGTCCTTACCGCAAGCGCCTGTCGGTGGGCGAAACTGCCGCCCAACTGAGCTGGCTGGCGCCGGCCAAGCTGGATGCTGACGTAGTCCACTCTCTTCTGGTCCAGCTGCGCCGCGATGCCGCGGTCCTCATGGCTCCGCCGCGTCCCTGGGCGTCCGGGCAGGAGAAGGCGCGTAAACCGTTCCTCGACCCCCATGTTTCCTGCGACATATCGCCTACCGATATCGACCATCTGGTTTCCGAGCTGAACCACCGCACCCATCGTGGACGCACGATTCTGGCATAATCTTGCGTAACCCGATCTGGGCCGCAACTTTCCTCCCCTTTCGGGTTAATATTCCATTGAAAGCAAAGCACCGGGAGCGCCTATGCCCGCCTCGCGTAGAGCTGTCGCCTTACTGAGCCTGATAGTTGCCATTTCCGCCGTTCTTTTGGCTGCGGGAGATAAGAAAACCAAGTCGAAAAGCGCGGAAACGCTCTCGCAGATGGATGACGACAAGCGCATCGTCCACGCGCTGAACCGCCTGACCTTCGGCGTCCGTCCGGGCGACGTGGAACGCGTGCGCGCTATCGGTCTGGACAAGTGGTTTGATCAGCAACTCCATCCGGAGAAGATCGACGACAGCGCAACCGAAGCGCGCCTGGCGCCCTTCCGAACCCTCAAGATGAGCACGCGGGAGATGGTGGAAAATTTTCCCCCGCCGCAGATATTGAAAGCTGTCGAAAACCGGCGCATGTCGATGCCCTCCGACCCGGCGAAGCGCGCGATCTATGAGTCGCGTATCGCGGCCATGCAGGAAAACGAGCAGCGCAAGAAGCTTGATGCAGCCGCCAGCAATGCCGGAGGCAGCTACGCCGCCAACAATAAGGACGCTGACGCCAACATGAAGGCGGATCCGGAGATGAAGGCAGACGGCCAGAATGACGCAGACGCCGATGCCAAGCTTACTCCCGAGCAGCGCCAGCAGCGGCTCAAGCAACGCGAAGCGGCAATGTACACCGATCTGGTATCGGACCGGCTGCTGCAAATGCCCCCCGAAGAGCGCTACAAGAGCATTCTGAAGATGAGCCCGCCGGAGCGCCTGGACTTGGCCCGGCAATACCGCGGTCCGCGCGGCATGCAGCTGGTGGAAGGGATGAAGCCGGAGCAGCAGGAGACCATCCAGGCCATCATGAACCCGCAAGTGGTCGTGGGCGGGGAACTCTCAGAAGCCAAACTGCTGCGCGCTATCTACAGCGAGCGCCAGCTTGAAGAGGTGATGACCGACTTCTGGTACAACCACTTCAACGTCTTCATCGGCAAGGGCCAGGACCGGTACATGATCACCGCCTATGAGCGCGACGTGATCCGCCCCCACGTGTTGGGCAAGTTCAAGGACTTGCTGGTGGGTACGGCCAAGAGCCCTGCCATGTTGTTTTACCTGGACAATTGGCAAAGCGTGGGACCGAATTCCGAACTGGCCAAGTACGGTCCGCAGGGCAGACGCCAGCAGTATCGTCGCGGTCCTTTCGGCGGGATTTATCGGATGCCGCCGCGGCCCCAGCAGAATAAGAACCGCCCCAGCGGGCTGAATGAGAACTACGCTCGAGAGATCATGGAGCTGCACACCTTGGGCGTGGACGGCGGCTACACCCAGAAGGACGTCACGGAACTGGCCAAGGTGCTTACCGGATGGAGCATTGACAAGCCGCAACAGGGGGGCAGCTTCAAGTACAACGAGCGCGCCCATGAACCCGGCCCCAAGTATATTTTCGGCCAGAAGATCGGCGAGCACGGCGAAGGCGAAGGCATGGAGATGCTGGACCTGCTGGCGCGCCATCCTTCCACAGCCAAGTTCATCTCCAAAAAGCTGGCCATGCGTTTTCTTTCCGACAATCCGCCGCAAAGCCTGATTGACCGTATGGCAAACACCTTCCAGAAGAAGGACGGCGACATCCGCGAGGTGCTGCGCACCATGTTTACATCGCCCGAGTTCTGGGCCGCGGACTCTTACCGGGCCAAGGTGAAAACACCGCTGGAGTTTGTGGCCTCTTCTGTGCGCGCCTCCGGGGTTGAGGTGCAGAACGCGCTGCCCCTGGTGCAGTTCCTCAACCGCATGGGCATGCCGCTCTACGGCATGCAGCCCCCGACCGGATACTCCATGAAGGGCGAGACCTGGGTCAATTCCGCGGCGCTGCTCACGCGCATGAATTTCGCGCTGCAACTGGGCAGCGGCAAACTGCCCGGCACCAGCCTGGATGCGCAGGCGCTGTTGCACGGTGCCACTCCGCAGGATGCGGACGCAGCCCTGGCAGTGCTGGAGAACGGAATTCTGGGCGGCGACGTCTCCGCCCAGACGCACGCGGTGATGCAGAAGCAGTTGAACGATCCCCAGGTGATGCAACGAAAGCTGGATGATCCCGGCCGAACGCCCAATTACGGCGCTATCGCCGGCTTGATCATGGGTTCGCCCGAATTTCAGCGTCGGTAAGGGTGCTTTGAAGGGGCACGGCTTTAGCCGTGCCGAAGAGGAACATAGAAAGATTTGGGCTTTAGCCCCTGGCTTTTTTTGATGGCTCCTGCGCCAAAACCCCAGCGGCTAAAGCCGGGTTTGAAAAGAGAAGGCACGGCACGACTGAAGTCGTGCCCCTTCAAACACTAGGAGTTAGAAGGTATGGCAATCACTCGCAGAGTTTTCCTGAAGAACGGCGCGCTGGCCGTGGTTGGCACCAGCGTGATCCCCAGCTTTCTGACGCGTGCCGTTTACGCCGCTCAGACTGCGGCCGGAGACGCCGGCGGCAAGCGGCTGGTAGTGCTGTTCCAGCGCGGGGCCGCCGACGGGCTGAATATCGTGATACCGCACGCGGAGCAGGCGTATTACGCCATGCGTCCCAGCATCGCCATTCCCCGACCGCGCAACGGCAACGACAGCGTGATTGACCTGGACGGCTTCTTTGGGCTGCATCCCTCCATGACCGCCTTCAAGACGCTGTGGGACCAGAAGCATCTGGCCATCGTGCACGCGGCCGGTTCGCCGGACACCACGCGTTCGCACTTTGACGCGCAGGATTACATGGAGTCCGGCACGCCCGGCGTGAAGTCCACGGAAGATGGCTGGCTGAACCGCGCGGTGGGCAGTGTTAAGGAGCCTCAACCTTCGCCTTTCCGCGCCGTGGCCATGGGCGGAGCGCTGCCGCGCACCCTCGCCGGATCGGTGCCGGCCGTGGCCATGAGCGATATCCGCGGCTTTGCCGTGGGCGGGCGCGGGCCTGGAGCGGCCCTAGCCAGCAATACCTTCGAGGCCATGTACGAGCAGTCGGCCGATGCCGTCCTGCATGGCACCGGCAATGAGACCTTTGAAGCGGTGAAGATGCTGAAGTCCGCCGATCCGGAGAAGTACACGCCCGCGGATGGCGCCAACTATCCGCGAGGCCGCTTTGGTGACAGCTTGCGCCAGGTCGCGCAGTTGATCAAAGCCAACCTGGGCGTGGAAGTGGCCTTCGCCGACATCGGCGGCTGGGACCATCACGTGAACGAGGGCAGCGTGCAGGGCCAAATCGCCAACCTGACGCGCGAGTTCTCGCAGTCGATCGCCGCTTTCTGGACCGATCTGGGCAACCTGGCGGAGAACACCGTGATCGTCACCATGTCCGAATTCGGGCGCACGGCGCGAGAGAACGGCAATCGCGGCACCGACCACGGCCACGCCAACGTGATGTTTGTCCTGGGCGGCCCGGTCAAGGGTGGCAAGGTCTACGGCCGTTGGCCCGGCCTGCAGCCGGAACATCTCTATGAGGGCCGCGATCTGGCCATTACCACCGACTTTCGCCAGGTACTGAGCGAAGCCGTGTACAGCCACCTGGGCAGCAAGGACCTGCAGAAGGTGTTCCCGGGCTTCGATAAGGGCGATCCGCGATATTTCTTGAGGTATTTGGGATAGGTCACCCACGGATGAGCCCGTTCCCAAACAAAACCGCCGGCAGCGCCGGCGGTTTTGCTTTTAGCAGAAATCAAACTCTAAGACGGCAAACGCTATCCCCCGTGCAACTGTTTGATCACGTCGTTGTAGATCACGACCGCGGCAAACAGCATCAGGAAGACAAAAGCAGCCTGGTAAACGCGTTCCTTGATTTCCTGTTTGATGTCACGGCGAATCACGCCCTCGATCAAGAGCATCAACATGAGTCCTCCGTCCAAGATGGGTATGGGCAACAAATTGAAGAGCGCCAGTTGAAGGCTGATCAAAGCCATGAGGGAAAGTAAGGGCGTCCAGCCGTCCTCCATTGCGGCTTGGCCGGCAAACTTGGCCATTCCGATGGGGCTGGAGAAGCTCTTCACTGTGGCCGGGCGTTCAAACATTTTGCCGAGAAGTTCGAAGACGAGTCCGGACTTCTTCTTGCACTGATCCACAGCCAGGTTAAGCGCGGCCGCAAAGGGCAGCTTGTCCACTCGCGTTGCCTCCGGCACTACCACGCCAATGCGATACCGTCGCTGGCCGGGATGCTCGGTATCGTCGGCATACTGTGGCGTCAGTGTCAGTTGCATCGGCTGGCCCCGGCGCAGAAGGGACAGCTGAATTGGCCGGTCCTTGTTCGCTTCCAAAACCAGGCTCAAGGCCGCCGCATTGCCCGAACTCACGGGAGTGCCATTCACCGCTACCAATTCATCGCCGGGCTGAACACCCGCTTTGGCTGCGGGGAGCCCTGGTTCTACCTTTCCCACAATCGCAGGTCCTTTGGGCAGCCAACCCACATCGCCCATCTGATCGCGACCGGCGCGCGGAACCACGGTTTTGTGCAAAACATCATTGCCGCGCTGGACATCGACCGCGACGGGTTGATTTGCATTCAGGGCAACTCGGTATACAACGTCTTCCCAGGTAGGGTTGCTCACGCTCTGAATTCGCAGGATCTTGTCGCCCGGCTGGAGGCCGACCTGCTGCGCCACGGAACCATCCAGGACCCACCCGATCACCGCCGGCTGATCCACAAAAATCGGGCGCTCATAATGAACCATGAAAATGCCGGTGAGCACTACGATGGCAAGGATGATGTTCATGGCAGGGCCGGCAATGGCAATGAGAAAGCGCTGCCAGCGAGGGTGGCTGGTGAACTCGCCTGGGTCGCCGGGGCGGCTCTCCATGGGGTTTTCACCCGCCATTTTGACGTACCCACCGACGGGCAGAAGGCTCAGGCGATAGTCGGTATCTCCGCGGCGGAAGCCCCAGAGGCGTTTGCCAAAGCCCAGGCTGAACACCTCTACGCGAACGCCGAACAGTTTGGCCACAGCATAATGCCCAAACTCATGGACAAACACAAGGACCCCGAGTACCAGGGCTAAGGATGCTATCGAAATCAAAACGGACATAGGTAAGGGTCCTTCTATTGTAACTGCAAACCGGCCGGGGGTGCCAGATTCAGCGGGTCAGCTGATGCGACAGTCTCTGCCGGGCTAGCCCGCGTGCACGGGCGTCCGCGGCAAGCACTTCTTCTATAGATTCCGGATGGCGGTCCTCGGTTTCATTGAGAGTGCGCTCCACGACCCGGGGAATATCCGCAAATCCAATCTCGTGGTTCAGAAAGGCCGCTACAGCCACCTCATCCGCCGCGTTCAGGGCGACGGTTTTGGCGCCGCCCGCCTCCGCCGCTTCGTACGCCAGGCGAAGACACGGGAATTTAGCCAGATCGGGGGGAGAGAAGTCCAGTCTCTTCAGGTCTAGCACGTTGAAACGAAGATCGGAGGGGACGCGCTCCGGATACGTCAGCGCATACAGGATGGGCAGGCGCATGTCCGTGACGGAGAGCTGCGCCAGGATGCTGCCGTCGTTGAACTCGACCATGGAGTGAATGGTGGACTGCGGATGAACGATCACCTTCACGCGATCCGACGGCAGGTTAAAGAGCCGGCAGGCCTCGATCACCTCGAAACCTTTGTTCATCAGCGTGGCCGAATCAATGGTGATGCGGCGACCCATCTTCCAGGTAGGATGATTGAGCGCCTGCTCCACCGTGATGCGCTCAAACTCCGCTGCGGGGGTCGCGAGAAACGGACCGCCGCTGGCGGTAAGCCAGACGCGCTCGACCTCATCCATGCGCCCCCCGCGCAGGCATTGGTGCAGAGCGTTGTGTTCGCTGTCAATGGGCAAGAGCGGCTTGCCTTGCTTGCGGGCTTCGGCGGTGATCAGCTCGCCGGCCGCCACGAGACATTCTTTGTTGGCCAAACCTACTTCTTTTCCCGCGCGCACCGCTTCGTACGTGGCTTTGAGCCCAGCCACGCCTACGATGGCGCTGACCACGAAATCGACTTCTTTGTGAGTCGCGACGCGGACGGCCTTCAGCCTTTAGTTGCTTGCCGACTTTTTCCGCGTCCGGCTCGGAGGCGAGTGACAAAACCTTGGGCTTACAGAAGCGGGCCTGCTCGAGAGCGGCTTCCGTGTTCGCGCCCGCGGCCATGGTCAGCAGTTGAAAGCGCTCGGGATGGTTTTCGATCACGTTCAGCGTGCTGCGGCCAATGGAGCCGGTCGAGCCGAGGATGGCAATGCGCTTCATCTAGAAGAGTTTGGGCTCCAGGAATCCGGTAAAAGTCGCATAGTACCACACGACGGGAATCGCGAAGAGCAGCGCGTCAACGCGGTCGAGAATGCCGCCGTGGCCAGGTAGGATCGTGCCCGAATCTTTGAGTCCGGCGCCGCGCTTCAGGGCGGATTCGAACAGGTCGCCGAACTGGGCGGCGATGTTGGTCACGATGCCCAGGAGAATGATGTGTGTCCAATCGGGTTGACGACCCCAAGACGGATAAGGAAACAGCGAATATTCCTCTCTAAACAGCTTCATGATTTGGGGCTGAAAGTGAAAGACCAACACGGCAAGCGTGACGCTGGCCATCACCGAGGCGATCGCTCCCTCCCAGCTCTTGTTGGGACTCACGATCGGAGCCAGCTTGTGTTTGCCAATGCTGCGGCCAACGTAATAGGCGGCGATATCCCCGGCCCAGACCGAAAACAAGACGAAAATTACGAGAATGTTTTGGAATCGATCAGCCCGCAAGGTGATCAGCAGCGACAATGAACCCGCAATGTACAAGATGCCGAAGACGGACGCGGCGCTCGCTGCGAGGCCCATACGCAGATCTTTGCGGAAAACAAGCGGTATACCGAAAATTACTGGCCCGAGCAAGAACGGCATCCACCACGCGCTGGGCGCGTGGGGCAGAAATCCGCGGGGCTCAGACGCAAACGCGTTCCAAGATAAGTAGACAAACAGAAGCCCAACGGCATAGGTCAGGCGGCGGAACGGCTTGATGCCCGCCGTTTCCGCAATGGCCAGATACTCATGCAGGGCCAGAACAATGATCGCAGCCGCAAGCAACGCAAACAGCCACAGCGGGGCGCGAAAAACCACCAATAGCACCAGCGGGACCAGCATCACCGCGGTCAGGACGCGCTTCATTTCGTGTGGGAATGCGTATGAGAGTGAGGATGAGACCCTGGACCGGCGCCGTTGGGCTCGTTCAGCCCGCCGTAGCGCCGCTCGCGCTTCTGGAATTCCTGGATGGCCTCCAGCAGGTCAACGCCGCTGAAGTCAGGCCAGTAGGTCTTAGTGACGTAGATCTCGGCGTAAGCCGCCTGCCAAAGCAGGAAGTTGCTCAAGCGCATCTCGCCGCTGGTGCGGATGACCAGATCGAGTTCGGGGAGGTTGCGGGTGTAGAGATGCCGGTCAATGGTCTCTTCGTCGATGCGCAGGTGTTCGAGCCCACCGTTATTGGCCGCCGCGTGGACCATGGCCTTGAAAGCGTCCACCAGCTCCGAGCGCGCGCCGTAATTCAGGGCCAGCGTGAGCATGGTGCCGGTGTTGCCGGAGGTCTCTTCTTTAGCCCAGGCCATCCGCTCCTGCACTTCCTGGGGCAGCGACTGAATGCGCCCGATGAAGTTCAGGCGGATATTGTTGCGCTGCATGAGTTGCAGCTCGTTTTTCAAGTAGCTGTGGAGCAGCTTCATCAGGAACTGGATTTCCGTGGGCGGACGGCGCAGGAAATTCTCCGCGGAAAAGGCATATAACGTGAGCGCGGGGAGGTGGATGCGGGCCGCGGTCTCCACCACATGGCGGACTGCCTCCACGCCCTTGCGGTGCCCGGCGATGCGGGGCAGATGCCGGCGCTTGGCCCAGCGGCCGTTGCCGTCCATGATGATCGCTACATGCTTAGGGAGCTGGCTCGGATCGAGTTCGCTGAAAATCTCAGCTTCCTTGCGGTCCAGCCCTGAAGGAACAATGGTGCGCAAAACCTGCCTCTCAGATGTCCATCCACGCTAGCACAGCAGCACCGCCACGGCAATTTCTGCGGAGGTTGAATGCCCAAGTGGAGCTTCTCTGACCATCGTACTCCAAGTACCCGCTTGTGAGTAGCGAAAGAAGACCAGGTTCCACGTCAATAATCAGAGTTCCTGGATAACCACCCGAAGATAGTTGTGCATCCAACTCGTCGCGGAGAAATCCATCAACCTAACAACTGAATGCCTCAGCGGCGCGGTGAGCGCAGACCGGCAGTGGGAAGGTTCGTTCACAGGAAAGTAGGTGGATGATGTCGATGATATTGCGTACTTTGCTGCTTTCTTCGATCCTGACGGCGGGCGTCAGCCTTCCGGTTCTTGCTTCAGTCCAGGATGAAAAACAAAAGCAAACGCCGGATCAGACGCAAGCGCCGCCGGGCAAAGACGAGTCCCAAGCTCAGCCTGCCGCGAATCAGGATCAGGCGCAGCCTTCCGCCGAGCCGGACAAGGCGAAGGCCGCTGAAGCCAAGCACGATGGCGGCAAGAAGGATGTAGATGCCATCGGCAACCGCAAGGTAGGCGGCTTTGACTTGTACTCGATCGAAACCGACGTCAAGATCGGAAGGGCCTACGCGCAAGAGATTGAGCGGAACCTGAAGATGGTCGAGGACCCGGTAATCAACGAGTACGTCAACCGTATTGGCCAGAACCTGGTTCGCAACTCTGACGCCAAAGTCCCCTTCACCATCAAGGTCGTGGACGCCGACGAAATCAACGCCATGGCCCTTCCCGGAGGATTCCTCTACGTCAACTCCGGGTTGATCCTGGCCGCTGATGACGAGGCCGAACTGGCGGGCGTGATGGCCCATGAGATCGCCCATGTCGCCCTGCGCCACGCCACGCGTGCCCAAACTCGCGCCGACATCGCTCAAATCATCACGATACCGATTAACGTCGCGGTCCCGCTGCCCGGCAATGTGCCCGGCCTTGTTCTGCCGGTGGCCTTCCTGAAGTTCTCCCGAAATTTTGAGACCGAAGCCGACTACTTCGGCCTGCAGTACATGTACAAAGCTGGGTACGATCCCAATGCGATGGTGAGTTTCTTCGAAAAGATCCAGGCGCGCGAAAAGAAGAAGCCAGGGACACTATCCAAGGCCTTTTCTACCCATCCGCAGACTCCGGATCGCATCAAGAAATCGCAAAAAGAGATGGCAACCATCCTTCCGCCCCG
>WNFJ01007359.1_pt2 | contig 23461 bp, 19 predicted proteins | sample 5400461 | NCBI WGS metagenome assembly WNFJ01 (sample SAMN13153349, study PRJNA577476) | soil metagenome | isolation source: 115 cm saprolite on Douglas fir-dominated hillslope | place: USA:California | collected 2013-09-17
GAGCCCGTCAATACGGATGGTCGGGGCCGCAACCGAGCCGCGGAATTCCAGGTCGCTGGCGATCTCGGAAATGTTGAAGAAAAGTTCCTTCAGATTTCCCGCGACAGTGATTTCTTCGACCGGATAGGCGAGTTCTCCGCCGGAAATCCACATTCCGGATGCGCCACGGGAATAGTCGCCCGTGACAAGGTTCACGCCCTGACCCAGGAATTCGGTGACGTAGAGGCCTTCCTTGATTCCGGAGATCAGTTCTTTCGGTAATCGCGTGCCTGGCTGCAAAAAGTAGTTGCCCGGACCGATACCGGGCGTGCCCGCGAGCCCGCGAGAGGCATTGCCCGTCGTCTGCAGGCCTAGTTTCTTCGCCGTGTAGGTATTGAGCAAGTACGATTTGAGCACTCCATTTTCGATGACGACGGTGCGACGTGTGGGAACGCCTTCCCCGTCAAACGGGCTGGTACCAAAGCCGCCGGGAATGGTGCCATCGTCGATAACGTTGACATTGTCCCCGGCAATCTTCTGACCCAACTTGCCGGCCAAAAACGAAGCTCCTCGATAAACGGAATCGCCGTTCACGCCCTCGAAAATATGCTCGAGAATTGAAGTTGAAACCATGGGATCGAAGACGACCGGCACCTGAGCGGTCTTCGCTTTTCGGGCGCCCAGACGGCGCAGAGTCCGCTCGGCAGCAACTTTCCCGACGTGCTCCGGGGATTCAAGTTTGGTCAACGTGCGCGCGACCGAGAACCAGTAGTCGCGCTGCATCGCGCCATTGTCGTTTTGAGCGATGGGAACGGCTGCAACGGAGCAGTAGGAACGGCGGTACTCACCGACGAATCCGTGGGAGTTCGCCAGGACTTTGTGGCCGGTGGCGGCGTCAAATGATCCGCCCTCGGAATTCTTGATGCGTGGGTCGAAATCGAGTGCAGCTTTTTCCGCGCGGCGGGCGTAGTTAATGCGATCCGCGCCAGGCAGCGAATACACGTCTTCGTGATAGAGGGCCAGATCGCCGGAGAGCGATCCGAGTCGCGACGGTTCAGGAATCCCGCCGAAAGGGTCTTCGGACGTGATCTTTGACAGTTCCAGTGCCGACTTCACCATGCGGTCGAGGCCTTCGCGCGAGAAGTCGCTGGAATAAGTGCTGGCCGCGCGCTGGCCGAAGAAGACCCGCACGCCTATCGACCGGGAGCCCGATTCCTTCAGAGTCTCGACCTGTCCAAGACGAACCAGGGTGGAGAACTCGTCGCCTTCGCGTACAACGCATTCTGCAGCAGTGGCGCCGCCAGCCATGGCGCGGCTGACGATCTCCTGGGCGAGATTCCGTAAGTCAGTTTCGAGTTTCGCGTTTCCGGTTTCCAGTTGAGTAGAAGACATAAGAAGTTCTTTACCACGGAGGCACAGAGCCACAGAGAAAAACCGGACCTAGGAATTTCTGATAATCCGCTGTTTTTCAATCTGATCCGTAGAGTCCAAGCCCAAACCCAACAAAATAAATCACGATCGCCGAGAGCATTACCGCACCAAAGATACGCAGGTCGCGATCAAGACGACCTTTCGGTTCGCCTTTCCTAGGAGACAAAGCGCTGCGCCACAAATAGGCGGCGCCTGATGCGAAAAGTAAGAGCCGAAACCATCCCACAATATTTGTATTGATTATCACGTCGCAATCTCGTCCGACTTGCGATCCAGCACTGCGCACTAGGAATTTCTCTGTGACTCTGTGTCTCTGTGGTGGAAACGCAGGTCACTGCATGAAGCCGCCGACATCTTTTTTGGCGGTGCCGCCTACGGTGAGACGATCGATTTTGATCGTCGGGATGCCCACGCCTACGGGCACAGCTTGACCGTCTTTGCCGCAGGTGCCGACGCCCTCGTCGAGCTTAAGATCGTTGCCCACCATGGAGACGCGGGTCAGCACGTCGGGCCCGTTACCAATCAACGTTGCGCCTTTAATCGGAGCGGTGATCTGGCCGTCCTCGATCATGTACGCCTCAGAGGCCGAGAAAACAAATTTGCCATTGGTGATGTCGACCTGGCCACCGCCGAAGTTCACGGCGTAAATTCCGCGTTTGACCGAGCGAATAATGTCCTCCGGCTGATCCTCGCCAGGAAGCATGTAGGTATTCGTCATCCGCGGCATGGGGATGTGCTCGTAACTCTCGCGGCGACCATTGCCGGTGTCGGAGATACCCATGAGGCGCGCGGAAAGCTTGTCGCTCAGATAACCCTTCAGGATTCCGTTTTCGATGAGCACGGTTTCCTGTGTGGGCTCGCCCTCATCGTCCACGTTGAGGGACCCACGGCGCCAGGGCATCGTGCCATTGTCAACCACCGTGCACTTCGCGCTGGCCACGCGCTTACCCACAAGCCCTGCGAATGCAGAAGTTTTCTTGCGATTGAAATCGGCTTCAAGGCCATGACCCACGGCCTCGTGCAGCAACACCCCCGGCCATCCCGGTCCGAGAACAACTTCCATCTCGCCTGCCGGTGCTTCGCGCGCGTCGAGTTGCAGGATCGCCTGACGTGCGGCTTCCTTGGCAAAAAACTCGGGAGTCTTTTCGCCGAAGAAGAAGTCGAGCGCTACGCGTCCCCCCCCTCCGGAGCCGCCGCGGGCCGAGTTGCCCTCAGTCTTGGCGATACAGGAAACGTTCATGCGTGCCAGCGGTTGGGAGTCTTCGGCGAAGGTTCCGTCAGAAGCGACGACCAGAATGTTGCGGAGCTCGTCTGAGTAGCTGGCACGAACCTCCTGAATTCGCGGATCATACCCGCGAGCCGCTTTATCCGCACGCATCACCAATTCAACTTTGGCGGAAATCTCGGCGTCGACCGACGGCAAAGTCACCGGATACAGGCTGCGAGCGGCAGTCTTCTGAAAACCGGCAACCGGCGTCTTGGCTGGGGCGCTGGCAATCAAGGCCGCAATGCGTGCCGCATGGAGAATGCGTTCGGCGGAGAGGTCGTCAGTATAGGCATAGCCGGTGCGCTCCCCGGAGACCACGCGCACACCGCAGCCTGCGGAGATGCCTTGGGAAGCCGATTTGATCATGGACTCATCCACCATCAGGGCAGTGGAAGAGAGGTATTCGAAATAGAGGTCAGCGTAGTCGCCACCGGCCGAAAGGGCTGCTGAAAGGTAGAGTTCCAGATCGTGCTCAGTGAGGCCGTAATGCTCGAAGAAAAATCTTTGTTTGTCCACGTGAATTAGATGCCCCTGAGTGTCGGAAGACTCGGCCGCTAGCCCTCAACCATTATCCCATATAGGCACGCTGGTAGGAGCGGGTGTCTCGGATCTATCCCGTTGCTCGGGATAACGATGGTCACTCGTCACAGACTCAGCATTGGCAATGCCGCACAATGGCAAGCGTGACGCCCGAAGCACTCACGCGTACGGTTCAGGACTATCTCAGCCAGGCCTCGGGCGCCGTAGTGCTTGAGGACGGCTCAGTCGTCTTCGATCTGGGACGGGCCAAGTATTCCATCTCTGGCGAGCACAACAAATGTTTGCTCCATCTCTGGTCGGTCGAGCGGAACACCGTGCGGCGGGTGCTCGATGCGGAGGTCAAGAACGGGACGCTAAGACTGGCTGTGCAGCGGCTGGGTCAGTCGCGTCCCACTAAGCTCGATATCTGCCGGGAGCGCGACCGGCGCTCGCCTTCCGCAAAAAAAGCGGCGCGGGCGGCCTATGAACACAAGCTGAGACGGGCGCTGGAGCGCCACTTTCCCGGATTCATAATTACACGTCTAACCACCGGAATCGATCTTGAAAAATCCTTTGGACCGATCTATGCGAGGGGAATGCTGCGACAGGGGCAGTCGGCATTCGCTGTGCTCGGAGTGAATGCGCGGGAAACGCAAGCCTCGATCGATGCCGCGCTCACCTTCGGTATTCTGTGGCTGGATGTGTGCCGCACCGGCCAGCCGGGGAAGGTCCTTGTCGAGGGTCTGAAGCTGTTTGTTCCGCTGGGAACCTCCGCGCTGATCCGCGAGCGGATGGCGAATCTTAACCGGGACGCGGCCAAGTGGAGATTGTTTGAGCTGGACGATCGGCAAGACGCGGTAGTGGAGATCGATTGTTCCGACCGAGGCAACGTGGCCACCCGGTTGGTCCACGCTCCGGATGAAGGTGCGGCACTCGATCGGTTCGTGGAATCGATTGGGAGAATGCGGAGGCTTTTGCCGCACTGCGAAGTCGCTGTACTCTCCGCCGCAGAGATTGCCTTCCGCTGGCGCGGGTTGGAGTTCGCCCGAGCTCGCATGGGAGCCGAGCCCGGATCATTTCGAAGCATTCAGGAAATTGTCTTTGGCGTAGGTGCGGAAGAACGAGTTCTTGAGGCGCGCAATGAGGGCGCGTTCAGTGAGCTGATTAATTGCCTGCGTGACATCAGGCACCCTTACGGATCACGCCGGCATGCGTTGTGGCGGATGCATCCAGAGCGCTGGCTGGAGTCGCTGGTGGTGGGCGATGTGAGCGTCGTCGATGAGCGTCTGGACGCAGCCAGTCTCTATTCGCAGGTACCGGCCTTCTCCGCCGCGGATCGCGCCATGATCGATGTTCTGACCACTACGCTTGAGGGGCGACTCGCCGTAGTGGAACTCAAGGCTGATGAGGATATCCACTTGCCCCTACAAGGGTTGGACTATTGGTCGCGAGTTGAGTGGCACCACGCTCGTGGCGAGTTTGCCCGCTTCGGGTACTTTGACGGGAAAGAATTATCCCCCGAGAAGCCGTTGCTGTTTCTGCTGGCACCGGCACTGCATGTGCATCCAGCTACCGACATCTTGCTCCGCTACGTCTCCCCGGAAATTGAATGGGTATTCGTAGGAATTGACGAACGATGGAGAGAGGGAGTAAAGGTCGTGTTTCGAAAACGGCCAGCCGTCGATCGAAGCTCGTTCCCAGAGTCGCGGCGGACAACAGAAGCTTAGCCTCAAAGTTCACTATCCTTTCCAGGCTCCCAGCAACCTGCGCAAATCTACGAACTGTCCCAGATGGTAGGCGTTGTGGTCCGCGAGCAGCAGAGCCTCGCGCAGAATAGTCTGGCCGTCGCCCCACGGGATGCGCGCGAACAGGTCGATCTTAGGGTTCGTGACCAGATTCTGCATGGCTTTCAGGTCTTGGCGGAATTCTTCAATGCTCCGGTTCCAGGCAGCAGAGTTCGGCGGCGCTTCCGTCTTCGGCCAATATCCTGCCGGCCACTCCGGAGAAGCGTACTTTGAATTGCGGCTGAACTCCAAAATGTCCCATTGCGTCAGGCGCAAGTGTTCAAGCAGCATCCAGGGTGAGTGTGGAAATTTGGCAGGGCGCGTACCGCGCAGCCTCGGGGGGAGTCCTTTCACCACGTCGTCGAACTTTGCGTGAGCCCCTCCGCCTGAGAGGAGATCGATTAGGTGCTGGCGGAGGGACTTATCGTGTGCGTCCTTCATAATTTCTCTCCTTCATTTCGCTTTCAGTGCGACGGCACGTCTCCGTAACGCGGTGACTCGGTAGCGGAATTTCCCTCGGGCTTCTCCCCGCGGTACACGCGCGAAATGCCGCGCACCACGCGCCGTAGCGGCAGTGTGCCCGTTTCATCCGCGAAGAACACTTCCCCTATCCGGCTGCCGCGGTAGTACCAGCGCTTGAACAGGGCAAGGTGCTCCATGGTTTCCAGAACGGACTTTGTTTTCGGCGGCAGAGACGAGCTCAAGGTCGCTTGCACTCTCGATTCCATGGACTGTGACTTTGCGTGCTCGGTGGGCTGGATACAAAACAGTAACGGCCCCGAGAGGCAGCCGGCTTCGATTCGGAAGAATGCAACCGAGTCGGGCAGGTGGCAGGGCTGAATCATGACCGCAGAAAGACGGTCGAGGCGGTGAACTGCCTCGGGAAGTTGGCTGAGCACCGGCTTCAGCTTCTCTAGGCGCGCGTGGATCGCTGCGGCATCTTCAAACCCGAGATTGGTTGAGGCAGCGTCGCGCCGCGCCGAGAATTCGCGGACCAGCGACTCTCCGCCCGAGTCGAAATAGGCCTGCACGCGGGCTACTTCCGCGGAGTGCTCCTCATCCGTGCAGCCTTTGAAGCAAGGCGCGAGGCACATCTTCATTTCGGAATAAATGCAGCCGGGGAACTCTGGGTCGGGATGCAGGTCGGGCACGCAACGCCGCATCTTGAAGAAGTCGAGCGAATCGTTCATGAATTTTTCTGCCGCGGCGCGCGATGGAAACGGCCCATAGTAGAGGGAGCGCCCATTCAGCCTGCCCAACCGCGTGGTGATGGAAGCGCGGGGATACTCATTCTCCAGATGGAGCTTGACCAGCGGCGCGAAACGGAAGCGCAGGCGATCGCCATACGATTTGGGAAAGGTTGCGCGCAGGGCTTGATAAAGCACGAAGCTGGACTCGAAGTCGGAGCCGGTCGGCGTGTATTCGATGTGGCGGACGCGATCGCGCAGATTGAGCTTCTTCGTACGCTCTTCAATCCACCCCAGCAGCCGCTGCAGGCGGCGCCGTAGATTGGCTGTCTTGCTGACGTAAGGCTCGGCTTGTGCGTCCTCTCCGCGTAACAGGAATACGGCTGGAGCCGCCGGGATTGCGGAGAAGACCTCGGCATCGCGTTCCGGAACGAATTCGAGACGCTGGGCTAGCACGAGCTCATTGTAAGCAAAGCTTCACCACGGAGTCAGAGCACGGAGAGTTTAGTGAGACTTACCGAAAGCTGGCGCTGCGGAACTTCTGACGGAAGTCGATGCCATCCAGCGTAATGATGCGGCACATTTCGTGGAGCCGGGAGCGCATGCGCTCACCAATCCGATCGCCGAGGGTTTCCGCGCGCGCCGCTGCACGCGACGGCGAAAGGGATGCCGAGGCTCCCGCTGCGGGTTGATCGTCAAAATTGGTTGTGATGATGGTCGTACGATTGTCGTTGTAGCGGGTATTCAGGATCAGACTTACCGTATCCCAGACCCATTCCGTTGGCTTTACTGCCCCCAACTCGTCGAGGACAAGCACATCGGTTTCAAACACCGGACGGAGAACGTCCAGCTCCGAGGTCTGGACGGAGGTGTTGTACGAGTTCTGAATTTCTTTCAGTAACTCACGATAGTCATAAAAGACACAGGAGATACCTCGATTAAGGATTAACTCCTTGATGATCCCAACCGCCAGGTGGGTCTTGCCGGTGCCAATCTTGCCGATGATCAAGAGCCCCGTGCCGTCGCGCGGATCGAACTCCTGGGCGAAACGGGCGGCGGTGAGGTGAGCCAGAGCGAGCGACGGATGAGCTCCGGGAAAATCCGTAGTAAAGCTGGGGAGCTCGCAATGTTCATAACGCCGTGGAATTCGCGCCGCCGACAGCAGTGACTGAGCCCGCGCTCGCAATTGGCAATCGCAGCGAGTCACGCGCCGGTCTTTCGGTGCGCCGGGAGCGGAAGGAACCGTTTTCCAGCCCGTGCCATCGCACACCGGGCAGACGCCTGCGGGAGCCTTAATCACCTGGGCCTTTTCCAAATTCAAAAGAATCCGTCTTTGAGAATTTATTTTGCACCCAAATTGACTTTGCACCCGAACGCCAACCTCGCGCAAGTCCCAAAGCCCGACTATCTGTGTACATCCTGTGAAGGAGCACTCGAGTCTGTGGAGGGACGAGGAAAACCGATCCCACACTACGTGTAACCATGTAGGAGGCGGCTTGGAATTCGCGGTACTCCCAGGGAGTGCGGGCATTGGCCCCGGTATGTGGATGAAAAGCCGCACCCCAAGCCCCAATTCGGGCCAGGTAGGTGCAAAACAGGCTTCCCATGCGGATTTTCACAGTTGACATTCCGCCCGAAGGGAGGAAAATACGAGCCGTCAGGTTTCCCAACTCAGCCAACGGATTCTGCCTCCCGGTGTAGGCTGGGCGAGAAAGAGACCTGCGAGGAGAGACTAATGAATAAAGCCGATCTCGTTGATAAGATCGCAGGCGCTTGTGAGATGAGTAAAGCACAGGCTACGATGGCGATTGACACCGCCGTGGACAGCGTGACTGCTGCCCTTCGGAAGGGTGATCGGGTAGCTCTGATAGGTTTCGGCACATTCTCTGTGTCTCAGAGAAAGGCCCGGAACGGGCGTAACCCGCAGACGGGCGCCACTATCAAGATCGCTGCCCGGAAGGTCGCGAAATTCACTCCTGGGGCCGAACTCAAGAAAGCGGTCAACAAGAAATAGAAGTAACAGTAGAGAACAGAATCCGGAATTTGTAAGAGACGGCAGGGGGTTGGCCCTGCCGTTTTTGCTGTAGCTCAACAGTTAATGTGGGGACAGCCGCCCCGGCTGTCCTGCCGGGCGAAGCCCGGTTCTTGTCCAAGCCAGAATCCGTCCCATTCGGACCCTTTCAATGCGGGGGCGACGCCAAGTGTGGATCGATTCCGGCTAGCTTGCGGCAATTCCGCCGATGTCTGTGCGAGAGAGACAAAGTTAGCGCAGACAATTTGCCAGAACGAGCAAGGTGGCGGAGAATCGAAGGCCCGGCATCGTATTCGACTGGGGTTGGATCTTTCTTTTGCCGCGCAGGTGATTGCCGTGATTCGTTCAATCAACAGCAAAGCGCTCGTAGCCGTCTCCTCTCTGGTTCTAGCGCTAACTTTTCACGATAGCGCAAATCAGACTTTCGCAGCGTGGCATCGGGTCTCGGACATTCCGGTGATTTCTCCGCGTGGAGACGGGTGGGAGTCTGCGGGCACATTCAACCCCGCGGTGGTTGTTCGAGATGGAAAAATCGTCATGCTCTACCGTGCGCAAGATAAGCAGGGGACGTCGCGTTTGGGGTACGCGGAAAGCAGCGATGGACTGAAGTTCGCGCGACGGGCCGAGCCCGTTCTTTCGCCCTTGGAGGACTATGAAAAAGATGGGGGCGTGGAAGATCCGCGGCTGGTCCAGTTCAATGGCACGTACTATCTGACGTACACGGGCTATAACAAGAAAGACGCGCAACTTTGTCTGGCGACTTCCAAGGATCTGATTCACTGGCAGCGGAAGGGAGTGATCTTACCTGCATACAAGGGGCACTGGAATGTGAAGTGGACTAAGTCCGGCGCGATCGTACCAGAGAAGATCGACGGTAAGTATTGGATGTATTTTCTGGGCACGAGCGCGGACAACAGAGACCAGACAGGTTTGGCCTCGTCCACGGACCTTATTCACTGGACCGAGGTGACGGACAGTCCTGTGTTGCCCGTGCGTGCGGGACAATTTGATTCACGCGTGGCCGAGCCGGGGCCCGCACCCCTCGTGACATCAACGGGAATTGTGCTCATCTATAACGGTGCCGACGACAAGCTCGTATATCGAACCGGCATCGCAGTCTTTGATCCTCATGATCCTCGTCACCTGATCTCGCGCAGCGACCAGCCGGTCTTCGCTCCGGAGAAAGATTGGGAGAAAATCGGCCAGGTCCCCAATGTAGTTTTTGTCGAGGGAATGGTCCAGAAGAGGGATAAGCGGAACGACCGATACCTGTTCTACTACGGAGGTGCGGACAAATACGTTGGGGTGGCGGAAACCTCCCTAAACCACTGAATGACCTCTGCCGTCTGAAAACCTGCCACTCCGATTGGATCGAGGCTGATTGGCCGGATTGCACCGACGTGGATATGGTCGACGCTTGACCGAGTCCAGCGGCGACCATAACATGCGAACTGGCCATGCTATTGAAGGTTTCCCGTTTTTCACCCTCGCACCGCAACTGCCCTGCCCTGTGTGCTGCGTCTTTTCTTTTTTGCGTCATGTTGTGCCACGGTCAACAGGCTAAGACTACGCCCGTCCTTCCAGAACACCCCATTGCCAACTTCACGGATGTCGCTGAGAAAGCCGGCCTCACCATGCAGGATGTTTTTGGCGGCGTGAATACGAAGAAGTACATCATCGAAACTACAGGCACGGGCGTCGCAATTTTCGACTACGACAACGACGGCTGGCCCGACATCTTCATCGTGAACGGCACGAAGATCGACACATCATTTCCCACAGGCCAGGGACCGAGCAATCATCTTTATCGCAACAATCACGATGGTACTTTCACCGACGTGACCGCTAAGGCGGGGCTCACCGCGACCGGCTGGGGACAAGGAGTCTGCGCAGGTGACTACGATAACGACGGCTGGGAAGATCTTTACGTCACGTATTACGGTAAGAACCGGCTGTACCACAACAGCGGTGGAGTTTTCACCGAAGTTGCCGACAAGGCTGGGGTAGCCGGATCAGGCAAGGCGTGGGGCACGGGCTGTGCTTTTGTGGATTATGACCGCGACGGGTATCTCGATCTGGTCGTGGCGAATTACGTGGATTTCGATCTGGCGACCGCTCCTGCGCCGGGAGACAGGCCGACCTGTGTGTGGAAGGGAGTTCCCGTGATGTGCGGACCGCGCGGGCTTCCCGGTGCGAAAAATATTCTCTACCACAATCGAGGCGACGGCAGCTTTGAGGACGTTACCACGAAGGCGCATATTGACCGGACTGATGGGCACTATGCGTTCAGCGTTTCGACATTGGACTTCGACGAAGACGGCTGGCCTGATATTTATGTTGCCTGCGACAGCACGCCCAGCATCCTGTACCGCAACAATCACGACGGCACTTTCACGGACGTTGCAGTCACAGCGGGCGCGGCCTTCAATGAAGATGGGCGCGAGCAGGCCGGCATGGGCTCAACTATCGCTGATTTCAACGGCGATGGGCACTTGGATATCTTCAAGACGAATTTCTCCGACGACACTTCTACCCTTTACCGCAACAACGGAGACGGTACCTTTACGGACGCGACTGCGGCCGCGGGCCTTGGCCTTTACACGCAGTACCTGGGATGGGGAACGATGTTTTTCGATTTTGATAATGATGGCTGGCCTGACTTGATTCTTGTGAACGGCCACGTGTATCCCGAAGTGGACAGCCAGCATTTGGGCAGCAACTATAAAGAGCCGCGCATCCTTTACCACAACAACGGCGACGGAACCTTCAGCGATATTTCCGCGTCGGCGGGGGCGGGGATCAGGACTGCTGCTTCCTCGCGCGGTTTGGCCCTGGGCGATCTGTGGAACGACGGCAAGATTTCTGCAGTCATCAGCAATATGAACGATCGTCCAAGTCTGCTGGTCAACCAGATTCGGACGCCGAACCACTGGGTCACGATCCGCACCGTAGGCACGAAATCGAATCGCGACGGCATCGGTGCTCGAGTTCGAGTGAAGACGGCCACTCGCATTCTTGTGGATGAAGTGCGCAGCGGTTCCAGTTACAGCTCGAACAGCGACATGCGAGTCCATTTCGGCTTGGGCACGGCTACCAAGACTGAGTGGGCTGAAGTGCGCTGGCCGAGCGGGCTGACTGAGCGCTTTACCAACCTGAGCGTGGACGAGGTTCATACGCTCAAAGAAGGTTCCGGCGCGCCAGTTGCGGCCGAGACCAAGAAACCGTGAGCGGCATTATTTGGAGGACTTCAAGTTCTTGGCGAATTGCATCGTACGCGTGATGCCCTCGCCTTCCTTCACGTACACCAGTTGATTCGCCTTGATGTCTTTGATCGTATCGACCTGACCGCTGGGCCAGTGGATTTCCAGCACGTCGACCTTCTCCGCCTTCCCCAAACCGAAGTGAATCCGGAAATCATTTTGCGAAATGTAACTGCCGCCACTGCGAACTTCGTCAATCTGTCGATGCGGCTTCGATTCCCCTGGCACGTGCATTACGCAGATGAGACGCGCTCCGATACCGCTGCGATTTGACTTCGTGCCGATGGTGCGCACCTTGATCCAATTGTTGTCGAGCTTGGAGTCGCAACGCAGGAGCTGAGGATAGTCGTTGACTGTATTGATGACCACGTCGATGTCCCCGTCATTGTCGAAATCGCCGAATGCGCAGCCTCGCGATGCCGCGGAATCCGAGACTCCTGATCCAGCCTGGAAGGAAACGTCGGCGAAGTGGCCATTGCGCAGATTGCGATAGAGGAGTTTCCGCTGGGCATACCCGGCCTCGGTCTTCAATTGCTCGACTTCCGGGTAGACGTGGCCGTTGCATATGAGAATGTCGGGCCACCCGTCGTTGTCGAAATCAAGAAAGCCGCAGCCCCAGCCGAGAAATTGCGTGTGCGCACCCAGGCCTGCGGTGAAAGTCGTGTCTTCAAAACTGCCGCCGCCCAGATTGTGGTAGAGGGAGGGCGTATCGCCGGCGAAGTTGGTCTTGACCAGGTCCAGGTTTCCGTCCAGATCATAGTCGGCGGCGGAAACTCCCATGCCGGCTTGCGGCTTGCCGTCGGGACTTAGAGCGCATCCGGCCTCGATGGCGATGTCCTCAAATTTCCCATTCTTTTTGTTCTGATAGAGTGCGCTAGCGGTCGAATCGTTGGCGACGTAAATGTCGGGCCAGCCGTCATTGTCGAAGTCTGCGGTGAGCACACCCAAGCCGTAGGTGCCGTTGGCGCGGAAGATTCCCGCAGCTTCGGAAACATCGCTGAAGGTTCCGTCACCGTTGTTGTGGTAGAGAATGTTCTTCCCGCCCTGCAAGCCGGGAGGTCCGCACGCTACCATAACGCTCTTATATAGACACGGACCAGACTCGGGAACTGGCGCGGTCGCCAGGTCGAGATCGATGTAGTTGGCAACGAAAAGATCGAGGTGGCTGTCGCGATCGTAATCGACAAACGCGCAACCTGTATTCCATCGCGTGCCTTTGCCCGCCACGCCCGCCTTCTGACTCACGTCAGTGAAGGTTCCATCGCCGTTGTTGTGGTAGAGAACGTTCTTCCCGTAGTAGGTGACGAAAAGATCGTCCCACCCATCATTGTCGTAGTCGCCGACACAAACGCCTTGCCCCCATCCCGAGTGCGCCAGTCCAGCCTTGGCGGTTACATCGGTGAATGTGCCATCGCGATTGTTCCGGAACAGATGCGACGTCGGTTCGCTGCCTGCGGGGAAACCCTCAAGGCGCGATCCGTTCACCAGAAAAATGTCGAGCCACCCGTCATTGTCGTAGTCGTAAAAGGCGACGCCACAACCCGTGGTCTCCAGCAGATACTTATTTTTGTGCTCGCCGCCGAAAATGGTTTTTGCGTTCAGGCCAGACTCACGAGCCACGTTTACGAAGCTCACCCCGAGATCGCTGCCTTGTGGATGTTCTTCCGCTTTTTGCGCATCGCCTTGTTGGCTCAGCCGAGCAGCGGCTCTCACCCAGCGCGGGCGCACCAATGCCAAGATGCTTTCGAGAGAAAGCACGAGAGCCGACCGACTTAGAGATTTCAAAAAAACGCGGCGTGAAGGGAACAAGAGGTTGCTACCTGGCCCACTCGGCTCGTGCTAGAATTCGGCCCCTTACCTCTTATATTCAGTGAACCGTGACTTTGCAACTTCGGGCGGGATAGAAATTCCGGTTGCGGCTAATGTCGCAACGAGCAGTGCATTCAGCACCATAATGTTTGTCACTCCGAGCAACGCGAGGAATCTCGGCTTTGGCCGCCGCATGGCAAGTTCTTTTTCCCAACGTATCATCTTAGCCCTTCTGATTTCGCTGACCCTCTTCACGCCTTTCGCCAACGCCCAGCAACCCGCGCCAGGTTTGGAACTCACGCGAACCATCCGCACTTGGGAATTTCTTCCAGTTGTAGGGACACGCGCAGCGTTGTTCGGCAACGAAACTGGACGGCTGGAAGCATGGGTCTATCCGCTCAAGATCTTCCGCGAGTTTCATCTCACGTTCCACGTTGGCGGTCGGGCGCTTCCTGCGGAAAGTCTCGCGCGGACGCTCTCAGTTCGCCCGGAGTCTGCCACCATCCTGTATGCGGGAGACTCGTTTCGAGTGCGCGAGACGCTGTTCGTCCCCATTCGCGAACCGGGCGCCGTGATTCTGTTCGACGTCGAGACCGAGCAACCGCTGGAGATTGAGGCTGCTTTCGTACCGGACTTCCAATTGGAATGGCCGGCCGCCATTGGCGGAACTTTCGTCGAGTGGGACGCGAAACAGAATGCATTCGTCTTCGGAGAAGAGACAAGGAAGTTTGCCGCGTTGGTTGGGTCGCCCACGGCCGCGGACGCCCGCGTGGCTTACCAGACAAATTACTCTTCGTCGGATGAGAACTCGCTTCGGCTAGGAGCGACGCAGAAAGGTAAAGAAACCAAGGTGCTGCTGGTCGCCGCTTCGGTGGCGAGCCGGACAGAGGCGGAGAAAACGTACGAGCATCTCGGCGCGTCGTATCCAGACCTGCTGCGAGAGTCCGCCGAATTCTATCGCGGCTACCTCGGCAAAACGGTCAATCTCGAACTGCCAGACAATTCTCTCCAGCAGTCGTACGACTGGGCGCGCATCAGCACAATCCAGGGTTTGGTGAGTACCCCGTATCTAGGCACCGGACTAGTTGCGGGATATCGAACGTCTGGAACCAGCCAGCGTCCGGGCTTCGCCTGGTTTTTCGGCCGCGATTCTCTTTGGACTTCGTTCGCGCTGAACGAGGAGGGGGACTACGCGACCAGCCGGACAGCCATCGACTTCATCAGCAAATACCAGCGCGAAGATGGCAAAGTTCCACATGAGATTTCACAGAGTGCGAGCCTGGTACCGTGGTTCAAGGACTATCCATACCCCTACGTTTCAGCCGATGCAACGCCGCTCTTCATCATTGCGATGAATGACTATGTGGTCCAGAGCGGCGACGTGGCGTTTGCTCACGATAAATGGGACAACGTGTGGCGGGCGTATCAGTTCCTTCGCTCGACCTACGACGCGCAGGGCTTCGCGCAGAATGCGGGAGTCGGCCACGGTTGGGTGGAGGGTGGTCCGCTTCTGCCGGTAAAGAATGAGTTCTATCAGGCGGGCCTTGGCGTCGAAGCGCTGAACGCGCTATCCAATTTGGCCCGGCTGGTCGGAAAAGGCGATGTCAGCAAAACTCTCGCAACGGAGTTCGATCGTCAGAAACCTGCACTGGACAAGGCCTTCTGGTCGCCAGAGAAACGGATCTACGCTTTTGCCTTGAAGCAGGACAATCAGCGCGCGGACGAAGCCAGCGTTCTCGCCACGGTTCCGATGTGGTTCGGGTTGCCCGAAGCAACTCATGCGAACGAGATGATCACGCAGTTGGCCGACGCGGATCACGAGACTGACTGGGGCATGCGGATCATCTCCTCACACTCCAACTTCTATGACGGCTCCGGCTACCATTTTGGATCCGTGTGGCCGCTGTTCACAGGATGGGCATCAGTCGGAGAGTATCGCTATCATCGCGCGCTGCCCGCATATTCGAACCTGCGCGCCAATGCCTTGCTGGCCGGCGACGGCTCGCTCGGTCACTTCACAGAAGTTCTGTCGGGCGATTACTACACCTCGTTCGCGACCAGTTCACCACACCAGATCTGGTCGGCTGCCATGGTCATGACTCCCATTTTGCGCGGACTTTTTGGATTGCAGACCGATGTGCAGACTCATCAGTCCGGCGGACTGGACGTCGTTCGCCATTCACAATGTTCACCTCGGTTCGGTCAGTGCAGACTTCGAATATCGCAAGACTCCGGGCAGCATTGTGCTCGAGACTAAGCGGACGGGCCCCGGCGACTGCTGGGTAGAGTTCGCTCCATCGTTTAGCTTGCGCACCAAAGTCGTTAGCGTCGAAATGAATGGCCGGCCCCTGCCCTTCAAGATGCAGATTAACAGCAACGATCAGCACCTGTTCGCGCGCTTTCCTACCGATAGTGGATCGACCACCGTCGTAATTCGCGTGAAGAATGATTTCGGCCTGGCACTCTCGAATCAGCTCCCGCCGCTGGGAAGCACTAGTCAGGGTCTACGAATCGTTTCAGAATCATGGAACACCGCGCGAAGCCAGCTGACTCTGNNCGGCTCAGATCACTTCCGTGGAGGGCGGTGTCGTGACCAACCAGGGTAACCTGAGAATTCAGTTCGCGGAGGGCACAGGCGGAGGCTACGTGCACCAGAAAATCGTTATTCACCTGGTGAACCCATAACTGCCGTCAGAGGGTTATGCCACAGCGACAAAGGCCAAAAAAGATTTACACTCTCCTCTTGCGCCGAGCCTATTGTTAAGCATCACACTGGTAGTGCGGAAAAACGGTGCAAATCCTTTTCTTGAAGGTGGAGTTGTAAATCGTGAAACATCAGCTCACGGTAGTCGTATTGGTCGTGGCTTGCGTATATGCTTTCCTGCTGAGCGCTGGCGCTCAGACTTCCGCCAATACCGTGGACGCGGAAGGCCATCAGTGGTGGCAGCATGCCGTGTTCTACGAGATTTATCCCCGTAGCTTTGCCGACAGCAATAACGACGGCGTGGGTGATTTGAAAGGCATTACGTCGAAGCTGGACTACCTGAAAGATCTTGGCGTGGATGCCATCTGGATCTCACCCTGCTTTCCTTCGCCCCAGGTTGATTTCGGCTACGACGTTTCCGACTACGAGAATATCAATCCCATGTACGGCACACTTGCAGATTTCGATACGTTAGCCAGCGAAGCCAAGAAGCACGGCATCCGCATCATCCTGGATTTTGTGGTGAACCACTCTTCGGATCAGCATCCGTGGTTTGTCGATTCGAAATCGTCCCGCACATCGAAACACCGGAACTGGTACATTTGGCGCGACGGAAAAGGCCCGAGACAGCCCCCAAACAATTGGACTTCGACCTTTGGCGGCTCGGCATGGAAGTTTGATCCGGCCACGAACCAGTTTTACTACCACTATTTCTATGCGGAGCAACCTGATCTGAACTGGCGAAATCCCGCCGTCAAGAATGCTATGTTCGATGTCACTCGCTGGTGGTACCACCGCGGAGTCTCGGGATTTCGTCTCGATGCCGTCGATACGCTATTTGAAGATCCGAACTTGCATGACAATCCGATTGCACACCCCGGCAAGAATGCCTTCGGCGATCCCTTCGAGAAGAATGAGTACAACACTAAGCTTCCCGAAGTGCATGACGTGTTGCGAGGGTTGCGCAAGGTAGCTGACGAAAACAATGCCGTGCTGGTCGGAGAAACCTGGACGGCCGATATCGCCGAGTTGAACAAATACTATGGGCAGGGCAACAACGAACTGGAATTGCCCATGGATTTTCTTTTCACCACGGTCAATAAACTGTCGCCAGCGGATTTCCGCAAGCAAATTGCCGCCGTCGATTCGGCCTCAGGTTGGCCGACATTTGTGATCAGCAACCATGACATCGTGCGTTCCTATGACCGCTACGGCGATGGTCAACATAACGACCAGATCGCAAAATTGATGGCGGCGCTATATCTGACCCTGCGCGGAACTCCCATCATGTACTACGGGGAAGAGATTGGGATGAAGACGACTCCGCCCGCGCGGAAAGAAGACGTGAAGGATCCCATCGGCAAGACCGGCTGGCCGAAGGAAAAGGGCCGCGACGGAGAGCGCACTCCAATGCAGTGGGATGGGAGTGAGAATGTAGGCTTCTCCACGGCAACCCCGTGGCTCCCGGTTCCCGCCACCTACAAGACGCACAACGTGGCCGACGAGTTGAAAGACAAGAATTCCGTGCTGGAATTTTACAAACAAGTACTCAGTCTGCGGCACACGAACCGGGCTCTGCTCGATGGAAGTTACACCGCTCTGAATGAGAACGATCCGAATGTGCTGTCGTATCTGCGAATATATAAGGATCAGGCGGTCCTGGTGGCATTGAACATGTCCGGGGAAACACAAAAAGTGAATTTTGAACTGAGCCACAACGGGTTTTCTTCTTCGAAGGCGTTGGTGTCGACTCCGAAATCTTCCGCCACGGGAGATGTAGTTGTGCTGGAGCCCTATGGAGTGTTCGTCGGTCAACTGTCGAAAAAATAGGGGGAAAACACGTTCAGTGTGAGCCTTTGACATTCGTATGCGTTCACTTCAGAGTTTGGGAACGATTCAAGGTTCGTATCAGGTTCTAAGGTGCGTATCGGGGCACGACTTCAGTCGTGCTATTAGTTCCGAAATACCTCAGGCTTTAGCCGCTGAGGGTTGACGTTCTAGCCGCCGATATTTTTCACATGCGATCTAACATCATTCGCAACGGTAGGCGCGAAAGCATTGGCCTACAGCCTCAGAAATAAGCATGCTAGGGAATTCCCCCGATTGTTCCGGTCGGAATTGACGATGTATTTTCTCGGGAGGCAGAGACAACTGGCGGCCGGGTCCTCTTTTGAGGAGTGACTGCACACGGTGGCCCGAGCGGGCCTTTGCAGTTTGACCGACTTGGAAGCCATCCTGGCCGCCAGCATTCAGCAAGCGGATTAGTCTGCGCGTGTCTTCCTCCTCTCTTACCTTGAATTATCCCGAAGCCTAAGGCTTCTGGCTGATAGAGATTTCTCCCCCGATTGAGCAGATTAGTCGCTGCTGTTTCTGCGGCCCCAGTTATGACGCTAGATCTGTAGTGAAGGTACTTTGGGGCCAACGAGAGGAGAATCATGAAAACATCTAAAGCTCTTCCAGTTCTGCTCGTTATCCTCATCCTCGCAATGGCATGCGGATTGGCCTGCACCAATAAGGCAAAGGCTCCCGACGTCTCGGCTAGTGTCCGCCAAGCACTGGACCAGGCCGGACTTCGGGATGTGAGCGTGAGTCAGGACCGGGACAAAAATGTTGTGACCCTGACCGGTAACGTGGCCACTGACAACGAAAAAACACAGGCAGAGTCCATTGCCCGCTCCATCGCCGGAAACCAGGTGGTTTCGAACGAGATTGGTGTCAGGCCGGCGGGAGACGAGAGCACGGCAAAGAACGTAGACTCTGATCTCGACAAGGGCATCGACAAAAACGTGGACGCCGCGCTAGTGCGGCGGAAGCTGGATCATAACGTAAGATTCGACGTGAAGAATGGCGTCGTAACGCTGAAAGGGAGCGTCACCTCCGAGTCGCAACGCGCTACGGTCGAAAAAATCGCGGCACAGGTGCCGAACGTCAAACAGGTCGTAAACGAACTCGAAGTCAGGGATCAAAAGGCCACCTCTACGGCACGGAACCAATAGGCGTTCGCAATAAGGGAGTCGCATCTACGCGCCAGGGGACGGTTATTCCCAGCCGTCCCTTTTTTGCGACGTTCTTCGTTCTTCACGAAGTTCTCCCAAGTAGTTCATTTCCCAGAATCGTGGAGTCTAGGTCTTAAGAAGGGGCAGGTGCCGATACCTCCCAGTGGACCGGCACCTGCTGATGGGGCGTCGTGTCGAGTAGGGCCTCAGACTAATCCGCTAAAAGGTCTTCCAACAATACCGTCAAAACTGTACCTGGCGTCCCCAGAAATGGTAGCTCACTGTGATGAGTGGCGGATTGCGCCAACGCCGCTCCAAAGTCTCGCACGGACGAATCCTAAGACCATCCGGGAAGGTCCGGACCTTGTTTACAGGTTGAACCGGATGGAACAAAAAAAGGGGAACGTTAGGGTGTGTAGCTGGCACGCGAAAATCTAACTGTGTGCTCAGTGGAGCACGGAAAAGGTCGGAAGACTCATGAGAAGAACAGGTAATGCGTCGTCAAAGTTACTTCTGGTGCTCGGAGCTGGGCTTCTGCTCCTCGCCAGTGTTGCTTGGGGCGGGGACAAGGACAAAGATCAGTCTGACATTGCGAAGCGGATTGATAATGCCGCGAACGTTCTGAACGAGATTATGGGTACGCCGGACAAGGCGATTCCCGACAAGGTGATGAACGACGCCAAATGTATCGCTGTAATTCCCTCAATGGTGAAAGTTGCTATCGGTTTCGGAGGAAGTCACGGAAAGGGCGTAGCCACTTGCCGCACCGCAAATGGCAAATGGAGCGCTCCCGCACCGATTACCATCACTGGTGGAAGCTGGGGCCTGCAGCTTGGCGGCCAAGCGGTCGACCTTGTAATGATCGTCACCAATGATCAGGGAATGCAGCACTTGTTGTCCAGCAAGTTCAAGCTAGGTGCCGACGCGTCGGCCGCCGCCGGTCCCGTCGGACGTGATGCTGCTGCTGATACTGACTGGAAGATGAAGGCCGAGGTGCTTACATACTCGCGTGCCCGCGGAATATTTGCCGGCATCGATTTGAATGGTTCTGCCATCACGCAGGATAAGGACGAGACGCGAGTCCTCTACGGGAAATTTGTCTCATTCGACGAAATTCTCGAAGGGAAGGTGCAACCAACCGAGTCAGCTCAGCCGTTCCTCACGGCAGTACGCAAATATGCTGGCCAGGCGAGCGAAAAGGGTCAGTTGTACGCAGCCCCGAACGGCGGACAGGCTACGAGCCGGTGACACGCCGCCGCCGGTAACGGTCGTTTTCCGGCCCGGCCTCTTTTGCGGTCGGGCCGTATGTTGAGTAATCAAACTCTGTGCTCGGAGGAGTTCATGTCAACGATTCTGCTTGTCATCGTGGTGTTGCTGTTGGTGGGAGCATTGCCATCGTGGCCATACAGCAGATCATGGGGCTATTACCCAAGCGGCGGTCTGGGACTGGTAGTAGTAATCGTCTTGGTCCTGCTGCTGACAGGCCGTCTCTAAAATCGAACGTGTGTCCCTTCAATGTCGATGGTGGGAGCGTAAGCTCCCACCATTTCTAGTTTGAGCTCTCGCATACAAAGCGTCGTCGAGTTCCGCTGGCCATCGGCTCAATCGGGTATCTGACGCGGGAACATCTAGTATGAACAATTGTGCGGCGAGATTCTCAGCATAATCTTTCTCTTCTCATTCTTGTGAATGGGTAAACCCACTCCTAACTCTGTCGCATCTATATACAGTGACCGAGTTATTCGCCGAGAACTCGAGAATCAAGGAGCGTCAATGTCGAAGCCGCAAAGTCCTCGCTACTCCGCTCAAACGCCATTTCAATCCTCGTCATCGGCAGTGCTCGATTCTCCATTTGCGGGTCGCCAAGGCGCAGCGCGTCAGGTCATGGTGAAACATCCACGAGCGCGGGCTCAACAATTTGCTCCGGAACAAATCTGGGGGCAGTACAACAACTACCGGTCGAACGGCTTAGTTGGATCTGCGATCGTTCACGTGGTACTCCTGGCCTTGATCCTCGGAGGTGCAACGTTCGGGCATCACGTTGTGCAGCAGGCCAAACAGCGCGAGATTGTCACGTTAATCGCTCCGTCACCGGACACTTACGCTCTGCCCACCGCAAAGAAAGTCGTGAGCGGTGGCGGAGGCGGAGGCGATCATGATCCTCTGCCGGCTCCGAAAGGAAGGCTCCCCAAGTTTGCCATGCAGCAAATCACTCCGCCGCAGATTGTCATGCGCAACGAAAAGCCGAAGTTGACGGCGGAGCCGACTGTAGTAGTTCCCCCGCAAGTCCATATGGCGGAGAACCGCATGCTCAACCTTGGATCTCCCTCCAGCGCGCCGTTACCGGCCGCACCTCCTTCGAACGGAACTGGCTCTGGCGGCGGCATTGGGTCCGGATCCGGTGGCGGGGTTGGCGTTGGTCACGGACCCGGCGTTGGACCAGGCAGCGGCGGCGGCATCGGGGGCGGTGTATTCAAGGTAGGCGGCGGCATATCGGCGCCCCAGGCAGTTTCGACGCCCGATCCCGAATATACGGAGGAAGCTCGTCGCGCGAAAACACAAGGAACCTGCATTCTCTGGTTGATTGTCGACGCAGAAGGACATCCGCGCGACATTCGGATTGTTCGAGGACTGGGATTTGGTCTCGACACAAAAGCCATCGAAGCAGTCAAACAGTGGCGCTTTGAGCCTGCTCTGAAAGATGGAAAGCCGGTAAATGTCCAAATCAGCGTAGAGGTTGGTTTTCGTCTCTACTAATTCTCACAGTCACGGGAATTATGTCTCCACTGAAGCCGGAGCATTGTCGCGGCGGATACTCAGGTGTCTTGCGAGCAAAATTGCATAGTTCCCTGTATAGCATGTCTTCTCTGCAGTAGTGAATGATAGAACAGCCACCGTCAGAGAAGAACTTTTCGCAGCTCTTTAATTACGCAGATTGAGATTTCCGCCCGTTCAGGAATCTTTGGTCTTAATGCTGCTCCGCAACCCTTAATATTCAAGCCCGCCCCGCAGAAATTTCTCCTCGCTTCCGTACAGCGCGGCATCCCTTTAATTACAGCCGGAACCCGATGGGACAAGACCCCACATTTTTTTACTCTCTTGTTTCGGAAGCTAAGCGCTTCTGAAGTATTCGAAGAGCGAATTAAACAAGCGGTTCGGCCAGACAAGAACGATTTCGAGGAGACTACAGTGGCGACTTGCGTAATTTCCGCGACAGCAAACGACGTACTTCCCAACGACGCGGTTTCCGTCGATAAAGAAATTGGGCGAGACCAACCTGAGCTCACTCTCGTACAGCGCGCACAGCGCGGCGATGAAGAAGCTTTTGCCACGCTGTTCCAGACTCACAAAAAGCGTGTGTATTCAGTTTGCCTGCTCATGACGAAGGATGTCGCTGAGGCTGAGGACCTTACTCAGGAAGCCTTCCTGCAGGTTTTTCGCAGCGTGGGTACGTTTCGAGGAGATGCGGCCTTCTCCACCTGGCTCTATCGCGTGGCGGTAAACACGGTGTTGATGAAGCTCCGTCGCCGGAAGGCAGCCCCCGCGGTCTCACTGGACGAGCCAGTATCCGCAGAGTCTCCGTCTTTGCGGCGCGATTTTGGACGGAGCGATCCTAGTCTTTCCGGTGCGATCGACCGCATTGCGTTACGCCGGGCTATCCAGGAACTTCCGGAAGGCTGCAGGAAGATTTTTGCCTTGCATGAGGTCGAAGGATATCAACATCACGAAATCGCGCAATTGCTGCACTGCTCAATCGGAAACTCCAAGTCGCAGCTTCACAAAGCGAAACTTAAAATGCGCGACCTGCTTTTCCCTAAGAGAAAAAGCGCACGGCGGCGCACGGCGATTCGGACCGCCGAGCCGGTTGTCTCTTCGCGAGCTAGTCTCGCACGAAGTTCAGAACTCGGTTAACCGTCAGGGAACCAGCTGGACAAGAATTCCGGCTCGGGACCCGGACAGCAGCGACGGATAAGAATATAGAAAGGAACAAAATCGGTGCAGGCAGGGGCGATCTTAATAGTGGGAGCGGAGAACGGGGCGGCTGGGGATGAACTCCCGGGGGTCTCGCGCGCGAGTGTCAGCGACCAACCGCTCGGCTTGTGGGATGAGCCTCTAGCTTGTCTTGAAATCCTCGGCCGGACCACCGTCGAGCGCATGCTCGAACGCCTCCTGCGCGAGGATCTGGCGATAGTTTCGGTGCTGGTGAATTCGAGTGTTTCCCATCTTGTGTCGCCCGTCGGGAAGCACGACGGAAATTCTGACAAGCTGAATGTCCAGGTAGTCGACGATGTCTGGTCCGCGGTCGCCCAGACCTTGAAAGCCTATTCAGATAGCGGAATTCGGCATGCCGTTATCGCAAATGCGAGTGCATACGTGGAGTGCGACCTTCCGGACCTTCTTCAGTTTCATCGAGAACGGCGTCACGCAGTAACCCGAGCCTTCGATGGCCAGGGCGCCTTACAGCTTTGGGTCGCAGATTCGGCTCGTGCGGG
>WNFJ01375068.1_pt1 | contig 23448 bp, 17 predicted proteins | sample 5400461 | NCBI WGS metagenome assembly WNFJ01 (sample SAMN13153349, study PRJNA577476) | soil metagenome | isolation source: 115 cm saprolite on Douglas fir-dominated hillslope | place: USA:California | collected 2013-09-17
GGCCAGAGCGGGGCGACCAGGTACGGGTCGAGCTGCAGGGCCAGCACCCGCCGCAGCTCCCCGGCCGAGGACTTGCCGAAGCCGTAGGCCAGCGCGACGTCCACCTCGCCGGTGAGGACCTTCACCCAGGCCTCGTACAGCGCCCAGGCGCCGTCCATCTCGACGTGCGACTCCATGACCGGCGGGAACGCGCCGATCGCGTCCACGGCCTGAACGAACGAGAAGGCCCGGCCGGCCAGGTAGTCCGAGGAGCCCGAGCACCAGAAGCCGATGTCGCCCTTGGCCAGTCCCGTGCTCGCCAGCACCTCGGCGAAGATCGGCACCAGCATCTCCACCCCGCTGGTGGTGGTGTCGCCGTGGCGCACGACCGGGGACTGGGCGAAGCCGATCACGGCGACGTCGGTCACTGTGCTGCCCTCACGTGCAACGCTGCCGTCCTTACAAGTGGTGGGCGTAGGTCTCGTACGGCGCGTCCGGCTCGCCGGTGGGGAAGAAGTGGTCGATGTTCTCCAGCGTCGTGCCCCACTGGTGACGGGGCTTCCAGAACGCCCGGACCCGCATGCCCATCCGGACCTCGCCCGGTTCGCAGCCCAGGATCAGGTGCTGGATCGGGATGTCCGCGCCGTCGAGCGCGGCGTCACCCGCTGCCCGGGATAAGGCACGTTGACCACGCAGAACGTCGTGACGGTGCCCTGGTCGGACAGCTCGACCTCGTCAGTGGTCGGCACCCCGTCCGTGGGGCAGGCCCCGCGCGGCGGCACGTACACCTTGCCGCAGGCCGGACAGCGCTGCGCGAGCAGCCTGCCGTCGGCCAGCCCTCGCAGGAAGCTGCTCTCCTCGTGCGACGCCGTGTGCTCGTAGTGCAGCCGCACCGGCGTCGTGATCATGGTTGTGCTTTCCGCTCGCCCCCGGGGCCCCACCCGCCTCCCCATTCCCCCTTCACTGCCCTCTGGCTCGGACAGGGGCTCGAAGCAGGCGATGTCGCGGATGTGCCCGACAGTGCTGGCGGCCCACCGCACCCGGACCCGCATTCCCGTCCGCATCGCCGCGACCGATCCGGCGTCCACCGCGTGCAGCATCACTGTGTCCGCGCCGTCCAGCCGGATCAGCGCCCACGCGAACGGATGTGCCAGTGGCTGGCCCTCCAGCGGCCGCGGCATCCACGACCAGCTCGTCACGCTGCCCTCCGGCCCGACCTGCAGCAGCGCGTCCGGCGGCGCGTGCGTCACCGGGTCGTACTCGAACGGCGGGGCGTGCACCCGGCCGTCGGCACCGCGCGCGCCGAGGATGCGCCGACCGGCCAGGGCGGTCATGAACTGGCTCAGCGTCGGGCCGAGCGAGCGGGTGTAGTCGAAGCCGATCTCCAGCGGCGCGCTCAGCGGCTGATCCACGAATCAGAGTGAAACATGTTTCCGTAACCCTCGGCAACACCGATGCCTGAACGCCTGCTTACCTGCTTGTCCGTTCGTAGAACGTGTTCTAGGTTGAGGGATCGTGGACGCCATCGGCCTGTGGGCGATTGCCGAGAAGATGCCGAACCGGACCGCCGTCGTGGAGCCCGATGGCGGCGTGGTGACCTATGCCGAGCTCGCCCGCGAGGCCGACCGGTACGGCCGCGGCCTGCAGGCGCTGGGCCTGCGCCCGGGGGACTCGGTCGCGACGGCGCTGCCCAACAGCGCCGCCGCGCTCGCGGTCTACTTCGCCGCCATCGAGACCGGCCTGTACGTGGTGCCAATCAACTGGCACCTGGCCGCCGCCGAGGTCGCCTACATCCTGGGCGACAGCGCGGCCAAGGCCTTCGTGGCGCACCAGCGGTTTGCCGCCGTCGCAGCCGAGGCGGCCGGCCTGGCCGGGGTCACGCCCCGGTTCGCGGCCGGCGCGGTGCCGGGCTTCGAGCCGCTCGCCGCGCTGGGCGACGACGGGTCGACCCGGCGGCCGAGCCCGCGTACGCATGGCGCGCCGATGCTGTACACCTCGGGAACCTCGGGCCGGCCCAAGGGCGTGCGCCGTCCGCTCACCGGCATGGACCCCGACGACGCGGCGGCGATGGCGACCTGGTTCTTCGGCCTGTTCGCCATCGCGCCGTTCGACGGTCACGTGCATCTGTGCGGTTCCCCGCTGTACCACACCGCCGTGCTGAACTTCGCCACGATCTCGATCCAGCTCGGTCACCCGGTGGTGCTGATGGACCGGTTCGAGCCGGAGGAGGCGCTGGCCCTGATCGAGAGGCACCGCGTCACGCACAGCCACATGGTGCCGACGCAGTTCCGCCGCCTGCTCGCGCTGCCCGAGCCGGTGCGGGCCAAATACGACGTCTCCCCGCTGCGCTGCGTCATCCATGCCGCGGCGCCGTGCCCGCAGGAGGTCAAGCGGCAGATGCTTGACTGGTGGGGCCCGGTGATCGTCGAGTACTACGCCGCCACGGAGGGCGGCGGCACGCTGATCACCTCGGAGGAATGGCTGCGCAAGCCGGGCTCGGTCGGCCTGCCGTGGCTGGGCTCGCAGGTGCGGATCCTGAACCGGGCGCGCGTCCCGGTGCCCGCCGGGGTGCGGGGGCTGGTCTACATGACGATGGGCGCGTCGACGTTCTCCTATCACGGGGACCAGGAGAAGACGGAGGCGGCCTGGGCCGACGGGATGTTCACCGTGGGGGACATCGGCTACCTGGACGAGGACGGCTACCTGTTTCTCTGCGACCGCAGCAGTGACATGATCATCTCGGGCGGGGTCAACATCTACCCGGCCGAGATCGAGTCCGAGCTGAGCTGTCACCCCGCCGTCGCCGACGTCGCGGTGTTCGGCATTCCCCACGACGACTGGGGCGAGGAGATCAAGGCGGTCGTCGAGCCGGCGGCCGGGGCCGAGCCGGGCCCGGCGCTCACCGAGGAGCTGCTCGCCTTCCTCGCCGGGCGGGTGGCCAGGTTCAAGCTGCCGCGGACCATCGACTACGTCGGCGGGCTGCCGCGGGACCCGAACGGCAAGCTCTACAAGCGCAAGCTGCGCGATCCCTACTGGGCCGGCCGCGACCGGCAGATCTGATCCGAGAGAGAGTGGCGCCGGCGGGCGTTACCGGTTGCGGAACTGGGGCCTGCGTTTCTCGGTGAAGGCCCGCGGGCCCTCCTTCGCGTCCTCGCTCGCGAAGACCGTCATGCCGATGGCGGCCTCCACGGTGAACGCGTCGTTCTCGGCCATGCCCTCGGTCTCGCGGATCGTGCGCAGGATCGCCCGGACCGCGAGCGGGCCGTTCGCCGCGATCATGTCGGCGATCTCCAGCGCCCTGGCGAGCGCCTGCCCGTCCGGCACGACGTGGCCGATCAGCCCGATCTCGCGGGCCTCGGCAGCGGCGATGTGCCGCCCGGTCAGCAGCAGGTCGGCCGCGACCGTGTACGGGATCTGGCGCGCCAGCCGCACCGCCGAGCCGCCCAGCGGGAACAGCCCCCAGCGCGCCTCTGAGATGCCGAACCTGGCACTCTCGCCCGCCACCCGGATGTCGGTGGCCTGGAGGATCTCGGTGCCTCCCGCGATCGCCGGCCCCTCCACGGCGGCGATCAGCGGCTTGGTCAGGCGGCGCCCCTTGAGCAGCGACTCCACCACCGACAGGTCTGGCTTACCGGCCCGGAAGGCGTCGCCCGGGTGCGAGTTGGTCATGGCCTTCAGGTCGGCGCCCGCGCAGAACGCACCGCCCGCCCCGGTCAGGACGCAGACCCGGATCCGGGGGTCGCTGTCCACCTCGTCCCAGGCCTGGCGCATCAGGGCCATCATCGGCCCGCTCAGCGCGTTGCGTGCCTCGGGCCGGTTCATCGTCACGATCAGGATGTGCCCCCGCCGCTCGATCAGGGCGTGGGGCTGTCCCGCATCGTTGGCGGCCGCGGGCGGCGTGGTCATGGCCGGGATTTCTCCTCACGGAAGCCTGGCATAGGGTTGCCCGAAACGATAACACGTTCTAGTTTCATTCCCATGGCGCTGAACCTTGCCGACCTCTTCGAGCACGCGGCGGACGCCTTCGGCGATCGCGTCGCGGTGATCTGCGGCGATAAGCAGGTAACGTACCGCGAGCTGGACGAGCGCTCCAACCGGCTGGCGCACCATCTGGCCGGGCTCGGGACGGGGCCGGGTGACCACGTCGGGCTCTACGCCCGCAACTCGATTCCGGCGATCGAGACGCTGCTGGCGTCGTGCAAGCTCCGCGGCGGCACCGCCAACATCAACTACCGGTACACCGAGAGCGAGCTTCGCTACATGTTCTCGGACTCGGACCTGGTCACGCTGGTCCACGACCGGGAGTTCACGCCGCGGGTCGCCGCGGTGGCCAAGGAGGCCCGCGGCCTTCGCGGGACCCTGGTGATCGACGACGGCAGCGACGCTCACCTGGGCGACAGCGCCGAATACGAGGCCGCGCTGGCCTCGGCATCGCCCGAGCGCGATTTCCCGCCGCGCAGCCCCGACGACGTCTACCTCCTGTACACCGGAGGGACGACCGGCTACCCCAAGGGGGTCATGTGGCGCCACGAGGACATCTGGCGCACGCTCTGCGGGGGCATTGACTTCACCACCGGGATCCCGCTCGCGGACGAGTGGGAGCAGTCCCGCCGCGGCCTGGAGGCGGACGGGCTGGTCAGGCTCTGCGCGCCGCCGCTCATCCACGGCCAGGCGCAGGTCGCGTCGCTGATGGGCCTGTTCGCCGGGGACACGATCGTGCTGATGCCCCGGTTCGACCCGCACGAGATCTGGCGCGCGGTGGAGCGTTACAAGATCAATCTGATGGCGGTCGTCGGCGACGCGATGGCCCGGCCGCTGATCGATGCCTACCACGGCGGCGGTTATGACGCCTCCTCCGTGATCGCCTTCTCGTCCACCGCGGCACTGTTCTCCCCGGTGGTCAAGGAGGCGTGCGCCAAGGCGCTGCCCCACGTGGTCATCACCGAGGCGATCGGGTCGACGGAGACCGGGTTCACCGGCCTGACCTTCGTCACCCCCGGCGCGGAGCAGCGCGGCGGCCCGACCGTCACCCCGGGACCGGACGTGATCGTGCTGGATGACGAGGGCCGCCCGGCAGGCCCCGGGCAGGTGGGCAGGCTGGGCCGGGGCGGGCACGTTCCGCTCGGCTACTACAACGACCCGGTCAAGACCGCGGCGCTGTTCGCCGAGGTGGACGGGAAGCGGTACGCGGTGCCCGGGGATATGGCGCGGGTCGAGGTCGACGGCACCGTGACCCTGCTGGGCCGGGGGAACACCTGCGTCAACACCGGCGGCGAGAAGGTCTTCCCCGAGGAGGTCGAGGGCGCGCTGAAGTCGCACGACGATGTATTCGACGCGCTGGTCATCGGCGTGCCGGACGCGCGCCTGGGCCAGCGGGTCGGGGCTCTGGTGCAGCCGCGCGAGGGCCGGACCGTCGATCTGACCGCCCTCGAGGCGCATGTTCGCCGCCAGGTCGCCGGGTACAAGGTGCCGCGCAGCGTCTGGCTGGTCGACGTCATCGGCCGCGCGCCCAGCGGCAAGCCCGACTACGGCTGGGCGCGCCGGTACGCTGCCGACCGTCCCGCCGGCGCCGAGCACCCGCACGCTGCGGACCGGCGCCCAGACGCGGGGCATCCGGTCGACGCGGCGCCCTCGAACCCGGCGCCCTCCACCATGGCCGGACACCCGCGTAAGGAGGAATGACCGTGCGGACGTCGCTGTGCGCGCTGCTGGACATCGAGCACCCGATCGTCGGGTTCAGCCCGTCCGAGCACGTCGCGGCAGCTATCAGCCGCGCGGGCGGCCTGGGCGTGCTGGGCTGCGTGCGGTTCAACGACCCGGATGAGCTCGACGCCGTCCTGGGCTGGATGGACGCGAACACTGGCGGCCGGCCGTACGGCGTCGACGTCGTGATGCCCGCCCGGATCCCCACCGAGGGCGCCTCGGCCGACCTGGGCACGATGATCCCCACCGGGCATAAGGACTTCGTCGAGCAGACGCTGACCAGGCTCGGCGTTCCGCCGCTGCCCGGCGGCTCGCCGGCCGGCGACGGCGTGCTCGGCTGGCTGCACTCGGTGGCCCGGCAGCACGTCGAGGTGGCCCTGGCCCACCCCGCGCGCCTGATCGCGAACGCGCTCGGCCCGCCGCCGCCCGATGTGATCTCGCGCGCCCACGAGCGGGGCATGCTGGTCGCGGCGCTGGCCGGGAAGGCGGAGCACGCCCGCGGTCACGTGGCGAGCGGCGTGGACATTGTCGTCGCCCAGGGCTACGAGGCGGGCGGCCACACCGGCGAGATCGCGAGCATGGTGCTGATACCGGAGATCGCCGACGCGGTCGGCGCGCAGGTGCCGGTGCTCGCGGCTGGCGGGATCGGCTGCGGGCGCCAGGTCGCGGCCGCTCTCGCGCTCGGCGCCGTCGGCGTCTGGATGGGGTCAGCCTGGCTCACCACCGAGGAGTACGCGTTCGGCTCCTCGATGCCCGCGCTGCGCGAGGCGCTGCTGGCGGCCACGTCATCGGACACAGTCCGCTCGCGCATCTACAGCGGCAAGCCGGCCCGGCTGCTCAAGAACCGGTGGACGCAGGCCTGGACCGAGCCGGGCGCGCCCGATCCGCTCCCGATGCCGCTGCAGAACCTGCTGGTCAGCGAGGCGCACCAGCGGCTGATGCGTTCCGGCCAGCCGGACGTGATCCCCATGCCGGTGGGGCAGATCGTGGGGCGGATGAACGAGGTCCAGCCGGTCGCGAAAGTGATCGCGGACCTCCTGCGCGAGGCCGACGAGGCACTGACCCGCCTCGGCGACCTGCGCTAGCCCGGCCCGCGTGCGGGACCACGGGAGGAGCGGTGCCTGCGCAGCGCGTCCCGCATGGGCGATAATTCTGGGATGAGCGATCGTAACGTGCTGGGCGGCGAGCTTGAGCCGTGTGGCACCGACCCGGTCACCGGCTTCTACCGGGATGGCTGCTGCAACACGGGGCCGGAAGACCGGGGCAGCCACACGATCTGCGCCGTGGTGACCGCCGAGTTCCTCGAGCACCAGCGCCGAATCGGCAACGACCTGTCCACCCCGGTCCCTCAGTTCCAGTTCCCCGGCCTGGTGCCGGGGGACCGCTGGTGCGTGACAGCGGCAAACTGGCTTCGGGCTCACCGAGACGGCGCCGCCGCGCTCGTGGTGCTGGCCTCGACACATGAGCGGGCTCTCGAGATCGTGCCCCTCGCCGCCCTGCGGGAGCACGCCATCGACGTCCCCGCCAGCCCGGGGGCCCTCGACGACTGAACGCCAGGCCCGGTTGCGCGTCCCGAGCGCGCCCCGGCCGGCCGCACGCTGGATCTGACCCAACGAGCCTGGGAGGCAAGGATGACGGTACGTAGTGGCAGCGCCGAGTGGCGCGGGAATGTGGAGAGCGGTTCGGGAACAGTCACTGTCGGTGACGGCGTTTTCGAAGGTGCCTACTCCTACGACTCACGGTTCGGCGAGGGAAAAGGCACGAATCCGGAGCAGCTGATCGCGGCCGCACACGCTAGCTGCTTCACGATGGCCCTCTCGAACGTCCTGAGCGCGGCGGGCCACGCGCCGGAGTCGCTGCGCACGAACGCGCGCGTCCAGCTGCGCAACATCGACGGCGCCCCGACCCTGTCGCGCGTCAGCCTGGACACGGAAGGACACGTCACGGGCATCGATGAGCAGCAGTTCCAGGCGTACGCGGACGAGGCCAAGCGAGCTTGCCCGGTGTCGCGCGCGCTGGCCGGGATCCCCGAGATCGTCTTGACGGCCAGGCTGGCCGCAGATCACTGATCGACCTCGGCACTCAGGGCCGCTGCGGGTACGCGCAGCCCATGGTCGCCGCCGACCCACTGGTGGCTCTCTAGCGGGTGAGGGCGCTTTCTGCGGCGCCGCCATAGAGCTCAGCGGCGCGCCAGCAGTACCACGCCACGACCGAACGGTAGGGCCGGTACGGGTCGCCGAGCGCCTCGAGTTGTTTCGGCGTCGGCGTCGGGATCCCCCACGCCAGCCCGAACCCTTTCCTCACGCCGAGATCGCCGGTCGGCCAGACGTCCAGGCGCCGCAGCTGGAACATGAGAAACATCTGCGCTGTCCACGTCCCGATACCTCGGACCCCCGAGAGCCTGGCGACGACCTCGTCGTCGCTTTGGCCCTGCAGCCCGGTCGGATCGAGCACCACCGTCCCGTCCAGGATCTTGGTCGCCAGATCCTGCATGGACGCTGTCTTGTTGGCGGACAGGCCGGCGGAACGCAGTGTCTCCGAAGGCAGCGACAATAGCCGCTCCGGGGTGACCTCACCGCCGAGCGCGGCGATCAGGCGCCCGTGGATGGCGCGCGCCGCTGCGCCGGCCAGCTGCTGGTAGAGGATCGCGCGGACCAGAGCCTCGAAGTGGGTCTCCGTCGACGGGGTGACCTGGGGAGGGCCGGCCTCGGCGACGAGCCGGCGCAAGACGGGGTCACGCTCGGACAAGATCTCGGCCGCCGCCTCATAACTGTCGGCCGGGCGGGTGGATACTGCCGGATCGGACATGCTAAGCCACCTTGTCTTTGCTCAAAACCCATCGTAGACATGGCCGAGAATTGTCCCCCATTGCACAGGCAGGCCGCGGGTGCCGAGGCGCCCGGCGCCGTTACGTGTCAATCGGCGTGAGCACGAACACAGGAATTGTCCTGGTCGTCTTCTCCTGATACGCCGCGTAGTCCGGCCACGTGGCCAGGGAGCGCTCCCACCAGGTCGCGCGTTCCGCACCGTGAACCTCTCGGGCCTGGTAGTCCTTCTTGACCGGGCCATCCTGCAATTCCACATGCGGGTTCGCGGTCAGGTTGTAGTACCAGACGGGGTTCTTGGGCGCGCCGCCCAGGGACGCGACGACGGCATACTCGCCATCGTTTTCAACGCGCATCAGGGGAGTCTTCCGTATCTTCCCGGTCTGCGCGCCCACCGACGTCAGGATGATCACTGGCCGGCCGTTCAGCTCAGTGCCCTCTGTCCCGCCGGAGCGCTCATAGAGTTCAACCTGGTCGCGCGCCCATGATGCCGCGCTTGGCTGGTAGTCACCGGTGACAGGCATGCCCAGCGGAACACGAGGACACCGCTCGTTGTTCCCCAGAACGACTATGACCCTCACCGATCAGCTCCCGGAGATCGCTGGACCCGACGATCTCTTCAACGCCTTCGAAGACTGGGCGAAAACGGCGGGCCTGTCCCTGTACCCGCACCAGGAGGAGGCCCTGATCGAGATCGTCTCGGGCGCGAACGTGATCCTCAGCACGCCGACCGGGTCCGGCAAGAGCCTGGTGGCCGCGGGTGCGCACTTCACCGCGCTGGCGCGGGGGGTGCGCACCTTCTACACGGCGCCCGTCAAGGCGCTCGTGTCGGAGAAGTTCTTCGCCCTGTGCGACATGTTCGGCGCGGACCGCGTGGGCATGATGACCGGCGACGCCAGCGTCAACGCCGACGCCCCCATCATCTGCTGCACCGCGGAGATCCTGGCCAACATCGCGTTGCGGGACGGGGACCAGGCCGACGTCGGCCAGGTGATCATGGATGAGTTCCACTTCTACGCCGACCCCGACCGCGGCTGGGCCTGGCAGGTGCCGCTGATCGAGCTGCCCCGGGCCCAGTTCCTGCTGATGTCGGCGACGCTGGGCGACGTCGGCCGGTTCGAGCAGGATCTGTCCCGGCGCACCGGCCGGCCCACCGCCGTGGTCCACTCCGCGGCACGACCGGTGCCGCTGCTGTTCTCTTACGTGACCACGCCCCTGCACGAGACGCTGGAGGAACTGCTCGCGACCCGGCAGGCGCCGGTCTACATCGTCCACTTCACCCAGGCGGCCGCGGTGGAGCAGGCCCAGGCGCTGATGAGCGTCAACGTCTGTACCCGCGCGGAGAAGGACGCCATCGCGGAGCTGATCGGCAACTTCCGGTTCACCGCCGGCTTCGGCAAGACCCTGTCCCGGCTGGTGCGCCACGGCATCGGCGTGCACCACGCCGGCATGCTGCCCAGGTACCGGCGGCTTGTGGAAACCCTGGCCCAGGCCGGCCTGCTGAAGGTCATCTGCGGCACCGACACCCTCGGCGTCGGCATCAACGTCCCGATCCGCACCGTGCTGTTCACCGCTCTGTCCAAGTACGACGGGACCCGCAGCCGCCACCTGCAGGCGCGCGAGTTCCATCAGATCGCCGGGCGGGCCGGCCGGGCCGGGTTCGACACGACCGGCTACGTGGTGGTGCAGGCTCCCGAGCACGTGGTGGAGAACGAGCGGGCGCTGGCCAAGGCCGGAGACGACCCGAAGAAGCGGCGCAAGGTGGTGCGCAAGAAGCCCTCCGCGGGGTTCGTCTCCTGGGGCCAGCCCACGTTCGAGCGGCTGGTCGCCGCCGACCCCGAGGAGCTGCAGTCCAGCTTCGCCGTCAGTCATGCGATGATCCTTAACGTTGTCGGCCGGCCGGGAGACGCCTTCGCCGCCATGCGCCACCTGCTGACCGACAACCACGAGGACCCGGCCGCGCAGCGCCGGCACATCCGGCGGGCTTTCGCCATCTACCGCGCACTGCTGGCCGGGGGCGTGGTCGAGCGGCTCGCCGAGCCCGACGAGCAGGGCCGCCGGTGGCGGCTGACCGTGGACCTGCAGGCCGACTTCGCGCTCAACCAGCCGCTGTCGCCGCTCGCGCTGGCCGCCATCGAGCTGCTGGACCGCGAGTCCCCGGAATACCCGCTGGACGTGCTGTCGGTCATCGAGGCCACCCTCGACGACCCGCGGCAGGTGCTGGCGGCGCAGCTGTTCAAGGCGCGCGGCGAGGCCGTGGCCCAGATGAAGGCCGACGGTATCGAGTACGAGGAGCGCATGGACCTGCTCGAATCGGTCACCTATCCGCGGCCGCTGGCCGAGCTCCTCGAGGGCGCGTACGAGATCTACCGGCGGGGCCACCCGTGGGTCGCCGATCACGAGCTGGCGCCCAAGTCGGTGGCGCGCGACATGTACGAGCGGGCGATGACGTTCGTGGAGTACGTCGGCTACTACGGGCTCTCTCGCTGCGAGGGGCTGGTGCTGCGCTACCTGGCCGAGGCGTACCAGGCGCTGCGGCGGACCGTGCCGGAGGAGGCCAGGACCGAGGAGCTCACAGACCTGATCGAGTGGCTGGGCGAGCTGGTCCGGCAGGTCGACTCCAGCCTGATCGACGAGTGGGAGCACCTGCGGGGGGCTTCGTCCCCCGCATCCCTCCCGGACAGACCGCCACCAGCGGTGACGGGCAACCAGCGGGCGTTCCGGGTACTTGTGCGCAATGCCCTGTTCCGCCGGGTCGAGCTGGCCGCGCTGCGGCGTTACGAGGACCTGGGCGGGCTGGACGCCGGGGCGGGCTGGGACGCCGACACCTGGGCCGAGGCGCTGGAGCCCTACTTTGACGAGCATGACGAGATCGGGACCGGCGCCGACGCCCGAGGCCCCGGGCTGCTGATCATCGAGCAGCAGCGGGACCACTGGACCGCGCGCCAGATCTTCGACGACCCGGCCGGCGATCGCGACTGGGGCATCAGCGCGCTGATCGACCTGGCCGCCTCCGACGAGGCCGGGGCGGCGGTCCTGCGCGTGACCGACGTCGGCCAGCTGTAGCCGCCGCCTCCGCACCGATCGCGCCGCCAGCTGACGAGCACATCAGGACCGGCTACACCGCCGAGAGCAAGCCAATCCGGGTCACGGTGCCGATCATTCCGGGCGACACGTTGATCCTTCAGTTCACCATCCCGACGTAAGCCCCGTGAGTGATCTCATACTCAAGCTGCCAGAAGCGCAAGACCCGGGCTGGGGGGCGCCGGCTCCTGATCATGACGTGCGGGTGGTCGGGGTCACACCGAGATAGTCACGATCGTGGTGAAGGCGGCGCTCCTGCCAGCCCGGGCTCAGAACGACATGACGCTGGGTCAGACAACCAGGATCAGCGTTGCGCTGGTGCCCTTCAGGAAGCCACTCGACGCGGGCTTCACGACGCGGTAGCTGTAGCTGCCCTTCACCTTGGGCGGCTTGATCGTGAACGTGGCGGACGAGCCAGCACGCAGCTTGCCGGTCTGCACGGTGGCCCAGCCCGCCTTGCCCCGCTTCTGCAGTTGCACGGTCTGGCCGACGGCGCTCGGCGCCACGGTCACGGTGACGGTGTCCTTGCTGAGCACTGCAGTAACCGCGTAGGCGACCTTGATGGTGTTTACCGCGCTGGTCGTGGCTCGCGTGGTGGCGGTCTTCAGGTGGACCAGTTGCACCTGCTCGGTCAGCTTCAGCGGGGAAGTGCTGAGGCTGACACTCCCGGTGGAGGACGTGACAGCGGTACCCACCACTGTCCACCTGGTCGTGCCTAGGCGCCGCTCCCGCAGCAGCACCTTCAGGCCGCTGAGCCCCTTGTGGGTCACGGTGTTGGTGAGATCGCCAGTGACCTTCGCAGGCTGCCCGTAAGTGACCTGGTGCGGTGCGGTGATCGACAGCGAGGTGGGGGCGACTGTGGCGGCCTGGGCGGCGGTCAGGCCGATCACGGCTACTCCCGCCAGAGCGGCGCTGCCGGTCGCAACTTTCGCCAGGGACCGTCGGACGATGTTCAAGGAAACTCCTTCGCTCAGAGGACGGCGTGGCGTATGCCACCTGTCCCCGAAGCGCCGGGACGCTCCCAGGCGTTACAGGAGCAGGTGCGGCACCGGTGTCTATATGGCGGACCACGATCGGCGAGCTGCTGGTCAGCGGGCCGATCACCGCGCAGTGACGGGGTTGGACCAAGGCCATGAGACCTACGGTATGAGGCGACGGCGTAGCGGGCCGCGGAAGCCGGCTGTGCATTCGAACCTGGTGCAAGAACTGGTACTGGGGACCGTCTTTGGAGGCGTGATTGCCCTGCTGGAGAAAGCGCCATCGGAGCGGCGATACAGATTCTTGCCACGGCCGGCACTGCATTTACCGCCATTGATCTCAAGGTGGACTTCTTGCGTCCGCCCCGCGCCCAGGATAATGAGGGCACCGTGTCAGCGGGAGAGGTAGCGGATCACGGCTAGGACGCGGCGGTGGTCGTCGTCGCTGGGCGGCAGGCCGAGGTGGTCGTAGATATGGGAGGCATGCTGGATGACGGCCCGCTCGGTGATGGTCAGCGTCCGGGCGATGGAGGCGTTGCTGCGGCCGTCGTCATGTGTGCCGATCTGGCGCCTTGGGCGGACTTACGGGCTGGTGAGCAGCTTGATCTCTTCAATGGCCTGCGCGTGGAGGCATTTGACCTGGTGGTAGAGGTCATCACCGTGGCGCTAAGGTGCAGCCTGGCATTCCAGGGTAGGCATTTCTGCCCTTGCGCCTGTCGCCATCTACTCCTAACGTGGTGGCGGGACAGCCTGATCACAAGCTCGAAGGCACGCGAGCATCGTCCATACATGCCCGATGGACCAGCGAGTCTGGCGTAGTCAGCCGCGGTCATGTCCCTCGATTGATGCAGATGAAGGGGGTTGCCGTGCGGAAGGCTGGTTTCAGCATCGCGCGGGTGTCTTTCGGAGTGCTTGCCGCAGGCATGCTCGGGGCAGCGGTGCTTGCCGCACCCGCGGCTGAAGCGACCTCTGGCACCTGCACCTCGTCGGGCAAGTGCTTCGCGGTGGCCGTGTCGCCGTCGAGCCTTACGGCGGGGGCGAGCGCCGCTTTCGCATTCGCGGTCACGAACGAAGCGTCGACCCAGCAGCTCGGCTCGGTGCAGATCTCGGCGCCGGCTGGTTTCGTGATTACGAGCGCCCCAGGGTCGGCCAGCTTCACGTCGAGTTCCGCGCTCTTCCTCAACCTGTCCCTGGCCCCGTCGGCTACCACCAACTTGACCTTGAGCGCCGCCGCGGCGTGCAACGGGGGGACTTACCAGTGGGGGGTCGAGGCCAAGCAGGCGAACGATTTCAGCGGTACTGGCAACGACTTCCAGCTCGATCCCGCGAGCGCCGGGAACCTCTCAGGCACGCTGACCGGATCATGCTCGCTGGCGTTCACCAGGGAGCCCGCCAGCACCGCCGTCGGTGCGGTGATCACCTCTGCCTTCAACTCCCAGGGTGGTCCGGTCACGGTCGAGGTCCTGGACGGATCCGGCCACCTCGACACGAGCTCCGCCGCGGCCGTGACCGTTGCCATCGGGTTGAATCCCGGGTCAGGCTCGCTGTCGGGGACGACCACAGTCGTCGCGAGCGCAGGGGTGGCCTCGTTCTCTGACCTATCGATCAACGCGACCGGCACCGGATACACGCTCGTCGCGACGAGCCAGGGGATCACCTCGGCCACCTCGGACCCCTTCAACATCTCGGGCGTGATCCAGCCCTGCTCCGGGTCATCGTGCTCGACGTCGGCATCGTCGAAGACCACAAGTGGGACGGTGACCACCTCCCCGACCACCTCCGGCGAGTTCCTCGCGGCCGGGATCGGCGGCGTCAGCTACAGCTGTGCCGGCACGTACCAGCCAGCGTCCGACCCATTCAGCTTCGACCTATTCAACTCCAGTGGTGTCGCCGACCCGAACGCCCAGTTCACCGCCTCGCTGGAGATCTTCAAGGCGGCTGTCCAGGCGTCGGGTCGTACCGGGGCCTCGCAATGGCAGATCTGCTACGCCTCCACACAGCCGTTCACGGCGCTCCCCGGTACCTCCGCAACCGCGGTGATCGGCGGTGTCACCTTTAACACGGGCCTGCTGCCCGACTGCACGAGCACCCAGGGTGCGCCGTGCGTGCAGGCTCGCAATAAGGACAACGCCGGGGATGTCGTGGTCACCTTCTTCGCGTCTGGCGATCCCATCGCCAGGGGGTGATCTGCCCCGGTGCTGCGCTGTCCCGACTGCGGCGAGGAGAATCCTGAAAGGTTCCGGCTCTGCGGCTACTGCGGTGCGCAGTTGTCGCGGCCGCCCGCCGCGGAAGAGGTGCGCAAGACCGTCACCGTGGTCTTCTGCGACCTGAAGGGCTCCACGAGCCTGGGCGAGAAGCTGGACAGCGAGTCGCTGCGCGAAGTCCTCAGCGTTTACTTCGCGGCCATGAGACGGGTACTCGAGCGGCATGGGGGCACGGTCGAGAAGTACATCGGCGATGCGATCATGGCCGTGTTCGGACTTCCGAGGCTGCACGAGGACGATGCCCTGCGCGCGGTCAGAGCCGCATTCGAGATGCGGACGGCGCTGAAGGATCTGAATGTCAGGCTTAAGGCCACCTGGGGGGTGACCCTGGAGAACAGAACTGGGGTCAACACCGGCGAGGTCGTCACGGGCGACCCGACGACTGGACAGCGCCTGGCCACCGGGGACACCGTCAACGTGTCCGCCCGGCTCGAGCAGGCGGCGCCTGACGGCGAGGTGCTCATCGGAGAGACGACCTTTCGCCTGGTGAGGGACGCCGTCACCGTAGAGCCGGTCGAACCGCTCGCGCTGAAGGGCAAGTCCAAGCGCGTTCGTGCCTACCAGCTGATCGGCGTGAGCCGCGGCGAGGCGATCACGCGGCGGGTCGATCTCCCTTTCGTTGACCGGGACGAGGAGTTCGGGCGCCTGCTCGACGCGTTCGACCGCGCTGTCGGAAGTTCGCGCTGCCAAGTCGTGACCGTGCTCGGCCAGGCTGGCCTCGGCAAGTCACGGCTGATCAAGGAGTTCGTCTGCCAAGTCGGCGGGCGTGCCCAGGTGCTGAGGAGCAGGTGCCTGTCCTACGGGGAAGGCATCACCTTCTGGCCCATCGCCGAGGCACTCCGCCAGGCGGCCGGGATCCTCCCCGAGGATACGGAGGAGGAGGCGCGGACCAAGCTATGGTTGCTGGCCGGTGCGGGGCGCGAGGACGCCGCGCAGAGGATCTGGTCCCTCATGGGTTTCGGCTCGGGCGCTTACGGCAAGGACGAGCTGCTGTGGAGCGTGCGGGCCGTCCTCGAGACGATCGCCCGCCGCCGGCCCCTCGTGGTGATCCTCGACGACATCCACTGGGCCGAGCAGATCCTCCTCGATCTCATCGAGCACGTCGCCGACACCTCAGACGGCGTTCCTCTGCTCATTCTCTGTTCCGCTCGCCACGAACTGCTTGACGAGCGCCCCGCCTTCCTCGCGGGCCGCCGCGAGGCCCACAGGATCGAGTTGCGCGAGCTCTCGCGGGCCGACGCGGCGCGGGTCCTCGAGAACCTCACCGGCGAGCTGCTGCTGCCCGTGAGCCTCGAGGACCGGATTCTGTCCGTCGCTGACGGCAACCCGCTCTTCGCCGAGCAGATGATCTCCATGCTGATCGACTCCGGGGTGATCCGCGAGCAAGACGGCGGATGGGAGTTCACCGGCGGTTACGACGACGTGGCGGTACCGCCGAACATCTCGTCTCTCCTTGCGTCACGACTCGACCGCCTGCCTCCACTCGAGCGGGGAATCGTCGAGCGGGCAGCAGTGATCGGCCTGGAGTTCCAGCCTGCCGCCGTCGCGGCTCTGGCACCAGACGGGGACGCGGGGGCCGCTCTTACGCCGCCGCTGGCGGCACTGTGCGCCAAGCGCCTTATCAGGTTCACCGGCGCGGGTCTTGGCGATGAGGCCTACCAATTCAGCCACATTCTGGTGCGAGATGCCGCCTACGACCGTCTGCTCAAGCGGACACGGGCTCGCTTGCACGAGCGCTTCACCGACTGGCTCCTCGAGGTCTACGGGACCCGGGTGCCCGAGCTGGAGGAGATCATCGGCTATCACCTGGAGCAATCGTTCCGGTACCGGGCCGAGCTCGGACCTGTCGACGCGCAGACCCGCTCGCTGGGCGAACGTGCCGCCCGGCATCTCGGCCTGGCCGGTTCGCGCGCGATCGAGCGCGGCGACATGCCCGCCGCCGCGAGCTTGCTGCAGCGAGCCGCAGGCCTTCTCGACGAGGGGCACCAAGACCGGCCACGCCTGTTGCTCGAGGCCGGGGAAGCACTAACCGAGGTCGGCGAGCTAGCCGCAGCCGAGGCGGCGCTCGACGCGGCGAGCAACGCCGCGGCGCTGCTCGGAAACGACACGATCGGAAGATCGGCCGAGCTCGCTGGACTGCAACTGCATTACACCACCGACGCCTCGAGCGTGCGGGATAGCGTGGTTGCGCGCGTGCAAGAACTTCTGCCCCTGCTTGAGGAGGCTGCCGACCATCGCGGCCTCGCCCGGGCGTGGCGGCTGCTGACCTACGCGCATTGGACGGCGACCCGGTTCGGCATGGCAGCCGAAGCTGCCGAGCAGACGATCCGCCACGCGACACTGGCGGGCGACGAGGTGCTGGCGAGGCGGTTCGCCAACATGCTGGCGCCTTCGGTCCTGTACGGGCCGGCTCCTGCCCGCGAAGCAATCGCTTACTGCGAGGAGGTGCTCTCGCGCGTGGTCGACGACCGGAAGGCCTCGGCGATGACCGAGGTGGCGCTCGCGCACCTCGAGGCGATGGTGGGAAACTTCGAGGTGGCCCGGGTCCGTTACCGCCGGAGCAGGGCACTTCTCGAGGAGTTCGGATACCGGTTCTTCGCCGCTCTCACCTCCCTCGACTCGGCGCTCGTCGAAATACTCGCCGGAGATCTCGAGGCGGCAGAACGCGAGCTCCGCAAGGATTACCAGACGCTTGAGCAGATGGGGGAGCGCAACTATATCTCGACGACTGCGGGCATTCTGGCAGAGGTCTTGTACCGCCAGGGTCGCTACCAGGAGTCGGCCGAGTTCGCCGGGGTCTGCCGGGAACTCGCTTCTCCGGACGACGTGACTTCGCAATTCCTGTGGCGCCGCGTGCAGGCGAAACTGCTTGCGCGTGACCGCCAGCACGAGCGCTCGGATGCGATCCTGGCCGAGGCGCTAGAATTGATCAGCGGTTCGGACTGGGTTGACTGGCAGGGCAACGGGTTCATGGATCTTGCCGAGATATGCCAGCTTCGCGGGCGTACGGCCGATGCCGTCGAGGCGCTCGGGCAGGCGTCGGTGCGCTTTGCCGCGAAGGGCAACGTGGTCTCGTTGCGACGGGCGGACGAACTCGCTCACGAGCTGCGGGGGACGCTGACTGGCGCCCCACGAGACTCGGCGCAACCCGCCACTCTAGCCTCTACCGGGCTTGAACAGTCGCCTGCAGAAAGCTGATGCATTGGGTGGCTAGATCAGTAGTCCGGCTGGTTCGGTCCGGTGGTGTGCTGGGGCGGCAGCGGGAACCGGATTCCGGTCCTTACGGGATACTTGGCGGGCTCACCCAGGGTCCAGCGGGACATGAAGCCGCTGAGTGGGTTCTCCGAGGACCATCGGGCGTGAAGACATCCCAGGAGGCTGAAGGTGCGCATCCACATCTGTGGTGTCCGCGGCTCGACACCGGCGCCGGGTGCCGAGTTCCTCCGCTACGGAGGCCATACTTCGTGTCTGGCCATAGCCCATGAAGCGGGGACGGCTCCGGCGCTCATCCTGGACGCCGGCACCGGTCTTCGCCGGGTCACGCCGTTGCTACGCGGTGAGGCGTTCGCCGGCACGATCCTGCTCACCCACCTGCATTGGGACCATGTTCACGGGCTGCCATTCTTCGGCGGAGGCGACCGTGACGACGCCAGGGTCAGCCTGCTGATGCCCGAGAATAGCCCGGGCACCAGCGCGGAGGCGGTACTGGCCAGTGCCATGTCGCCGCCGCATTTCCCCATTCCGCCCAGCGGACTACGCGGCCACTGGACGTTCGGCACCGTGGTGCCAGGGCAGCTGAAGGCTGAGGAGTTCGCGGTTGAGGCCCGGGAGGTTCCGCATAAGGGCGGCAGGACACTGGGTTACCGGGTCAGCGGCGGCCATGCTGTGCTCGCCTACATTCCTGACCACTGCCCGACCGTCCTTGGGCCGGGACCGGATGGCTGGGGTGAGTATCATCAGGCGGCACTGGACCTGGCCGCCGGGGTGGACCTGCTGGTTCATGACGCATCGCTGCTGCCCCATGAGGTTGCTTCCGAGGCATCGTTCGGCCATGCGGCGGCCGATTATGCCGTGCGACTCGGCGAGCTGGCGGGGGCGCGGCGGGTCCTGCTCGCCCACCACAAGCACGACCGCACCGACGATGCGCTCGACTGTCTGGCTGCCCGCTTCAGGGCAGGTCCAACTGAGGTCATGGTGGCGGCCGAGGGCGCGATACTCGATCTTTGAACCGGACTCGCCGCGATGGGGGGTGGACAGTGCAGCGCTATGGCCCGGGGCGGGCCAGCGCGCGCAACCCGGATAGCGCCTGTTCCATGGCCTCCTCACCCGCGGCGAGGAACCGGTCGGCGTGCCGGAAGTCACGCCAGGTTCCGGGTCCGAACCGCGGGGTGACCGGCACGGACGCCGCAGCGGTCTGGGCCGCGGCGGCGCCGAACGAGGCCAGCTCCAAGCTCTCGACCACCGGGTCACGGTCGCGCCCGGCCCGCTCCGGTTCCGGCGCACCCGGCCATGCCGGAAGCGCTTGACGGCCCAGCAGGTTGACCGCGATCGTGACGTCGACGCCGGCCAGCGCGGCAGTCGGGACCGGGGTGAGGACCACGGCGTCGACCAGCCGCTGGTCACCCCGCCGCACCGGCGGGTACAGCCCGGGTACCGTCATCGCTGCGACCAGCGCGTCCGCCACCCGGTCCTGGGTCAGCGACACCGGGCGCTGAGCGGCCAGGTCTGCGGTCAACACGGCCAGCGGCTTCGCCAGGTCAGCGAACCCGGCGTCCGCGGTTGTCTCCCGCGCCAGGCGCGCCATCACCGCGGCGCCGTCCGCGCCGCCGCGGCGGAACATCGCCTGCACGGCGTCCGCGTCGAAGCGGTCCCGAAGCAGCTGTTCGACGGTGCCCGCCTCGTGCCCCAACGCCGTCCACGCCCCGACCCAGGCGCCGATACTGCTGCCGGCGACCGCGTCCACGACGTAGCCGGCTCGCTCCAGGCTGCGCAGCGCACCGACGTGCGCCCACCCCTTCGCGCCGCCCGCCCCGAACGCGACGCCCACCGAGGCACGGGCCAGCCGGCGCCCGAGCCAGGCTGGATCCACGGTGGGTTCGACGCGGTTCACATCGCTCGGAAGCAGGGCGGCGAGCGCAGCGTCAAGTGTGCCATCCGCGGGCAGCACGACCACCGTGCAGTCGCAGTAATCGAGCAGCTCGGCGAGATCACCGCGGTCGTGGCGCACGTGCAGGAGCACCGGCCCCGCGGCGGCCGCGGCGTCGAGCCGGGTCAGCAGTTCGTGCGCCGGGGTGATCCCGCTACCGCGCGCGGTCGTCTCGTGGATGGGGCCGGCTTCAGCACCGGTCGCGTCGAGCACCGTCAGCGGTGCGGCACTGGCCGCCCGAGCCGTCGCAACCGCGGTCACTGCACCTGCCCAACCAGCCGGTTCGGTCAGCAGCGCTGTGACCTTGGCGGATGGGGCTGTGGTGCGCTCGACCAACCGGCGGCTCAGGATTCTGGCGAGATTGGCCAGCAGCACGGGGTGACGGGCAGCAACGGCCAGGAACGCCTCCCGCGACAGCTCGGACACCGCGCTGGGAACCCGCGCGAGCAGCGTCGCTGAACGCGGCTCGCCCGTGAGCAACGCGACCTCCCCAACGACGTCGCCCGCCCGTTGCCGCCCGAGCAGCGCTCCGGTGTTGCCGTCAAGTACGTGCAGAAGGCCACGCGCGACAAGGTAAAGGCTGTCGCTGCGGTCCCCCGCCCGGCACAGTACCGCGCCGGCCGGCAGCTCACGGGCCCGCATTTGCGCGCGCAGCTCGTCGCGTGCAGTCTCGTCGAGCCCGTCAAACAGTCCCTCGCTCACGATCCACTTTCCAGACCGGTGAACAGCATCCGCGATGACCAGTCGCCCCTCCACATAGTCGATGACCTCGGCAGGCACGTCGAGAGGATCGTTAAAGGACGTACCGAGCACCGGACGGTCAGCAGGCGGCTGGCGTATAGCCGTGTCGCGCCCCGCGCGCGGAAGTTCCAGGGTCGTTGGATGTCAGCGGGGCAAGGCGGCGGCCGACCTGGCGGGGGAGCGGAGCCCGTGCCAGATGCTGCTGCCCGGATCTGAGGCGATTGTCAGGTAATTACCGTGAGACTGAGCCAGACTAGGCTCGCCCGGTTTACGTATCAGCACGGTGATATGGGAGGCTTTGATGATGTTTGGCGGACGACGTTCCGTCACGATGATTCTGGCGGTAACCGGTGCAGCCGGCCTGACAGCGGTGGCCGGGTCTGGCGGCGCGATGGCGGGAACCCGCCCGGCTGTTGCTCCCAGGGCCGCTGCTCTGAACGGCACGTGGCGGACTGCCCGGGAAATTCCCGGCACTGCCGCCCTCAACCGGGGCGGTCACGCGCAAGTCAACTCGGTATCGTGCAGTTCGCCGGGAAACTGCAGCGCCGGCGGGTGGTACACCGACCGCTTCAGGCGCACTCAGGCGTTCGTCGTCAGCGAAGTCAAGGGCACCTGGCATACCGCCATCGAAGTCCCCGGCACCGCCGCCCTCAACAAGGCGTTCGCGCAGGTCAGGGCGGTGTCGTGCGCCTCGGCGGGCAACTGCAGCGCCAGCGGCTTCTACGTGAGCCACGGTTATCAGGCGTTCGTCGTCAGTGAGGTGGACGGCGTCTGGCATAAAGCCATTGAGGTCCCCCGCTCCGCCGCCCTCAACTCGGGCGGGTACGCGGGGCTCACTTCGGTGTCATGCGGTACGCCGGGCAACTGCACCGCCGGAGGGTATTACCTAGGCAACTCCACCAGTTATCAGCCGTTCGTCGTCAGTGAGGTGAACGGTACCTGGCATAACGCGATCAGGGTTCCCGGCATCGTCTCCCGCCCGGCGAACGGGCATGTGGGGCCCACCGCGGAGGTCAGCTCGGTGTCGTGCGCCTCGGCAGGCAACTGCAGCATCGGCGGGAGCTACTACGACTCCTCTCACATCCAGGCGTTCGTGGGCAGCGAGGTGAACGGTATCTGGCGTAAAACCGTCAAGGTTCCCGGCACCGCTGCCCTCAACAAGGGCGACGCGCAGGTCAGCTCGGTGTCGTGCCGTTCGGCGGGCAACTGCAGCGCCGGCGGGTGGTACACCGACAGCGCCGGCTACGAACAGCTGATGGTCGTCAATGAGGTGAACCGCGCCTGGCATAACGCCATCGAGGTTCCCGGCACCGCCGCCCTCAACAAGGGCGACTATGCGCAGATCAGCTCGGTGTCATGCGGTTCGGCGGGCAACTGCAGCGCCGGCGGGTGGTACATGGACAGCTCGTCGCTTGACGACCCGCTCGTCGTCAGCGAGGTGAACGGTGCCTGGCATAACGCCATCAGGGTTCCCGGCATGACCGCCCTCACCCGGCACATTTTCGGTATGGTCACCTCGGTGTCGTGCGGTTCGGCGGGCAACTGCAGCGCCGGCGGGTGGTACACCGACAGCTCCGACCTGGTTCAGCCGTTTGTCGTCAGTGAGGTGAACGGTGCCTGGCATAACGCCGTCAAGGTCCCCGGCATCACGACCCTCAACCGGGGCGGTGACGCGGTGATCAACTCGGTGTCATGCGGCTCAGCGGGCCGCTGCAGCGCCCTCGGGAGCTACACCGACAGCTCCAGGCACTATCAGGTGTTCGTGGTCAGTAAGGCCTAACGCGATCCCGTCACCCTCACGGCGCGCCGCTCGATGACAGGTTCAGCGCACGGCGCGGAACTTACCGCGTCATCTACCGGATCGATGACGAGGCTCATGTTGTCACCGTCGTCGACATCGGCCACCGCCGTGACGTCTATCGGACCTGATGAACGCTGACACCACGCCCGTTGCCGAATTACGTGGGGACCCGCACCGGAGGAAGCCCCCGGCATCCGGGGCGCCAGGTTCGCCCGGTACCAGTTCAGCGACGCGGTGAGCGCGCCGGGGCGGGGCAGGTTATTGAAGATGATTACGTGGGTGCCTTCGTTGGCTCGGCTTCCTGGAGCGCTGCTTGCGTGCACGGTGGCACGGTGCACGGGCCCGGCGGCAGTTCGGGAGGGGGCGCGGCTGCCTGGGGTGCGCGGGTGCGGCCACGACTCTCGAACAGGAAGCCTCCTGCGGCGGCTGCGGCGAGCAGGGCTATCCCGACGGAGTAGACCAGTGCGGTGTCGTGCAGGCCAAAATGCGAGGTTGCGATGCCGGCGATCAGGGCTGGGAGGCCGAACGCGAGGTAGTTGACCGTGTAGATAGCTGCGATCAGCCCGGCCCGGTCGCTGGAGGCAGCCCGCGCCATGATCACGCGATAGGCGCCTAGGTTCCCAGGCCCAAAGCCCAGGCCGGCCATCACGGTACCCAGCAGCAGCAGCGCGGGCGTACTGGTCACGATCGCGGCGATCGTCACCACAGCGCCGCCCAGCAGCCCAAGGCAACCGCCTAGCATTACCGCGGGCGGGGCGGAGTTGCGAAACGCGAGCGAGGTCACCGCGCCCAGGCCGGTGAGCAAGAAGGTGATGACGCCGCCCCACAGCAGGTTGCGTGAGCCGGACAACTGCGCGGCTAGCGAGGGTCCCAGCGACAGGTAGAAGCCGCCCAGCGCCCACACGGCCACCAGGCAGGGTGCGGCCCG
>WNFJ01353131.1_pt2 | contig 23447 bp, 25 predicted proteins | sample 5400461 | NCBI WGS metagenome assembly WNFJ01 (sample SAMN13153349, study PRJNA577476) | soil metagenome | isolation source: 115 cm saprolite on Douglas fir-dominated hillslope | place: USA:California | collected 2013-09-17
CATCGGCGTCAGCCAGTCTCGGGCCGCCCAGCGCGTAGAACAGCGCCAAGACGGCGCGCAGTTGCGCTTGCAGCGTCGGGATGAATGTCGCCCGCTGGGAGCCAGCGGCGGGTCCCGGTGGTGTGAGAGTCTCCTCACGTGCGGCGCGGGCAATCGCTGTGAGGACCTCAGCAAGCAGCCCAGCCTGGATCAAACGCTGCAATGAGATATCAGCGGCAAGTGCGTGCTGCCGCTCCGCCATCTGCTCTCTGTGAGCAGCGGCAGACTCCGCGCGCGCCTGGGCCTGCTCGGCTACCTGCTCCCGATGGGCTGTGGCGAAATCATCGCGTGCCTGCGCCTGCGCGGCCACCAGCTCGCGGTGAGCGTCGCGGCCGTCGAGCACCGTGCGTCTTGCATAGATGACTGTCACGAGCGCAGCCAACGCAGCGACCACGGCCGCGACGGTTCCCATGATGTTTAACACCATCGGGTGACCATAATGCTTGGGAGGCTATGAGCCGAACGAATTGTGTGACCGGCTCAAACGATGATCTAGTCGGCCCACGCGGTCAAACGCAAGGACGCCCCGCCAACCCATTCGGTGGCGGGGCGCTCTTGCATGCTGAGGGGTGGGGCCGAAGACACGGCGCGTCCCCCTGAATCGCTGTCGGTAACCGGCCCTGATCTCAGGGCAGGTCCAGGTCACCAGCCTTGATGCGGCGGGTGAACGTCTCCCAGGAATGCAGCCCGGTTACCAGCGCCGGGCCGTCCGGGTTCTTGGAGTCACGCACGGCGACCACGCCGGGCAGGTTGCGGGCCACTTCGACGCAGTTGCCGCCGTTGCTGCCGCTGTAGCTGGCCTTGCGCCATTTGGCGCTGCTCAGGTCCATTGCTTCGTCACTTTCTCGATCAGATCCAGGGACGCGCTACGGGGCAGCGCGTCCGCGCGGATATTCTCCCAGAGCCGCAGCAGGGCCGTGACCTCGGCTGGGTCCTCTAGCACCTGCCCGCGAGCTGCGGTGTCCAGATAGGCCACGGGTGGCGCACCATCACGGTGCGCCACGGCAAACGAGCCGTTCACGCCGTCATACGTGCCGAAAGCCAGAACCTGGATGATGACGTTCGGGCGCTGCGCGGCCTCCAGGAGTCGTTCTAGCTGTTCCTGCATGACGAGCGGGCCACCGACCGGACGGTGCAGCACAGCTTCGTCAATGACGGCGCACAACTCGGCCGGGTCGTCGCCTTCGAGGACGGCCTGCCGCGCCAGCCGTGCTGCGACCCGCTGGTCAACGTCGCCGGGGTGTGTCCGGCCGTTCAGCAGCGCCCGCGCGTAGCTCTCGGTTTGCAGCAGGCCCGGCACCACGGCCAGCTCGAAGTCACACAGCCGCCGCGCGGCTGCCTCGATGTTCGCCCACTTGGCGAACCAGCCGGGATGGAAGCTCCGAGTGTCCAGCGTGCTGCCGAACGTACGGCGCAGCTCGACCAGCGCGCCGCCAGCGTCCAGGGCGTCGTCGGCAACAGCCGTGTTGGGTCCGGTCAGGGTGCGCTCACCCATCTCGACCTTGGAAATGGTGTCGTCGGAGTAGTGGAGACGGCCCGCGAGCTTGTCTTGTGACCAGCCCGCCTTGATTCGGTAGTGCTTCAGCATCGCGCCGAACACCCGGCGCGGGGTCGCCTCGTCCTGCCCCGACATCCGTCCCTCTCCCTTCTACGCGCCCCGACACCAGCTACGCACATGCGACACCTGGTCAGCGCTCGTCTTGATTACCTTTCCGACCGTAACGCGCCAGGGACAGGCTGTGGAGCAGGACCATGCGGGAACATTCGTGAAGGAGCGCCCCAATGGCGCACGAACTGTCCAGGCTGCGGCGCGAGTACCCGCTGTGGCGGATCTGGGAGAGCGACGGCGGCCACCTCTACGCCACCCGGAACGGCCTGTTCACTCCCGGCCAGGGGCACACGGTGGACGCGGTCACGGTGGACGGCCTGCGAAACGAGATCCGGGCCGCCGAGAACGACGCCGCGCGTGATGCAGCGGTGCAGGCGAGGCGGCGGGCCGCTCGCGGGATGCCGTCATGACGGCCAGCGGCGGGCAGGACAGCGCCGGCCTGGCCGGGCTGAGGAAGGTCTACCCCGGCTGGCGGATCTGGCGCGGCGAGACCACGGGCGAGTACTGGGCGGCACCGCCAGCCGGCCACCCGCACCGCGCGCTGGTCAACGCGCCCGACATCGCGGGCCTGGCGGCCAGGCTGGGTGAGCTGTCGCTGGGGCGGCGGCCAGAGCCGGTGAGCTGCCACCATGAGTGACACGCCGCGCGTGAGCCCGCTGAACAGCGCGGGCACCGATGCGCTGCGGCGGTTCGCTGATACCGTGCTCGACGCCCGCGACGGCTACCGCGACAGTGTGAAGCTGCACACCGAGCGCGCGGGCGAGCTGGCCGCCGACCCCATCCGCGCCGCGCTATGCCGGGGGCAGGCGATGGCCTTCGAGGAAGCGGCCGGGCAGATAGACGACGCGCTGTCGATCGCCACCGGCCGGTGGGGGCAAGGGCAGCGCATCTGAGACCCCGTGCGGCCGGGTGCTTCCGTCCCCGTTCGACGCCCGGCCGCGCGGTTCCACCCGGAGGTTAAGCGCCTGCGCGGGTGCGCGCCCCCCATCGCATCCGCGCAGGTTTTCGCCCCCGCATCCAAGCTGTTACATCCTGGAACAGGGCGGCTGCCGCCATGGTTGTACCAGGTGATAGACAACGCCCCGGCCACCTGCGGGAACAGGTGACCGGAGCTGAGCACCCGAGGTGAGGAGACACCCCGAATGCCTAACGCACGACCCTATGCCAGCACGAAGACCGACATCCACGAGGCCATCACCGCGAGGATGATCACCGCACTCGAACGCGGCACCGTGCCCTGGCACAAGCCCTGGAGCGCAGCCCGTGGGCGGCCACGGTCGATGAGCACCGGCCACCCGTACAGCGGCGTCAACACCTTCCTGCTCGGCCTGACGGCCATGGAGCAGGGCTACGCAAGCCCCTGGTGGGGGACGTACAACCAGATCAGGGAGCTGGGCGGCCAGGTCCGCAAGGACGAGGAATCCACCCTGGTCGTGTTCTACAAGACGGCCCAGGTCCACAGCCGTGACGCTGGCGCCGGGGACGAGATGAAGTCCATCCCGGTGCTGCGCTACTTCCGGGTGTTCAACGCCTCCCAGGCCGATGGGCTGCCGCCGAAGTTCTTCCCCGAGCCGGGCGAAGGCGATCAGGAGATCAGCGAGCCACAAGCCGTGCTCGGCGGGTACATCGCCACCGGCCCGCAGCTCCAGCACTCCGCCTCCAGCCGCGCCTGCTACAACCCGGCCACCGACGTGATCGCACTCCCGCTGCGGTCTCAGTTCACGACCCCGGAGGGTTACTACTCGACGGCGTTCCACGAGTGCGGGCACTCCACCGGCCATCCGGCACGGCTCAACCGGCCGGGCATCGCCGAGTTCGATGAGTTCGGCAGCACCAAGTACGCGAAGGAGGAGCTGACCGCCGAGATGACCGCCGCGATCCTGTGTGCCATGACCGGCATCGAGGGCGAGTTCGAGCAGTCGGCCGCCTACGTGGCCGACTGGCTCAGGGCGCTGCGGGATGACCGGAAGCTGGTCGTCTCGGCCGCAGCCGCCGCGCAGAGGGCAGCCGACCTGATCACGGAGCACTCCGCTGCACGAGAGCTGGTGGCGGCATGACCAGCGCTGACAGGCCGCTGCTGCTCACCGCAGCCAGCACGCCCCAGGAGGCGGCCTGTCTCCTGATCATCCTGGAGCGCGGCTACCAGGCCGCCTACCAGGCAGCGCGCAAGGCGTGGCGGACGCCACAGTACCGGCCGCTCTTCGCGATGGCCGACGAGCTGAATCAGCTCTCCGTGGATGCGCACTGGGAGACGTTCTACGCGACCGGGCTCCGTCAGCCGGGCGAGGATGCCGCCCAGTTCGCCCGCCGCGCCGGGGTGGTACTACCAGCCACACACCATCGCGAAGATCTGGAGGCCGGGCGATGAGCATCTACGACCAGGATCCAGACACTGGTTTGCCCAGGTCATACCGGGCCTTCCAGAACCCGCCTGACGAGGCCGACGCGATCACCGAGCAGGCACGCCGCGAGATGATCGAAACCGGCCAGCCGGCCGCCGACCTCGCCGCCGACACCGGGCAGAAGTGGACGACTGAACAGCTCAAGCGCGACTTCGCGCTCCGTGAGACGCGGCACTCGTTCGTGTCGGTCCTGTCCGACCAGGGCGTGTCGATCGAGGCCATCGCGGACGCGGTGGGCCACATCAATTCCAAGGTCACCAAGGCGGTCTACCGGCACCAGATCGCGGACACCGTGGCCGCCGCCGCCACGGCCTGGGATCAGATCATGCCGAGCGAGCAGACCGCGTAAGCCAGCGGCAAGAGACGGGCGGGCGCTCCGGTGCCCGCCCGTTTCGCGTGCGTGGGCGTGCGGTACCGTGCATAGCGGTGCAGCGCGGTTGGCTCCCAGGTTGGGTTACTCGATCAAGGGATCGGCAGGTCAGAGTGTGTGTGATCCAAACCGGCTGCCGCGGATGCGGCATCCATTGGTGCGGGGGGCCTGCTAGCCCGGGGGGGACGACCCCCGGACCCGCATTTGGGGTCGCCCCGTCCGTGGGAATCAGAGCAGCACAGCCGAACGGCTGCCGCGGGCCGCGCCGTTTACGGCGCATCGGGGGGTTCCGGGGAATCGCTCCCCGGGCAGGCACAAGCCGTAACGGCTGCCGCGGGGCCGCGCCGTTTACGGTGCATCGGGTTCCGTGGGTCGGAGCCCGGCCAGGCATAGCCCTCACGCCGCGGATGCGGTCAGCCGGATATGACCGCCGCCTGCAGGCGGTGCGCACCGGCGTAGACGTTCATGGCGCTGCCGCGCAGAAAGCCGACGAGGGTCATGCCCGCCTCGGCGGCGAGTTCGACGGCGAGGGACGAGGGCGCGGAAACGGCCGCGAGTACCGGGACACCGGCCATCAGGGCCTTCTGTGCGAGCTCGAACGAGGCGCGGCCGCTGACGAGCAGCACACAGCCGCGCAGCGGCAGCCGCTCCTGTCGCAGTGCCCAGCCGATCACCTTGTCCACCGCGTTGTGCCGCCCGACGTCCTCGCGCAGCGCCAGCATGGCGCCGTCCGGGCCGAACACCGCGGCCGCGTGCAGGCCGCCGGTGCGTTCGAACACCCGCTGCGCCGCGCGCAGCCGGTCGGGCAGCCGCGCCAGCGCCGCGGGATCGACGGCCACCTGGTCGCCGGTCACGTCGAAACTGGCGCGCGTGCGAACCGCGTCGATGCTCTCCTTGCCGCAGAGCCCGCACGCACTGGTGGTGAGGAAGTTCCGCCGCAGCTGATCTTCTGCGAGCACGACGCCGGGCCGAAGGCGAATCTCCGCGACGTTCCCTTCGCACTTCCTGATCTCGGCGATGTCACCTGGCGACGCCGCGATGCCCTCGGTGAACAGGAAGCCGGCGGCCAGGTCGATGTCGTCGCCGGGCGTCCGCATGGTGACCGCGAGCGGCTTGCCTTCGATCCGCAGTTCGAGCGGCTCCTCCACGGCGAGCACGTCCGGCCGTGCGGACATCACGGGCGCGGGCCGGGCGGGCGCGGCCTGACCGGTCGCGTCCGAACCGTTCGGCTCCGCGGGCAGCGAGATCCGCAGCACCCGCCACCGCGCCGTCCTGCCCATCGCGCCGCCCTTTCCAGCGTCCGGCTGACCTTTCGAGGCTACTTCCGTACGCGTGGAGCGCCTACCGTGGATGCCGCATCCGCGGCAGCCGTTCGGGCTGTGTCTGCCCGGGGGGCGGCCCCCCCGGAAGGCCCGATGCGCCGCAGACGGCGCGGCCCGCGGCAGCCGTTCGGCCGTGCCTGCCCGGGGGGCGGCCCCCGGAAGGCCCCGATGCGCCGCAGACGGCGCGGCCGCGGCAGCCGATCAGTTGTAGTTGCCCGCGGGGGCTCCACCCCACGGAACCAACCCCGAGCGTCGTAAACGGCGCGGCCCGCGGCAGCCGTTCGGCTGTGTTGCCTTGATTCCCACGGACGGACGACCCCCCGGGATCCCCCCGCACCAATGGATGCGCATCCGCGGCAGCCGTTCAGGATCATATTTGTGGTTTCGGTGAGCAGATCTTGGTGCTGGCCTGTCGGCCGCACCTGGGGTAAACCGGGCGCCGGGGAAGGTACTTTTAGCTAGCACACTGGCGAGGAGGAGCGCGATGACAGCCCAGGCCATCGAGGAGCGGGCCCAGATCGAGCAGGCGATCGGCGGAAAGACGCTCTGCGACGACCTCCGGCGCACGGCCGCGGAGCGCGGGGACCAGCCCGCCTTCTCCAGCCGCGACGGCGCGGACTGGGCGACGTTGACATGGTCGCAGACCCGGCGGCGGGTGCTCGAACTCGCCACCGGTTTCGCGGAGATCGGATGCGAGCGCGGCGACCGGGTCGCGCTGATGCTGCCGAACCGGATCGAGCACGTCCTCGCCGATCTCGGCGCGCTGCACGCGGGCGCGGTACCCGTGACCCTCTACGCCACTCTCGCGCCGGATCAGGTCGCGTACGTGGCGGCGAACTGCGCGGCCCGGGTGGCGGTGCTCGACGGCGCGGACCAGCTCGGCCGCTGGCAGCCGGTGCTTGAGCGGCTGCCCAGGCTCGAAAAGATCATCGTTCGGGACGCCGCGGTGTGCCCATCTGGCGAGCAGTACATGACCTGGGAGGACTTCGTCCGGCTCGGCGCCGAGCGGTACGCGGCAGATTGGCAGACCGTCGCCACACGGGTGGCGGCGATAACGCCGGACGACCCGGCCACCATCCTGTACACCTCCGGGACCACCGGCAATCCCAAGGGTGTGGTGAACACCCACCGCAATGTGCTGTTCGGGACGGAGAGCACGCACGTCGCCGGGACCGTGCCCGAGGAGATCAGGTCGATCTCCTACCTGCCGCTCGCGCACATCGCTGAGCGGATGCTGACGATCTACATCCCGGTCCACGAGGCCGCGCACGTCTACTTCTGCCCGGATCAGAAGGACCTGCTCAGCACCTTGCAGACGGTGCAGCCGACGTCGTTCTTCGGTGTGCCGCGGGTCTGGGAGAAGATGCAGGCCGGGATCCTCGCCCTGATGGCCATGGAACAGGACGACGCGAAAAAGGCCGCCCTGGCCAGCGCCATGGACGCGGGGCGCGCGTACGTGGAGGCCAGCCAGTTCGGCCGGCCGATGCCGCCCGGCGTGGCCGAGGACTTCGAGCGCGCGGACGGCGAGTTGCTCGGGCCGATCAGGTCCCTGCTCGGCCTGCGCGACGCCAGCATCACGCTGAGCGCCGCCGCGCCGCTGCCCCCGGACGTCGCGAAGTTCTTCGCCGGGCTCGGCATCAAGATCCTCGACGTGTACGGGATGACCGAGACCACCGGCGCGGTCACCGCGAACACGCCGGACGCGTTCAAGCTCGGCACGGTCGGCCGGCCGCTGCCCGGCATGGAACTCACGACCGCCGAAGACGGGGAGATCCTGGTCCGCGGCCCGGTCAACACGCCCGGCTACCTCGGGCAGCCCGACGCATCGGCCGCGCTGCTCGGCGCGGACGACTGGCTGCACACCGGTGACATCGGCACCCTCGACGACGATCAGTTCCTCAGCGTGGTCGACCGCAAGAAGGAACTCATCCTCACCGCGGGCGGCGAGAACATCTCACCCGCCGCGATCGAAGGGTTGCTCGTCGAGCACCCACTGGTCGGGCAGGCGCTCGCCTTCGGTGACAACAGGCCGTACGTGGTGGCGCTGCTCGCCCTTGACGGTGAGGTCGCGCCCGCCTGGGCGAAGGCACGTGGCATCGACGCGGGCTCGCTCGCCGAACTCGCCGCGCACCCGGCGGTGATCGCCGCGGTGGGCGAGGCCGTCGCCGCGGCGAACAGCCGCCTCGCCCGGGTCCAGCAGGTCAAGCACTGGGAGTTGCTGCCGGGGGAGTGGATGGCCGAAAGCGAGGAGCTCACGCCGACGCTGAAGCTCAAGCGCCGCGTCATCCACGCCAAGTACGCCGACGTCATCGACTCGCTCTACCCGGTCTGACCATCTGCCCCGGGCTCCACCCCACGGATCGCCCCGTAGACGGCTCGGCCCGAGGCCGGGCACCTGCGAGGTGCCTGTTAGGCTCGCGCCCGGAGGCGTCCGGGCACCTGGTGGGCCCCCCGGTCTTCAAAACCGGTGGGCGGCGCTTCGCGCCGCCGGCGGGTTCGATTCCCGTCCGCCTCCGCCACCTGTGGAAACGCCGCTGCGGAGTGGCCTGGAGCTGTGGCCTGGATGCCGTTTTCATGATCGTCAGCCCTCGGTTGGCACGCTGTTGGCACGGCGCAGCACGAAAGCGGCGATTGCGGCGGCCGCAGCCTCGCCCATCTCTTCGAGCACGGTCACGTACACGTCGGCGGTGAAGCTCGACGTGGAGTGGCCATGATCTCGCTCACGGTCTTCAGCTCCACGCCGGCGGCCAGCAGCATCGACGCGCTGCCGTGCCGCAGATCATGGAAGCGGACGGGCGGCAGTTTGGCCTGGCGGATCAGCACCTCGAATTGGTCGGACAGGTAGGAGGCGCGCAGCGCCGAGCCATCCTCGCGGGTGAACACGCGGCCGGAATCCTGCCAGCCGTCGCCCCACTCCAGCCGCTCGAACAACTGGCGCTCGTGGCACGTCTCCAGCACGGCCGCCGTGTCCTGGTCGATGATGATGGCGTGGCACCCATGCGGACCGGGAGCCGGAACCCCCCGCTGCCCGCTCATATCCGCGCGGCGTTCGCCGCCCAGGCACCGCAGTTGTTCAGCGCGAATCCGGACGCGCCCACCGTGCGCCAGCGTGGCAAGCAGGCCCGCGACGAGGCGCTCGATCGCCTGCGTGCCCGAGGTGGCGAGGCTGCCGTCCGGGCCGCCCTGCGTGGCTCACAGCATGGCCTTGAGGGCAAGCGTCAGGCACCACGGGGGCGGGGGCAGTCACCGTCACCGACCCGGTGACCGGCGCTGTGCTGGGCCTACAGGCTGCGCGGTGACCACATGAGCGAGCGGCAGAGCTTCCCCGAAGGGACCGGATGGCTCGGGGTTGACTCGTACATCGACTTCGACCCGTTCACCGACGATCTGCCACCGCGCGCGAGGCCATCGAGCTGGTGCGTCATGACCTCGGCATCGGCGGCCGGCGGCAACGGGAGCCGCGTGATCTGTTACCCGTAGATGATCTCCGCGAGCAGATGGGAATCTGAGCCAATGGCTGCCAGGACCACCAAGGCCAAGGCCGCGCCCGAGCCAGAGGCACAGGGACGCTACGCACAGCACACCACGAGCTGGACGGCCGGCCATGGTGAGCAGGGTCAGCCGCAGCCCACTGGCGATACCACCAGCGGCGGCCACGTGCAGGGCCTAGCCGGCCAGGCGGTGTCCATGCAGCCGGAAAACGGCCGGAACTTCGCGATGATCAGCGGCCAGGGCATGGTCGCTGCCGATCGTCCCGATGTCCACCACCCTGGCGAGGAGCGCTCTGTGGGTGGCGGACCTGGTGGCCACGACTATCAGACCTCGGCGCTCGACGGGCCACCGGATGCCGCCACTGATCAGGTCGCGGCGGCTTCCCGCCCGGTTTTTCCTTCGGGAGTAACCAACTGAGGTATCAGGGCCGGTAACACGGCACGGCACATCCGGTCGGCTGCCCAGGTCACGGACGGTGTGACGAGGTGACCGCGCGTCCCATCTCATCCACTTCACAGCGCTGAGAACCTCGGCGCGGCCGGGCCTGACGACGCGATCGGGCACGGCGCGCTGGGCAACTGACCGGGCGGCGGTCAATGGCACAGGCGGCCGTGGCGCACCGTGGCCACGTGCTCGATGTGCCGGTGAGTCCTCGTCGCGTTGGCTGGCACGCCCTGCCGCATGAACGTCGAACGCCTACTGCTGCTGCGGCTGAGGAGGCTGGGGCAGCTCCCCGGGCGGCATGGGCATGCCCAGGATCGCGCCGCCCTGCACAACTTCGATCGGCAGCCGGCCAAGCTCCTGCTCGTCGACTGTGATAACCCACTCATACCGGCCAGCAGTTTCGAAAACTAGATTGTTGAAAGGGAGTGCGAGCGGCACGAAAGACGGCGTTCCGCGGACCTGACCTGGCGCGTGCCCGGTGGTCACCTCGCCCGTGGCCTTGACGTTCATGGACTGTCCGTCGAGCGTCAGCTCAACATCGAGATGGTGATTGTCGAGCGCCTCGCTGTACTCGATCCTCAGGATGAGCACGACTGCCATGGTCGGATGCTGTGCCGGGAAGTTTGGCACCATCAGCCGGTCCCACTGGCCGCCGAGAATGTAGAGCTTGCCGCCGGGAGCAACCTGTTGTGCCCCATCGGCGAGCATCGCGGTAGTCAACTCCATGTATCACAATGTATCACACGCCTGGTACCATGGCCATGTGACGCGCAGGCGGTTCGATGTCGAAGCTCTCGACGAGACAGACCCTTTCGAGGTAGATGATCAGCTCATCCACCTCTACAAGCACCAGAGCATGGATCTCTGCGACGTCTACGAAGTCTGGACGGACAACCCGCTCTTTTATCCCGGCCGTGAGGAAGGCCCGGCAGACTGGCTGATGGTCGGCCAGGTCCCGGGCGATATTCTGCTGGTCCCGCTAGCGTCGGCACATCGTGTGAACAAAGCCAGGCCGATAGGCGTCTACCCATGTAGAGGCCCGCTTGACAGGCAGTATCGAGAAGACTCAGGGTGACGGCATGGATGAGAACCAGGCGCACGAGTTCTACGGAGATCCGGCGAACCAGGTGCCCGCAGGCCCGGCGTATCGGCGGACGGGGCGCCGTCTCAGCGCGACCGTGCCCGTCAGGTTCCCGCAGGCAATGATCGATGCTGTCAAGCGGCTCGCTGAACGGGACGGCGTGACGGTTAGTTCCTGGATTCGGAGGCTGGTTGCTCGGGAAGTAATGCGACGGCAGCCCGCTGCCGTGACCATGGCGTCGAGCCAGCCAGCGCGATTTGAAGCGTCGAGTCCGGCGAGCCCGGATCCGGCAACAGTCGGCCCCCCTGCCCCAGACCGGCTCGATCTGGAGTGCATGGCATAGCCACTGCACCAGCCAGCCTCGTCAGCCACAAGGTCCTACGCGCGTGTTGCTGTCCCCGGAAACGGGCGATTGCGCACATCCTGGCGCTACCCGCCATCGGCCGCCCGTCCTTGCTTGGGACCGCGCGGCCGGGCGTTGAGCACGGAAGCACCCGGCCGCACGGCGTCTCAGGTGCGCCGCCCCTACCCCCATCGCCCGGTGGCGATCGAGAGCGCGTCGTCAATGTGCTCGGCCGCTTCCTCGTAAGCCATCGCCTGTCCACGGCACAGTGCGGCGCGAATGGGGTCGGCGGCCAGCTCGCCCGCGCGCTCATTGCAGAGCTTCAGCTCGGCCGCATCCCATGGTGGCCATCGGATGCTGGAACATCGCTGGCACGAAACGGCTTGCACCAGATTTCGCCGCCCTCGGCCGCTTTGAGTGCTGGACCCGTGCTGGCCTGCGCGGATGACCGCGTGTTACACCGGATTTTCCTGCCTTCAGCTCGCGGGAACGGTCTTCAAAACCGGTGGGCGGCGCTTCGCGCCGCCGGCGGGTTCGATTCCCGTCCGCCTCCGCTGTGCTAACCCGGCGGGGCGACCCCCGCGGTGCTGACCGGGGGCGACCCCCCGGGAACCCCGCGGTACTTACCCGGTTGCGCCCAAGATCGATGTCCATTTGGGCGTGATATCTGGAGCCTTATGGGACATCGATCTTGGGCGCCCCGCGCGCGCTGTTGGCCCGGTGGCGACTCCCGGAAGCGGTGCGGGCCGGTTGGGAGGCGGTCGGGGCGGTAGATTCGCTGCGTGGACAGGCGGCGGCGGGTGCCGCGCACAGATGCCGTGCTCGCCGACCCGCGGCTGGCAGAAGCGGCGGAGCGGCTCGGGCGGCGCCTGGTCAAGGCCGCGGTCACTGATGCGCAGGAACAGGCGAGGTCAGGGCGGATCGCGCCGGAACAAGTGCCCGACATCGCCGCCGCGGCGCTGCCCGCGCGCGCGACCACGCTGCGGCCGGTCATCAACGCGACCGGCGTGCTGCTGCACACCAACCTCGGCCGCGCGCCGCTTTCTCGCGCCGCGCGTGAAGCCCTGCTCGCCGCGGCAGGCTGCACCGATGTCGAGTTTGATCTCGAGTCGGGCACCCGGGCGCGCCGCGGCAGGGGCGTCGTCGAGGCACTTGCCCGCGCCGTCCCCGCCGCGGGCGCGGTGCACGTGGTCAACAACAATGCCGCGGCGCTCGTGCTCGCGGCCACGGTGCTTGCGGCCGGTAAGGAGATCGTGGTCAGCCGCGGCGAACTCGTCGAGATCGGTGACGGGTTCCGCCTGCCTGACCTGCTCACGTCAACGGGCGCACGGCTCCGCGAGGTCGGCACCACCAACCGGACGACGGTGACCGACTACGTCCAGGCGGTAACCGCGCGGACCGGTTTCGTGCTCAAGGTGCACCCTTCCAACTTCCGGATCGAAGGGTTCACCGCGGCGGCAAGCGCGGCCGACCTCGCCGCCGCCATGGAGGGCAGGGGCGTGCCCGTGATCGTAGACATCGGATCGGGCCTGCTGTCCGCCGATCCCCGCCTGCCGGGCGAGCCGGACGCGGACACCATGCTGCGCGCCGGGGCGCGGCTCGTCACGGCGAGTGCGGACAAGCTGCTCGGCGGGCCGCAGGCCGGGCTGCTGCTCGGGGACGCCGCGATCGTCGCCCGGCTGCGGCGGCATCCCCTCGCCCGCGCGCTGCGCATCGACAAGCTCACCGTGGCCGCACTCGAAGCCACCCTCGCCGCCGCGTCCACCCCCACCGCACAGGCGCTTGCCGCCGATCCGCGGGTGCTCATGCGTCGAGCCGAACGGCTGGCCGCGTGGCTCGCCGCCAGCGGAATCGACGCGCACGCGGTGGCGAGCGAGGCCGCGGTCGGCGGCGGCGGCGCCCCTGGCCTGGTGCTCGAGAGCGCTGCCGTGACGTTGCCGGAGTCGTTCGGGATCATGCTGCGCCGCGGCGATCCGGCTGTGGTCGGGCGGGTGGAATCCGGCCGCCTGCTGCTCGACCTGCGCGCCGTGCCACCGGAAAGTGACGCCGGCATCAAGGCCGCTGTGACGACCGCCGCGGCCGCTGCGGCGCCACTGTCGCCGCCGCCGCGCTGACCGCCTGGCGGCCCGCCGCGGACCGGCCGCTTGCGCGGGCTCGTAGGCTGATCAGGTTATGCGCGTTGCGATCAGACCAACTGCCGAGGACCAGTGAGGTGATGCCCGTGCTCGCGGACTCCTTCGGCCGAATCGCGACCGACCTGAGGGTATCGCTGACCGACCGATGCAACCTCCGCTGCACCTATTGCATGCCCGCGGAAGGGCTGGACTGGCTGCCCAGCGAAGCTGTGCTGACCGACGACGAGGTCGTCCGCTTGATCGGGATCGCCGTGACCAGGCTCGGCATCCGTGAGGTGCGCTTCACCGGTGGTGAGCCGCTGCTGCGGCGCGGCCTCGCCGGGATTGTCGCGCGCACGGCCGCGCTCGACCCACGACCGGAGATATCGCTTACCACGAACGGCATCGGGCTGGCGCGGCTCGCGGCGCCGCTGCACGAGGCCGGCCTCGACCGGGTCAACGTGTCGCTCGACACGCTGCGCACGGATACGTTCAAGACGCTCGCCAAGCGTAACCGGCTGCCGCACGTGCTCGACGGCCTGGCCGCCGCGGCCACGACCGGCTTGGCCCCGGTCAAGATCAACGCGGTGCTGATGCGGGGCATCAACGACGACGAGGCCCCGGCGCTGTTGCGCTTCTGTCTGGCGCACGGGTACCAGCTTCGCTTCATCGAGCAGATGCCGCTCGACGCGCAGCACGGCTGGCGGCGGGCTGAAATGGTGACCGCCGAGGAGATCTGTGCGCGCCTGTCGGAGGAGTTCACGCTCACCCCGGACGATCCGGCCGAACGCGGGTCCGCGCCGGCCGAGACGTTCCTCGTCGACGGTGGGCCACAGCGGGTGGGCGTGATCGGCTCGGTGACGCGGCCATTCTGCGGCGCCTGCGACCGGGTACGGCTGACCGCGGACGGCCAGGTCCGCAACTGTCTGTTCGCGCGCGAGGAGAGCGACCTGCGTGGGCCGATACGCTCCGGCGCGAGCGACGACGAGCTCGCGGCGCGGTGGCTGCGGTCGGTGGCGGCCAAGCGGGCCGGCCACGGCATCGACGATCCGTCGTTCCTGCAGCCGGACCGGCCGATGTCGGCGATCGGCGGGTAACGTGCCGCCGGCATCCCGCGGGCCGGGTGCGGCGGGGTACCGGCCGAGCGGGCCTGTTCCGGTAGGACCTGGCGGGCCTGTCGCGGCAGGATCAGGCTCGGCCGATGCGGACGCCGCCGCCCGCTGGTACGACGCGGTGATCCTCGCCGGTGGGCGAGCCAGGCGGCTGGGCGGTGCGGACAAGCCCGGCCTTGTGGTGGGCGGCCGCACGCTGGCCGGCGCGGTCCTTGCCGCCGCGACCGGCGCGGCGGGCGTCGTTGTCGTCGGACCCGAGCGCAGGGCCCTGCGCGGGATCCGCCCCGGCGGCGCGCTGCGGTTCGTGCTCGAGGATCCGCCGGGCGCTGGGCCCGTCGCCGCGCTGCGGCGCGGGATCGAAGAGGTCTCGGCGCCATGGTTCGCCCTGCTTGCCGCCGATCTGCCCTTCCTGCGGCCCGAGCACGTGCACGCCCTTCTTACGGCGGCGGGTCCGCGCGCTGGGGCGATCCTGGTCGACGAAGGTGGGCGGGCGCAGTGGCTGATCGGCTGCTGGCGGACCGGCGAGATGGTCCGCGCGCTCGGCGGTTACCGCGGCCAGTCGCTTGGCGGGTTGCTCGCGCCGATGCACCCGGCGGCGGTCACGGTGGAGACGGCGCCAGGCGAGCCGCCCCCGTGGCTGGATTGCGATTCACCAGCGGACCTGCGCTTGGCGCGCGACTGGGCGGCGCGAGAGCGGCGGCGCGGCGTGGGCCGCTGAGGTCAGCGTGACCGCGCGAGATAGCGGGCCCGCAGGGCCTTCTTGTCGACCTTGTCCATGGGAGTCAGCGGCAGAGCGTCGACGAAATCCACGTCGCGCGGCGCATACAGCTTCTTCAGGTCGGTTGCGACCAGATCGCGCAGCTCGCCGGCGGTGACGGTGGCTCCGGGCTCGCGCACGACGAACGCGTGCACCACCTCACCGAGTTCCTCGTCGGGAATGCCGATCACCGCAGCGGCCAGGACGCCGGAGTGGCCGGTCAGAATGTCCTCGACCACGCGCGAGTAGACCTTCTGGTCACCCCGGCCGGTGATGATGACGTCCTTCGACCTGTCCACCAGGTACAGAAATCCGTCCTCGTCCAGGTAGCCGATATCGCCGCTGTGCAGCCACCCGTCCACGAGCGTTTGCGCGGTCAGCTCGGGCTGGCGCCAGTATTCGTCCATGACCAATGAGCCGGAGACCCACACCTCGCCGGTCTCGCCCACGGGCAGCGCGGCGCGATCGTCGTCACGGATTTCCACCCGGCTGTCCGCGAAAGGCGTTCCGCACGAGCTGAGCCGTTGCGGGTGCGCCGGATCATGGTCAAGGAACGGCAGGTCGGTAATGAGCGGTGCCTCTGTCATGCCGTAGACCAGGCGCATAACCGGGCCGAGCAGGTCGATCGCCTGGGCGAGCCGCGCGGGTGCGGGCGCGCTTGCGCCGCAGTTGAGGTACCGCAGGCTGCTGCAGTCGGTCTGCGGGAGCGCCGGATGCTGGAGCATCTCGTAGAGGCGCAGCGGCCCGATAAAGGTGCTCGTGATTCGCTCGCGTTCGATCATGGCGAGGAATGCGGCCATGTCGAAGTCTTCCATCAACACGATCGAGCCGCCCTGGAAGAGCGCGAGCAGGGCGGGCATCTGCCCGCTTGTGGTGGAGAAGGCGGGCAGGCCCAGGTGCCGCATCGGCGGTTCGCCGATGGCGCGATAGAGCTGGCCGCCCGCGAACAGCGCCTGGTAGAAACGGTGGCGGTGCAGGACAAGCTTTGGCTGACCGGTCGTGCCGCTGGTGTAGAACAGCGCCTCGGGCGGTGTGGTGACCGATTGCGAATCGAACGGCGGCGGCCCGTCCGCCGTGGCGGCCGCCATCGCCGCCAGCAGGTCGGGACCACCGCCACCGGGCCCGAGGCTGAGCACTGGCGGCGGCGTGATGCGACCGTGCAGCTCCTTGATCAGCTGCGCGCCCACATCGCTGTCGTGGATCAGCACGTCGGCGTCGGCGTACTCGAGAAAGTCGAGTTGATCTTGCAAGGGCGCATAGGTGGCGACGAATCCGGTCCGGCAGCCGAGCAGATGGAGCGCGAGCTGCAGAAAGATCGACCCGTATCGGTTCTCCGTCACCGCCGCGACGCACATGCCAGGGCGCACGCCGTGCGCACGAAGCGCGGCGGCCATGCCAAGGACCGAGGCCCGGGTATCGCCGTAGCTGAACCTGCTGTCGCCGTCGACAATGGCCTCATCGGTGCCGAGCCCTGCGAAGAACTCTAAAGCGCTGGCTACATAGTTCGCATCCGGCGCAGCTGTATCGTTCACCTGGAGTTTCCCATGCCTTTCCCGCCCCTGGTCGCCCGTGCGCAGCAATCCTATGCACGCCGGGCGACCGTGGGAAGGGTGCCGCTGCGCCCCGGCGGCGAGCGGCACGGGCCGCGGGCCGCGGGCGGCCTGGCCCCCGATCTATTCGTGCTATGCCCTTCACGTCTGGCGATATCTGGCTCATGATGTTCAGCGTGTCTGGCTATCGGCGAGCCCGAAGGGAGGGTGGCATGGTATCCAGCAGCAAGGAGTGATCAGTAAGCGGTGACAGTTCCCGCACGGCGGTGGCCGGGCCGGTGGCCCGGCCACCGCCGTGTCAAAGACCACTACCTGCTTCGTTGCTGGTCCGGGGATCCTATTACCTGGCGCTGGTTACTGATCGCATTTATTACCGGCCGGGCGCCAGCTACTGATTACTTGCTAAATGGTTACAACGCGATAGGCGACGAGCTATTAGTTAACTGTTAGTCATCCGCGTTCTTGCCGGGGCCGCGCCGTCTCCGGCTGGCCGCACGCTCCCGCCCCGATCATCCTGCCCCGCTCAATGCGCGGCGCTTGGCAGGAGTTCCTCGTCGAGCCCGTGCAGCTCGGTGCTGCGCTGTAGCCAGACGGCGGTGAGCAGGTAAAGCCCCGCGGCGATCAGCATCGCCGACCGCGCGCTGATCGAGTCGGTAAGCACGCCGAACACCGGCGGCGCCAGCCAGCTGAGGCTGACGGAAAAGAGCTGCTGTGCGTTACCCGCCTGTGCCTGCAGCTCGTCCGGGGTAATGCGGGTCGCACGTGCCTGGAAGGCCACGTTGACCGGCATGATCGTAAAGGTCGTCAGCGCGCCGAACAGCGCGATCAGCCATACCGACGGCGCGTAGGCGATGCCGACCGCACAGGTCGGCAGCAGCCACGACGTTGTCAGGGCCATGCGGCGGCCACCGATCATCTTGTTCAGCCGCGGCGCGGCGAGCGCGCCCGCGAGGCCGCACCCGGCGTTGATCGACATCATCGCGCCGATCACGACGGGTGTCGCTCCCTTGCTGCGGGCGAGCACGATGACCATGAGCAGCATGCCGGCCGCCACCGAGTTCACCGCGGTCGACCAGATGGCGACCGTGCGCAGGTAGGGCTGACCGAGGACGAAACGCATACCCCTGGTGACCGCGCGCCGCACCGGCTCGCGCGGCGCGGTGGCGCCGTTCGGGTCGGCGGGATCGGGGTCGAGCCTGGCGCGGATCAGCGCCGCGGCCGCGGCGATCGCGCCGAAGGAGACCGAGTCGGCCGCGAACGGCAGGAACGCCGCAAGGCCAAAGAGCGCGCCACCGGCAGGCGGCCCGACAAGCGCCGCGCCGTTGTCGCGCGCGTACATCCGCGACAACGCGGCGTGGAGCTGCTCCGGCGGTACGATCCGGCGCACAGAACCGCGGCTCGCGCCGAGGTAGAACGCGGACGCGACGCCCTGGATCAGGCCGACCGACGCGAGATGTGCGAGGTAGACGTGGTGGGTGAGCGCGGCGGGCACGACCGTCGCCACGACGATCATCTGCACGGCCGAGGTCAGCACAAGGATCCGCTTGCGTGGGTAGTGATCGGCGACCACGCCCGCGGGCAGCAGTGTCACCAGGGTGCCGACCAGCGTGGCCCCGCCGACGATCCCCGCCTGCGCCGCCGACCCGGTGGCGATCAGGACGAGCAGCGGATAGGCGATCAGGGACATCTGGCTGCCGAGCAGTGACACCGCCTGCCCGGTCCACAGCAGGTTGAAGTCGCGGTTGCGCCGTAACGGACCCGGCGGGTGGCGGGCGGCCGGCGCCGTTGCCGCCCCGTCACCCGCGGGTTTGCCTGCCGCCGGTCCGGCTCGCCGGTCAGCATCCACGAGAGTCCACCCCCACGGCCGTCTTCTCCGTAGAGCCGTCAGCCTTCACCGCGGAGCCGTCAGCCTTCACCGCGGAGCCGTCAGCCTTCACCGCGGAGCCGTCAGCCTTCACCGCGGAGCCGTCAGCCTTCACCGCGGAGCCGTCAGCGGATCGTGACCGGGAAGCTGGCGAAGCCGCGCAGGACAAGCCCGCGGCGCTCGGGCGGGCCCGCGGGCCGCAGCAAGGGAAACCGGGCCAGAAGCGCGGGCAGGAACATCGCGGCCTCGAGGCGCGCAAGGGGTGCGCCGAGGCAGTGGTGAGCCCCGCCACCGAAGGACAGCGGCGTGACACCGGTCCTGCGGAGGTCGAACGTGTCAGGCGCGTCGAATCGGGCCGGGTCACGGTTGGCCGCGCCGAGCATCAGCAGGACCAGCCGCCCGGCCGGCACCGGCACGCCGCCGATGACGACGTCGGCAGGCGGTATCCGGCCCATGGCCTGTACGGGCGCGTCGTATCTGAGTGTCTCCTCGACGGCACGGGCGGCAAGCGCGGGGCTGGCCCGCAGCAGGTCGGCCTGGCCAGGGTCGGCGAGCAGCGCGGCCACGCCGTTGAGGAGCAGGTCGACCATGCTCTCGATGCCCGCACTGAAGATCAGAATCAGCGACTGCAGCAGTTCGTCCACCGTGAGCTGGCGGTCGCCGCCGTTACGGCTGGAATCGCGGACGGTGACAAGCGCGGACGCGAGGTCGTCACGCGGGCTGCGGCCGCGTTCGGTAGCCAGGCCGGCGAAGTAGCCGAGCAGCGCTGTTGCGGCCCGGTCGATGACCTCCACCGTCGCATCGTCGGGGGAGCCGTCCACCGCGAGGCGCAGTCCCTCGAGCGGTTCCCGCAGCAGTGGCTGGTCGGCCTCGGGCACGCCGATCACCTTGCTGACCACGCCGATGGGCAGGGTCGCCGCGAGGATCTCGTGCAGGTCGACCACGCCACCGTCGCGGCCGGCATCCGCGACCAGGTCGAGCACGTGGTCGATGGTGCCCGCCATGAAGTCGCGTAAGTCTTCGGCCTTGCGCTGCGTAAACGTCCCGCTGACCAGACGGCGCAGCCGGGTGTGCCCGGGCGGGTCGCGGAAGAGAAAGGACTCCGTGGTGATCCGCAATCCCGGGTGATCGCGCCAGCCTGGCCGTACCCTGTCCATCCACGCTGCGTTCTGCGCGCGCATGCTCGTGTCGCGGATCACGGCGACGCAGTCGTCGTACCTGGTCAGATACGCCGGACCGGTTTCAGTGCAGTACACAGGGGCTAAGTTGCGCAGCCGGGTGTACACCGGGTAGGGATCGGCCCGGCCCGCCGGAGTGTCGAGTTCGGACAGCACCGCAGCCACCTCGGCACGCCAGGGGTCAGCGCTCGTGTCGTGCCTGCTCATGAGAGCAGCTTGCCTTAGCGAACGGTGGACGTCGAGACGGGTCCGCTCCCGATGGTGCGGCGGGCCCGCGGCTCCGCACGCCGCGGGACCGCATCCGCGGCAGCCGTTAGGGTTCGGCTCGTGACCACCCTGCAGCAGTGGACAGAAGCGGCCTGTGCGGAACTCGGGCTTGATCGCCAGGAGGCGGACATCGAGGCAGTGCTCGACCTCGCGCGCGACGTGGCGCACCACGTGGCCAGGCCGGCGGCTCCGGTGACGGCGTTTGTGCTGGGCCTCGCCGTCGGCCGGGGCCACCCGATCGAGCAGGCGGCGCAGCGGCTGCGCGCGCTCGCGTCAGCCTGGGAGACGGACGCGTAGGGGCGTGTCCTAGCCCGCATCCGGGCCTGGTCTGTCGCCGGGTGGTCTGTGCGCGACCCGGCCGATCGTAGGACATACGTGCCGGCGGGGGCTTGCGCGTCGAATACTAACGATATATCGTTAGCTATCAAGAACTTCAACAATCTAGTTCGGAGTATCAGGAGGCAGAACGATGCATCACGAAGATTCATGGCACGAGGGCTGGCACCGGGGCCACGCAGAAGGACCGCCCGATGCCGCCGAAGAGGGACCTGTCCGCGGCCGAGGTGGGCCTGGTGGGCCCCCGCCAGGTGGCCGCGGGCCTTTCGGCTTCCGCGGCCGGCACATGGGTGGCTGGCGCGGCGGGCCCGGCTGGCCACCGTTCCCCGGGTTCCCTTTCGGTGATCCACGCCGACACCGCGGGCCGAGGGCGAAGCGGGGCGACGTGCGCGCCGCCGCGCTCGCGCTGCTCGCCGAGGAGCCGCGTAACGGCTACCAGATCATCCAGGAGATCGAGTCAAGAAGTGGCGGGGTGTGGCGGCCGAGCCCCGGCTCGGTATATCCAGCGCTGCAGCAGCTCGAGGACGAAGGCCTGGTCCGCTCGGCCGAGGCCGAGGGCGGGCGCAAGGCGTTCGAGTTGACCGGCGAGGGCCGCGCGTACGTCGAGCGCCACGCCGACGAGCTCACGGCGCCATGGGACGCCATGGCGGGCACCGTGGCCGACGATATGGTCGACATGCGCCAATTGTTCGGCCAGGTCGCCATGGCCGCCTGGCAGGTGGCCAGCGTCGGCACCGAGGCGCAGGCCGAGTCCGCGCGGCAGGTCCTCATCCTGGCCAGGCGTAACCTCTACGGCATTCTGGCCAGCGACGAGGACCAGGCACCGCAGACGGCCCCGGCGGACGCCGCCGCGGAGGACGCCCCAGGCAAGAAGTGAACATGGACTCGGCGGTGTGCACCACGGCTGCGTGGGATCCGCCGGCCGGCTCACTCGGCTCACCGCGGGCCCGAAGGCACAGACGAAGGCCCGACGGTCCGCGGTGGCCACAATGTGAAGGGACGATGAGGCGAGGAGGGCACCGACGATGACGCTGCACGCGCATGAACAGCCCGCGGCGGTCGGCGACAGCGATGCGCGGCCGAGGGCTGACGCGGTGGCGATATCGGTTACCGGGCTGAGCAAACGCTATGGGGACATCGAGGCGGTACGCGGGATCGACTTCGAGGTCCCGACGGGGGAGACGTTCGGCTTCCTCGGGCCCAACGGGGCCGGAAAGTCAACCACGATCAAGATCTTGTGCACTCTCGCCAAGCCCACGTCGGGGTCCGCCCGCGTCGCGAGGCATGACGTGGTGACGGAGCGCGACGCGGTCCGGCGCAACATCGGCCTCGTGTTCCAGGACACGACCCTGGACAGCTATCTGACGGCCGAGCAGAACCTGCGCTTCCACGCCGATCTTTACGCGGTGCCGAAGGCGGCGGTAGCGCCGCGGATCAGGCAGGTGCTCAACATGGTGGGCCTGTGGGACAGGCGCGAGAGCCTCGTGAGCACCTTCTCCGGCGGCATGCAGCGCAGGCTCGAGATCGCGCGCGGCCTGCTGCACGCGCCGTACGTGCTGTTCCTCGACGAGCCCACGGTGGGCCTGGACCCGCAGACCCGCTCGTCGATCTGGACGTACATCAACGAGCTGAAGAGCCGCGAGGACATCACGATCTTCCTCACGACGCACTACATGGACGAGGCCGAACACTGCGACAGGATCGCCATCATCGACCACGGAAAGATCGTGGCGATCGACACCCCGGAGGCGCTCAAGGCGAGCGTCGGCAAGGACCGCGTGCAGATCCACACGGCGGACGACGCGGCCGCGATCCGCGAGATCGCGGCCAAGTTCGGCATCGCCGCGGGAGTTCACGAGGGTGCCGTGACGTTCTCGGTGGACTCCGGTGAGCAATTCGTGCCCCGGCTGTTCGCCGAGCTCTCGGTTTCCATCCGTTCGGTCAGCGTCTCCAGGCCCACCTTGGACGACGTGTTCATGTCGTACACGGGTACCACCATCCGTGACGCGGAGGCGTCCGGCACCGATTCCATGCGCCAGATCGTCGCGGCGTGGCGAGGGAGGCGATGACGATGGCGACCCAGACCGCCGATGTGTCCAGTGTGGCCGAGTCCGCGGAACTGGCGGAAAGGATCAGGGTCGCGGTACCCGAGTGGGGCCTGCGGTCGGATCTGCGCGCCGTGTCCATCGTGTGGCAGCGTGAGCTCATCAGGTTCCGGTCGGACCGGCTCCGCGCGGTCACGTCCCTCATCCAGCCCGTGTTGTTCCTGTTCGTGCTCGGTACCGGCCTGTCGACGCTGGCCGGCCGCGGCCTGCAGGGAGTGGACTTCAAGACGTTCATCTACCCCGGCGTCGTCGCGATGTCGGTGCTGTTCACCGCGATCTTCTCGGCTGGCTCGATCGTCTGGGACCGTGAGTTCGGGTTCCTCCGCGAGATGCTCGTGGCGCCGGTACGCAGGTCCACCATCGTGATCGGCAAGTGTCTTGGCGGCACGACGATAGCCACCATGCAGGGGGTCGTGATGCTCGCTCTTGCCGGGCTGGCACACGTGCCCTACTCGGCTGGGCTGATCGTCACCCTGATCGGTGAACTGTTGCTGCTGTCCTTCACGCTGACCGCGTTCGGGGTGATGATGGCGGCCCGGATAAAGCAGTTTCAGGCGTTCATGGCGCTCACCCAGATGCTGGTGATGCCCCTGTTCTTCCTGTCCGGAGCACTGTACCCGCTGAACGGGCTGCCGTCATGGCTGACCGTGCTCACCCGCATCGACCCGCTCACCTACGTCGTGGGCCCCATGCGGCACGCGGTGTTCAGCCACCTGAACCTCAGCCCGCTGGCTGCGCACCGGCTGTCGCCGGGCATCACGTGGGCCGGCTGGACCGTCCCGCTGTGGCTGTCGCTCGGCATCGTCGCCGCCATGGGCCTGGGCCTGATGAGCGTGGCCATCGCCGAGTTCACAAAGACCGAGTAGCCAGATACAGCAAGGCGGGGCGAAGCTGGCCGCAGGCCGACGAGCTGAGGAGGTGTACGTGGGGGTCCGGGGGGTCGCCCCGCGTCAGCAAGGCAGGGGCCGAAGCTGGCGGCAGGCCGGCGAGCTGAGGGGTGTGCCGGGGTTCCGGGGTCGCCCCGCGTCAGCAAGGCGGGGCGAAGCTGGCGGCAGGCCGGCG
>WNFJ01182051.1_pt1 | contig 23441 bp, 19 predicted proteins | sample 5400461 | NCBI WGS metagenome assembly WNFJ01 (sample SAMN13153349, study PRJNA577476) | soil metagenome | isolation source: 115 cm saprolite on Douglas fir-dominated hillslope | place: USA:California | collected 2013-09-17
AAGTGACCTGCCCGTCGCGCCGCCGTTTCGAAGCGCGGACACCTACTATCTGCATCGGCTCGATCTGCGATCCAGTGCGGACGATCTGTGGCGGGGCTTTCACGTCGACTCGATCCAGCGGAGGATCCGACGGGCGGAGCGCGAGCCCTTGGGCTACGAGGAGGGCCGGAGCGAGGCGTTACTCGGGAAGCTCTATCATCTGCTCGGGCTCACGCGACGGCGCCACCTTCTCCCCCTGCAGCCGTTGGCGTGGTTCCGGAATCTCGTCGACTGTCTCGGAGACGCCGTCTGCATCCGCGTCGTGTCGCAGAACGGCGAGCCCGCCGCCGGCATCCTGACGCTCACTCACGGCACGACCATCGTTTACAAGTACGGTGGCTCCGATGCCCGCCACCACCGGTTCGGCGGCATGCCGTTTCTCTTCTGGAAGGTCATCCAGGACGCGAAGCGGACCGGCGCGGAGGAGCTCGACCTCGGACGAACCGATCGTGACAACAGCGGCCTGCTCGTGTTCAAGGAGCGATGGGCCGCCCGGCGGTCGATGCTGACGTACTGGCGGNNCCCGGCGCGCGCGCGTGAATCGTCCTCGGGTCGACTGCGCGTCGTTCGGCACGTGTTCGATTGGCTTCCGGCCGGGCTGCGCCAGGCCACCGCCAACCTCGTCTATCGGCATCTCGGGTAGGGCGCTCGACTTCGGGCGTCCCCCTTACTGCGGCAGCATCAGGTCCGAGATGGGGACACCATCGGGGGACGGCAGCCGGCGTCCGTTCAGCTCGAGCTGCACGCTGCCTGCGTTGCCGATGCTGATGACGAAGGGCCGATTGGACACCCACATGCGCTTGGCGCCGGCCTTGAGCTTTTCTTCGGTGACCTGTCCGTTGTCCATGCGTACGCGGACCCACGTGCGCCTGGTCACACGCACCACCAGTCGGTATGGCGCGTTGATGTCGGTGGTGACGCTCTGCACGGCCGCCATCCACGGCCGCGCCGCCGCCGACACGGCGCCGCTCGGCGTCGCCGCCGGCGTTGCCGCCTGCACCGGGATGGCGGTGGTCCGCGGAGCCGGCCTCATGGCGATCGCAGCTCTCGACGCGGGCGAAAGCATGACCGGCCGATCAGGGTCGAAGCGCAGGCCAAGAGCCCATTGCCCGTCACCGTGCAGGGCCCGGTGCCGGAGCAACGGCCACTCCAGCCATCGAATCGTGAGCCGGCACCCGGCGTGGCAGCCAGCGTCACGGGTGTCGACGCGGAATAACTCATCGTGCAACCGCCGCCGCATTCGATACCTGTCGGGCTGCTGACGACTGTCCCCGTGCCGTCGCCGGCCTTCGCGACCGTGACGTTGATGCTGCTGTAGTCTGACGACAACGCCGGACCGGCAACGCTCGGGACTGCGGCTGACGACCGGACGGACGGCATCATGGCAATGGTTGTCGGCACTGCAATCGGTATCGCGGCGGTGACCGCCGGAGTACTGACCGTCGGCGTCGTGGTCGGTGACGTCGTGGTCGGTGACGTCGTGAAGGTCGGCGTCGTGGTGGTCGGCGTCGTGGTGGTCGGTGTCGTGGTGGTCGGCGTCGTGGTCGGCGTCGGCGCGGTGGTCGTTGGCGTCGTGGGGTGGTCGTTGGTGGAGGGGGTGGTGGCGTCACCGCGACAGAGGGCAGCCGGTTGAACGTGGCCGTCACCGTGACCGGCGAGTTTCCGGTCACCGTACAGACGGCGGTCCCGGAGCACGCGCCACTCCAGCCATCGAATCTCGAACCGGAGGCGGCGGTGGCCGTCAGGGTCACGAGCGTCCCGGGGGCATACGTCGCGGTGCAGCTGCTGCCGCAGGTGATGCCCACCGGAGTGCTGCTGACTGTCCCCGTGCCGGTGCCGGCGCTCGTGATGGTGACGCTGTAGTCCGACGCCACCGAGCCGCAGGCTTCGTCACAGTACGGCGACTCGCCGAATCCGTTGTACGCCTTCACTCGATAGCAATACGTGACGCCCGGGGTGATGGCGGCATCGACGTAGGTCGTGACTCCCACGGCCACGTCGGCGAGCGGCGCGAACGCTGTCTCGCTTGCGGTTCGGCGCTCGATCGCGAACGCCGCTTCGCCGGCGGAGTTGTCGGTCCATGACGCCGTGAGCTGGGCGGCGGCGCGGGCGGCGCGTACGTCGAGGACAGTGACGAGCATGAGCAGCGCGGGCAGGAGCGCGCAGAGGATCGCAACGATGGGGCGGCGCGAAGACATTGACAGTCTCCCATCACGCGAAAACCGCCGCCCTGGGAGCCGAGCTCCCTCCGTTCGGCAGCCCGGCTGTCAGGCCCGATGCCTGACCCGTGGCTTTGCGTCCCCGCCTCGCGACGGGTTTGCCATTTATCGGGGAAGGGGTCTTCGCTCTACCGGTCTACTGAGCAACGGCCGTACCAGATGGGGACCTGCAGGTAAGATGCGCGGAATTGCAGTGGAAATTGTGCGCGCCCGGGATCTCGGGGGCCCCGGACGGTGACCACATGACAGCCCGTGTGTTGACATGGTGACAGCCGCGGCTGGACGCGGCCGGATGGGTCAGCTCGAGGTCAGCGCGCGCCCGCGGCCGAGCGCAGCTCCTTGCTGTCGATGTGATGCTTGTCGAGCAGGTCGTGCAGCGCCGGCCGACTGATACCGAGCTCGGTCGCCGCGCGGCTGATATTGCCCTTCGTCCGGATCAACGCATCGACCACGACCTGCCGCTCGACCCGGTTGCGCGCCTCGCGCAGCGACGGACGCTCCGGTCTCGTGGCCGGGGCGATCCCGAGGTCGGACGGCTCGATGAAGCGCGCCCGCACCAGGATCGTCGCTCGCTGGACGGCATTCTCGAGCTCTCGAATGTTGCCGGGCCAGGGGTTCTGGGCGATGGCGGTGAGAGCATCGGCACTGAACGAAAGCCGCCGCCGGTATCGCTGACAGTTCTGGCGAAGAAACGCGCAACGTGACGGTGACCACCGACAATCGGAAGAAGAGATCCTCGCGAAAGCGGCCGGCGGCGATCTCCGTCTTGAGGTCCTTGTTGGTCGCCGCGATCACCCGGGTGTCCACCGGAATGCGCTGCTGGCCGCCGAGACGCTCGATCTGTCGCTCCTGCAGGAAGCGCAGCAGCTTGACCTGAAGCGGCAGGCTCATCTCCGCGATCTCGTCGAGGAAGACGGTGCCGTTGTCGGCCTGCTCGAGCTTGCCTTTGCGCTGGATGTGGGCCCCGGTGTACGCGCCCTTTTCGTGGCCGAAGAGCTCGGACTCCAGCAGGGACTCGGGGATCGCGCCGCAATTGATGGGAACGAATGGCGCGTTCTTGCGCCGACTCTTGTGATGGACCGCGCGGGCCACCAGCTCCTTGCCGGTGCCGCTCTCGCCCTGAACCAGGAGCGTCACGTCGGTCTTGGCGACGAGCGACAGCATCGCGAAGATCTCCCGCATCCTCGGCGTGCTGCCGATGATCTCCTCGAACCGCACGGCCGCCTCGGCCTCGGCCGCCTGCCGTCCGTTCTCCGTCTCGAGGGCCTGCAGATACGTGCTCCGGTGCAGCACCGTCTCGTACTCCGTGAGGTCGATCGGTTTGGAGAGATAGTCGAACGCGCCCAGCTCCACGGCGCGCCGGGCGTTCGCGCGGTCGCCGTTGCCGGTCACGACGATGACCTTCGTCGCGGGCGCCGCGCGAAGGATGTCTTCGAGGGCCTGCAGGCCTTCCTCGGCGGTGTCGGCATGCGGCGGCAGTCCGAGATCGAGACTGACGACGTCCGGGTGGATCTCGCTCAGGAGCGCGAGGGCCTTCGTCCGGTTGTCCGCGAACGTCAACGCGTAGCGCTCCCGGAGCGCATATTTGAGCTGGGTGCGGATGGCCTCGTCGTCTTCCACGATCAATAGCTTCGGCTGTGCCGGACTCATCGTGCTGTCTCCCCGACGTGCGTGGCGTAGTCGATGTCTCGCGTGGTCGGCGCGGGCCCGCGCCACAGCGGCAGTGTGACCGCGAACAGCGTGCCCTGTCCTTCGACGCTCTTGACGACAATGGTGCCGTCGTGATGCTCGACGACCTGCTTGGTGTGATAGAGGCCGATTCCCCAGCCGCCCTTCTTCGTGGACCGGAAGGGCGAGAACAGATGCCGCTGGAGGAACTCCTCGGAAATTCCGCAGCCCGTGTCGCTGACCGTCATGACCGCACGATCCTCGGCCTCGGCGAGCGTCACCGTGATCGCCCCGTCGCCATCGATGGCCTCGGCGGCGTTGGTGACGAGGTTTTCGAGAACGCGCAACAGGGCGTCCCGGTCGCCGGCGACCTCGCCGACCGCGCCCAGCTCGCGGAGCAGCCGGATGTGAGGGTTGGCCGCCAGCGGTCGGGTGGCCTCGAGGACGAGCGCCATGAGGTCGACGGGTTCCAGGCGCAGCGGTCGCGTCTCGAGCATCGGCGACGACAGCCGCGTGAGCAGCCGCTGCATCCGATCGACCGTCCGTGACAGCGTGGTGATCGTATCGCGTTGAAACTCCGGGTCGTCGAAGTTGCGCAGGGCGTTCCGCGAGAGCATCGACAGGGCGGACACGGAGTTCTTGATGTCGTGCATCACGGCCGCGGTGACGCGATCGAACGTCTCGATCTCCCGCGCCTGGGCGATCGATTCCGACAGCCGCGCGGTCACGAGGGTCCCCGCGGCCTGCTCGGCCACCGTGGACAGGAACTCGACATCCTCGAGGGTGTAGGCGGCGCCGCTGCGTTCCGGCCCGAGGACGATGACGCCGATCACGCCGCCGCGCCAGCGAAGGGGCGCGACCAGCGCCACGGCCGGCGCCGGCGAGGCCAGCGAGGCGCCGACGTCGGGGGGCACCGGCACGGACACGTCGTGCTCGTGAGCCCAGGAGAGCAGCGCTGAGGTGCTCTCGATCACGGTCGCGAATCTCGCGCCGCCGACGTGTCCCCGGAGGCGATAGCGCGTGTCCGCGGACTCGGAAAGATAGACGGCCCCCGTGCTCGCGCCCGTCGCCTCGGCGACGCCCTCGATGAGCTCGCGGCCGATCTCCTCGACCGTCAGCAGCGAGGACATGCGCTTGGTGAACGCCATCCACTGCTGCCGGTAGTCGTACTTGCTGCGGTAGAAGTGCCGCGCGATGAAGCGCTGGAGCCGCCAGCGGAGATCGTCCGACAGGAGCAACGCGGTGAGGCCGAGCGCGGATACGAAGACGACCACCGAACCCCAGAACGTCTCCTCCGGGATGGCCAGGTACGTCAGCAGCGAGCCGAGCGCGGCCACCACGAAGAGGTAGAGGCCGAGGACGCCGACCACGGCCGAGCGATAGAGGATCTGCCGCGACACGGTGATCTCGGCCCCGCGCAGCTGGTCGCGCGCGATCGGGAGCGCGAGGAGCAGGTTGCCGAGAAAGAGCGTCGCGCACATCGTCTTGAGAAAGATCGGCGCGGCCCCGTGGAACAGCAGCACCTGGCTCAACACGTAGAAGCGGATCAGGAAGATACCGCCGAGGCCGAGCACGAGGTACTTCACGCGACGCCGGTTGCCGCCCCGCGCGGTCCTGAGACAGCCTTCGAGCCCGGCCAGGATGCCGACCGTGAGCAGCAGCTGGACGGCGGCGGCGATCTGCGCGGGGGCGCGGAGGGCCGCGCCGCTCATGTCCCAACCGCCGGGCGCGATGACGAAGGCCGGGAACAGCGCGACGCCGGCGGCGGAGCTCGCCGCCAGCGCGACGCCGACGCCGAGGCCGAGGTGCCAGGCGCGCGGCAGCGACGGCATCTGGAGATCGGCCAGCATGGCGACGAAGAATGCCCAGGGCAGGAGCAGCAGCAGCGCTACCACGTGGGTTACGCTCAGCCAGAGGACGGCATGGCCATTGGGGCCCCCGACGGTGAGCAACATGAACGCGCACACCGCCTCGGCCGCGAACGCCACCATGCCGAGCGCGAACATCCACTGCAGGGGCAGGCGAGGCCGTCCGGCCAGCGCCATGGCCGCCAGCGCCAGGCTGCTGACGGCGGCGATGGTCGGCACGAGCATCTGCATCGACATCAGCGCCGGATCGAGCGAGCGCTCAATTGAGCTCGGTCAGCGCGCGTCGAGCATCGGCGAGCTCGCGGAACTCGCGCTTCGTGCTCGTCGCGGCCGTGAGCGCCTTCCGCGCGCCGTCCTTGTTGCCGACCTTCGCGTACGCCATTCCGAGGTGATACTGGACCGCCGGCTCGTCGGGAATCTTGGCGGCGCTCTCCTCGAGCAGCGCGACCGCCCGCTGATAGACGCCGCGCTTGTATAGGATCCACCCGAGGGTATCGGAGACACGCGGGTCGTCGGGCGCCGCCTCCTTGGCCGTCTGCGCGAGCTGCAGCGCCTTCTCCTTGTCGCCGCCGTGCTCGGAATAGAGCCAGGCGAGGTTATTGGCGGCGGGCGCGAAGCGCGGATTGACGCCGAGCGCCGTGGCGTAGGCCTCCTGGGCCCGCGGGATGTCACCGCGCTGCTGGTGCACGACGCCCAGCATCATCAGCGGCGCCAGGTTTTTCGGGGCCACCTTGTGCGCCTCGTCGAGTTTGGTGATGGCCTGGTCGAGGTTCTTGCGGTCGGCGTAGATGGCCGCCAGATTGGTATAGCTGGCGCTCAATCGCGGTTCGAGCTGGATGGCTTTGACAAACGCCGGCTCCGCCTCGTCGTTCTTGCCTTGCGCGAGGTAGACGTTGCCCAGGAGCTCGTAGAGCGGGCCCGAGCTCGGCGCGGCGCCGATCTGTTTCTTCACCAGCTCGACGGCACGCGCCGGGTCCTTCTCCGCCAGCTTGAAGTTCACCAGCTCGGCGAGGGGTTCGGCAAAGCCAGGCCCGAGCGCGAGGGCGGCCTCGAACTGGTTCCGCGCCTCCGCGGGCTTTCCCTGCGCGCGGAGCCCGATGCCGACGAGGTAGGGGCCCTGCGGATCGCGGGGTGCGAGCTCGGCGAACTTTCGAAACGTCGCGGTGGCCTTGGCCGGCTCGCGCCGGAGGAGGTACGCCGTGCCGAGGACGCGGTACGCCTCGCGCAGCCGCGGCATCTCGCGGATGAGGCTCTCGAGATCCTCGACGGCCGGCTGGACGCTGCCGGACTGCATGTTCAAGCGCGCGAGCAGGAGCCGGGCGTCGACGAATTGCGGTGATGCCGCCAGCGCCTCCGTCAGCTCCGCCTTGGCCTGCTGCCCGTTGCCGGCCTGCAGCTGCGCGAGCGCGAGCTGGTAGTGGGCGGTGGCCAGCCGCGGCTCGAGCTTCGCCACGGTCTGAAAGGCCGTGAGCGCGTCGGTTGTCTCCGACTTCGCCAGATGGATACGGCCGCGCAGCAAGAGGCCCTCGATGTCGGACGGGTTCTTCTTCAGGACGCGGTCGAGCTTGGCGACGCTGTCGTCGTAACGGCCCTCCACCAGCGCGATCTCGGCGAGACGACGCCAGGCGGGCAGATAATCCGGGTCCTTCGCCGTGATGTCGGTGAGCACGGCCTTGGCGGGATCGCGCTTCCCCGTCCGGATGTAAAAGTCGGCGAGCTGCATCCGAGGCAACGAGCCGTTGGGAGACAGATCGGCGGCCGTCTTCAGCTCCTCCTCGGTGTGGCCGAGATCCCCCGTGAGCGCGTAGAACTGCGCGAGCGCGGTGTGCGCCTGCACCGATTTGGGGTCGCGGGCGACGGCCTCCTTGAAGGCCTGCTCCGCTTTCGTCACGTCGCGCTTCTTGAGATAGAGCGCCCCGAGCGCGATATGAAACCCCGAGCGGTCGGCAAACACGGGCCGAGCGTTCTCGAGCCGGAGCAGCGCGGCATCGACGTCCTCCGGCCGCGTCGCCGAATCGGCCAGGAGCATGAGGGCCGTGAAATTCTTCGAGTCCTGCTCGAGGACGGTGGTCGCATGCGTGCGCGCATCATCGGGATGGCGCGCCACGAGATACACGGTGGCCAGCTTGAGGCGAACGTCCCCCCCCATTCTGCGGCTCGAGCTCGGTCGCCTTTTTGAGGTACGGAAACGCGTCCCGGAGCTCCCCGACCTGATAGTGCGCCAGCCCAAGATTGCGGATGGCCACCGCGTTGGTGGGCTCCAGGCGCAGGACGTTCCGGTACTCGATGACGGCGTCCTTGTAGGCCTTCCGGGCGAGGAATTTCTCCCCGCGCTCCAGATGCCGCGCCTTCTTGGCCTCGGGGGAGCGGGCACAGCCGGCGCTCACGACGAGGCAGGTGGCGACCAGGACCAGGGTGGGTAGTGTCGTCAGGCGCGACATCGGTCGATCCTCCTCCAGGCCTCAGTCCGGCAAGTAATCCGACAGGACGGGGCTGTGGTTGTCATGGTCGGCGGACGGCCAGCATCGCAAGGGCTATGCCTGGCCCGTCAGCCATCAACGCATTGAATTTACTGACCTAGCGAGGAGCCAGGGCCGATCCGTGCGCGCAAAAATTGTGACGTCGACGACGGAGCCGCAAAAGTTGCGTACAGCGGGACTAGGCGGGGATGATCTGGGGTCGCACCAGCGGAGGCGCGATCCCGTCGGGCTCGACGGCGAGGCGCTCGGGTGCCGGTGTCGAAGCTTCGACGCCCGGCCCGTACGCCTTGAGCTTGTACTGCAGGCACCTGACGCTGATGCCGAGGAACTTCGCCGCCTCCGTGCGGTTGCCCTGGGCCCGCTGCAGGGTGCGCAGGATGTAGCGACGTTCCACCTCGCGAAGCGGAAGACCCGGCTCGAGCTGCAGGACGGACGACGGAGTCCCCACCACCGAGGGCGCTTCCTCGACGAATAAATCGCGCTCGGTCAGCATGTCGCCCTCGACGAGCACGACGGCCTGGGCGAGGAAGTTCTCGAGCTGGCGAATGTTGCCCGGCCACGGGAGCGCCATCATCCGCTCCATGGCGGAGGGCTGGACGCCGCGAATCGGCTTCTTGTAGGCCGTCGAGTAGCGCGCGAGGAAATGCTCGACGAGCATCGGGATGTCCTCGCGACGCTCACGGAGCGGGGGAACCCTGATCACCACGACCGCGACACGATAGTAGAGATCGGCGCGGAAGGTGCCGGCATCGGCGGCTTTCTTGGGATCCTTGTTGGTGGCCGTCACGAGACGGATGTCCGTGTGGATCGGCTTGGTCCCGCCGACCTTGACGAACTCGCGGCTCTGAATCACGCGCAGGAGCTTGGCCTGGAGATTGGGGCTGAGCTCGCACAGCTCGTCGATGAAGAGCGTCCCGTTGTCGGCCTGCGAAAACACGCCTTCGCGGTTCTCGATGGCGCCGGTGAACGCGCCCCTCACGTGACCGAAGAGCTGGCTCTCGGCGAGGCCCTCGGGGACGGCGGCGCAATCGAAGGTGATCAGCGGCCCGTTCCGGCGATCGCTGATCGCATGGATCGCGCGCGCGATCAGCTCCTTGCCCGTTCCGCTCTCGCCGTAGATGCACACGTTCGCGTCGCCCGCCGCCGCCTTCTCGGTGCGCGCGAAGACGTCCAGGATCTGCTTCGATCGTCCGACGAGTCCGTGGAAGGTCGCGCGCTCACGCCGCGCCGGCATCCGCGCCGGTGGCGGGGCTGACGCGGCGCCCGCCGACACCCTCCGAAGCAGCCCATCGACGAGCGCCGGCGAGAAGTGGATCGATTCGGTGCGAGGCAGCCGCAGCCGTTGCTCCAGTCCGAGCTGGTCGGGATGGTCAACGATGAGGAAGGTCGTGCCGAAGAACCGGCTGTTCAGCAGGCACTCCGCGATCGGCAGACCGTCGTCGTTGCGCGTGACGCGCACGATGAGAATATCGTCCGGCGTGCCGGCCGCCAGCAGTGCCGCGAGAGGACGAAGCGAGCCGACGGAAACGATTTCGGGGCCGGCGCCCGTGAACATTGTTTCGGCGCGTCGGAAAATTTCTCGCGTCGGATCGAAGACGATGACCTGCAACGGTGGCTCCCCTCCCTCGTCGGCTACCCGCGGCGTTCGCGCCACCACAACACAACCAGGAGGCTGATACATATAATTCGGCGCAGACGAAGTCAACGACAAACGAGCGTCAACGCACGGTCAAATCAATCCACCGGCGGATCCGGGACGGTGATGATGGCGTGGGACCGGTTCTCGAGCTCCCTCTCCACGTCCGGACGCGAGCGGCGGTCGGCGCGCCGGCGATCAGGATCGAACGGCACGTCCTGTCGACGTCGCTCGGCAACCCGGCGGTCAAGGATCACCTCGGCGGCACCGTCACAGGTGAAGCGGTCACGAAGATACGCATATAATTCCGGATGGTCGCGGGCAACGATGTACACGGTGCGCCCCATCTGCCCTCTCAGTCTGGGCTCGGAGACTGCGCTGCTCCCCGCCAGGACCGCCTCAAACTCCATGTGCAGTCTCCAAGCGATACGACTGCGACGCTCGGCGAAGGCTTATTACGTGCCAGGTCAGTCAATACGATGAGATACGGCGTGCGGCGATGACGTGAAGCCCCGCAACCGTAAAGTTCGTCGACGGCGGCGCGCTCAGGCGGGTATTCGTACAACTACGAAGCCGCGCTGCTCGAGCTCGTCGTAGATGTCGCGCGCCGTTCGGCGATCGCGATACGAGGCGGTCACCTCTGCGGGGAGTTCGTCGTCAGGGCCAAAACGCCGATCGAGAATGACCTCGACCGCCTCGACGCCGGCGAAGCCAGACGTGAAGTACTGAAACAGGTCCGGTCGATTCTTCGCGACCACCACGAAGATGCGCACGGCCCGCAGCCTACATCGGGCCGGCTCCGTCCGCTGGCTAATTTCTGTCCGCAGATGGGCTGCCCTTGCCCACCCGCCTCTCGCGGCACCCCGCATTTGTGTGAAGCTTTCCGACACTGAGCGGCTAACGTCACCTTCTCTGGGTTCTTCGTGAACGCTTCAAGGCTGATAAAAACGATATTGGTTGTCCGGATTCGCGCTGCGTCACGCCACGTCGGAAAACCTAACAGACCTGAAGAACTGGAGCTCGAGATAGGGCGACGGTGATCTCCGCAGTCGTCCCGATGCAGCCGACGCCTCGTCCGCGCGCCTTTCCATCGGCGCGGCTGGGCCTATCATGACGAACTTATTTTAGTCGCTCACCGTTCCGTCGCTTCCGGCCATAGGTCCACATGCCAGCGGCGCCGAGGCCGAGCAGCACAATGGGGGCCGGTTCAGGAACTGCCGTGGTGGGCGTGGGCGCAAAGCCAGCCAGCGTCTGGCCGCCGCCATCGATGATCCCGATGGACCCGGGTCCAAAATTGGTCGCGTTTGTGCGGATGATCAACTCGAAGGACGTGTCCGAGGAGCCGCCATCGGGAGTGACAGGCGGGATGAAGTTGAAGCCGACCACATCCCCGGCTCCGCTTCGGTCAATCGTGCTTGGCATCGCGGTGCCTGACGTGAAGAACGAGCCTGTGATGCGTCCCACATCACCCGTGGTGTCGCGGAACTGATAGACGAACGACCGTTTGCCAGCACCAAAGGGATTGCCGGCGTCCGCAACAACGATTTCGCGAACTGTTCCGGTGGCGAGCGGGGAGCCGAAACTAAAGGCTTCCAGACCCGTATCTGCCAGGATAGTGGGTACTGGGTTCGGGACGGCACCAGCGGCAACCGCTCCGCCTGGAGCCACGGGTATTGCCTGCGCCGACGTTATGCCAACCATCAAGCTGCCGGCAACCACCAAGGCGATCAGCAGCTTGTTTCGAAATGGTGTCATTCCATAACCCTCCTCTTGTTGAGAACCTGAACCCATCGACATCGTCGTCTCCCGTCTCCCGGCCGTCGACTGTTTGGAGAGGCTGGGCATATGCCGTGCCGCGCGAGGATCGTCGACATTCCATGGAGTTGCGTACGAGCGAGACAATGCTCGGCGTGCAACCGTAAGAAAGTCCGACGCCGATGCCGCTCATCCGCGTAGCTGGCGCCGTCGCTCTTTTAACAGCCTGGCGCTGAAACCTAAATCGGCCGGGCGAGCGGCGGTTGACACGTGACTGCCGCCCGTCGGCCGAGAACACGTCGACATCGCAGTATCCCGGGGTCGGAGGCGGTCATGAGGACAGCAACTCCCGGCCTCGTAGGGGAACCGTTGTCGGCTATCGGCGCTCGCTGTCGGAAACCCGACGCTTCGGTGGTCGGCAGGCGGAGAAGCGGTGGGTCCCGTGATCAGCGAAGCCAAACGGTTCTAGGAAAGTGCGCTGCAGGCCGAGCCGCCGCGGCAGCGCCGAGGAATTACAGGGAGTGAACGTTCGGGCTCTGCTCGCTCAGCGCGGTATGCTGCCGATACACAAGAGGTACCCCATGGACAATATTCCGCGCGGCGTTGCCAACTAATCGTGCGCGTCTCGACCCGGATAGCGGTCAATCAGATCACCAGGTGGGCGGCGACGCTGATCCAGGGCCTCATCGCGCTCTGTATGGTCCCCTTGCTCATCCGCTTCTTGGGCAAGGATGGCTACGGCGTGGTTACTCTACTCATCGCGGTCGTGGCCATGTGCGCGATGGCAGACCTCGGACTCCGCACGGCGTTGGGGCGGCATTTGGCGGAGGAACTCGCGCGCGGCCAGCACCGGCGCTTTAGCGAACTCTTCAGCAGTGCGGTCTATGTCGCCCTGGTAGCCGGCTCATTGGCGGGGCTGATGTGGTGGTTGCTGGCGCCGAGTTTCATTGCGTTCTTCAACCTGCCGGCGTCTTTGGCAGGCCAAGCGCAGTCGGTGATCCGGTGGTACGGGGCAATCGCAATACCTCTTAGCTTCCTGCTGCCGATATATGGCGCCGTTATTTTTGCATCCGGCCGTTCCGACATCCTGGATGGTGTCACCGCAGGAACCGCGATCATCCAAGCCATCGGGCTCGTCGCCGTGCTCGGCCTTTCTCGCGGCGGCCTGTTAGGATGGGCCGTCGTCACGGTCGGCGAGTTGATCTTGCGCCTTCTGATCCTGCGTTATCTCGGACACCGCCTCGCTCCGTTTGGGCTTACCAGGTTGGGACTCGTTCGTCGGGAAGTGATTCGAAGCCTGTTTTCCACCAGCGCATATCCCTTCATGCTCCAGGTGATGTACGCCGCGACCATCTATGCCGACCCTCTGGTTCTCACGACACTTTTGGGACCCTCCGCGGCCGCGATTTATCGGGCGGGCACGGTCCTTCCAATGCGGATTCAGCCGCTTTTCAGTATCGCCGATCAGCTTCAGCCATTTGCTGTGGCTTATCACGTGACCCAACGGAACGCCAAGCTGCAGGACGTCTTGATCAGAGGAACGCGCTACACGGTGCTGCTCGGAATCCTTCCCTGCGCGGTTCTCGGCGTATTTTCCGAGCCCATCACCCGCTTCTGGCTCTCGGGTGCGCTGGGATCGGACTATCGATTGGCAGGCCATGTTCTTGCGGGCTGGGTGATCGTGGAGCTACTAACGACAACGGCTGGGGGGGCCCAGTGGCCGATCTTCCTGGCCGTCAATAAGCTCCGATTCCTCGCATGGTCGCAGGTCCCGTTTGCAGTTCTCAACCTGACGGTATCGATCATTCTTGTCGCGTGGACGTCCGTTGGGTTGCTTGGTGTCGTGGTTGGCACAATAGTCGCCGCTTTGATCCGTCGGCCGATGCTCATCATCTATGCCGCCCGCGCATGCGGCCTTTCCACGAGAACCTATGTCGTGAACGCGTATGCGCGTCCAGCGATGGTCCTCGTGATTCTCGGAGCCGTGGCAAGCTCATGGCTGCGGCTCGGTTTGGCGGAGGCGGTCCTGGGCCTGCTCGCAGGTGCTGCGGCCACGACGTGCGCCTGGCTCCTGTCGGCCTGGTGGCTCGGCTTGACAGCGAACGACCGCCGTGACGTCCGGTTGATGCTCGATGATTCACCGGCCAGCCTCGGCATCCTTGGCCTCCGGTGGAGCGGGGTGCTACGTCGACGGGAATAAGTTTCAGTGCCGCGCGCCGCGTGGCCGCCGGAAGTATCCCTTCCAGAATCCGCACACGTATCCAACGGCCGCGCAGCACTGCAGCCAGCGCTCGAGCGCCTCGGGCCGTCGCCGCACGGCCGCCGCGACCCATCGCGCCACGTGACGCGCCATCCGCGCGTGCGTTCGGACGGCACCGGGTAGCTCACCGCTTCGGCTCAGTCGTTGTACGAGCGCCTCTCCCTCCGATCGGTCAAAGGCGCAGCGGGCGAAGTAAGCAACGCGCATCCGCTCCGGTCCGATGCGATGCGACACGAAGAGTCGCGGATCGTAGACAACTCGGAATCCCGCGTCGAGCGCTCGGCGGACGAGGTCGGACTCTTCACCGCGGTACAGCTTGTGGCCCACGGCTCCGCGCTGCGTGTTGAAGGCGCCAACTCGGTCGAACACCTTCCGCCGGATGGCCATGTTGGCGCCCCAGACCGTGGGCATGGCCTCCGAGTCGACGATGACCATCGGCGTTGCGTCGTCCATGATGGCGAGAGAGCTGCGGAGGAAGCTCGCGTGTGCGAGCCAAGCCGGAGGCGGTCGATGCCAGCTCGGCCGGATCTGTCCGCCGACGATATCCGCGCAGGTATCAGCCATGACGGCGGCAATGGTGGAGACCCAGTCACGAGCGGGATCGACATCGTCGTCGGTGAAGCCGACGATCTCAGCCTGGCTGTTCGCCAGCCCCGCGTTTCGCGCGTGGCTGACGCCTTGCTGCTCAACGAAGAAGTATCGAATCGGGATTCGAGCTCTTCCAATGAAGTCCTGGACTTCCGACCTCGTACCGTCGCGGGAGTTATTGTCGACGACGAGCAGCTCCCACGCCAGGCTGTCCGGAGCCACCTGCCCCTCAAGGGCGTCCAGCGTGAGACGCAGTGATGAAGCGCGGTTGAAGGTGGGGATGACGATGGAGACGTCCGGCCTGGATCTCATCGCTGTCTGCCTTCGAGACTGCCATAGACCGCGCCGTACGGGATAGACTTACGGGCGGAGGCGTGTATGCAAGCGCGGCGGGTTTTTGCGATAGGTCTCGACGGGTTGGAAGGGACGTTCGCCGACCGTCTGATGGCGGCGGGAGAGATGCCCGCCTTAGCGGAACTTCGCAAGCGCTCCGCGTGCTTTCGGCTCGACCACGGCTCGGCACAGCGGACTGGACTGGGCTGGGAGCACTTCGCGTCGGGTTTATCGCCTGAGGCAGCCCAGCGCTGGGCTGCCATCGAGTTCGATCCCGCGACGTATCGCACGTGGCAGGAGGGGGCGCGATTCGTCCCCTGGTGGGCGGCTCTCGATCGCCGCGTTGTCGTGTACGACACGCCCTACGTCGACTTCCGGCGTGCTCCGGCCACGAAAGGCATCCTCGCCTGGGGCGCGCACGATCCGGGGACGGCGATCGCCGGGCGCCCACAGGGCATCCTGGCGGAGTTCATCGGGCGATTCGGCCGCTACCCGTCGGAATGGACGTACAAGACGCCGTGGCCGTCGGCGGCTCAAGCACGCACGATGGGTGAGGTCCTCAGCGGTGCCATCGAGATGCGCACGCGCGCGGCGCAATGGCTGGCGACCGAGCGACTTCCCGAGTGGGATCTGTTCATCGTCGTCACGGGCGAGGCGCACGGCAGCGTCGAGGGGCTGTGGCACGGCGTCGACCCCGACCACCCGCTGCACAGGCATCCGTCGGCGCAGTCTGCGGCTCGGGCACTCCTCGATGTGCACCGCGCTCTGGACCGCATGATCAGAGAGCTCATGCAGGCGGCTGGTGATGCGGCGATCGTCGCGTTCACCATGGGTGGCATGGGGGCCAATCACTCGGACGTTCCCTCCATGGTCCTGCTGCCGGAGCTGCTCTACCGCCACGCATTCGGACGACCGCTGCTCACGGTACCGTCCAGGTGGATGGAGTCGCCGGGCCACGTGCCGATCCTGGACGAAGACGACGACTGGGTCGCGCTCGGCCGAACCTGGGTACCGCGGCCCTCACATGCGAGGCAAGGAGGTCTCGAGCAGGCGGTGCGGTCAATTGTGAGGGGCCGGCCCACGCTGCGCGCCGGTCTCAAGGGGATCCGCGCGGCGGTGAGATCGTTTCGCGCCGGCAGCACGCCAATCAAACTGAGTCTCGACTGGCAACCTGCGCAGCATTACCAGGATTACTGGCCGCGGATGCGCGCGTTCGCACTGCCGTCGTACTACGACGGCAGTATTCGCATCAACATGCGGGGACGCGAACGAGACGGTGTGGTCGAGGCGTCGCAGTACGACGGGCTCTGTGATGACATTACGAGGTTGCTCCACGAATGCCGCAATCCTCTTACCGGCGAGCCGGTCGTTGCCTTCATCGAGCGCCCTGCCATACGGGATCCCATGCGGGTCGGAGGCTCGCAAGGCGATCTACTCGTCGTCTGGCGCGGTGTTGTGACTGCATTCGAGCACCCGCGGCTGGGCCTCATCGGCCCCGTGCCGCTGCGCAGGACGGGCGGTCACACCGGCCGGCACGGTATGGCCTATGTAGCAGCGCCGGGAGTCACCGTCGGCGATCTGGGAGTGCGGTCGTCATTCGACGTCGCCCCGACCATGGTCGAGCTTCTCGGCTGCCCCCCAATCGCGAGCATGAGCGGCACCAGCCTACTGAAACCTCGCTAATTAATTAGCTAGGGGTCAACCTTTAACGCAGCACCTTTCGGGAGCGACGGCGTGCAATCCCGCTCGTTGCGAGCACTGCTGCGAGTCCGGACGCAATAAGAACGAGGGAACCCGGCTCTGGGACAACCCGCGGCCCGAAGGTGAGGTTGTCGAACTCGCCGTACATAGGATGGCCCCCACCCGTCGTGAAGAAGGACGAGAAGGCCACAAACGTAATATCCGCCGTCAGTCGACTGACAGAAAGGGTCTCGTACGGGCAGGGCGTAGCTGCACTCAGGTCGTCGCAGTTCGTGATCGGATTGTGGTTCGAGTAAAGGTCCTGACCTCGAAATGCGCCGCCGGTGCCAAACGCCTGCAGGAATGGTCCCCCTTGCGACGCACCGAGACGCTCCGGAGGAGGAACCGCTATTGCGTCGATGCTCACGAAGCTCTGCGGTGTGGCGAAATCCGCACGGAAATACCCCGAGCGCTCGTCGACGAGGAACCCAGACAAGGTCGCGTTGTCCAAGCCGATTACGTTGGGAGGCGATGCACTACCAACAAGATCGGCGCGCGCGAAAACATCCTTGCTCGACGAACAGAGGTTGAACGATGCGTCCGTGCCGTTGATACATGAGAAGGTCACACCCAGGCCGCTGTACTGCGTCTTGATGTTCGTCCCGGAAGGGACGTCATCAAAGGTGATCGTGACTGCAAACCCTGGGGCCGAGAACGCGACGACCATAAGGAGGGCAACAACCAGACCGCAGGACCAACTACGTCGCATTCCACACCTCCTGTAGTTGCGGGCAGCCCGTTGACGCACACACAAACATGTCGCACAAGGCCTGCACGAATCGGTCCCGGAGTTGTTATGTTGAGAACGCAACAGGTTACGAGCCACCATCGATTATTGAGCGTGAAAACTGCAAAGATCTCCGACAGGATCCGGATTTTCCAGGCGTTACGCTCGCGCACGGACCGCGCCAGGAACCGTGCTCTTTATTTTCACTTGGTTAGGAGGCGCAGAAATCGCGGCTATGAAAGCGGCGAGCCAAAGGAACGCCGCGCCTGTGTACACTTGCCACCTTTCGCTGGCCGCCGCGTTCGTAAGATTTCCTGACACTTGACAGACGGTATTGGTCTGAACTTCCGGCTCTCGGCTCTAGCGGCGTCGACGCGGCTGAGACGGCGATAACACTCCGGTTCAATGATCATGTCTTTTGTTCTACACTCGGGACTCGTTTCGTCGAGCTAATTATAATTAGAGAGGGTCAGACTTTCCGGTAGTAGCCCGTCCGCCATGCGTTGAAGCGCCACCAAGCACCGGAGATGCGGAAGAAATGTCGGAGCCGGCGCAGCAGCCGATCGAGGAAAATCGAGGCCGGGGCCGGGTGAAGCTGCGTGAAGGGGCCCAGCCGCGAGTTCATGCCCACAAGGTAGCGCTTGAAGTCGCGGCGCGGTCCGCCCACATCGACGTTCCACTTCTCCCGGATGCGCCGATAGCTCGCCATGACGGCGGGGATATCCCATTTCCAGCGGTGCAGCGCCACGTCGACGATGTCCGTGATCAGCGCAGGATAGTGCAGGAAGACGATCGACCGAGGCTCGACCATCATCGTGCATCCGGCACGGGCGAGCGTGAGCCCGGAGTCGATATCGGTACCTTCCCGGAGCACCTCGTCGTACACCCCGACGCGCAGCGCTGTCTCCACCACAAAGAGCTGGCAATGGACCTCGCCAAAGTCGACGTGGTGCCGCTTCAGATTGTTCGTCTCGTACACTTGCTGGCCGTGGAATCTCAACTCCATGCTGCCGTACGCCTGACCGTTCTTACAGGTGATGAAGAGGTCGTTGCCTGCGGTATGGATCCGATCGCCCTCCTCGAGCACGAGAGGAACCACCATCGCGGCCCCGGTCTCTCGCTGACACTGGATCAGCGGCGTCAGCCAGGCGGGCCGCACGAAGACGTTGGTGTCCAGGCACACGGCCAGGCGCGTACGGGCTTCGCGGAGCCCCATAGTTCTCAGCTCTGGCGTCGTGAGGAAGCTCGGGATGAAGATCAGACGGGCGATGTCCCCGTAGAGGGCCTCGAGTTGTCTCTGAATCGTTTGGGGAGCGCCGGCGAGGATCACAATAAGGTCGAAGGGCTCGGGTGTGTGGGCGAACAGATGCTGCAGACACGTCACCGTCACTGAGAAGAGATCGCGCGGCGTCAGGATGATGGTGCAGCGCTCGACCTCTCTCCGTGCATCCACGACTGACGCCTTCACCCTCTACGAAGTCAAGGGCCTCCGTTACCTACCGTCGGTATCTGCGGCTAACCACGGAGCCGGCGACAAATAAGCTGCCGAGCAGCGTGAGAAGGAGCGTCCCAGGTTCGGGAACAGTGCTCGTAGAAGCACTTGCGGTGAAAGTGCCGGACTGGGAACTCGTGATGCTCTTGCCAGAGCTGAAGTCCGCTGCGGTGCACGTGCCGGTTGGACAGAAGTACAGTTGGATATTCTGGGGTGTTGGCGCGGTGCCATTGGGGAGAATGTCAGTGAAAGTTTGTGAGAAGCCCCCGGAGTACGTCGATCCGCCGGCAAGCCCGGCGACACCGGAATCACTCGCCTTACCGCTAACCCCAAGGCTCTCGGCAGTGTGACCATTCACGTACGACAGAATAAGGGGTGAACCCGCGAAGATCGAACATGGCCCAGCATTGTTGTTATTTGTTGTGGCGCAATTTGTGTTCGATGAGCCTGGGCCGGGGGGCCAACTGATACTGAAGACAAGATTAGGATGCGCCGCGAACGTCAGGAAGGTGTTAGCATCCGCCGCCGAGGGTGCGGTTAAGGTTAGATCGTTGTTGTTGACGTATATCCCTTCTCCAGTAGCCAGTGGACCCCCTATAAAAGCCAAGGTGGTATTCGTCGAGACATCCGAATTGCAACCCCTCCCCAGCGTCGTCGTACAGGTGCCCAAGGGCAAAGCGGCAGGATCGCTGTTGAAAATCATGCTGCTCAGCGATATCGTCGCCGTTCCAGTGGACCCTGAAAGCAGGGTGTTGATGACGCTTGCCGAAGCATTCGAAACCAAAAGCAAGCCCCCGGCGAGAACCGCAGCCAGGCCCCAAACCAACGGCAACTTGTGGAATGCCATTTGTAACCTCCAATGTTCGATCAAGAAACGACGTACCCAAGATCGCTGTTTCGCTAATCCTGGCCGATAGCGGTCAGCATAATCTGCGCCGTGCCCCGGATTCCTCATACGACGCTCAGTTAGCAACCGGCCGAGGTCAGCCCATTTCTAACTCTGGAAGGCTTTCCGACAGGACGTGCTGCGGACCACCGTTTCCTCCGCATTGAGCAATACTCGTTGCCGGCGTTGGGGCCCTGTCTGTCGGCTTTCTTTACGATCTGTGTCGATTCCGGGTCCCGCGGTTCGACTATGAGGTAAGGAGGAACCCGAGTGGGCACGAAGCTCTTCTACGGCTGGATCATCGTGGGCGCGGGGATCGTCGTCACCTGCATCGGGCTCGGCGCCATGCTCTCCCTCAGCGTCTTCCTGGCGCCCATGTCGGCGGCGATGGGCTGGTCCCGCACAGGCATCTCGGTCGCCGCGCTCCTCAACTTCCTCGGCATGGGCATCGGCTCGTTCTTCTGGGGCGCGCTCTCCGACCGGTTCGGCACGCGCGCGGTCGTGCTCTGCGGCGGCGTCCTGCTCGGTCTCGGCCTGGTGACGGCGAGCCAGGCGGCCACCCTCGGCCAGTTCCAGCTCCTGTTCGGCGTCCTCGTCGGCTTCGCGGCGGGCAGCCTCTACACGCCGATGACGGCGACGACGACCCGCTGGTTCACGCAGCATCGCAGTCTCGCCGTCGCGCTGGTCTCGGCAGGGCTCAGCCTCGGGTCGGCGACGGCGGCGCCCCTCGCGCGCTGGCTCATCACCAGCTACGACTGGCGCACGGCCATGCTCGTGCTCGGCGACCTCGCGTGGCTCGTCATCATTCCCAGCGCGTTGCTCGTGCGCGAGCCGCCGGCGCGGCCGACCGCCGGCGTCCTGGCGACGGCCGGCGCCGAGGGCCGCGAGCTCACCGTGGCGCAGGCGCTGCGTACGCCGCAGTTCGCAGCCATCGCGCTCACGTTCTTCGCGTGTTGCGCGGCGCACTCGGGCCCGATCTTCCACATGGTCACATATGCGATCGACCATGGCGTGCCGGCGATGGCAGCCGCCACCGTGCTCAGCGCGGCGGGCCTGGCGTCGCTGGGCGGCAAGATCGTCTGCGGTCTCGTGGCCGACCGCGTCGGCGCCAAGCGCGTGCTGGTCGCGGGGCTCGCGCTGCAGGCGGTGGCCGTGAGCCTGTACCTCGCCACGCGCGAGACCGCGAGCTTCTATGCGCTCGCGCTGATGTTCGGGTTCGCCTACGGCGGCGTGATGCCACTCTACGCGATCCTCGTGCGCGAATACTTTGGCGCGCGGATCATGGGGACCATCTTCGGCGCGGTCGCTTTCGTGTCCACGCTGGGCATGGCGCTCGGGCCGTGGGCCGGCGGCTGGCTGTACGACGCGTTCGGCAGCTACGTCTGGCTGTTCATCGGCTCGGCCGGTATCGGCCTCGGGGCCGTGGCCATCGCGCTCACCTTCCGCCCGCCCCGCCACCTTTCGCCCACGCTGCCGAGTCCGAGCCTCGCCCACTGAGGCCTCGGACGCGGCGCCGGGCGCCGTCAGGCGTCCATCCGCCGCTCTTCGAGGTCCAGCTCGCGCTCGAGGCTTCGCAGCACGTCGTCATCGATCGCGCCGTCCGCGCGGAGGCGCAGGAGCGCCTCGCGCTCGGAGTCGATGACCGTTCGCTTGATCTCGCGATGCTCGATGAGCTCGCGATCGTCTCCATCGGGCGCCGCTGGATCGCGTTGCCGATCGAGGTGCTCGGACCGGTGCCGGTAGGTGTCGCGCAGCCGATCGAGCAGCGGACGGTGCCCCGGCCACACCGGGTACAGCTGATCGATCCGCCGCGTGGCAGCGTCGACCAGCCGCTGCCTGGCATCCGCTTCTTCCTCGCGGACCTCGACGTCGGCTCCGAGCCGCAGCGCGCGAATCAGCCACGGCAGGGTGAGTCCCTGTCCCAGCAGCGTGAACACGATGACCGTGAGCGTCACGATGAGGAGCGCTTCGCGCTCGATGCCAGGGAGGCTCGGCGGAAGCGCGAGCGCGACGGCGAGTGAGACGACGCCGCGCATACCGGCCCAGGACAGGATGACCGAATGCGCGAACAGGTGTGGCACGCGCGGCTCGTCTCGAAAGAGCCGCGGCACGAATGCCGTGCCGAAGATCCATAGCGCTCGCACGAGGACCAGGACGAGGCTGACCACGATGCCGATACCGGCGAGCTCGATCGCGCGCGCGGGCGTGAGCGCTCGCAGGAGCACCGGCATTTCGAGCCCCGTGATGATGAAGACGAATCCGTTGAGCAAGAAGGTGATCGTCTCCCACACGGCACGACTCGTCAGCCTGACGTCGGCGCCCATGATGCGCGATCCACGACGCCCGAGGTACAGGCCGGCGGCCACGGTTGCGATCACTCCGGACGCGCCGAGCTGCTCGGCGGGCAGGAACGCGGCGTATGGCGTCAGGAGCGAGATCGTGACCTCCACCGGCGTATCTTCGAGACGCGAGCGGATGTGGGCGATGAGCCACCCCACCGCCAGACCGATCGCGCAACCGCCCAGCATGGCAACCGCGAACGTCGCGACCGCCGTCGTCGGGGAGAACGATCCGCCGACGGCGACCGCGATGGCGATGCTGTAGATCGTCAGCGCTGTCGCGTCGTTCAGCAGACTCTCGCCTTCGAGGATCGTCACGATTCTCCGAGGGACGGCGAGCCGCGCGGCGATCGCGGTGGCCGCGATCTCGTCGGGCGGCGCGACGATCGCCCCGAGCGCGAGCGCGACGGCCCACGGCAGGCCCGGCATCAGCGCGTGGGCGACGGCGGCGGCGGCGAAGGCCGTCGCGATGACCAGGCCGATCGCGAGAGATCCGATGGTGCCGAGGTTCGCGCGCAGCCCTCGAAGAGGCGTGAAGAACGCGGCGACATAGAGGAGGGGCGGCAGGACGAGGAGGAAGATGAGATCCGGGTCGATTCTGATCCGCGGCAGGCTCGGCATGAGCCCCAGCAGCAGCCCGCCGATGACGAGAAGGATCGGGTAGGCGATCCCGAGGCGGCGCGCGATCGTGACCAGCGTGGCCACTGCGATGAGCAGGGCCAGGACGAGCTCGGCGCTCTGCACGCGGCTACCGCGCGGCCGTTGCCGTCTCGGCGAGCACCGCGTGCAGCTGCGTCACCACCGCCGCGCCCTCGCCGATCGCCGCGCCCACCCGCTTGACGGATTCCGAGCGGACGTCGCCCACCGCGAAGACGCCCAGGCCGCTCGATTCCAGCGGCAACGGCCGCGACTGGCCGTCGGCCGATCCCGTGCGAACGAAACCCTTGGCGTCCAGCGCGACGCCGCAGCCCTTCAGCCACTGTGTCGCGGGATCGGCGCCCACGAACACGAAGACGTTGCGGATGGGCAGCTCGGTTTCTTCACCGGTCGTGGTGCGCCGCCAGCGCACACGCTCCAGGTGCGATCCGGGCTGACCGATGAGCGCCACGATTTCCGTCCGGGTCAGCAGCTCGATGTTCGGCGTGGCCTCGATCCGATCGATGAGGTAGCGCGACATGGTCGCCGTGAGACCGTCACCGCGGACGAGAATCGAGACCTTCGCGGCGAAGCCGGAGAGGAACACGGCGGCCTGGCCGGCTGAGTTGCCGCCTCCGACGAGCGCGACCTGCTGCTGCCGGCACAGGCGGGCCTCGATGGGTGAGGCCCAGTACCAGACGCCATGGCCCTCGAACGCCTCGAGGTTCGGGATGGCGGGCCGCCGATAGCGAGCACCGCAGGCCACGACGGCCGT
>WNFJ01121491.1_pt1 | contig 23440 bp, 25 predicted proteins | sample 5400461 | NCBI WGS metagenome assembly WNFJ01 (sample SAMN13153349, study PRJNA577476) | soil metagenome | isolation source: 115 cm saprolite on Douglas fir-dominated hillslope | place: USA:California | collected 2013-09-17
CCGCCGTGCGCGCCGCCATGAACGGGACGTTGAGCCACGCGGCCTTGACCGGCACTGGCTCCCGCACCCACGCGTAGAGCGCCCCCCGTCCCGCGAAGAGCAGCACGAAGAGAATCAGGGAGACCGGCAGGAACCCGGCCGTGGTGAGGGCGAGCCGCTTGACGGTCGGCGACCAGCGCGCCTCGGTCAGCTCCATCATGCTCGCGATGGCCGGGCCCGTCACCGCGAGGCCGGACCAGAAGAGGAGGTTCACGAGGTAGATCGACCACGCGTGGGTCGCGTCGGTCGAGGCGGCGCCCCGGACGAGCGAGCCGGCGCCGAGCAGCACCAGGAGGCCGAGGAAGGCCGTCACTTCGCCGCGAGCGTGCGAACGTAGTTCACCACGTCCCACCGCTCCCGAGGCGACAGCGCCTCGCCGTACGCGGGCATGACCGCGCCCCCCACGCTGATGTAGCTGTACCAGTAGCCGTCCGTGCGCGCCTTTTGGAGCCCGGCGTTGGTCAGGTCCGGCGGCGGGATGAACTTGGCCGCGACCGGTCCGTCCCCCTTCCCGCCCAGGCCATGGCAGGGCGTGCAGAATACCGCGAAGTCCTGCTGGCCCGCCGCGATCGACTCCGGGGTCTGCCGGACCGGGTTGGGCAGCCGGGCCGCGACGTCGCGCGACTCCTTCGGGATCGTCAGCTCCCCGCCCCGCGCCACGACGCCCGGGGGCATCGTGAACACGCGCTCGCCGGCGACGATCCGGGGGGTCTCGGTCATGTCGTGCCGCCAGCGCGTGACGACCGCGGCCCCGAGGACGCTCCCCGCCCCGAGCACGACGAGGAGGGTCAATCCAAAGACGTATCTCACGAGCGCACTTCCTCCGCGCCCGTCGCGGCCAGGATGTCCCGCACCGATTGGACTTGACCCAGCGCGCACGCGACGGCCACACCGAACTTGTCCCGGGTGAAGCGTGGGTCGTAGGCGGCCGACGGCGTGAGCCGGGGAATCCGCGCGAGCACGAGCATCCCCAAGAGGGTCGCGAGCCCGCCGAGCAGGATCGTCAACTCGAAGGCAATCACGACGTACGGGGGAATGGACACGATCGGCTTACCGCCCGTCACCTGCCCGAACCGGAGCGCGGAATAGATGGTCAGAAAGAACCCGAGCGTCGTGCCCGAGAGCCCGCCGACCAGCGTGAAGAGGCGGACCCTGGAGAGCGGCCGCTCGACCTCGAGCGTGTCGAGGATCTCGTGCACCGGCACCGGGGTGTACACGGTGAGGTCGCGATAGCCGCCCGCCTTCAGGCGGAGGATGGCGTCGACGATCGTGTCCACGTGCGCGAACACGCCGAGAACCTGGGTGCTCATGGGGTCGGCCCGGGCGCGACGCACGGCCGGGCCCCGAGGCGCGTCCCGGCCTCGAGGCCGCGTCGCCGATCCCGACCGCGCGGCTCGGCCCGGTCCATCCTAGTGGCCCGCCCTGCGCGTCTTGAACGGGGGCGCCAGCGTCTCCTTCACCTCCACGATTGAAACGGAGGGCAGCAGCCGGATGAACGCGAGGAACAGGATGAAGAACCACGCGAAGCTCGCGATGATGATCGTCGTGTCCGTCACCGTGGGGACGTAGGTGCCCCAGGTGTACGGGTAGAAGTCGTGGGCGAGGCCGGGCACGATGATGTTGAAGCGCTCGAACCACATGCCGACCAGCACGAAGAGTGAGACCACGTAGAGCGTCGGCGTGTGGGTGCGGGCCCGCTTTTTGAACAGGACGAGCGGGACGAGGCTGTTGCAGAAGTACTGCAGCCAGAACGCCCACGCGTACTGCTTCGTCGCACGCGCGAACATCGACGCCTTCTCGAAGTGCTCGCCGCTGTACCAGGCGGTGAACGCCTCGCAGACGTAGAAGTAGGTCAGCACGAGGCTCGTGACCAGGATGAGCTTGGCCATCGCGTCCAGGTGACGGTCCGTGAGGTACGGCTGAAGCCGGAAGAAGTGGCGCATCGGGATGATCAGCACCAGCACCATCGCGAACCCGGAGAAGATCGCGCCGTCGACGAAGAACGGGGCGAACAGGGTCGAATGCCAGCCGGGGACGAGGGCCATCGCGAAGTCCCAGGATACGACGCTGTGGACGGAGAGCACGAGCGGGGTGGCGAGGGACGCCAAGAGCCCGTAGGCGCGCTGGTAGTGTCGCCACTGCGAATCCGAGCCCTCCCACCCGAGCGCCAGGGCCGAATAGATCCGCTTCTTCCAGCCGGTCGACATGTCGCGGAGGGCGGCGATGTCCGGGAACAGCCCCACGCTGAAGAAGACGACGCTGATCGTCAGGTAGGTCGAGATCGCGAAGACGTCCCAGACGAGCGGCGAGCGGAAGTTGGGCCAGAGGTAGCGCTGGTTCGGGTACGGGAGCAGCCAGTAGGCGAACCACATGCGCCCCGCGTGGATCAGCGGGAAGAGGCCGGCCGTCATGACGGCAAAGACCGTCATCGCCTCCGCGCCGCGGTAGATCGAGGTGCGCCAGCGGGCGCGAAAGAGATAGAGGATGGCCGAGATGAGCGTGCCCGCGTGGCCGATCCCGATCCAGAACACGAACGTCGTGATGTACATCGCCCACATCTCGGGCGTCCGCTTGCCCGCCATCCCCATGCCCCACCAGATCTGGGCGGTCCACGCCAGGATCCCGGCGGCGAGGATGAGAGCGACGACGCCCATCCAGCCGAAGTAGAGGTCACCCGGCGGGGCGAGGGTCCGGGCGACGTCGCGGTTGACGTCGGCGAACGTCGGGCTCGTCGTCGCGGTCGACTGGTCGCTCAGGGGACTACCCGCGTGCGCGCTCGGGCGCGCGCGTGACCTTCTTCAGGTAGGTGATCGCCGGCCGCGTCCCGAGTTCCTCGAAGACGTGGTATCCCCGCGGCGAGCGTGCGAGCTTCGAGGCGCGACTGGCGCCGTCCTTCAGGTCGCCGAACGTGATCGCCTGCGTCGGACAGGTCTGCTGGCAGGCGGTAACGATGTCGCCATCCCGCACCGCGCGGTTCTCGCCCCGGGCCCGATCCTTGCCCGCGATGATCCGCTGCAGACACATCGTGCACTTCTCCATGACGCCGAGCTGGCGGACGGTGACGTCCGGATTCAGCTGCACCTCGAGTGGCGCGGGCCACTCCCACCAGAACCAGTTGAAGCGACGCACCTCGTAGGGGCAGTTGTTGCCGCAGTACCGGGTCCCGACGCACCGGTTGTAGACCTGCCCGTTGAGCCCTTCGTCCGTGCGGTAGGCCGCGAACACCGGGCAGACGGGCTCGCACGGCGCCACCTCGCAGTGCTGGCAGAGCATTGGCAGGAAGATGTTGCGCGGGTGGTCGGCGGCCCCCTCCGCCCACCGCTCGACCCGGAGCCAGTGCATCTGCCGGCCGTACGCCGCCTGCGGCTTGCCGACCACCGCCACGTTGTTCTCGGCCTGGCAGGCGATCATGCACGCCGAGCACCCGATGCACGCGTCGAGGTCGATCGACATCCCCCAGCGGTGGTTCGGGTAGACCGGGTCGGGATACAGGCTCGGCAGATTGGCGTGGTCGGGCGCGTGGCCACGCAGCTCGAGCTCGCGCGCGGCGGCGAGGTCGAGCTCCTGGGCGATCTCGCGCTGATCCTGGTCGTGCGTCGCCTGCAGGATCGCGAGCGGCCGGCGCCTCCCGGTCTTCTCGAGCGTCACGCGCACGGCGAGGAACGCGAGCCCGCCCGAGACGGGGTCGGTCGTCGACCCGAGCAGGGCGAGGGGGTTCATCGGCCCGGCCTCCGGCCGCACATAGCGCCCCGTCTGGTACGGCGCGTAGTGCTGGCCGATCGGGATCGCAACCGCGTCGGGGTGGAGGCTGTCGGAGACGTACGCGGGGAGCTCCAGCGAGCCGTGCGGGGAGACCACCCGCAGGACGTCGCCGTTCGCGACGCCGAGCCGCGCGGCGGCCGCGCGCGGGACCTCGACCCAGCCGTCCCACGCGACCTGCGTGACGGGGTCCGGCGCCTCCTGGAGCCACGAGCGGCTCGCGCCGCGTCCGTCGTACCAGCGGAGCGACGGATACGCCAGGAGCACGAGGCCGCCCGGATCGCCGTCAAGTTTCGCGGGCGCGACCGCGACCGGCGGCCCTCCAGACCCCGCCGCGCTCGAGCGTCGGACCCCAGCCCGCGGTCCCGACCAGCGGCTCCCACGCGCTCCTCAGGTAGGCCTCGAAGCTCGCCCACGGCAGCGGCCCGGTCCCTTCCGAGGTGCCGAGGACGGCGCGGCCGACCTCGATCAGCACTTGGCCCGTCGGCCGCGAGTCGCGAACCGCCGACATCGTCGGTTGCAGGAGACCGACCACGCCGTCCCGGGCCGCGTAGTCGCCCCAGCTCTCGAGCCAGTGGGTGTCGGGCAGGATGAGGTGGGCGAGCGCCGTCGTCTCGTCTGGCATGGTGGAGAAGCTCACCACGAACGGGACCTTCCCGATCGCGTCGGCGAACTTGAGGCCGGCCGGGAGCGTGAACGCGGGGTTGACGCCGTTCGCGAGCAGGAGCACCTCGATCTCGCCGGCGGCCATCGCCTGGGTCAGTCGCGCCACGTCCCTGTACGGGCTCGCCTTTCCGAAGGCCGAGTCCGGCCCGAAGCGCACGGTCCGGCCGACCGCGCCGACCGCCATGTTCAGCAGGTTGATCGCCGTCTGCGTCTGAGTGGCGTTGGGCCCGGACCCGGCGACCCCGCCGCCGACGGCGAGACCCGGCCGGCCGGCGGCGAAGGCGCGGGCGACGCGCCTGATCACCTCGACGCTCACGCCCGCATCCCGCGCGGCGGTCTCCAGCTCGACCCCCTGGACCGCCTCGGCGAACGAGCGGTCGGCGAGCCCCTCCTCGACCATCGCCTTGAGGATCGCCAGCGCGAGGACACCCTCGGTGCCGGGCGCGTTCCGCACCCAGAGGTCGGCGTTCGATGCCGTCAGCGACTGGCGGGGCTCGACCTGGACGAACAGGCCGGCCCGCCCGTCCCTGAGCGTGTGCATGTGCGCGAAGGTGCGGCTGTACTCGACCGTCGAGAGCCACGTCTCCATGAAGTCGGCGCCGAAGGAGAGGACCGTCCCCGCCTCCTCGAAGGCGTAGTACGGAATCGCGTCGCGACCAAACGTCAGCTGGTTCGCCGCCCGGATCGCCTCGTACGCGAAGGGCTCGAAGGCCACGCGCGGCCGGGCGCCGAGCGCCTTGAGGAAGGCGTCCATGAGGCGACCGAGGCTGCCGGTCTCGAGCTGGGAGACGAGCGCGATGCTCGTGCTCTTGCCACGGGCGGCCTGGAGCCGGGCGACGAGCGCCGTCTGGGCCGCCTCCCAGGTGACGGGTCTGCCGCCGAGGCGCGCGCCCGAGAGGCGGTCGGGATGATAGAGCCCCTGGAGCGCGGCGTGGCCCCGCAGGCAGAACGCGCCGCGACTGACGGGATGGTCGGGGTGCCCCTCGAGCTTGGTGACGCGCCCATTGTTGTTCTCGGCGAGGGCGCCGCAGCCGGCCGGGCACTCGCGGCAGACCGTCGCAAAGTACGTGGGGGCGCCCGGGACGATCGACTCGTTCGGCACGACCTGGGGCAGGAGCTTCTCGGCCGCGCCGCCGCAACCGCCGGCGGCTGCGGCCGCGCCCGTGGCGGCCACGACTCGGAAGAAGTCTCGTCGCTGCATCAGGCCACCCTCTCCTCGTCCAGAGGCCGTCCGGGTGTCGGTGGTGCGACGGGTCCGGCGCGGGGGAGGAGTCGGCGGACTCGGCGTATCGGCTGCTCGGGGCGCCGGGCCGCGCCCGGCGCCGGTGGCCTCGGGGCCAGCCCGACGGGCACGGCGAGCAGCACGACGCCGAGCTCGCCACCGCCCGCCTTCACCGTCATCGCGAGAGTCGTACCCTCCCGGAGGCTAGGAAAGACTTTGTGAAGACTATCACCAGCGAAAAACCCAAGTCAACCGATCTCGGGCCACTCTCTAGGCCGGCGCCGCTACCGCCTCCGCGGCGGCGGCCGCGGCGTGCTCGACGTCGGCGTCGCTGTGGGCGGCGGACACGAAGGCCGCCTCGAACTGAGAGGCGGCGAGGAACACGCCGCGCGCGAGCATGGCGTGAAAGTAGCGCCCGTAGCGAGCCGTGTCCGACCGCCTGGCTCCGGCGTAGTCCGTCACCGGCCCGGCGCAGAAGAACCCCGTGAGCATCGAGCCGACCCGGTTCACCGTGAGCTCGACCTCCGCCTTCCGCGCGGCTGCCCGGAGCCCTTCCTCGAGCCGTGCCCCGAGTCGCTCGAGCTGGTCGTAGACGGCGGGATCGCGGAGGACCGTGAGGGTCGCGAGCCCGGCCGCCACCGCGAGGGGGTTCCCGGAGAGCGTTCCGGCTTGGTAGACCGTGCCGAGCGGGGCCACCTGCTCCATGAGGTCGCGGCGACCGCCGTAGGCGCCCACAGGCAGGCCGCCCCCGATGATCTTGCCGAGGCACGTCAGATCGGGCCGCACGCCGTACCGCTGCTGGGCACCGCCGTAGGCCACGCGGAAGCCGGTGATCACCTCGTCGAAGATCAGCAGTGCGCCGGTGTCGCGCGTCACCGCGCGCAGCCCGTCGAGGAAGCCGGACTGCGGCGGTACCACGCCCATATTCCCCGCCACCGGCTCCACGATCACGGCCGCGATCTCAGCGCCGCGCTCGCGGAACACCCGCTGGACCGCCGCGAGGTCGTTGAAGGGGACGGTGACCGTGAGGCGGGCGAGGCTCGCGGGGACTCCGCCGCTGTCGGGCAGCGAAAAGGTCGCGCCGCCCGACCCCGCCTTGACGAGCAGGCTGTCGGCGTGCCCGTGGTAGCAGCCGTCGAATTTGACGATGACGTCGCGCCGGGTGGCGCCGCGGGCCAGGCGGATCGCGCTCATCGCGGCCTCCGTCCCCGAGCTCACGAGCCGCACCATCTCCATCGACGGAACGGCGGCCGTGATCCGCTCCGCCAGCTCGACCTCGCCCTCGGTCGGCGCGCCGTAGCTCGTGCCCCGCCGCGCCGCCTTCACGACGGCCTCCACCACCGCCGGCGCCGCGTGACCGAGGATGAGCGGTCCCCACGAGCCGAGGAAGTCGATGTAGGCGTTGCCGTCCACGTCGAAGATGCGGGCGCCCTCCGCGCGGTCGACGAAGAACGGGCGGCCGCCGACACCCCGGAAGGCGCGCACGGGACTGTTCACTCCCCCCGGGATCACCCGTTGGGCGGCGGCGAAGAGCGAGTCGGACCGGTTCACGCGCGGAGCACGGGACCGTCGACGGGGAGGAAGCTTCGCTCGGCCGCACTCCACCGGAATGCCGCCGCGGCGTCCGCGCGACCCTTCACGACCGAGACCACGACCCACGTCGCGTCCGGATACCCGGGCTGATCCCCGCCGAGCAGCGCGTTCTGGGTGTCGGTCGCGGAGAAGTAGGCCCCCACGTCGATGTGCGAGTGGTAGATCACCGCGACATGGTACCCCTCGTCCTCACGCTTGCACACGTGCCGCCACCACTCCTGGCCGTCGACGGCGTAGGCGGTGCTCGAGTCGCGGGGATGCCTGACGGGGTCACTCCGGTGCAGGGCGTCTTGGACATTCCGCAGTCGGACGAGCACCCGTTCATCCCCGCCCCGGACGAGGACGACCCCGCAGCACTCGCTCGGGTAGTCGGCTTCCGCGTGCCGGCGGATCTCCTGCAGCTCGTCGGGTGTCAGGGTCACGCGCCGCCGGCCAGCGCGGGGATGATCGTCACCTCGTCGCCGTCGCGGACGGGCGTCTTCAATCCCTGGAGCGCCTCGATCGCCTCGCTGTTCACGTAGATGTTGACGTGATGGTGGACCTCGCCGGCCTCGTTGCGGACGAGGCCGCGGAGGCCGACGAACGTCGACTCGAGCTCGTCGAGCAGCGCGCCGACGTCGCCGGGGCGCGCCTCGACCCGATCCCGGTTATTCGTCGCCCGCCGGAACGGCGTGGGGATGTAGACGTGGACGCTCACTGGACGACTGTCCTCCGGTTATGGCGTGAGGCTCAGATAGCGCTCGCCCGTGTCGGGCAGCACGGTGAGCACGAGCCTCTCGGGCGGCAGCGCCGCCGCGAGGGCAGCGGCGGCGAAGACGTTGGCGCCTCGCGCGCGAGCCGCTTCGACATCCCGGTCGCGTCCTCGTCGCGGACGTGCACGATCTCGTCGATCACGGCTCGATTGAGGACGCCGGGGACGAAGGAGGCGCCGATGCCCTGGATGCCGTGGGGGCGGGCCTTGCCCCCCGCGAGCACGGGCGACCGCGCGGGCTCGACGGCGACCACGCGGATCCCCGGCACCTTCTCCTTCAGCACCTCGCCGACGCCCGTGAGGGTCCCGCCCGTGCCGACCCCCGCCACGAAGACGTCGAGCCGCCCCTCGGTCCCGTCCAGGATTTCGAGCGCCGTCGTCCGGCGGCGGATGTCCGGGTTGGCAGGGTTCTGGAACTGCTGGGGCATGAAGTAGTCAGGGTGTTCGCGGCAGAGCTCGGTCGCCGCGTAGACGGCGCCCGTCATGCCCTCGATCGCTGGCGTGAGCTGGATCTCGGCGCCGAACCGCGAGAGCAGGCGCTGCCGCTCGACGCTCATGTCGTCGGGCATGGTGAGGATGAGGCGGTACCCCTTGACCGCCGCCACCATCGCGAGCCCGATCCCTGTGTTGCCGCTGGTCGGCTCCACGATGGTGGCGCCCGGCCGCAGCACGCCGCGCCGCTCGGCGTCCTCGACCATGGCGACGGCGATCCGGTCCTTCACGCTGCCTCCCGGGTTCACCGACTCGACCTTCGCGACCACCGCCGCCCCGCCCGGCTTGACCACCCGGCGGAGCCGGACGATCGGGGTGTTGCCGACGAGGTCGAGCACGCTGCCCGCGATCTTCGGTCTCATCGCACCCTCACCCGGTGGTCCCCGTCGATTCCCGCGTCCGGGATGGTCCAGTGGTTAGATGTGATACATGGGGCGGGCGGCGCTCCGACGCTCGGCCGCCCGCGCTGCGAGGTCCCCGAACGTCTTCCGGTCGATCACCTCCGAGACGGCCCGTGAGAGATCGTCCCACAGCTCGGTCAGGTCGCTCCCGTGGTCGGCCGCGCCGCGCCGGGGGCGCCGCGCGGGCTCGAACGGCGCGACCTCGCCCTCGACCGCGCGGAGCACCTCGCCGACCGTGATCTCGCCGGGCGACCGGGTCAGATGGTACCCGCCCGCCGCGCCACGCTTGGAGGTCAGGAGGCTCGCGCGCTTGAGCTGGAGCAGCACCTGCTCCAGGTAGCGCTGCGGAATCGACTGCCGCGCCGCGATCTCTTGGATCGAGACGAGGCCGCTCGACTCGCGCATCGATAGGTCCAGCATCGCCTTGAGGGCGTACTCTCCCTTCGCGGAGATCTTCATCGAGCTGCGGCGGGGCCACGCATCGAGTCGGGCGACACCCGGGCCCCGCCCCACCGGGCGTCCGGCCGGTTCACGCCCGTCTCGATTCCAGGCGCCGCGCCGCATCCTTGGCGAAGTACGTGATCACGAGGTCGGCTCCGGCGCGGCGGATCGAGACGAGCGCCTCCATCATCGCCCGCTCCTCGTCGAGCCATCCGAGCGTCCCCGCGGCCCGGATCATCGCGTACTCGCCGGATACCGAGTAGGCGGCCAGCGGCAGCCCGAACTCCGCCTTCACACGCGACACCACGTCCAGGTACGGCAGGGCGGGCTTCACCATCACGATGTCCGCCCCCTCGTCGATGTCGAGCGCGACCTCCCGCAACGCCTCCACGACGTTGGCAGGGTCCATCTGGTAGGAGCGGCGGTCGCCGAACTGCGGGGTCGACCCCGCGGCCTCGCGGAACGGCCCGTAGAAGCTCGACGCGTACTTCGCCGAGTACGCCATGATGGGGGTGTCGCCGAAACTCGCCTCGTCCAACGCCTCCCGGATCGCGGTCCGACGGCGCCACCAGGTCCGCTCCCGCCTCCGCGTGCGACACCGCGGTGCGAGCCAGCAGCTCGAGCGTCGGATCGTTCTTCACGCGGCCGTCCTCGACGACGCCGCAGTGACCGTGGCTCGTGTACTCGCAGAGGCAGACGTCGGTGATCACGAGGAGGTCCGGCACCGTGTCCTTGATGGCGCGGGTGGCCTGCTGCACGATTCCCTCGTCCGCGTAGGCCTCCGACCCGCGGGGGTCCTTGTCCTCGGGGATGCCGAAGAGCAGCACGGCCGGGATGCCCATGCTGGCCGCGTCCTTGGCCTCCTTGACGACCTCGTCCACCGACAGCCGGTACTGGCCCGGCATCGGAGCGATCGGCTGGCGGAGGCCGCGCCCGTGCACGACGAACAGCGGGTAGATGAGGTCGTCGCACGAGAGCGCGGTCTCGCGCACCATCTTCCGGAGCAGCGCCTTGTCGCGAAGCCGTCGGGGGCGATAGATCGGGGGAGCCATCCTCAACCACTCCTTTCGGCACGGCTCGAGAAGTGCGCGACGATCGCGCGCGCGAGCGCCGGGATCGTGTACTCGTCCGGCATCACCCGGGTCGTCAGCCCGAACGACGCCGCCGTGGCCGCGGTGATCGGCCCAATCGACGCGATCGTCACGCCCGCGAGCAGCCGCGCCCGTTCCTCGTCCGAGAAGAGGGCGGCGAAGCTCTGCGCGGTGGACGAGCTCGTGAAGGTCACGACGTCCACCTCGCCGCGCTCGAGCGCGGCGCGCAAGCGCGCCGCGGCCTCCGCGACCGGCCGCGTGCGGTACACCGGCACCTCGCTCACCCTCGCGCCGAGCCGCGCGAGTTCGGTTACGAGGACGTCGCGGGTCTGCGCGGCCCGGGGGAGGAGCACGGCGTCGCCGGGCCGGACGAGCTCCCGCAGGCGCTCCACGAGCCCTTCCGCCCGGTACTCCTCGGGCACGACGTCGGCACGAACCCCGCACGCCTCGAGGGCCGCGGCGGTGGCGGGGCCGATCGCCGCCGCCCGGGCGCCCGCGAGCGCCGTCCAGCCGAGCCCGCGGTCGGCGAGGCGGGTGCCGACCATCGCCACGCCGTTCACGCTCGTGAAGACGACCCATTGGAACGTGCTCAGCCGCTCGAGCGCCGCGTCCAGCGGTTCCCAGCTGTCCGGCGGCCCGATCGCGATCGTCGGCGCCTCGAGCACGTCTGCACCGGCCGCGCTCAAGAGCCGCGCGAACGCGGAGGCCTGCGCGGCCGCGCGGGTGATCACCACCCGGCGACCCGCCAGCGGACGGGCGTCGATCGACGCGCCGGCGGTCATCGGCTCATTGTACCGGATTGAGTACGGCGATTTTCGCGGCGCCCTGCGCGAGCAGCGATTCCGCCAGCCATCGGCCGACCGCCTCGGCATCCTCGGGCGCCCCGGTCACGCCGTCCCGGAGGCACGCCCGGCCGTCCTCGCTCAGGACGACGCCGGTCATGCGCAGTGACGCGTACTCTAGCATCGCGTGGCCCGCCATCGGCGTCGCGCAGGAGCCGCCGAGGTGGCGGAGGAAGGCGCGCTCGGCCACTGCGCACGGGCGCGTCTCGGGGTCGTCGAGCGCCGCGGCCGCCGCGAGCACCGCCCGGTCGCCGGCGCGGGCCTCGACGGCCAGAATCCCCTGCCCGACCGCGGGCACGAACTCCTCCGGCTCGAGCGGCCACGCGTGCGGCGGCGTCCGCCCGAGCCGGGCGAGCCCGGCCGCCGCGAGCACGATCGCGTCGCAGTCGCCCCCGTCGAGCCGTCGGAGGCGCGTGTCGACGTTGCCGCGCATCGGTAGGACGGTGAGATCGGCGCGCGCCGCCAGGAGCAGTGCCCGGCGGCGGAGGCTCGACGTCCCCACCCGCGCGCCGGGCGGCAGGTCGGCGAGCCCACCGGCGCCCCGCGTCACGAGCAGGTCGCGGGGATCCTCGCGTCGCGGGAAGGCGGCCAGCCGGAGTCCCGCCGGCAGCTCGGCGGGCAGATCCTTCAGGCTGTGCACGGCCAGGTCGATGCCGCCCGCGAGCAGCGCCTCCTCGATCTCGCGCACGAAGAGGCCCTTGCCACCGGCCTGGCCGAGCCGCGCCTCCTCCAGGCGGTCGCCCTCGGTCCGCATCGGGACCAGCTCGGCCTCGACGCCCGTCGTGCGGAGCAGGTCGGCCACCCAGCCCGCCTGCGCCAGCGCGAGCGGACTGGCGCGCGTGCCGATGCGGAGCGTCACGGCGCGTCCCGCCGGAGCCCGAACAGCTCGTGCACGAAGGCGGTCCACGAGCCGCCCTGTCCCGCACGCGACGACTCGCGGAGCTTCGTGATAGGCGCGTGGAGGATCTTGTTGACGATGGCGGTCGACAGCGCCTCGAGTATCTGGCGCGTCTCCGCCGAGGCGTCGGGCAGCTTGGCCAGCGCCTTCTCGAGCTCGGCCTGGCGGATCGCCTCGAGCCGCGTCCGCAGCGAGACGATGGTGGGCACCACCTCCTGGTCGCGGCGGCGCGTCACGAACCGCTCGACCTCGTGCTTGACGATCGCCTCGGCCCGCTGGGCTTCGCGCTCGCGCTCGCGCAGGTTCGCATCGACGACCTGCTTGAGGGCGTCGATGTCGTAGCAGAAGACGTTGGCCAACTCATTGACCGTCGGCTCGACGTCGCGCGGTACCGCGATGTCCACGAAGAACAGTGGCCGCGAGCGCCGGAGGTGGAGCGCGCGCTGAACCGCCTCCCGCGTGATGATCGGCTCGGACGCGCCCGTCGACGTCACGACAATGTCGACGATGGCCATCGTGGCCCCGAGGTCGGCAAAGGGGACGGCGGTGCCGGCGAGCGAGCGGGCGAGCTCCTGCGCCCGGGCCCAGGTCCGGTTGGCGACGTAGATGGGGAACGCCCCTTGCTCGACGAGATGGCGGGCGGCCAGCTCCCCCATCTCGCCGGCCCCCACCAGCAAGACGGTCCGGCCGTCGAGCCCGGCGAAGATCTTCTTCGCCAGCTCGACCGCGGCGAACGAGACCGACACTGCGTGGCGTGCCACGTCGGTCTCCGTCCGCACCCGCTTCGCGACCGCAAACGCCTTCATCCACAGGCGATGGAGGGTCGGGCCCAGGGTCTGGCAGTCCTGGGCGACGGCGACCGCTTCCTTGACTTGCCCGAGGATCTGCGGCTCGCCCACGATCATCGAGTCGAGGCTCGCGGCGACGCGGAACGCGTGGTGGACCGCGTCGGTCTCTGTCTTCGTGTAGAGCATGGGCTCGAGGCCGTCGAGCGCCATCCCGCGCTGCGCGCCGAGCAGCCGGAAGGTCAGGGCCCGGGCCGCGGCCGGCGCGCCGGCGACCCCATAGACCTCGACCCGGTTGCAGGTCGAGAGGATCATGACCTCGGCGAGCGCGCCCGTGGCCATCACGTGGCCCAGGACTTCTCGGAGCTTGTCTGCCTCCAGGGCGAGTTGCTCACGCACGGCGACCGGCGCCTCCCGGTGGCTCAGGCCCGACACGAAGAGCGTGCCCACGTCAGGCCTCGACGGGAGGCGGCGCCTCCCGCCCGAACGTCCCCGCTGCGGGACGCGCGGCCGGAGCCGGCCGACAGGGCCTGCCGAGGCGGGGGGACACGGAGGTGACCATGGCGGGGGCCCTCAGGAGCCGTGGGGCCCCGGCAGCAGAACGCCCGCGCCCAGGGTCAGCAAGGATCGCGCAGTAGGCCGCCCGCCGGCCGCGCCAGCCCGCGACCACACGGCTCGCCAGGGTGAAGGCGTAGATGACCCACGCGACGGCCGAGAACGCGATCAGCGGGTGGAAGCGTCCCGTCCAGAGGGCGCCCAGCATCAGCCCGACGGTCAAGAACGGAAACCCGAGGGTGAGAGCGCGGAAGGTCAGGCGGTCGAGCGTCTCGAGCGACGGCAGGCGGTAGTAGAACGTGCCGGGACGCCGGGCCTTTAGCTGCCGCTCCTGAAGCAAGTACATGATGGATCCCGCAAAGTTCAGGACGAACGCCGCAGACGTTATGGAGCGCGGTCGACTGCAGGGCCGGCCCGGCCATCGTCCCCGAGACGCTCAGCACGACCACGACCGGGAGCACGAACGCTCCGAGCACCCTGATCCTGTACTGCCGTTCGGCCCAGAGTGCCAGGAGCACGGCCGCCCACACCGCGACCGAGACGGCCTCGGGAAAGCTCGAGAACGGCCCGCGGCCGCCCTCGACGGTCCGAGCGATCAGGCCTGCGGTCTGGAGCGCCCAGCCGGCGAGCGTCACCGCCGTCGTGAGCCGGTAGGTGACCTCCTCTCGCTGGACCAGGTAGGCGAGAGCGAGGCCCGTCGCCACGACATAGGCGATCAGCGCGAGGTTCAACATCGGCTACAAATTACCACATTTCCGATATGATACGGCTAATGAGCGCCGCCCTGTTCCGCCTCGACAAGCGGGTCGCCGTCGTCACCGGGGCGTCGCGCGGAATCGGCCGCGCGATCGCGCTGGGTCTGGCTGCCGCCGGCGCCGACGTCGTCGTCGCGAGCCGCAAGCTCCCAGACCTCGAGCCCGTCGCTGCGGAGATCCGGGCGCTCGGCCGCCGGTCGCTCGCCGTCGCCACCCATACGGGGCGGCCGGAGGACGTCGAGCGCCTCGTCGCCACGACCACGCGCGAGCTCGGTCGCCTCGACGTCCTCGTCAACAACGCCGCGACCAACCCGCACTTCGGGCCCCTCGTCGACATCACGCCCGAGGCGTGGGACAAGATCATGGAGGTCAACGTCAAGGGCTGCCTTCTCCTGAGCCAGCAGGCAGCGCGGGTGATGATGACGCAGAAGAGCGGGTCGATCATCAACGTCTCGTCCACGGGCGGACTCCGGGTGCCGACGCTGATCGGCGCCTACGGCGTCTCCAAGGCCGCGGTCATCATGCTCACCAAGGTGCTCGCCCGCGAGCTCGGCCCCCACGGCATCCGCGTGAACGCGATCGCGCCCGGGCTGATCGAGACGCGGTTCAGCGAGGCGCTCTGGACCAACGCGGAGATCCTCGGCCAATACCTGAAGACGACGCCGCTCGGCCGAACCGGCAAGCCCGACGAGATGGTCGGCGCGGTCCTCTACCTCGCGGCCGACGCCTCCTCCTACGTCACGGGCCACACGATCGTCCTCGACGGCGGCACGCTGACCTGACGGGCCCGGCTCGCGCGGCCCCCCTACCGCCCGCGAACCGTCAGCACGGGGCACGGCGCGAGTTGGATCACGCGCACGGCCACGCTCCCGATGAAGAGCCGAGAGATCGCGCTCCGGCCGTGGGTGCCGATCACGATGAGGTCCGCGCGCCTGGCCCTCGCCGTCCGCAGGATCTGGTGAAACGGGACGCCCTCGACGAGGATCGCCCGCGCCCGTCCGCCCGCCCGCGTCGCCCGGGCGAGCGTCGCTTTCAGGCGGGACTCGGCCGAGCGGCGGGCCGCGGCCTCGATCCGCTGCCAGGTCTCCGGCGTCACGTACCCGTCGCCGGCGAACGCGGCCGGCGACGGGAGCTCGGCGCGGTCCCGCCGGGCCAGCGCCACCGCGCACGCGAATGCGCGACGCGACGCCGCGGAGAAGTCGGTCGGGTGGAGGATCCGGCGGTAGAGCCTCGTCACCCGTCCTCCGGAACCGCTCGGCGCGGGCGGCCCACGAGATCCGGCGGCAAGCCTTCGGCGAGGAGCCGTTTGGCCACGTAGTACTTCTTGGGCCGCCGGCGGCGTTCCGTTCGGCGCTCCCGGTACTTCTTGAGCTGACGCTCGAGCGTCGCCAAGCAGCCGCGGAAGGCCCGCGTCGGCGTGTCGGACCGCTGCTCGACGCGGACGACCGGCCGGTGGGGCAGGCGGACCGTCAGGGCGCACCGGATGCTCACGCCGTGCTTGGGGCCGTCGCCGTCGATGAAGGTGACCTTCGCCCGCACCGGTGCGTCGCCGAGGGGACGGAGCGCGTGGGTCAGCTGCTGGGCGACCCGCGCCCGCAAGGCGCTCCCGCTCGGCAGTCCCTGGATCTCGATCGTGATCACGCGCCTCCGCTCCGGTCTCCCGCGATCAGACCCGCGGGCTCGCGCGGTGCCCACGCGACGAGAGTCTTCTAGCACGAGCGCGGGCGGCGGTCCACTCGGCGCCGCCCCGGACGCTAGGCCTCCGTCGGCGCGAGCCACGCCCGCCGGGTCGCGGCCGGGCGCCAGGCGGCAAAGAGGTCCAGGAGCTCGGCGGCGGCCGGCGCCGCCTGCAGGAGGGCGACGTGCTCGGCGAGTGCGAAGCCCTCGTCGACGGCGTACGCGAGAAGCCGCAGCAGCCCGTCGTAATAGTGGGCCGCGTTCAGCACGCCGACGGGTTTCCGATGGACGCCGAGCTGGGCCCAGCTGAGCACTTCCAGGAGCTCCTCGAGCGTGCCGAGGCCACCGGGCAGGGCGATGAAGCCGTCGGCGAGCCCGGCCATCATCGACTTCCGCTCGTGCATGCTCGCCACGACACGCAGCTCTGTGAGGCCCGCGTGCGCGACCTCGCGGGTTGCGAGGGGGCCCGGGATGACACCGATCACCCGGCCGCCACCCTGCATGACCGTATCGGCCAGCACGCCCATGAGGCCGACCGAGCCGCCGCCGTACACGAGCTCGACCCGCCGGGCCACCAGTTCGCGGCCGAGCGCGGCGGCCGCGTCGGCGTACTCCGGCCGGACGCCTTCGCGCGACCCGCAGAAGACGCAGAGACGCCCGATCAGAGGTGTCGCTCGAGCTCGGGGCTCAGCACACCAGTGCAGATCTCCTCCACCGGCCCCTCGAGGCGGAGCGACCAGTCCTGCCGGACCTCGACCGCGAGCTGCCCGCCGGGCATCCGGATCGTCATCCTCCCGTCGGTCAAGTCGTTCCGGACGGCGGCCGAGGCCACCGCGCACGCGGACGAGCCGGACGCGAGCGTCCAGCCGGCGCCCCGTTCCCAGACGAGGACGTCGACGGTGTCCCGAGCGCGGACCCGGGCGAACTGCACGTTGGTCCGGTTCGGGAAGGCGGGGTGCCGCTCGACGAGCGGCCCGAGCCGCCGGACCTCGCCCTCGTCCAGGCGCTCCACGAAGACCACGCAGTGCGGGTTGCCCACCGACACCGCGGTGACGGTCAGGATCGTGCCGGCGACTTCGAGGGGGATGCCGATCGCCTCCCGGTCGGGACCGTTCATCGGGATCTCGGGCGCCCGGAAGGTCGCTCGCCCCATCTCGACCGCCACCGCCGCGACCCGTCCGTTCACGACCTGGCACGCGCATTCGACGAGGCCGCCCTGGGTGTCGACCGTGAAGACCGTGGCCTTCGCGTGCCCGTGATCGTGGAGGTACTTCGCGAAGATCCGAAGGCCGTTCCCGGACTTCTCCGCCTCGCTCCCGTCAGGGTTGAAAATGCGCAGGCCGAAGTCGGCGCGGGCGCTCGCGACCCGGAGCAGGATCCCGTCGGAGCCGACGCCCCGATTGCGGTCGCAGATCCGCTGGATCGCGCGCGCAGACAGCTCGCCCGGCAGGTCCCTCCGGTCCAGCACCAGGTAGTCGTTGCCGAGCCCGTGGCCCTTGGCGAAGGGGATCATCGGCAACGGAGACGCCGCGGCGGGCTACGGCCGGGCGCGCCGCTGACGAGCACCCCTCCTCCGCATCACGGCGATGGCTCGACCTGCTCGAACACGCGGCGGGTCCGGGTGAGCGCGGACGTGAGCTCGTTCTTGGTGAGCCCGAGCTCGATGCCCTCGAGGAGGAGCCGTCGGAGCCGATCGCTCTCCCGGGCGGCGGCGTCCCGGTCGCCGGTCTTGAGGAGCCGACCGATCGACTCTGCCCGCGCCTCGGCGACGCCGTCGAGGGCCTGGACCAGCGCCGCCCGCGCCTCGTCCTGCTGCTCGGGGTTGGCGTCGCTCAGCCTGAGCGCGTGGAAGAGGGGCTCGACGGCGTCCTCGTACTCGCCGGACGCCACGCGGCGGGCGCCGAGCTTCGTGTAGCCCCACCAGAGCCGGCGGTTCACTTCCTCGCGGCGCTTAGGCGTGAGCGTCTCGGTCGGGACCGACGCCAGCAGCGCCTCGGCGCGTTCGAGTGACGCCAGCGCCTCGCGCTCGTGCTCGTCCTGCATGACGCGGATGGCGTGGGCGGTGAGCTGTCCGATCTCGCCGCTGAAGGTCGCCGCCAGGAGGTCGCTGAACGCCTCCCGCCGCTCCTCAGGGAACCCTTCCTCGGCGAGGGCTTCCCGGATCACGCGGCGGGCGCCCGGAAACTCCTGCCGCTGGATCAGCGCCCGCGCGAACTGCCCATAGGAGTCCCAGAGCCCCGCGCACGCCCGCGCGAGGGCCTGCTGGAGGGTCGCGTCGTTCGGCGCGCTCGCGAGCGCCTGGCGGAGCCAGCGCACCGCGTTCCGGAGCGCGCCCGACCGCTCAGCGCCGGCGACGTCGGGCAGGGTGTCCGCCCGCGCGATCAGCTGGCGCGCGACCGTGAGGGCGAGCGCGGCCAGGTGGCGCTCGTAGGTGGGGCGCTCGGACGCCGGCGCGGCGCGGATCGCCGCCTCGAACGCCGCCCGGGCGCCCTCCTCGTCGTCGAGCGCCTGCTGCGACAACCCCGTCACGCTCCAGAGCGCCGCGACCTCGTGGGCGAACGTCTGGCCGCGGCGACCCGCCTCCGCGTCCCGCTCGAGGGCCTGCGCCGCCCGCGCGATCACGTCGGCGTAGCGCTTGTCCTGGTAGAGCGAGAAGCACTCCTCCAGGGGAAGGCTGCTGTCGGCCGTCCCGCGGTCGACGATGGGGCCCGGCGCCGGGCCGGCGGCAACCGGGGCGGGTGCCGGCGCCGGTGGGGCCGGCTCCGCCGCCAGAGCCTCCGACGGCGGCTCGAGGCCGGGTGCGGGCAGCGGCGCCCCCCGGGATCCGACGGCACGCGCGAAGACACTCTCGCCGCGGCGCTCGATCACGACCGGGGGGGCCTCTGCCACCCTGCGCGGGGTTGGGGGTCCGGAGCGTGGCGCGGCCTCGCGGGCTTCCGGCGCCGTCCGGCGGTAGGCCGGGCGGCCATCCCGCGATCGCGTGGCGTGCGGACGCCGGTACCGGACGCGGGCCCGCGGATGGCGAGCCCGGGAGGGCCAGACGACTTCCAGCAACGCGATGATCACGAGCGCCGTCACCGCCAGGCAGGCGAGCAGCAGCACGGCCTCCTCGCTCAGCATTCGACGTCCACGGGTTGCCGCTGGCGAAGCGAGCGGTAGACGGCGAGCACCACCGCGAGGTCGCGGCGGCCTTCGCCGCCATCCGTCTCCGGCGCCAGACCGGTGGTGATCGCGTGCAGGAACGCCCTCAGCATCGCCTCGTATCCCCGATGATCTCGCCAGTAGGCCCGGACACTCGATCCGCTGCCACCGCGGATCACCACGAGCCGGCCGCGATTGTCGGCAAAGCAGGTACCCTGTGTGCCGGACACCGACGCCCATTGAAAGGTCGGAATGCCCGGGGTTGCCACGGAATTCGCCAGAAATCCTACCACGCCGCGGTCCAGTTCGAGCAGCGCGCTGACCGCGTCCTCGCCGGCCAGCCTGGCCAAGGTCGGGGGGGGCGACAGGCCGAAGACGCGCCGCACCTCGCCGCCCCACGAGCGGAGGTTGTGCACGTAGTGGATCCCGCCGTCGATCAGGCACCCGCCACCCGCCGCCTCGGGATCAAGGCGCCAGCCCGTGCGCTCCCGGAAGCCCCGGGAGGTGAGGAGGAGGTCCCGCAGGGCGCCGAGGCGGCCTCCAGCGACGACCGCCCGCACGCGCCGGAACGCCGGCATGTAGTGGAAGTTCTCGGCGACCATCAGGACCTGGCCCCGGGCGCGGGCTGCCTCGATCATTTGGTCGGCCTCCGCCAGGGTCCGGGCGATCGGCTTCTCGACCAGTACGTGCCGGTCGTGATCGAGAGCGAGCAGGACGTCGGCGAGGTGCCGGTCGTGCGGGGTGCACACGATCGCCGCCCTCACCCGCGGGTCGCGGACCGCGCTCTCGTAGCCGTCGAAGGCGGCCACGGCGCCGAACGCGCGCGCGTAGGCGCGCGCCCGCGTTCCGCTCCGGCTCGCGAAGGCTAGGTCGACGTGGGCCGAGAGGCGCCGCGCGGCCGCCGCATGGCGGCGGGCGATCCAGCCGCAGCCGAGAATCGCGATGAGCGGTCGCGGCATGGCGGCATGCTAGCATGGCGTAGCTTCTCCTATAGTGGTCGACCTGGCACGGCCCGCGCCGCTGGCGGGGGAGGATCGCGATCGTGATCATGCTCGACGCCTTTTTCCAGCAGGCCCGCCAAGGCCGGCTCACGGGGATCCGGTGCGCCCACTGCGCGGCCCTGGCCATGCCTCCGCAGGAGGCCTGCGCGGCCTGCCGGCGCCGCGAGTGGCAGACGGTGCCGCTCGAGGGATCCGGCACGGTCGCGAGCTTCACCGTGTTCCGGGTGCCGCCGCGCGGCGGCGCCAACGGTGCCCCCTATGCCGTCGCGCTCGTGCGGCTCCGGGAGGGCGTCTCCGTCCACGGCCGCATCGTCGACATCCCCCTCGACGCCCTCGCCGTCGGGCAGGCGGTCCGGTTCCGGCCTCTCGTCGAGCCGAACCAAACCGGCATCGCGTTCGGCCCCGCCGCCTGAGCGAGCGTCGCCCCGCCTGGCGCCCCGGCGTCATCGAGTCGTCGGCGCCCATCAGTCGGGGTTCCCCACCCGGTTCTTGACAGGCGGCGCGGCCGATACTTACCATTCGGAGAGTTCGGCCGCTGCACTCCGCCAAGGAGGCGCCGTGCGTTTCGCCGACCCCCGACTCGACCGGATCTGCGCGAAGGTCTGTGCGCGGGAGCGCCTCTCGCGGGACGAGGGGCTCACCCTGTTCGAGACCGGCGACCTGCTCGGGCTCGGGTGGCTCGCCGATCACGTCAAGACACGGCGGCATGGCGACCGCGTCCACTTCGTCATCAACCGCTACATCAACCCCACCAACGTCTGCGTGCTGTCGTGCCGCTTCTGCGACTTCGCACGCAAGCCAGGTCGGCCCGGCGCCTTCGAGCACTCGATCGAGGACGTGCTCGGGATGATCAAGGACGGCGTGCACGAGGTGCACATCGTGGGCGGGCACCACCCGGATTGGCCGTTCGAGTATTACGAGAGGCTGATCGAGGCCATCCGCATCGCGCGCCCCGAGGTGCAGATCAAGGCGTTCACCGCGGCCGAGATCGACTACTTCTGGCGGCGCTGGAAGATCGAGCCGAAGGAGGCGCTCCAGCGCCTGAAGGCGGCGGGGCTCCATGCCCTGCCCGGCGGCGGCGCGGAGATCTTCTCCCGGCGGGTCGCCAAGGCCCTCGCCTACACCGGCAAGGCCGACCCGGACCGCTGGTGCGAGATCCACGGGGTCGCCCACTCGCTCGGCATCCCCACCAACGCGACCATGCTGTTCGGCCACATCGAGACACTGGCGGAGCGTGTGGACCACCTGCTCCGGCTCCGGACCCAGCAGGATGCCTCGGGCGGGTTCCTGACCTTCATCCCCCTCGTCTACCAGGTCGGCGACACGAAGCTCGTGCCCCGGCAGACCCCCCCCACGGACGCCCTCCGCACGATCGCCGCCGACAACTTCCCCCACGTCGAGGCCTACTGGGTGATGCTCGGCGAGCAGACCGCGTCGATCGCGCTCCACTTCGGCGCCGACGACGTCAACGGCACCCTCGAGGACGAGAGGATCGCCCACATGGCCAAGGCCGAGAGTCCCGTGGGACTCGCGCGGGAGCAGCTCCTTCGCATGATCCACGACGCGGGCAAGACGGCCGTGGAGCGGGATGCGCTCTACAACGTCGTCCGCGTCTGGAACTGACGTGCGCGTCGGCCGCATCCCCTACCTGAACTCTGAGCCGTTCTACTTCAACCTTGACGGGCACGAGCTCCTGCCGCTCCCGCCGCGCCCGCTCGGGCGGGCGATGGAGGCCGGCCGGGTCGACGCGGGGCCACTCTCGCTGGTGGACTTCTTCCGGCTGGAGCCGACTCTCCGGCCGCTGCCGCTCGGCATCGCCACGAACGGCCCGGCGCAGAGCGTGATCCTCTTCTCGGCCCGCCCGCCGAAGGAGCTCGACGGCGCCGTCGTCGGCGTGACCGACGAGACGTCGACCTCCGTGGAGATCCTCCGCCTGCTCCTCGCCGTAAAGTACGCGGTGACGCCGCAGGCCTGGGTGGACGCCGCGTCTCCGAGCGATGCGGTCCTCCTGATCGGCGACCAGGCCCTGCGCGCGTTGCACGGTGGCCACCCCGCCCCGCACCGGATCGACGTCGGCACCGAGTGGGTCGAGTGGACGGGCCTGCCGTGCGTCTTCGCCCGCTGGGGCGTCCGCGCGTCGCTCGGCGCCACTGCCGCCGCCGAGCTCGCGGACGCCCTCGAGGCCTCGATCAGCGACGCCCTCGCCTCCCTGCGCCGGATCGCGATGGTGCGGCGCGACGTCGGGCTCGACGAGACCGGAGTCCAGCACTACCTCCGCGGCTTCACGTACCGGCTCGGCCCCGACGAGGAGCGCGCGATCACGGAGCTCCGCCGCCGGCTGGAGCCGCGGCCGTGAGCCTCCCCGTGGCCACCGCGCTCGACGCCATCCGGGAGCGGATCGAGGGCGGCAGGCGACTCGACCGCCAGGACGGCCTCTATCTGCTCACCGCCGCACCGCTGCTTGAGCTCGGCGCGCTCGCCCACGCCGCGCGCGTCCGGCGGCTGCCCGAGCGGACGGTGACGTTCGTCATCGACTCCAACCCGAACTACACGAACGTCTGCGTCACCGACTGCCAGTTCTGCGCGTTCTACCGCAAGCCCGGTCACCCCGAGGCCTACACGCTCACCGTGGACCAGGTGCTCGCGAAGGTGGAGGCCGCCGCGGTCAAGGGCGCGACGACGGTATTGCTGCAGGGCGGCCACAATCCGGCGCTCCCCCTCGACTACTACCTCACGCTCGTCCGGGAGACACGCCGGCGCTTCCCGAAGGTCACGCCCCATTTCTTCACGGCGTCGGAGATCCGCACGATGGCCGAGGTCTCGGGCCTCTCGGTCCGCGAGGTCCTCGCCCGGCTCCGACAGGCCGGCCAGTCGACCCTGCCCGGCGGCGGCGCCGAGATTCTCTCGGCGCGAGTGCGAGCGCGCATCGAGCCGAAAAAGGGGGGGCCCGAGACCTGGCTCGACGTTCATCGGGAGGCGCACCGGCAGGGCTTCAAGAGCACGGCCACGATGATGTACGGCCACGTAGAGGGGCCGGAGGACGTCCTCGACCACCTGGACGCGATCCGGACGCTCCAGGACGACACCAGCGGCTTCACGGCCTTCGTCCCCTGGTCGTTCAAGCCCGGCCGCACGCTCCTCGAGAAGTGGATCAGGCAGTACAAGGGGCCGACCATGTACCTCCGCGTGCTCGCGACGGCCCGGCTCTACCTCGACAACTTCCCGCATGTGCAGGCCTCCTGGTTCTCCGAGGGCAAGCCGACCGGGCAGGTCGCGCTCCACTTCGGCGCCGACGACTGGGGGGGGACCCTCTTCGAGGAGAACGTCCACC
>WNFJ01665272.1_pt1 | contig 23434 bp, 21 predicted proteins | sample 5400461 | NCBI WGS metagenome assembly WNFJ01 (sample SAMN13153349, study PRJNA577476) | soil metagenome | isolation source: 115 cm saprolite on Douglas fir-dominated hillslope | place: USA:California | collected 2013-09-17
CCCAGTTCGGTCAATTCGAAATAGTGGGTAGCAAAAAGCGTCTTGGCCCGGGTGTGGGAGTGCAAATATTCAACTGCTGCCCAGGCAATCGCCAGGCCATCATAGGTTGAAGTCCCCCGGCCCACCTCGTCCAGCAAAATTAGCGAGCGAGGAGTCGCGGTGTGCAGGATGACCGCCGTCTCCGTCATCTCAACCATAAATGTCGACCGCCCGCGCGCCAAATTGTCGCTGGCGCCGATGCGGGTGAACACGCGGTCCACAATCCCCAATCGCGCCCGGGTCGCCGGAACAAACGACCCCATCTGCGCCAGGATCACGATCAGAGCCGCCTGTCGCAGATAAGTCGACTTGCCCCCCATGTTCGGCCCGGTCAGCAACAGAATGGTGTGCGTGGTCGAGTTCAGATAAAGATCGTTAGGCACAAAGCGGGCTTTTTCTGTTCCAGCCAACCCCTCCGCCGCAAACTCCTGCTGCTCGATCACCGGATGCCGTCCGCCCACGATTTCGAGGTCTCCGCTGTCGTCAAAAACCGGTCGGCAGTAATTTCGCACGCTGGCCAGATGCGCAAATGCCGCCAGCACGTCCACTTCCGCCAGCGCCAGCGCGGTCTGCCGGATGCGCCGCGCTTCGCCGGCGATGGCCAAGCGCAATTCGGCAAAAATTCGCCGCTCGATTTCGACGATCTTTTCCTGGGCGTCAAGAATCTTGGCTTCGTATTCTTTTAGCTCCGGGGTGGTGAAGCGTTCGGCGTTGACCAGCGTCTGCCGTCGCTCGTAATCCGCCGGCGCCAGGTGCTGATTGGCCTTCGAGATTTCCAGGTAGTATCCGAACACCGAGTTGAAGCGGACTTTCAGCGACGAGATGCCGGTACGCTCCCGCTCTCTTTGTTCCATTTGCACCAGAAACTCACGGCCGTTGCGGCTGAGCTGGCGCAATTCTTCGAGTTCGCGATCCGCGTGTGGCTGAATTACCCCTCCGTCGCTGAGAGAAATCGGAGGCTCGGGAACAATTGTCTGTTCAATCCGCAGCCGCAGGTCGGCGAGTTCGTCCAAACCCACATGCAATGTCTGTAGACGCGCAGAAGACAGCCGTCCCAGCGCCGCTTTTGCCACCGGAATCCTGCCCAGAGAGGCCGCCAGGGCCAGCAGGTCGCGGGGATTAGCAGTTTCAAGCGTCACCCGGCTCAGCAGGCGTTCGAGATCCAGCACCCCTTCGAGCGCCCGCCGCAGTTCTTCACGCGCAATGGTTTGTTTGACCTGTTCCTCGACCGCGTCGAGCCGCTGGTTGATTTCGAGTACGTCTAAAGCCGGCCGCAGCATCCAGGCCCGCAGCAGGCGCTTCCCCATGGGGGTGATGGTCGCGTCGATCGCCCGGAAAAGCGTTACCCCAGAATCGGTTCCAGCAAACAGAGGTTCCATCAATTCCAGATTGCGCACCGTGACCGCGTCCAGCACTAGACAGTTATGGCGCTCGTAAAATCCGATGCGATCCACGTGGTCGAGCGAGCCGCGCTGGGTCGAGCGCACGTAATAGAGGATCGCTCCCGCCGCCGTCGCCGCCGCCGGTTTTCCGGCCAGGCCGAAACCTTCGAGCGACAGCACCCCGAAATGATTTTCAAGAATCGGGATTGCGTGGTCGGGCGAGAATATCCAGTCGTCGAGTGGAGTCGAAGCCCACGGGGTTTCCCCGGATCGTGGAGGGACGGGCGTCCCTCCCGTCCCGAGCGGTGTATTCAGGGCCCTCTCGAACAGCGGCGCCGACGACCCATATAGCAGTTCCTTGGGACGCAGTTGCAGCAGCTCATCCTGAATTCGCTGCTCCGCCCCCTCGCCGGAGAACTCCGTCGCCCGAAACTCGCCGGTAGAAAGATCTAAAGCCGCAAACCCCGCGCGATCTCCCAAAGAAACCACCGCCGCCAAGAAGTTGTTTTCCTCCGAGCCCAGTGACGAATCCGCCGCCGTCCCCGGAGTGACCACTCGGGTCACCTGGCGGCGCACCAGTTTCTTGGCCAACCGCGGGTCCTCAGTCTGGTCGCAGACCGCAACCTTGTAGCCCCTGCGGATCAGCTTCCCGATGTAGCCTTCCGCCGCGTGATAGGGAACTCCGCACATGGGGATGGCGATCCCCTTTTCCTTGTTGCGCGAGGTCAGCGTGATCTGCAGTTCCTTCGCTGCCAGCACCGCATCGTCAAAGAACAGCTCATAAAAATCCCCCAGCCGGAAAAACAGCAGCGCCGAGGGATGCTCTCGCTTGATGGCGGAATATTGCCGCATCAGCGGGGTGGTGGGCTCAGTCATAAGGCAGTGATCAGTGATCAGTGGGCAGTGGCCAGTGGGCAGTGATCGGAAGAGGGCAGCGCAACACGCACATACTGCCCACTGATCACTGCCCACTGACCACTGTTCTTGCGCGGATTATAGCAACCACTCTACCTGTGCTATCCGTGGAAAACTGGTCCCTAAGCCCTTCGTGCGATAATTCTCTCCGCCAATGGAACTGCGTAAAGACCCTCTCACCCGCTCCTGGGTACTGACCGGCGACGATATTCCGGAAACCGCGCCCCGCCCCGCCACCGAGTGCCGACTGTGCGCCGGCTCGAAGGACCGCCTGCAGCAGATTGCCAGCCGCGCTGCCATTCCGGGGCAGGGAGGCCCATGGTCGGCCCGCGCCGTCGTCCATCCCAGTGCCATTTATCACATCGAGGGCGAAGTCGAGCGCCGCGGCCAGGGGCTTTACGACCGCATGCCCCCGGTGGGTGCGCACGAAGTTCTGGTCGAAAATCCGAAGCACGATCGCCAGTTGTGGCAGGCCGATGACGCCGAGATCGAGCAGTTCCTGCTCTTGGCCGCTCAGCGCATCCAGGACCTCAAGGGCGATGCCCGCTTCCGCTACATCAGCGTATTCAAAAATCACGGTGCTGGATCAGGTCAGGAGTTCGAGCATCCCACTTCCCAACTGACCGCGACCACTTTCATCCCCCGCCGCGTACTGTATGAATTGCGGGCGGGCCTCGACTATTTCAAGCAAAAAGAGCGCTGCGTGTTCTGCGACATGCTGGCCCAGGAGATGCAGCAGGGACAGCGCATCGTCGAAGTCCGCGGAGACTTCGTCGCCTTTTGCCCCTACGCCACCCGCGCCCCCTACGAAACCTGGATTTTGCCCCGCACCCACGACGCCGCTTTCGAACGCTTTGCCCTGTCCCACCCCGGCAGCATGTGCGACCTGGGAGGCCTGATCAAGCGCACCCTGCAGCGCATTCGCACCATCACCGAGTCGTTCCACATGGTGCTGCATACCTCTCCCAACCGTTCCCACGTCTCGGCCAGCCTGGGATACTGGAAGACTCTCGACGACGACTACCACTGGCACATCGAGATCCTCCCCATCCTCGCCGCCAAGGCCAAGTCGTACACCTTCAAAGAGGTGTACTACTCCCCAGTCTCGCCGGAGACCGCGGCCAAGCGGCTGCGGGAAGCGGTCGTGGACATATAGAGTTTCCGAGATTGCCAGATCGGTGTCTACTTCGCTTATGAGGTCGCTCACTGCCGGTGCGATCATGGCGATTGCATTGTTTTTCGCCCCGCCGAGTACCGCGTCGACAAAGCCCATACCTCATCGAAAAGCTCCACAGAAAATCAGCAACCCGCCCGAATCCCCGCAGGAGCAAGAGACAGAGTGGGATCCCATAAGTTGCTGGGACTGCCCCACGCCTGAAGAACCCGAGGCCGGTTTTTCGCTGGATTGGTTCTTGCCGCGCCCATTTCGGCATGGGGGATAAGGCGAAAGACGCACAAGCTGGAGTCAGTGTCGCCCAAGCGCTGGCTGGAATGACGACGTCTTCTTGGAGCGGGGACAGTTGTCGCCGAGGTGCCGAGATGAAGAAGTACAGATCTTCTCTGCGATCTTCGCGTTCTCGGCGGTGAAATGGTTTGAGGTCTTATCCGCCCAGCCTCTCAAAGAACAAACAAATCGACTCGATCCCGCGATAGAAATTCGGAATATGAAACTTCTCGTTGGGCGCATGCAGATTATCATCCGGCAGCCCAAACCCCATCATCACCGACGGAATCTTCAGCACATCCTGGAAATCAGTGACGATAGGAATGGACCCGCCGGAGCGGATGAAAACCGTGTCCTTGCGGAAAACCTCGTGCAGCGCTTCGGTCGCCGCCTTGATGTACCGGTTGTCCGTGCCCACCACGCACGCCGGCCCTTTGCTCCACAGTTTGATCTTGGTCTCAATTCCTTTAGGCGTGAGCTTTTTCACGTAAGCCTGGTAGCGCTTCAAAATGTCATCCGCATCCTGATTGGGCACCAGCCGCATGGAGACTTTCGCTTGCGCCCGCGACGGAATCACCGTCTTCGCTCCCGGCGCCGTGAATCCTCCAGGCATGCCGTGCACTTCAAGCGTGGGCCGCGCCCAAGTGCGATACAAAACCGAGTACCCCAGCTCCCCGGTCAGGACCTTTGACCCCACTTCGGTCCTGCGATAGTGCTGCTCATTGAACGGCAGCCGTTTCCAGGCTTTAAGTTCCGCCGCGCTCGGTGCCTTCACGTTCTTGTAGAACCCGGGAATGAGGACGCGACCCTTCGCATCTTTCAGCTTGCTGATGATTTCAATCAGCGCAAAAAACGGATTCGGCGCCGCCCCGCCGTACATCCCGGAATGCAGATCGGTCTTCGGCCCGATGGCTTCAATCTCGGTATAAACCAGCCCCCGCAGCCCCACGCACAAAGTCGGAAGATTGGGCGCAAACAGTTCCGTATCGCACACCAACGCGAAGTCGGCTTTCAACTTCAACTTCTGCTTGCGGACGTACTCCGCGATCGATTCTCCCCCGACTTCCTCCTCGCCTTCAATGATGAACTTCACATTGATCGGCAGTTTCCCGCCGTGGCCCTGCTTCAGTGCCTCGATCGCCTTCACCTCCATCCAGAGCTGCCCTTTATCGTCCACCGCGCCGCGGGCATAAATGTTGTTGTTGCGCTCCGCCGGCTCAAACGGAGGCGAAATCCACTCATTCAACGGATCCGGAGGCTGCACATCATAGTGCGCATAACACAGCACGGTCGGCTTGCCCGCCGCGTGCAGCCAGTCTGCGTAGATGAGCGGATGGCCCTTGGTCGGAATGACCTCGACGTTCTCCATCCCAATGCGCCGCAGTTCGCTGGCCACATACTCAGCCGCTCTCTGGACATCCGATTTATGCTCTGGCGCCGTGCTGACGCTGGGAATGCGCAGCAGGTCTTTTAATTCGTTAAGGAATCGCTGCTGGTTCTGGCGGGCAAAATCGACTGCCGGAGAGGCCATAAGAGTCCTTTCGGAAGAAGGCGAAAACGTTTCAGTATAGCCGAACCGCGGGGATGGAATTGCCCGTGTGGGTCGGACACTCTTGTCCGAGGCCTTTGACGTTGACCTTGCTTCTGATCTGGCCCTTGAAGTCCGTTTCGGGGGATCCCTTCCGTTTACTTCCGCGCTGTCATAACCGTATACCCCATCTCCCCCGAGCGATACGCATCCAGAATCACCGGAATCCCTTCCACAAACTCCCTCGCCGCGCGCGGCAGAAGCCTTACCGCCAACGGTACAGCCAGCGCCCGTTGCTGGCAGATTTCCCAGGTGTGCATCACGCTAGAGGTCAACTCTTCGCAATGCGTGATCTCCAACCCCGCCCTCTCGATGGCCGAGCAGTATTTCTCCGCGCTCCAAAGTTCAGGACACAAAAACCGCTGCGCCACTTCCCGCACCCGCGCAGATTCCATCGCCCCCGTCCACGCCGCCAGCAAGAGTCGTCCACCGGGCCGAAGGGTACTCGCGACGTTTTCGAAGAAGCGAGGCTTGTCCGGAAAGTGCTCGGACGATTCCATTACCCAGACCAGATCAAATTGCGCTTGGGGAAAGACAAACTGCTCAGCATCCGCGACGACAACATCAATGCGAACCCCAGCTTTCTCCGCCAGCTCGCGAGCAATCCTCGCCTGCTTCAGGCTTAACGTAATACCCGTGCAACGGCAGCCGTGATTCTGCGCCAGATAGATCATGGTGCCCCCGTACCCGCAGCCGACGTCGAGCACGCGCAATCCGCCACAGTCTCCCAGCAGCCCCACGCAATACTCAAGCATCCTGGTTTGAGCCATCGCCGGTACGCCGTCGCCAATTTCAAACAGCCCATGATGCAGGTGATCGCCCCAAAACGTGCGATAGATAAATGCCAACGAGTCGTAGTGCTCGCGAATCTCGGCGGCCGTGACCATTCTTTACTTAGATGTGGAATCGAGCGGGAGAAAAACTCTTCAAATCATAGGCTGGAGTCCTACCCGTGATCGTGTCGGTCATGACCTGGGCAGTGATGGGCGCGAGCAGGATTCCGTCGCGAAAGTGGCCCGTGGCGACGAAGTATCCCTCCAATTCCGATTCGCCCAGAATCGGCAGATCATCCGGCGTTCCAGGCCGAAGCCCGGCCCAATCCCCGTGAACCTTCGATTCAGCAAGCCCAGGCACTACTTCAAGTGCAGCATGAAAAAGCCGCTGGATTGTCTTCACTTCAGTCTGTTTGTTGTAACCCACTTCTTCGAGCGTAGAACCAATTACCAGTCTCCCATCGCTCCGCGGTACCAGATAAACTTTCTCTGCTCGCACCACGTGCTGCAGGCGCGGCCCGCCAACCGCCGCTAGCATCTGTCCCCTGACCGGCCGCACGGGGAAACGACGCGACCCGATACCGCCCGCCCATGCCCCCGCGCAGTTGACGACGGCCGGCGCCGCATAGGAAGTCTGGTCGGTCTGCACTCCAGCAACTCGATTATTCGCCGTCAGCAGCTCCTTAACTTCGCTGCCCGAAGAAATATCCACCCCGCGATGATGCGCCGCCTTGATCGCTGCCGCCACCAGCCCCGGCGGATCCACCGAGCGTTCGCTCAAATACGCCGCCGATGTCTCCCCGGATGACTCCACAGATGCAGTAGGGAGCGCTGAGCGTCTCCGGCCGGCCGCCGCCAGCCCAGGCTCAAGTGCGAGCAGTCGCTCTAAAGACAACGGCTCCGCCGATTCAGGAAACTCCCCATGTTCCGAAATTAGAATCGTCCCCTGATCGCGAAGATCAACCTGCGCGCCAGACTCGTCCTCGAGCTCATGCGCAAACTCCGGATAGAGCCGCGCACTTGCCTCGGCGAGAATACGCAAAGCCGGCGGAATCTCCGAACCCGAACTCGCCAGCATCCCCGCCGCAGCGTGCGAAGCCTCCCGCCCAGGCTCTCCGCGCTCGACGATCAGAACTCGCAGCCCCAACTTGCGCAGCGAGATGGCAAGCGAAAGCCCAATGATCCCCGCGCCGATGATGATGACGTCCCAGGATTTCATAAGGCAGTGGCCAGTGACTAGCGGCTAGTGGTTAGTGAAATCAGATTCAAAAGAGGGTGCCGCAAATACGTTCGGCCGTCAGATTCCCGTTCACTCGGTAACAGCAACTAGCCACTAATCACTAGCCACCAGCAACTGTTCACAGCCGGCTCAAGTACTCCACAACCTCCGCCTGGCTCCAGTCAATCGGCCCGATAAACTTGCGCCGGATCGTCCCCTCGCGGTCAATGATGTATGTCTCCGGAAACTTGAACGTACCGTAGCGCGAGGCCACGACCGCGGTCACTCCCAGGTCACTCTTGTTGCCCGGATCGCGTACCGTGAGCAGATCAATGCCGTGGTCTTTCAAGAATTTGTGATAGTCGTCAGCGTCGTCGTCCACGCTGACCGCCAGCACAACCACGCCTTTGCCGAGCATCTGCTTCTGCATCTGGACCAGCGACGGCATTTCTTCAACGCACGGCGGACACCACGTCGCCCAGAAATTCAGCACCACGATCTTGCCGCGCAGTTGGCTGAGGGTAACGCTGCGGTCGGCGTCCTGAATGGTAAAATCCGGCGCCGGCTTGCCAATGCTGGAAGGCTTCGATCCGTGGTAACAACCCGAGAGGCCGATGGTCAGAAGGGCCAGAACCAGAGACGCAAGTCGCACGCAGCTATAATAAACGTTCCGCCGCGACTGATGGGCTAGCAACGGCAGCCATGGAGCTGCGAAGCCCAGCCCGAAGGGCGGAACATGAAAGCCCGGCACGGAAGTGCCGGGGGGCGGCCGGCAGCGCGAGATGGAATCCCTTTCAGGGACGGCGCCATGGGCGATTTTGAGAAAATGACCCCCGACATCAATCCCGTCGTCTCGATCATCGTCCCGGCGCGCAACGAAGAATCCTGCCTCGCCGCTTGCCTGGAATCGCTGATCACGCAAACCGGGATCACTTTCGAAATCATCGTAGTCGACGACGCCTCCACCGACCGCACCGCCGAAATCGCCCGATCATTCTCTACGAACCACGTAGGGGCGGACACCCTCGTCCGCCCAGGTCCGGCGGGATCTTCGCCGGACGGAACCATCCATCCTGCCGTCCGCCTAATCCCCGCCGGCCCCCTCCCCGACAACTGGACCGGCAAAAACAACGCCATGTCCGCCGGAGCCAAAGCCGCGCACACGAATACTAAGGCGAAGTGGCTCCTCTTTACCGACGCCGACACCGTCCACCAGCCCGGATCGCTAGCCCGCGCCGTCGCCGAAGCCGAGCAGCACGGCGCCGCGCTGCTTTCGTATTCTCCCGCGCAGGAGGTGCACGGCTTCTGGGAAAACGCCGTCATGCCGGTGATCTTCGCCGAGCTGGCGACGACCTATCCGCCGCAAGCCGTAAACGATCCGGCTTCTCCTATTGCTGCGGCCAACGGACAATACCTGATGATTTCCCGCGAAGCCTACGACGCCGTCGGCGGCCACGCCCCCATCGCCGCTGATCTGCTCGAAGACGTTGCCTTGGCCCGCCTGGTCAAACATTCCGGCCGAGAAATCTTCTTCCGCTACGCCCCCGACGCCGTCCGCACCCGCATGTACCGCAGCTTCGCCCAACTCCGCGAAGGCTGGACGAAAAATCTGGCGCTGCTGTTTCCGCGTCCGCGAGCCTTAGCACTATTGCGGATGGCGGAGTTCTTGCTGATTATCGGAAACTTGGTCGCCGCGATCTGGGCAAAGCTGTCGGGGAGGCCGAACCTCGCGCTGCAAACGGTGTTGTTAACAATTATTCTGTCTGGCTGGTTCGCCATGCGAATCCGCAAAGCACACTTTCCTGGACTGTCCAATCTGTTTGCCATCGCGGGACTGCCCTTGTTCGCCTATCTCCTGTGGCTCTCGGATGCAGCCCATCGCAAGCGCAGTGTAGTCTGGAAGGATAGGGAATACGGTGCTGCTCTGCGTGACATTGTCGGCGCAAGCAACGGTTCGTATCAGGGCACAGCTTCAGCCGTGCCGAAAAGGCGAGGAATGAATCCAGGGCTTTAGCCCGCGAGGCCACATGAACCTTCCTCCCGGCACAACTCTGTACATCGGTCCACCGGCGAATCCCTTGCCTCCTGAAACGCAAGCCAAGATCGCCTTCGCAATTTCTGGCGTTTCCGGGATAGCTGAGGCACATCTTCCACAGTGCTATGCCAAAGGCTTGGTCGATCCTTCGGCGCAGATCCTGCCTCTGGCGCTAGAACCCGGCGTCACTCCGGGCAACGTGATGCCGCAGGTCCAAGAGAATATGCGGGCCGCTCTTCCTCCCGGGAAGTTCATAGACATTTTCCCGGTGGCTCCCAATCACCCAATGCTGCCCACAGTTCGTCAGACCAATACGAAGCTCGTAATTTGACGCGCTGTCTTACCCGCGCCTCTCAGTTCGGCGTTATTCTCTTGTTTAACGACGCCGAATTGTACAGCGCCATCTCTTCCGCCGAAGGTCGCTCGAAGATCTCGGCCCACTTCACGACCTCCTCAAAGGTTATGGGCGGTGACTCCTGATTGCGACGGTGGATTCTGTCAAACAAAACTTCGACAGGAGCGTCGATGAAATGAAGCTCGACTGCGGCCCCAAGGGCGCGTGCTCCGGACCTAAGGGCATCCCGCTCTGATCTCCCCCAGGTGCCCCACTCAATCACGACATTGTGACCGAGGACGAGGATGTCCGGAGTCAGTTTCCGTTGCAGCTTCTCTATTCGCTCGCGGCTCTCGCTGTCCCAAAGGCCGATTCCGAGAGCGTCCATCCATTCGTCGGGACAGAAGCGCACAGCCGGCAGCTTCTGCTCAACTTGCTTCGCATGTGTTGTCTTGCCCGAAACCCGGCAGACCACAGACGATGATGAGTCTCGGGCTACTCTGGCGTTGGCCTGTCAACTTCTGTCCTCTCCAGAATCTAGAGTTTCTTGTAGCACTGGACCAGCGGGAGGGCGACAAATCCGAACTTCTCATAGGCACGTTGCGCTGGAGTGTGAGAGGGGGTCACCCCCAGTGCCGACTTGCGCGTACTTCATTCCCGCAGTCCGCATGATATCGAGTACATGGCCGTACATCAGTGTCCCAACACCTTTGCACTGATGGGCCGGATGAACTGCATTCAGCCCGATCTTCCCGGATTGACCGTCCGGGCTCACTTCGTAGTGGATGAATCCCACTACAACTCCGCTCTCCTCCGCCACAAAAAGCCTGTCCTTTTCCGTTTTCGTGTCGCATAGAGAACGTAGATATCTTTGGTGCGACACCCTCCAGTCAGGGTAAACCAGCCGGAACAACTCCTTTCCCAGGAGGGCCTCGAATGATTCATGAATCGCCGCAAACGCGAGAAGGCAGATCTCAAGGAGAGATTGCGAGTCACTCTCGAGGTACGGACGGATTCGCATGGAATGTTCAGTCCACGGCTGCTGGGAAAACAGCTTGTAACACCGCTCGCCAACCAACTTCCCATTACAATGAAAGAGTACCATCGGGAAAGGAACTGAAAGCCCGCTTGCTCTATCTCACCCGCAAAGCTGAATTCGCCGCCTCGCATTACTACCACAATCCGGACCTCTCCCCGGAGGAGAACCGGCGCATCTTCGGCAAATGCAATAACCCCAACGGGCACGGGCACAACTATGTCCTCGAGGTCACGGTCAAGGGAGAGATCGATCCCCGCTCCGGCTTCGTGGTTGACCTCAAGAAGCTCAAGGAAACCATGCACCGCGAGGTCCTCGATGCCATGGACCACCGCTTCCTGAATAAAGAAGTCCCCGAATTTCTAAGCCGCATTCCGACAACCGAGAACCTGGCCGTCGCCATCTGGCAGCGCCTAGCGCCGAAGATGACCAACGCCAGGCTGCACCGCGTACGCGTGTACGAGAACCACGATCTATTTGTAGATTTCTATGGAGAGGAAAATGATTGCGTAACTTAATTCTGTCATCCCGAGCGAAGTTGGTCCGTTCGTTCACCAACGGAGCAATGCAGTCGAGGGACCTGCTGTGAGTGCGCCGCAGTCGGCCTGTTGCTTCGTATGCAGCAAATTCGCCGCAAGCGAAAGCAGGTTCCTCCACGCCTTGGTCGAAATGACAGTGATTTAGAAAAGCATGAAAGCATATTTGAACCGCCGGTATCGCTTCTCCGCCTCGCATCGCCTGCACAGCGATGCGATGTCCGACGCGGAGAATCAAGCGACTTACGGCAAGTGCAACAACCCGCACGGCCACGGACACAACTACGTCCTCCAAGTCACCGTCAGTGGACAAGTCGAAGAGAGCACAGGAATGATCTGCAATCTGGTTGATCTTGACGAATGCGTGCAGCGCGAAATCGTCACCCGCTTCGACATTGAGAATCTCAATATGAGGCCCGAATTCGCCGATTCGGTGCCTACTACAGAAAATCTCTGCACCGTCATATACGATATTCTGAAGCGCAAGTTCGACAAAGCACATCTGGAGAGGGTACGGCTGGAAGAGACGATCATGAATTCGTTTGAGTACAGGGAAGATTCGGCAGCGAGGATTTAGTGATTTTGTAATTGGGTAATTGTGTAATTGTGTAATTTGAACCCAAACCAAGAACAGATGGGTTTGATTTTCAATTACTAAATTACAAAATTATCCGATTACGAAATTTTCCCGATGCCTCCTAAACTCGAAACCGTGACTTCGACCCTAACCTCCGCCACCTTCGAAGAGCTGGTGCGCGAGATGCTCGTCCGCCTCGGCGAAGACCCGGAGCGCGAAGGTCTGTTGCGCACCCCCGAGCGCGTGCACAAAGCTTTTGAGTTCCTCACTCGCGGCTACAACGAAGACCCAGAAGCCATGCTCAAGAAGGCGCTCTTTACCGTCACCTACGACGAAATGGTGATTGTCAAAGACGTCGAAGTGTTCAGCCTGTGTGAGCACCACATGCTCCCATTCTTCGGCAAGGTGCACGTCGCATACATTCCCAATGGCAAGGTCATCGGACTAAGTAAAATCCCGCGCCTGATCGAAATCTTCTCGCGCCGCCTGCAAATTCAGGAGCGCCTAACCACTCAGATCGCTGAGACCATCCAGAAAGTCATTCAGCCGCAAGGCGTAGGCGTTGTCATCGAGGCCCGCCATCTCTGCATGATGATGCGCGGCGTCGAGAAGCAGCATTCGCAAGCCGTGACTTCGTCGATGCTAGGCTGCTTCCGCGAAGAGCAAGAAACCCGCACCGAGTTCCTGTCGCTAATCCGCCAGCGGCCAAACGGGGTCTGAGTGCCGAAGAAGCCCGTGTCATCATCCGCCAACAAGAATTCGCTCAAAAGAAAGATCGCACTGGTCACCGGCGCCACCCAGGGCATCGGACTAGAAATCGCCCGCGCTCTAGCAGACGAAGGCTGCACCCTGATTCTCAGTGGCCGCAATCAGGCCAGGCTCCGCACCGTCGAAACGCAGCTTTTGCGAAAGAAAATCCGCGTCCTCGCCGTACCCTGTGATGTTCGTGATGAGCAGAGCGTCACGGAATTGTTCGCCGCCATCCGCCAGCAATTCGGCCGTCTCGATATTCTGGTGAACAGCGCCGGCATTGCCCACGCCTTCACTCCGGTTGGCAAGCTACCACTCGAAACTTGGGATGATGTCCTCGCCACCAATCTGACTGGGATGTTCGTGGTCACCCAAGCCGCGCTCCCGCTAATGAAGCGCGGAGCCACCATCGCGAACGTCCTCTCCATGTCGGCCAAGCGCGCCTTCCCCAACTTAGCTGCCTACAATGCTTCGAAGTTTGGCGCGCTCGGTTTCACCAGCACTTTGCGCGCAGAGCTGCGCGGCGAAGGCATCCGCGTGATCGCCCTGCTGCCCGGCGCCACCGACACTCCCATCTGGGATACCCTTTGGCCAGACGCTCCCCGCGAGAAAATGATTCGCGCCGTCACCGTCGCCCAAGTCCTGATAAGCGCGTTGAAACTTCCTCAGGAGTGCACCATCGAGGAATTAGACATCATGCCCACAGCCGGAGCGCTATAAGCCTCACCTCATTGCTTCGTTTTCAACCGCAGTTTCCTCTTGCGTTGCCACTGCACATCGGATAACGTTGCTGGCAATCGGTGCCTCCACGAATATGGGCCCCTGGAGCAAACATGCAGCTCCGCTTGGTAGTCCTTTCCTTCCTGACTCTCGCCGGCTCCGCTCTTTCGCAAACCACAAACACCGGCCTCGAAAACCTACAACCTGTGCCCGATCCGGTGAGGACAGCTCCGGCAGGAAAAGTCTTTCACGACCGCAGCATCCGTGACATCAACGCCATAGGAAACCGCAACATCGGCTGTGGGCGTGGCTTCGGTAATTGGTACAGCCTGGAAAAACAGATTGCGATGGGGAAGAGCCTTTCTGCGCAGGTTGAGTCGACATCCAAAATGGTCACCGACCCCGAGGTTACGGAATACATCAACCGTCTCGGGCAAAACCTGGTGCGTAACTCCGACTCGCTGGTGCCATTCACTATCAAGGTCGTGGACTCGGAGGACATCAACGCCTTCGCGCTGCCCGGCGGATTTTTCTATGTCGATTCCGGGCTCATTCTCTCTGCCGACAGCGAAGCGGAGTTAGCCGGCGTAATGGCGCATGAGATTGCTCACGTCGCCGCCTGCCACGTGGCCCGGCAAAATACCCGCGGGCAGTTGATGAATATGGCTTCGATTCCGCTCATGATGATCGGCGGCCCCGTCGCATACGCCGCCTACGAGGGCTTGAATCTCGCCGGGCCGCTTACATATCTAAAATTCTCGCGTGGATTTGAGTCCGAAGCCGATTTCCTCGGGGTACAGTACATGTACAAAGCGGGATACGACCCGCAGGCCTTCACTTCGTTTTTCGAAAAGGTGAAGGAACTGGAAAGACACAAACAAAGCCGAGTAGCCAAGGCGTTCGAGACTCATCCCCAGACTCCGGACAGGATTGAAAAGACGCAAAAAGAAATTAGCACCCTCCTGCCTCCGGAGGTGGAATACAAAGTAGACACTTCCGAATTTCAGGACATTAAAGCGCGCCTTGACCAACTGGAAAACCGGCAGCGAAATAACCGAGAGAACGGTCGCCCCACCCTGCGGCGCCGATCATCGGGCACAGACGAGTCCGATCCACCCACTGACGACCGACGTCCTACCTTGGAGCACAGGCCGTAGCAGAGCAAGTGTCAGAGTGGACAGAATTACCCTGCGAGTTTGCCCTCAGCCAGGTCCTTAACCAGAGTCAAATCCGCTTCAAGAAAATCGAATCCCGGCAATTCTGCAGGCGCGGCCCAGCGGATCTCCCGAAAAATCCGGTTCTCAATCTCTCCGGAATACTCGTGGACCTCATAGAACCGTAGCTCCACGCTGCTGTGGTTCGGATATTCGTGGCGAATCCGCGCTACCTCCACGCCGATCATTGCATTGATGCCAAGTTCCTCGTCCAGTTCCCGCCGCAACGCATCGCGCGGTTCTTCGCCCTCTTCGATCTTGCCGCCGGGGAATTCCCACTTGAGCGGCATCACCTGATGCCGAGTGCGCTGGCAGATCAGTATCTTTCCGTCTTTCCAGATCAGCGCAGCCACCACGCGCTTCATATCAAACGCTCCACGGGCCGCGGAATTGAGAGTAAGTCGCCAATGTCTTGCTCATGCAGAGGAATTGATACATCGTAGTCCGACGGCCTGTGGAAAAGCTTCCGGATGAATGGCGGCGGCCAAAGCATGCAGCCCGCTGATCAATGTCGGCGCGGGGGTGTTGAGATATTCATCGCGAATGCAACAGATGCGTCCGGTTCTCGCCGCCGGAGTGCTGCCCCATTTTCGCTTGGGAATAATCTTTTCCAGCGGCACCCGGTCTCCGGCTCCACACCACGCCGCAATCAGTACCTCCGGAGCCGCTGCCTCGACCGCCGCCGAATCCGTTTGCGCGCCCGGCCTCCCGATGAACTCCCCACCCGCCGCTTCCACCAGTTCCGCAACCCAAAGCTGTGACGCGATCAACGGCTTGGCCCACTCTTCACAAAAAACCCGCGGCCGCGGCAGACGCTCAGTGCGCTTGCGAATAGCATCAATTGCTGCCCGCATTTGTTCGATGACGCGCAGGCCTTCGCCACGGTCACCCATGATTCCGGCAATCGCCGCAATATCGCCATAAATATCCGCCAGCGATTTCGGCGCCAGTCCAAGAAATCGTGCGCCCGACTTGAGGATCTCCGCCACCGCCTTTTCCTGATAAGGCACTGCAGCAATCACCAGGTCAGGACGGGCAATCGATATCTGCCGGCTCTGCGCCGTCCATGAGTCAGCGACAATCGCCGTTTTCCCGCGCACCTCCGGGCAAACCTCGGCGCAATACTTCGTGCAAGCCACCACACAGTCAAGCCTGCCCAAGTCACGCAAAATGACTGTCGCACTCGGTTGCAGCGACACGACCCGGCGCGGAACGTAATCCGACATGCCATCAGTATTGCAGCTGAGAAGGAAAGGAAAAAAAAGAATTCACCGCCGAGAGCGGGATTGAAGACTCCCGAGAATTAGGAAGCACCGTGGAAGAGTGGCGCTTCAGCGCCACGTAAGCGGCGTCAAATGAAATGGGGGCTTCAGCCCCGGTGTTCAATTCATCCCGGTCTCGGCAATGAAAATCTTGTCATGCTTTTAAGAAAATTACCGTAGCATCATCCTGCAGTCCTGCCCCGTTGGCGAACCTTCGCACGTCCGCGAGAATGCTCTCCGCCGACACATTCGGCTGCTGCGAATGCTCCTGCAGTCGCCCCGACCCATACTCTTCGCCTTCCGGGCTTTCAGTCTCAGTGATGCCATCGCTATAGAACACCAGCCGCGAGCCTTCCGGAAGATGAACTTTGCTTTCCGAAAAGTTGCCGAACCCGAGTCCCAACGGAATCCCGCGTTCCGAATCCAGAAAGCGGGCTCCATGTCCATTGAGCAAGAGCGGCCGCAAATGTCCCGCACTGGCAAACGTCAGCGTACGCAAAGTGGGATTAAGCACTGCATAAAGCATGGTCACGAATCTGCCGGAAGGGAAGTCCTCGGCTAGCAGCCGGTTCAGCTTGGTCAGCACTTCCGCCGGACTGGTGCAAGTTTCCGCCAGCGACCGCAGCATCCCCCGGGTAGCCGACATCAGCAGCGCGGCACCGGTGCCCTTTCCCGCAACGTCAGCCAGGACCAGTCCCCAGCACCCATCGCCGAATGGGATGAAGTCATACCAGTCTCCGCCCACCGCACCCGCCGGAATACTGAGGCCCGAGATCGCAAAACCCGGAATGTACGGAGAACTCTTCGGAAACAAGCCTTGCTGAATGGCCCGCGCCTCGTGGGCTTCACGGGTCATCTTTTGCCGTTCATGCCGCTCCTGCTGGAAGCGGCGCGCATTGTTGATAGCCACCGCAATGTGCGTGCAGAGCGCCTGCAGAAGTCTGAGTTGCTCGGGAGGAAACGCGTCCAGCTCGGTATGCGATGCGGTGAATACGCCGACCAGTTCGCCCTCTACCAGTAGCGTGATCGCAACTGCCGAAAGCGTAGCTTCCTCTCACGCGATGTACTACGCATCTGCCGGGTAGTAGCCACGTAGCCGACCATACCCTGTTTGCCGATCCCCAGCCGCTGCCCTTTGCCGTGTACGGTGCAGCCACAGACCCCAGTAAGCACCATTTCGCCACGATCGACGTCATTCAGATAAAGGTTCGCTTCCACGCAACCAAACGATCGGGCTACATCATTCACGATCTTATCGATGAGCTCATCCAGGTCGAGAATCGAGTTAATCTTCTGCGCCGCCTTTTGCAGGCGCAAAAGGCCTTCAACCTGATCAATCTGCAGCAGCCGGGAGGAGGACAGTTCGCCGCTGGTTAGAACGCTGGGACTGGTGGCCATCGCAGGACCTCCGTCCATCTTGAATGGACTTTGTTTCCTATAGGATGTCCCGCACCCACCCCCAGATTCAGTTTTCCGCCCGTCGAATAGAATGACTGGGTGTACTCGCGACAAGTCCTCGACCATTTCGAACACCCTCGCAATTCCGGTGTCGCGGACCCGTCCGACGCGTCGGTACAAGTCGAGAATCCAGCCTGCGGAGACATTCTCAAACTAACCGCGAAACTGGCAGACGGCCGCCTCGCCGAAGTGAGATTCCTGGCCAAAGGCTGCGTCCCCGCCATCGCTTGCGGATCGGCATTGACCGAACTGGTGATGGGAAAGACTCTGAAAGAAGCGGCTGCTGTGAGTAGGGAAGACTTGGTACACGAACTAGGCGGCCTCCCCGAAGCTTCGACCCACGCCAGTCATCTAGCAATGGACGCGTTGGCGACACTGCTACGGCAATTCAGGGACTGACTTTCTCGTGCCTTCCGGCCAGTAAACCGTCCACCCTCTGTCCCGGGCAATTTGCTCCAGATCAGGGTTCGGATTCACCGCAATCGCATAACGCGAGATGGCCAGCATTTCCGTGTCCCAGCGTGAATTGCCAAACCCGGCATCCGGAGGCCGCCCAATAACTTCAAGTATCGCTTTAGGTTTTCCAATTCCTGAAGGGACGCGAACCAGGCGATCGGTAACGACGCCGTTGTCAATCTCAACCGCCGCTGCCAGAATCTTCCCCGGATCAATCCCCACATGCCCCATGGCCTCGCGGATCACCCATTCATTGGTCGAAGAGACCGCCCATACCTCGCATCCCGAAGCCTGCAGCTCCGCGACCAGTCGCTGCATCTCAGGAAAAATCCGGCCAACGAAATTTTCTTCGAAGTACTGACGCGCTACGCAAAGCACATCAGCCTCGGGAAGTCCTTTGTGCAGAGTCACCATCTCCCCGCACATGTCGTCCTCACTGACCTTGCCCGCCCGGTAATCAGCATAGCGGGCCCGCGCCCAGCGAACGATTTCGTCAGAGACGACTCCGCGTTTCAGTTCCCAGTCAAAAAATCCTTCGCCCGCATCCCCTGACCACAGCGTGCCATCGCAATCAAAAACCGCCAGCCGCGGGCTTAGCCGCAGGACAGACTCAATCAGCGAAGGATTTGGCGTGGTGCTCGTCATGTGAGATTGGACTTCAGGCCTGGGCCTCGGGCCTTGAAGCCCACGCAATGTGTAGAACCTGAAGCCTAGAGCCGGAAGCCCAATGCCCGCTTTTCATATTCCTCCGGAGTATCCACATTCACGGCAACCATCGGATCGTCCACCGCGACGTAGGCAATCCTCTCCTGATTCGCGTGCTCAACCTCCCGCGCATTGCTAGTCGCCGGAGCCCGCAGAAATGCCTCAATTATCTCTCTCCCAATCAGAATCGGATGCCCATGCTTCCCTTGATACTCCGGAACAAGCGCCCACACGCGATGACCCCTGTCGCCGAATGCACTCACCAACCTGCGCAACGTTTCCGCCGCTGCCGGAGGCCGGTCCACCAGCGTGACCATGGCACTGTCCCATCCGCGATTCAACACATCGCGTAGCCCGGTCTGCAGGGAACTGAACTGCCCCCGCTCAGGATGAGGATTGCGCACCAGAAAAGCGCCGCCGCCGTAAACCACAGGCTCCAGCGCCTGCTCATTATTTCCTGCGACCACAATCACCATATCGCAAACTTGCGAAAGCGCCTGAATCGCAGATGAAAGAATGGTCCCTACTCGGCTCGCAATTCCAGAAGCGGGTGCCCCATTCTTCTCGCGCTCTTTGCGAGAAGGATGGGCCTCCGGTGGCCACGGCAGCAACGCCTTATCCCGCCCCATACGCGTGGACTCACCCGCCGCCAGAATCACTCCGGCAATCCCCATTTATTTATCCTGTGGGCCCGGTTCGTCTACTGTGCCACTTCGCCGTTCAAAAGTTTGCCCAGATTGCACCACGAACAGCGCACGCCGACATAGAAAGTCCCGAACTGCGCATACACAGCGCTGACTTCATCAAAGCGCATTTCATAGATGAGCTTCTTAAACACCAGCGGATCATCGGCAAACAGATCAACGCCCCACTCCCAATCATCAAAGCCAATCGATCCGGTGATGATCTGCTTCACTTCTCCGGCATAGCGCCGTCCGACCTGCCCGTGTTCATACATCTGCCGCGCCCGCTCTTCAATAGGCAGCGTGTACCAGTTCTTGTCCTCGCCCCGCCTCCGGTCCATGGGATAGAAGCAAACGTACCGGGACTTTGGAATCTCCGCAAACAGCCGCGGCCGCATCGCCTCTTTTTGCCGCGTCAAAGTTTCGTTGATTGCCTGTTTCCATTCGTCCGAATGCGGTTCGAGACCTTGCTCCGCCAATTCGCGATAGGTCTTAACGCTCGACTCATACAGCCCCAACTCAATCACCGACAAATAAGAAGTCGCCGGCTCCAGGTAATCACTCAGCTTCAATCGCGAAAGCTGCATTTCCGCACGATTGAGTTCGTCAAACGAAGACCGAAAATGCACAAACATCAGATCGCCCTTGTGCCCGAGCACGGAATAAAGCGCCGACTGTCCGGATGGACTCTGCTCCATCTTGTTCAAAAGTCCAGCCGCCTGTTGAACGATTTCCCGCTTGAGCCCCGCACGCAGTTGCCGCCACGCCGACCAGCGAAACCGCATCATCTGATGCAGCACGCTGTAGCCCTCAATCGTGAGTGGCATAGCCGGAATCTCAGCCGAAGCAGTTTGCGGACGAGCGGTGCGGGTTGCGGTCATGGATGTGTAGTCAGTTTAACTGCTTATTGTATCCGCAATTGCTGGGGCGACCCGCCGCGAGATTCCACCTCTTGATCTTGACGCAGCCTTCAAGATCGGGGCGCTGATCTTTCAGAGGTTTTTGGCCCTTCCACGAATTTCGCGACAACATCAAGAATCGCATGCATTACGTACAAATCCGCGAGGCCGATAGGGATAATCACGATGGCAGGGACCCACCCACTTGGTTGTCCAGGGAACAAATAAAATCAACAGGAGATGAAGCGCCACGATGACAGTCATGGTGATCCAAAACCACACATGCCACCTCAGTTTCCACTTTATTGCAATGGCGATGCTAAGCATCCCCATGCTATACAGTGCTGGCCGTGCAAGATCAAATCTTCCAAAACGATCGAACCCCCAAGCAATGGGCAGAGAGCCGATAGTCACACACAACACACCCCACCAGGGCAAGCGTATTTTCTTAGCTGCTTTTTATGTCGTTCTTTACGTTCTTTAGCTAGTTGCAAGCTCACGGCTTCTTGTAAACCACCCCACCCTTCATCACAAACTCCACATGCCCCAGCCCGCCGATATCCTCCACCGGATTCCCCGGCACCGCCACGACATCCGCCAGGTACCCCGCCTTCAGCTCGCCAATCTGCCCTTCCCAATCAAGCAGCTTTGCCCCGTTGATCAGATCAGCCTGCAACACCGCCAGCGGCGACATCCCATATTTCACCATCAGCACAAACTCGCGCGCCTGCGTCCCATGCGGAAAGGGGCCAACGTCGGACCCCACCGCCATCGGCACACCAGCGGCAAGCTGCTTGCGAAATTCCTGCACGTGCAGATCGAGCAATTCCTGCTCACGCGGTCCGCCGTTGGGAGTCAAAGGATGAGCAGCGAAGTATTCCGAAATCGTGAACGTAGGCACCGCAAAGATCCGCTTCTCCCGCATCAGCCGCATGGTTTCTTCGCTGAGCTGATACGCGTGGTCAACGGACTCAACGCCAGCCCGCGCAGCATATAGAGTCCCAGGCTCCCCGGTCGCGTGCACTGCGACCCGCTTGCCCACGCGCGCTGCTTCGTGGACCGCCGCAGTCAGTTCCGCCTCGGTGTACTGATAAGGAGTCGAGAGGCGGCCATCGTGAACCGAATCCGGGCCAGTCTCGTAGATCTTGATGAAATCAGCGCCCTGCTTGAATTGCTCACGGATTACCTCGACCAACTGCTCGGCATTGTTGGCGTAATCGGCGTTCGGCAGTACGTGCTGCGCGGGGTTGTAGCCGATAGCGTCTTCGTGCCCGCCCAGAGTGTTGACCGCATTTCCGCTGATTCGCAGCCGCGGCCCGGGGAGATCGCCCCGCTCAATCGCATCGCGAACTGCAGTATCAGCCGAACCCGCGCCTTCCGTCCCCATATCGCGCTCGGCCGTGAACCCAGCCATCAGATCGTCCCGCGCCCCTAGCGTGGCCATGATGGTCCTCTGTGGCACCGACTCCTGAACTGTCTGCAGGTCTTCCGCGCCTGGATGCAAGAAGAGGTGAATGTGCGCGTCAATCAGCCCCGGGAGGAGTGTGCGATCGCCCAAGTCGATGATCTCAGCTCCCGCCGGATTTTTCACCGCCGTGCCGACCTCGACGATGAGCTCGCCCTTTACCAGGACTTCGCCCGGCTTTAAGACCTTGCCGGTTTCAACCTCGAGCAGACGCGCCGCATGCAGCACAATTACATGCTCAGGAGCAGAAGCCTGCGCCTGGATCGAGCGGCCCCACACAGCCATGAGAACCAGAACGAAGGCGACGCAAAAGCGATAAACGCAAGGACGATAAACGCAAGGGCGACAAACGCAAAGCCGATAGCGGTGCATGGCTCGCGATAATACCACCATCGCGAATAGATCATCACGCTCCTACCAAACCCTGCAGGCGTTCTCCTTCACCATAGCCTGACCAGCCTTGCACCCCCAGGCTTGCTGGAACTCCGGCATGTTCTCGACCACCCCGTTCACGCGAAACCGTCCCGGTGAATGCGAATCAACGCTAACCAGCGTCCGTGAATACTCCGGGCGCCGCTGATCGCACCACGCTCGGCCAAAGCCAAGAAAGTAGCGTTGCTCGGGCGTGTAGCCGTCAATTTTCTGGTCAGACTTTCCCGTCTCGGCAAGCATTTCCTTAAGTGCCATCAGCGCAATCCGGGCCCCGCCGTTGTCCGCCGTGTTTTCCCCCAACGTCAGCCTGCCGTTTAACTTCAAATCATCGATGGCGGTAAAGCCGGAGTACTCGTCGGCAATGCAAGACGCCCGCTTCTCAAATTCCTTACCATCTGCCTCCGTCCACCAGTCGCGCAGATTTCCCTCCGGATCGAACTTGCGCCCCTGATCATCAAAGCCGTGGGTCAATTCATGTCCAATAACCGAGCCGATCGCGCCGAAATTGATGGCGTCATCCATGCTCTTATCAAAGAACGGAGGCTGCAGAATCCCGGCAGGGAACACAATCTCGTTCCGCGAACCGCTGTAATAAGCGTTCACCGTCGGAGGCGTCATGCCCCACTCATTGCGGTCGAGCGGCTTACCAATCTTCGCAATCTGCCGCCTCGATTCAAACTCGTTTGCGCGTAGAAAGTTCCCTATCAGATCTCCGCGCTGAATAGTCAGCGTGCTGTAGTCGCGCCACACCTCGGGATATCCAATCTTGTTGCGAATCGCTTCCAACTTGATTTTGGCCTGTTTCTTGGTGTCGTCCGACATCCAGGGCAGACCCTTGATGTCCTGATCGAGTGCCTTTTCCAGCGCGTCCACCATCTTCAACATGCGTTGTTTGCCGTCAGCTCCAAACGTCTGCTCAACATATTTCTGCCCCAACGCTTCACCCAGAGCGCCATCGGTCGCGTCCACGCAACGCTTCCAGCGCTCCTGGATTCGCGCCTGTCCGGTCAAGTACTGCTGCATCTTGAAATTGGTATCCACAAACGGCTTCGAAAGCCACGGTGCCGCCGCATTCAGCAAATGCCAATTCACATAGGTCTTCCACGCCTCCAGTGGCTCGGATTCAATCACGGCATTCACCTGTTTGAAAAAGTCGGGATTGGAAACGTTCAGTTCCGAGAATGCCGGCGCGCCCATCGCGCTGAAATAGCGATTCAGCGAGAAGTTTGGAGCCAGGGCAACCGCCTGGTCTCGACCCAGTTTGTGGTCGCGAACGTTAGGGTCGCGCCGCAACGTCCGGTCCATAGATGCCTTAGCCAGCGCGGTTTCAATCCGCAGCACCGTCTGCGCCGCGTCTGCCGCCTGCTGCGAGGTCTGTCCGGCTAGAATGAACATCTGGGTCACATAGTCGATGAGGTGCTTGCGCATCTCGACTTTCGCAGCGTCGTCTTTGACGTAGTAATCGCGGTCCGGAAGCGTCAGCCCGCCCTGGTCAATGTAAGCAATCACCAT
>WNFJ01059496.1_pt1 | contig 23404 bp, 23 predicted proteins | sample 5400461 | NCBI WGS metagenome assembly WNFJ01 (sample SAMN13153349, study PRJNA577476) | soil metagenome | isolation source: 115 cm saprolite on Douglas fir-dominated hillslope | place: USA:California | collected 2013-09-17
GTGGCCTATCTGGTGACCTTCGGCTCGATCGTCGGGTATAGCTCTTATGCATATGCCCTGGACAAACTTCCGGTGGCGGTTGTTTCTGTCTATCCTTATGTCAATTCAATGGTCGCGGTAACGCTGGGATGGCTGATCTACCGCGAGCCGTTCGGATTTCTGGAATCAGTGGCGATGATCGTGATTTTTGTCGGAGTGGCGGTGGTCAAGCGTCACTCTTTTTCGAGAACTTTGGCGCCCAGCGCGCCGCCTGCCGTACAGAACACCGAAGTCACCATGAACGAGAACAGCAGCGCAAAAATATAAACGGACGCCTGGCCCGCTGGGGTCGCCAGCACCTGCAGCGCCTCGTTCATTTGCTGTTGCGGTACGGGTCTCGAGCGCAGCGCCTCGCGGAACGCCTCCGCCAGTCCGCCAGGCTGGTTGGCGATTGCCACCGTGCCGATGGTAAACACTACCGTGAAAATAGCGAAACTCATGATGCCGGCCATCCAGCCCATGCGCGCCCCGCCGCGTACCGAAAGCGATTGGCCCGTGCGCCGGCTGAACAGGTAGACTGCGATAAACCCCGCGCTGGGCAGCCAGATGACGAACCCGAATGGCAGCAGAAGACAGAGGATCGCCGTAATACTGGCGACAAATAAGCCTACCCGGACGGCGATGGGATTGTGAAAGCTCGGCGCAACCGGCTTCGCGACAGGTTCGGTAATAACGAATATGGGAGCCGCCGGTGGCTGCTCAACTTCAACTTCTTCCCTCTGCGGCTTGCCGCATTTATGGCAGAATCGCGAATCCGGCGGTAGTTCCGCTCCGCACGTGCAAAATTCAGGCATCTACTACCATCAGTTTCCCGCAGGCTTGTCGCGATAAGCAAGCATGGTGGGACGCGTAGCTTCAAACCAGAGAATCGAAGTGCGGGACGCCAGGTAGACCTAGTTTGAAAAACCTACTTATAAGATCTCTCTTAATAGCCGAATAGGGCTCACACAAAACCGGCCAACCACCAGAGAATTGCGAAGACCACGGCGAGTACCGCAGAGATCGCGCGGTTCCTCATGAGGCAGTGGGTTTTGTCGCCTGCCCGGGCCGAGTTCGTTTCGCAAACCGGTTGGGCTTGGCCTTCGAGTAATCGAACCTGTACTCGCGTGACAGGATGATCTCTCGTTTCGTTTTCGCTTTATCGGTGACCTGAAGTCGCCGATCCTTCATGCATATAGCCTAGCATCAGCAGACCCCACCTACGAAAACCTAACCTTCACATCCGGCCTATTTTCCAAATGCACGGTATCGATAAACCGCACGCGCGCCGGATTGAGAGTCATCACGATCGCCTGCGTGCGAATCCCATCGCCGAAAAATCGAACGCCCTTGAGCAGGTTCCCGTCCGTCACTCCGCAGGCTGCGAACAAAAGATCCTTCCCCGGCGCCAGCTCTTTCGTGGTGTAGACCTTCCGGTGATCGTGGATGCCCATCGTCTGCATGCGCTCGGCCTGCTCGCCGTCTTTGACAACCAGCCTCCCCAGAATCTCGCCATTCAGGCACTGCAGCGCGGCCGCCGTCAGCACGCCCTCGGGCGCGCCTCCCGATCCCATCACCGCATGGACCCCCGTGCCCGACACCGCCGCCGCGATTCCCGCCGAAAGGTCCCCATCGGAAATCAACCGAATCCTCGCGCCCGCCTCGCGAATATCGGCGATGAGCTGCTGGTGCCGGGGCCGGTCGAGCACTACTACTACCAGGTCGTCCACTCCCCGCTGTAGCCGCCGCGCGATGGATTTCAGGTTGTGCTTGACCGGCGCATCCAGATCCACCGACCCTTTCGCCGCCGGCCCCACCACAATCTTCTCCATGTAGCAATCCGGCGCATGCAGTAGTCCGCCATGCTCCGAGGCCGCCAGCACGGTAATCGCCCCGCCCGCTCCCGACGCGCAAAGATTCGTGCCCTCCAGCGGATCCACCGCGATGTCGACTTTGATCGCGCCGTCGCGCCCTTTGTCCGCGCCCACCTTCTCGCCGATATACAGCATGGGAGCCTTATCCCGCTCGCCCTCGCCGATCACGATCGTGCCTTCGATGCCGATGGTGTCAAGTGTGGCGCGCATGCTTTCCACCGCCGCCTTGTCGGCGCCGTCCGCGTCGCCCATTCCCATCGTGCGGGCCGATTCGATCGCAGCCTGTTCCACCACCCGCAGCACTTCCAGTGACAGATCGAACATGGTAAAGTGTTTTCTCCTCATGGACAATAACACAATCCTGGTTCTATCCGATCCCACCGACCGCCAGCTCGCGATGCTCGATAGGCTGCCGGACTCCACTTCGATCGCCGTGGGAAACAATGTCGAAGCGTTTGAGCGTTTAGCGCCGGAGGCCCAGGTGATCTTCAATTGGTCCGGCAGCCGCCAGCTCGTACAGCAGGTGTGGAAGGTCGCGCCACGGGTGAAGTGGATCCATTCGCGAGCGGCCGGCCTCGATGGCCTGCTGTTTCCGGAGCTGGTGGAAAGCAAGGCGCTGCTGACCAATGGTAGCGGTGTGTTCAGCCAGTCTCTGGGAGAATTCGTGATCGCCTCGGCGCTATTCTTCGCCAAGGATTTCCGCCGCATGATGCGGAATCAGGCTGCGGGTATTTGGGCGCCTTTCGATGTCGAAGAAGTGGCCGGGCAGACCATGGGCATTGTCGGATACGGCGACATCGGCCGCGCCTGCTCCCGCCGCGCGCATGCCATGGGAATGAAGGTGCTGGCGCTGCGCCGCCGGCCTGAGCGGTCCGAAGGCGACGGATTCGTCGACCGGACCTACGGTTTCGACCGCCTGCTCGAGATGCTGCCGGAATGCGACTACGCGGTGGCCGCGGCCCCGTTGACTCCGCACACTCGCCACATGATCGGCGATGCCGCTATTTCCGCGATGAAAAAGACAGCGGTCGTCATGAATGTCGGCCGCGGTCCGGTAATCGACGAAGCCGCTCTGATCCGCGCCCTCGAAACCGCCCGCATCCGCGGCGCAGCGCTCGATGTCTTCGAAACTGAGCCGCTGCCGGCGGAGAGCCCATTGTACAAACTCGAAAACGTTTTGCTCTCGCCCCACTGCGCCGATCACACCGCCGACTGGCTGGAGCAGGCGATGCGCTTCTTCATCGATCAATTCAATCGCTATGCCGCCGGTGAACCCTTGCTGAATGTGGTGGATAAAAAAGCGGGGTACTGACTCAAAGTCTGCTGCCGTTTGTGTTTACAACGTGCGCACATTCATGTATATTGGTTGTATACACGACGAGTCGTGATGGCCAAGACGCAAACCATAGAGGACACGGGAAGGACCGAGACAATCAACCTGCGCGCTAGCCGCAAACAGAAGGCGCTGATTGACCGGGCGGCGGAAGCGCTCGGCAGGAGCCGCTCTGATTTCCTGCTCGATACGGCTTGCCGGGAAGCTGAGGCAGTGCTGCTCGATCGCCGATATTTTGTGCTTTCAAGTGAGGCGTTCAAACGCTTTACGGCCATGCTCGACAAACCTCCCGCAAGCAATGCGAAGCTGCGGCGGCTTCTTCAGACCCGGGTGCCCTGGGAGCGATGAGTGGAATTCCCCAAATAAGCCAGCCCGCGAAGCTGTCTGCGGCACATGACTTATCGGTTTTCGATTCCGGCGAGCCTCCTCTCGACGAATGGTTGCGCCGCCGGGCTCTTCAAAACGAAGCAAGCGGCGCCTCGCGCACTTATGTTGTGTGTACGGGCACGAGGGTCGTCGGTTATTACACGCTTGCGGTTGGCGCCGTCGCACACGCTGGAGCCCCACGACGCATCAGGCGAAACATGCCGGATCCGCTGCCAGTGATGATACTCGGCCGGCTTGCAATTGATAAGGCTTTTCAGCGCCGGGGGATCGGCGCCAGACTGGTGCGCGATGCCATTCTGCGCACTATGCACCCTGCTGAGATTGCCGGCATTCGCGCGATTCTGGTCCACGCGATTTCAGCGGCGGCGAAACGTTTCTATGAGGGTTTCGGGTTTGTTGCTTCGCCGGTCGATCCACTGACTGTGATGATTACAATCGCTGAGGCCATGAAGATGTTGGGCGAAATCGGCCGAAGATGATAGAATTCGCACGAAAGGTGGTCGTATGCTTCGTTGCATCTCGGGCCTCTGTCTCGCCATTTCTATCCTTATCGGAAGTCTGCCCTGTTCCGGCCAGACCTTCACCGCCAACCTGACCGGCGTGGTCACCGATCCGGCCGGCGCCGATATTCCGAACGTTACCATCAAACTCGAAAACGCGGCCACGCGCGAGAAGCGAGAGACGGCGACCGGCGCCGAGGGACGCTTCACTTTCTCGCAGCTTTTGCCCGGCATCTATCAAATCCAGGCCGAAGCGCCAGGGTTCAAGGCTTTCCTGCAGCGCAACATCAACCTCGTCGCCGGCCAGTCCGCCGCCGTCAACATCTCGATGGAGATCGGCGAGTTTTCACAGCGCGTCGAAATCGGCGCCGCGGCGGTCCAGGTGGACACGCAGACGGCGAACCAGTCGATCACGCTCGAGCGGGCCATGATCCTGAACCTGCCCACCAATCTGCGAAATCCGATGACCCTGGTCCACGCGACTGCGGGCGTCACCGCGCCGGCAACCGGCATTTCGCAGTCCGTCGCCGATCAGAATCAGGATCGCTTCGGCCTTAATGGCGGCCGCAGCACCACCACCGGCGTGCTTCTAGATGGCGTGAACGCTTCGGCCGGCAACAGCTGGAATGGTCTGCTGATTTCCCCTGCCATCGATTCGGTGGCGGAGGTGCAAGTGATCCGCAACGCTTACGACGCTCAGTATGGAAGGTCGGGCGGCGGCGTGGTGAGTCTGGTCACCAAAGGCGGCGGCTCCGATTATCACGGGACGGTCTTCGACTTCCTTCGCAATTCCGTGCTCGATGCCAACTCCTGGGCCAACAATCGCTCGGGTAACGCCAAGCCCATTTTCCAGCGCAACCAGTTTGGCGGAAATGCCGGCGGCCCAATCTGGCGATCGAAGAAGCTCTTCTTTTTCGGAGGATATGAAGGACTGCGGCAAGGCTCGCCAACAACTTCCGTTGTCACGCTGCCCACCGCGCTTGAGCGCATGGGGGACTTTTCCCAAACGCTAAATGCCAACGGCAGCCTGTCGCAAATCTTCGATCCATTTTCGACGCGGCCTAACCCGGGAGGCTCAGGTTATATTCGCACCGCTTTTCCTGGCAACCGCATTCCCGTAAGCATGATGGATCCGGTAGGCGTGAAGACGGTCGCGCTCTATCCGCAACCGACCGGGCTTGGCGACCCCTTCACGCATGCCCGGAACTACTCCGCTTCCGGTAAAGGCGTCACCACCGCCGATCGCTCCGACATCCGCATCGACTGGGCGCACAGCGAGAAGCACTCGATGTACTGGCGGCTCTCCAAGGCATGGCGGCAGAATGGCAATCCGCCCGCGAACGTCTGGCAGTCCTATACAACTACCGGACCGATCAGCGGAAATCCCCGCTATCAGGTTGCCATGGGCAATACTTTCGTGCCGAATCCCACTTGGGTGATCAATGTTCTGGGAGCCTTTGGAAGCTGGACCGAGCGGCAGCGCTCGGACACTTACGGCCGCGACGGAACCGAGATCGGGTTGCCTGCTTCCTTCGTCAGCCAGCTAGACGTGAAGACGATTCCGCAGATATACATGGTCAATTATTCCAATATCAGCCACTCGCGCGATCTGAACAACATTAGCCGCGTGGCCAACATCCAGGTGAATGCCACCAAGGAGAAGGGCGCGCACAGCCTGAAAATGGGTTTCACGCGCGATGCCAGCATGGGCACTGGCGGCGGCCTGTTCTCCGCCGACTTCGGTTTTTCGCGCGGCATGACGTCGGGCCCAATTGCTCAAACCGATAGCTCCACCTCCGGCAATTCCGTGGCGTCTTTACTGCTCGGCACGGGCACTTCCACCGCCGGGACGGGGACCAGCGGCGTACAGAAGCCGGCGCTGCCGGCCACCACGCGCCTCTACTACGGTTGGTATTTCCAGGATAGCTGGCGTATCGGCAGCCGCATCACCATTAATCCGGGCGTGCGGTACGAACTGCACCGGCCCACCACCGAGCGCTTCGACCGGTATAACAATTTCAGCTACTCCGCCGATAATCCGTTGGGTAAGCTGGTGGGACTCCCGTTGAAGGGAGGCCTGGTTTTCGTCAATGCCGACAACCGCTACTCCTGGGGTCCGCTGTATGACAATTTCGCGCCGCGCCTCGGCATTTCCATAAAGCTCACTGAAAGGCTGGTATTACGTACAGGCTACGGTATCTTCTACCCGATCGTGACCGGAACCGGCGATCTGACCGGCTTCTCGTCCACAACGCCGTGGACTGTCAGCCAGGGCGGCGATGGCATCAATCCGCAGGACCTGCTGCGCAATCCCTATCCGAACGGCCTGATTCCGGCGGTGGGAAAATCGCAAGGCCTGTTAACCAACATCGGACGCGGCGTCGGCGGCTACGACCGCAATCATCCCAACGGATATATGCAGAATTACAGCGCCGATTTTCAATATGAATTCGGGCGGTCCACCGTCCTCGAAGTCGGTTACGCGGGCCATCAGGGCCGTAAATTGGTCTGGGGCGTCAGCACCAACGACAACCAGCTTCCGAGCCAGTTACTCTCGCTCGGACCGGCCCTCGACGCCAAGGTCGCGAATCCATTCTTCGGATATATCACTGGCGGGAATCTGGCCTCCGCCACGCTGCCCGCAAACCGCCTCATGCGGCCGTTCCCCGAATTCGATACAGTCACCCGCAACAGCCAGACACCCGGTGGCAGCTCCAGTTACAACGCCATGCTGGTGAAATTGTCGAAACAATTTTCGAGCGGCCTGATGCTGCTCACCAGTTATCAGTGGTCGAAAGCGATCGACAACATCGGCGAGACCGAGCCGAGCCCAGGCGGCGCTGCCGACGGATTCCGCAACAACCAGGACTTCCACATCGAGCGCTCGCTCGCCGCGCATGACTTGCCGCATAGCATGGTGACCGCGTTCGTGTATGAATTGCCGGTCGGCAAGGGAGGGGAAACTGCTCGGCTCAGGCATGAACCGGATCGCCGATTTCGTTGTCGGCGGATGGCAGGTATCGGGCATCGTCCGGCTCTCGAGCGGCCTGCCAGTGCGGCTCACCGCGCCGAGCACAATCAGCCAATATGGTTTTGGCACGCAGTATCCGAACCTCACCAAGGGTAGCGATGTCCCAGTGGCTAATCAGACGCCCGAGCACTGGTTCAACACCGCAGCCTTCTCGGCGCCTGCGCCTTATACGGTCGGGAACGCTCCGCGCCGGCTCACCGAGCTTCGCGCCGATAAACAAAAAAATGCCGACATTTCGCTGGCGAAAAACTTCCGCTATCGCGAGCGCATCCGCGTTCAATTCCGCGCTGAGGCTTTTAACCTCACCAACACGCCGCAGTTCGGTTGGCCGGATACCGCGTACGGCAGCCCCACATTTGGAGTAGTGTCGGGCACCATGAATGTGGGCCCTCGCAACGTGCAGTTCGGGCTAAAGGTGGATTATTGAACGCGCAGCGTCCAGGTTAGCGGCACGGTCTTCGGCAGATAACACATGCGATCGTCGCACGCCTGATAGCGGAGCGTCCCCGCAGCGGTAATCTCGCCCTTCGCATTACTCGCGATGGTGATATCGCGCACCAGCTTAAACCGGCCGCCGTAGACAGGCAGAGTTTCATCGATCGCTGGCAGCCGCAGCATCTTCGATGGCGGAGTCACCACCGGATGCGCGACGATGGCGTCGCTCGGCGCCATGGTCCATGAAATCGGAATGTAGCCTTCCACGCTGGGCGCGTAGACGTGCATATCCGGCTTCAATTCGATATCGAGGGTCAAGGAGATCCGCTGCCCCGGCTTCACGTGGTCGGCGCTTGCCGAGGCGGTGACCCGCAGATGCTTGGTCTCCGCCGTTGTCTGGGCAGACGCGGAGAGGACCGCCACCGCCATCAGACACGTGAATAAAGTTGTCTTCCGCACGATGCTCTTCTTAAAAACATCATATATGATGTACCAATGCGCTCCCTTACACTCTTGCTCGCCGCCACGGCCGTCTTCGCAGCCGAGACTGTCTCGACGCCTATCGACAACGATCAGGTGAAGGTGCTGAACGTCGTTGTTCAGCCCCACGAGAAAACGCGTTTGCACCAGCACAAAGTCAACCGCGTGATGATCTACCGACAAGCCGGCCGGCAGGAATTCGATTATGAGGGCAAAAAATCCGTTCTGAATTTCAAAGCGGGCGACGTGAAGTGGAGCCCGGCCGGAGGCATGCACATCGCCGAGGTAACCAGCGCCGCCCCGGTGAACATCATCGAGGTCGAGCTGAAGAAACCCGGAAGCGGCGCCAAAACTCCGGCCAGCGATCTAGACCCGGTGAAGATCGATAAGAAGCATTACAAAGTAGTATTCGATAACGACCAGGTGCGCGTGTTGCACGTCAAGATCGGCGCGCATGAATCGACGCCGCTGCACGAACACTCGCTCAATCGCGTGGTCGCCTACCTGGCTGACCAGAATTTTCGCGTTACTACCGACGGAAAGCCCGAGACAGTGCAGCACAAAGCCGGTGAAGTCAGCTGGGGCACGCCCACCAAACACACCGAGGAAAATCTAAACGACAAGGCGTTCGAGGCGGTAGTAGTCGAATTGAAGAACTAAGTCTGTCTGGACGCGCTCAAAATCTCTTCGGCATACAGCGCGCCCTCGGGCGTGTCTTCGTGCTTGAAGAACAGGAATACGTCTTTTCCATCGGCAAGATATCGCTCCGCGTCCGCGGCGATTCTCTTGCGATCTTCGACAGTATACTCCGGCTTCCGAAGCCTGTAATAAAGAAAGTCCGAGGAAACAATCGCCGGCGTCTCCAGCTTTTCCGACTCCGCCGCACACAGCGCGAGCCAGCCAGGACGCGTGCCGGAACTCGAACGTGTACCGCAGATCGTCCGGCAATCGCGCCAGAAAATCCGAGAGCAGCGGCAGGTCGCAGTGCAGGGTGGGCGGAAGCTGGAACAGGATCGGCCCCAGCCGGCGCGCTGAGCGCAGCGGATCGATGGCCTTCAGGAACAGCGCCGTGAAATCCCCCGCGTCCTTCAGCTTCAGGATATGCGTGATCCGCATATGAGCCTTTGGCGCGAACAGAAAGCCCGCTGGAGTCGCTTCCACCCAGCCGGTAAGCGTGCTGGCCGCGGGCAGGCGTCGATAAGTGTAGTTGATCTCCACCGCATTGAGGCGGCCGGAGTAGTATTGCAGGAACTTCTTGGCAGGCAGCTTATCGGGATAAAATCGCGGCTTCCAGGCCGGATAGGCAAAGCCGGAAGTGCCCGCGAAAAGCTGCGCCATTCGCCTTGCGGACTACTTTGCCCGCTTCTGCTTCTGCTGGCCGACGCGAATCTTGAATTGCTTCAGTTGAGCTTCGCTGTGAGCCTTCCAGTCATACCGTTTTGTAGCGTCCGATAAATACGCGTCCACGTCCGCGCCTTTCGGAAGAACTGCCATAATAGTCGCCATCTGGCCACCATCGGGACTGGTGATACGAAACCGCCGTACATTAGGAATTGCCATAAATTGCATTTTAACATAGCAGGGGGCGGGTCGCCGCCCATTGGAGGATAAGATGTTTTGCCAAAGTTGCGGTTCGCCCCTCGAACCCGATGCCAAATTCTGCGCCGCTTGTGGCGCCTCCCAGCGCCTGGAGATTGGACCGGGCTCGCGGGTTCAGGCTCCTGCGGCCCAGCCAATCCTAACGGGCGGCCAAAGCGACACCGTACGCTGGATCGGTGAAGGATGGGACGTGATCAAGGACGATCTCGGGACCTTCGTCCTTATGACTATCGTGATGCTGGTAGTCAACGGAGCCGTGCCTATATTAGTACAAGGCGCAACGACGGCAGGTTTTCAGGCTGCCTGCAAAAAGAGATTGCGCGGAGTAAGACCTCAATTGGCCGACCTCTTCAGCGGCTTTGAATTCTTCGGCTCAACGTTGGCCGCCCATGTTGTCATCTCCATCCTGATCTTTATCGGTGGAATTCTTTTCATCATCCCGGGCCTGCTGGCGGCTGCCGCATTCAATTTCACATTCTTGTTCATCATTGATAAGCGGATGGATTTTGAAACAGCCATGCGAGCCAGCCATGCGGTGGTGAAACAGGATTACTTCGGATACTGCATGTTCGTGGTTGCTCTGTTCTTGCTCAACGTCCTGGGCTTTATTTGCCTGATCGTGGGTCTACTGGTGACAATCCCCATGACCTTCGCGGCCGTTGCCGTGGCATATCGGGATACAGTGGGTTTCGAGTAATCGTTGCCCGCGATAGATTCGGCGCAGGCTTGCCCGGCCTCCCCATTTCCCGGCTCTTTGGGGCAGCGGATTTCTGCCCTCCGGGGTAGGTCTTAGTCCGGACTGATAAGAGCACGTTGGGTAGGAATCGCTATTTCGAGGTGCTGTCGCTTCACATCATCAAGCAGATTTTTGAGCTCCTTTGCGCGGGGATGATTGCGGCAGCCCACCTCCAAATGTGAAATGATCGCACGAAGGAATCGTTCCTTCTCAAGCGTCGACATAATTCCGCGCCGCGCCCATGAGATCCCCTGACTCCCGAGCACGTGATAGGGGTAATGGTCGCGCTCACCAACGCGGTCAATCAGCGACATTAGTGCTTCGCTCGCTTCACGGACCAACTCGGAAGCGGTGTCCGCCGTTGGATATTCAATGGCTTTTCTGAAGAGCAAATAGGCGTACTCCGTTTCCACATACGGGTCCGTAGGAGCTAGGCCCCTAGCCTGATTTAAGAAGTTCTCGGCCAAGTTCAAATCTCCTACCTCGACCTCCAGACTGCCACGTTGCAGCCAGAAGTGATAATCCCACCTGAGCAGACCCTCAAGTTCGCCGTAAAGGTTGCGGGCGCCATCAACACCGATGACCCGAATCAGAAACTCGTGATTGGTAACGTGACGAAGTATTCGCCATGGACGCGTAGAGCGACGGTGAGTCGGCAAGACCTGGGTGGCAGCGATGTGGGCCAATCCATGCACCAATTCCTTAATTTGGCCCGTCTTCTGGAGTTCTGCTGCAATTACTTCCGCAATAACGCGGTGTCGCGCCCAAATTGAGCCGTCGTATCCCACACGGGTCACATGCCGGCGCATCAGCATGTCAACCGTATTTAAGCTCGTATTGGAGGAATCGCCGAGGCCAAGAAGGATTTCATTACGCTGTAACCCGAAGCGGTAGGCAGAAGCGACTGCAATCAAGCCATAGGCGCGCGCACCGTCTCCCAGATCCGTCAGTTCCTGGACAGCCTTTTCTTCGAATCGTCGTCCGGACGTTGCCTGGATCATCGCGACAAGTAGTTGCCGCCCAGCCTGCTCACTAAAAGCGGCTCGTTGCTCCTCGCCTGATTTGCCCTTCAGCAAGCCGAGACGGTTCTCGCGATCGAGGACATGAATCAGGCCATCGATATCGGCGTCGGCAAGCGGTGGCATCGAGAATTCTCTCACAGGCACATCCTGTAAGAGTTTCTCCTGGAGAACGGTATCGACCCGACTGGCTCTGAGGCCGACGATGATGAGCGGATATGGTGGTCGTCGCGAGAGTTCCCGCGCCATACTGCTGAGCTCGGAGCCATACATGTCAGCGTCGTCGATTGCGAGTATGACAGGGGCGTCATTGGATCGCATCGCTACGCGAATCTCGTGCGGGGTAAGGCTTCCTTCGGTATCGACCCATCCTACGGTTTGGCCTTCAGCATTCAGCCGCAGCGCAACCCGCATTAGGGCTGTACTTTTTCCTGATCCAGCGGTACCGGTTACGATAATCACGCCTCTATGGCCGGTCTCATTTAGTCCAGTAATGACGCCGGTCCAGAGTGCTTCGTCACAATCGCGAAGGATTGCGCGCTCCGTTTGGATATCGGCCCAGATCGGCTGCTCACCAACGAGAAACTCACTAGACTCGGTGGGGTTGTTGGCGAGGCTAGAAACAAGCGGAATGGCGCGCAGCTCCAGCGGGTTTACGTTAGCTTCGCGACGTAACGTGCGCAGTCCCGTTGCGGCAGCGGCCTGAAGCTTGACCAATACTTCCGCTGCAAACTCCTCAGCGGTGAAGGGCAACCATACCACGTTGTATTCGGCGAGAAGCGTGCGGCATCCAAATGAGGGGTGACCAAGTATGAGCGCGGCCGCAGTTCCCGCATACCTCGACCGCCCCGGTGCCGTCGGAGTTCTATGTGCTGCCAGAGTGGCGGCTCGTCAAGTTGTGTGCCGACAAACACGAATGGGCGGCTCACGAGGCCTGCAGCTACCCGGACGTACCATGGTTCTGGACGTGCCAGCCGTTCTGCGTATTGTGTCGTCGAGAAGGTGACCTCGTCGGGTATACCATCAATATCACCATTTAGATAAATCGCCTCCACTAAAGGTTTATTAGTGCTTGGGGCGGCTCATAGGTTTCCCGGAGCGCGGAGATGAGATGAAAGTCTCGTGGCAATGCGAACTTGCGTGATGCAGCTCTGAGCAGGTCATCAATGTTTAGCGTGTAGATGCGTACCCACGGCATTGTGAAATATTGCTGGTACCAGTCGGGCAACGTCTCGGAATCCACGGTGAGGAGGCCGCGCAATAGCTCCGTCGTGTTTTTTCGATGCAGGCGAAGGGCAGATTCGTACAGGTTCTGAAGGCTTGCTGACGGGCTGTATTCTTCGTCGGCGAAACAAAGTTGCCAGAGCTTTTTTTTGAGCGTTTCGACGGAAGGTACCGTTGATTTGCGGTCAAGCGTGGTTGCGGCTAAGGAAAATCCAGCGCCAATAAATAGGATCGGCAACGCTCGCTCGAACTGCGAGGCCAAGTGCTCGAGTGGACGTGTGAGGTCTACGTTTTGGGGCATAGCACACCGGCGAAGCATCCGGACGACTACTTAGAACTCGTAAAAGCTGAACTGAGATTATCTTAACTCTTTCTACGTTTTGAGGTTCGTGCGCTAGCTCGCCAATTTTTAAAACCGCTGAGGACGGAACATTGAGAGGAACAAACTACATCTATCCGTTTGGATTATTGCGACCACCACGTAGCGGATGATGACAGAGAGAACTTAGCATGTGTCTACAAGCAGACTATATCCGCCAAAGCTACATTCGAAGATTAATTTCAAACTCCGCGATAGAATAACCCTAGGCCCATGCCACTCCCAGACGAGTACCGCCTAGCCATGACACGCCGCCATTTCTTTGCGCGGAACAGCGTCGGCATCGGCTCGGCGGCCCTTGCGTCGCTCCTCAGCGCGAACGGATTCGGCGCCGACTCGAAAACAGGCGGCTTACCCGGCCTGCCGCATTTCCCCGCCAAAGCCAAGCGCGTCATCTTTCTGCATCAGTCCGGTGGACCCTCCCAGATGGACTTGTTCGACTACAAGCCGCAAATGCGCAAGCTCCAGGGAACCGAGCTGCCGGATTCAATCCGCCGCGGCCAGCGCATCACCGGCATGACGTCCGGGCAAGCCACATTCCCGGTCGCCAGCCCGATTTTCAAGTTCGCCCAGCACGGCCAATCCGGAACCTGGGTCAGCGAACTTTTGCCGCACCTGGCCAAAGTCGTCGACGACATCGCCATCGTGAAGACGATGAACACCGACGCCATCAATCACGATCCCGCCATCACCTTCATTCAGAGCGGCAGCCAGCAGCCCGGCCGCCCGAGCATGGGCGCCTGGATCAGCTACGGCTTAGGTAGCGAGAATCAGGATCTGCCCGCCTTCGTCGTTCTCATTTCGCAAGCCAGTGGATTGAACGTGGACCAGCCGCTGTTTTCGCGCCTCTGGGGCAGCGGATTTCTGCCCTCCAATCATCAGGGAGTGATGTTCCGCGCCGCCGCCGATCCGGTTCTCTACCTGTCCGATCCTCCCGGCCTCGACAAGAACACGCGCCGCCGCATGCTGGATGGCCTCGCCAAGCTGAACCACATGCGCGCCGAAGCCTATGGCGATCCCGAGATTGAGACCCGCATCGCGCAGTATGAGATGGCCTACCGCATGCAAACTTCCGTGCCGTCGCTAATGGATCTGGCCGGCGAGCCGGAGAGCACCTTCGCGCTGTACGGCCCCGACGCGCGAAAACCCGGCACGTACGCCGCGAACTGTCTGCTGGCGCGCAGGCTGGTCGAGCGCGGCGTGCGTTTTGTCCAGCTGTACAAGCGCGGCTGGGATCAGCATAACGACCTCCCCAGGGACCTGGCCCTGCAGTGCCAAAGTGTCGATCAACCCTCGGCCGCTCTCATCCAGGACCTCAAGCAGCGCGGGTTGCTCGAAGACACGCTGGTCGTTTGGGGCGGCGAATTCGGCCGCACCGTCTATTGCCAGGGCCAGCTCACCCAGACCAATTACGGTCGCGACCACCATCCGCGTTGCTTTACCATGTGGGCGGCCGGCGGCGGTGTTAAGCCCGGCGTCAGTATCGGAGAGACCGACGATTATTGCTATAATATCGTTTCCGATCCAGTCCATGTCCATGATTTGCAGGCCACTATTCTGCACTGCTTGGGCGTCGATCATAAGCGCTTGACATATAAGTTCCAGGGACGCCATTTTAGGCTGACGGATGTCCATGGAGAGGTCGTTCGCAAACTCTTGGCGTGAATGTAAACTTTTGTAAAGCAAAGACTTTGTAACCTCGCCAGGGTTTCTATCATCTAGGTTACTAAGCTCCTAAAATGAATCTCGCTATCTGCTTAATCATTACGACATTTTTCTGTGGCTTGGCGGCTGGCCAGCCCGCCGGTTCCGATCCGGCGCCCGCAGTCGAGCCTGAAATTAAGGCTCCTGCGGAGCCAGTTCAACCTGTTGAAGATAAGCGCGTGTTCGGCGTCCTGCCCAACTACAGAACAGCCGAGGGAGCGGTACCCTTCCGACCCATCACCACCAAACAAAAATTTACCATCGCGACCAAGGACTCATTTGACTATCCCGTCTTCATGACAACCGGGGCATGGGCCGGACTCTCCCAGTTGCAAGGCTCGGACAATAACGTATTTGGACAGGGCGCCAAGGGATTCGCCCACCGCTACGGCATTAATTATGCCGATCAGGTGATTGGCAATTATTTCCCCGAAGCAATCGTCCCCACTCTTTTCCACATGGATCCCCGTTATTTCCGCAAGGGCGAGGGCTCGAAAAAGAGCCGTCTAGGCTACGCGATCAGCCGTATCGTCGTAGCCCGAAACGACAACGGGGTCACCACGTTCAATTCATCTGAGATTGTCGGCAATGCCCTGGCTTCTCTGGCGGTGATGACTTATCACCCGCACGAGCGGAATCTGAAAGCCGGCCTCTACCAATGGGGAGTCACCTACATTGGGTCGGACATGGTAGGCCAGATACTCAAGGAATTCTGGCCGGACATCAAACGCAAGCTCTTCCATAAAGAACAGGAGCTTTCCGCCCTCCGCTGACACAGTCGACTACTTCGCAACACCGCCCGCGACCGGTGTGACGGCGGAATCAGCCAAGCCTTTCAGCTCGAAAATCTGCACTCCGACGGTCTTTCCTTTCACCACTACGCTTCCCAGAGGATTGACCTGTGCGGCGCCGCCCAGCTCCTCAAGCGTCGCTTCGCTGATAATGATGTGGGTTTTATAGACCTTGTTCTCACTCTCCAGCCGGGCCGCCAGATTCACCCCGTCGCCGATGGCGGTGAAGTCGAGCTTTTTACCGGTGCCGACATTTCCGAAAATCACCTCGGCCGTGTTCAGTCCGATTCCGATATCGAGCGCGGGAAAGCCGGTCGCCTCCCAGTGGCGATTGAGCTCGGCCAGCTTGTCCATCATGTCGAGCGCCGCACGGGCAGCGAGTGCGGCGTTCGGGCGGTCCGGCGTGAACGCGCCCCAGTGCGCCATGATGCCGTCGCCGATGAATTTGTCCGCGATGCCGTCATACTTGAAGATGATGTCCGTCATGGCTTCCAGATATTCGTTGAGCTGCTTGAGCAGACGCACAGGATCCGATTTCTCGGTCAGCGTGGTGAAGCTGCGGACGTCGGAAAAGAAAATCGTCAGCCTGCGCTTTTGGCCATCGAACCGGATGGAGTCGAGATTATCCATCACGTACTTGACGAGCTGTGGCGATACATACCGCTCAAGTGTGCCGCGGGTGCGCGACAGCTCGCGATCCACCGTCAGATAGCGGAACGCGGTATTGCCGGTGAATGATACGGCGGCGGCCAGCATCGGCGCAGACATCGGCAGCCAGACAGAGTGCGCATAAAACAGGAAACAAATTCCCCCGTAAATCGCCAACGCACCGAAGGTAACCGCCAGCGGGATTGTGATGGACCGGGTAGCGGCCACCGACCAGGCGGGCAGTACAGCCAGCAACACAATCAGGAGCATAGTGAGCGCTTCGGGAGGTCGCCAGATGGCGTCGTTGTGCAGCAGATTGTCGAGCGCCGTGGTCAGGACGAAGAATCCGGGAGCGGTTTCGGAGACAGCAGTAGGGCGTAGCTCGTAGCTCCCGGCCGCGCTTGCGCCGATGAAGACGATCTTGCCCTGGAACTCGGAAGCCGGATGCCGTTTGGCATCCTTGTCGCACATCTCCGCCTGCATCGAACAGACCATTTCCCAAAGGGGAATTCGCGCATAAGCGGTAATTGGCGTCCCGTTCCAGTGAACGACATAGTTACCGGCGCCATCGACGGGCAAGCGGATGGGGCCCGCGCGGAATTCGCCATTCTCGAACTGAGCGCCCGTTGCGCCGTTCAGCTTCATTGCGGCGGCCAGCCAGAGCGTTGCCCAGTTGCGGCCGTCGTAGCGGGCGACCAGAGGCAGACGCCGCCAGATTCCGTCCCTGTCGGGGTCGCTCAGAATACTGCCGGAGCCGGCGATAGCGGAGGAAAACAGATCGTTGGGAACGTTCAGCGACCATTCGGAAAGCTTCAGCTCGGCTACCGGCGTCGAGCCGGTCACCGTCACCAGCGCTTGATGCGGCGGCACGGTCTTCGTGTCGGTTTTGACCTCGGCGGAAGTGAAAGCGAAAGGTAAGATCACGTTTCCCGCGGATCGAATGGCCGCAGCGAAGCCCGCGTCCGCCTGCGGCTCTTGGCCGCCGAACAAGATATCGAACAGGATGAGCTTCGGACGGCCGGGTGAGATGTAGTGTAACAGTTCGGTCCAGATGCGCCGCGTCCACGGCCAGCGGCCGATCGACTCGCTGATCTCGCGGTAGCTGACGTTGTCTATATCGATGATTACGATACTGTGGTCCGCTTTGGCTGGGTTGACAGTTGCCTTGACGCGCCAATCGGAGGAGCGATTCTCGAGCCAATCGAGCGAGCCTCGGCCTTCCAAAATGCAGAAAAGTAGTATCAGCGACGCGGTTAGAAGCGATAGACCGCGTCGTAATCGTTTACGGGTCTGAGGGCTGTACAAGACGCCTATTTTAGCGCGGCGACAAAACGGGCTTCGAGAGTCTTGCCGCTTTGGGGACTCTTTTCGACGACCGGCGCCAGATGCGCGATCCGCTCATCGAAAGGCGGATGTGTACTGAGCAGTTGCCCGAAGGCGCGCTGGCCCTGAGGTTTCGATTGTGCCGCTTCGAGCGTGCGCAGAAACTCCAGCAAGCCGCCCGCGGCGTATCCGGCCTGCGTGGCCATCAAGGTTCCGCGCTCATCGGCGCCATCTTCCTTGTCGCGGCTGAGTCGCATGTTGAACATGTCTTTGAGGAATGCATCCGCTTTGTTGCGCAGGAACTCGGGAGTGGCTGCAGAGGTCTTCGCTTTCGCCTCTTCGGAAACCCACGCCGAATTCTTCTTTCCCCGGATCGCCATTTCGAGATGCCGTTCGGAAACATGAACGATCTCATGGCCGAGCGCGCCCGCGAGCTGCGCCTCATCCTTCATCCCCTCGATGGCTGTCTTGGTAATGAAAATGAAACCGCCGGGCAGCGCAAATGCGCCGACAATCTCCGAATCCAGAACTCCGAACCGATAGGGGACCTGCCTGGGTGCGTACTGCGCGACAGCTTGCCCAACCAGATTCACGTAGCGCACCAGCTTGGGAGAATCCACGACGCCGAACATGGCGATCATCTTGGCCGCAGTGGCCTCGCCGATCTGCTGCTCTTCCTCTGGGGTCCAGGCGGTGAAGTTTTCAACTGCCCGCTCCGCCCGATCGCTGACCGGCTTGGCTTTTTGCGTAACGCCGTTCACCTTGTCCTTGAGCCGCCCTAGGCCGCCAAACTGGGCCGTCGCCAGCACAGCGGAAACTGTAGCTAAGACGAGAATGCTAAGTGCCTTTTTCATCTTGAGCTTAGGCCTCCTTCCTTGAGAAAGTTCTTCAGATCGGCAGGCGCCGGCTGGGCAGCGGACATTTTCTTTACCTTTTCCTGGTCCTCACCAGTCGGGGTAGTTGCCAGCATTTTTTGATCAACCTTGCCGGATGGATCGATTCCATTGAAACCCAATGTGGTCGATTCCTTAGTTGTCTTGGACGACTTTACGCCAAGCTTTTTTTGGAAAAGCGGTGTGGAATTTTGGTCCGCCGGGGGAGGTGTATCGGTCTTCTGAGTACTTTGCTGAGCCAGAGCTAAACCGGCGATCGCCAGTGCTCCGAGAACGTAGGTCTTCACACTTTCGATTCTATCACCGCGTCCCGTTCCTCGGTGGCATACATCTTATTGCGACGCCAGCAAAGGAGTAAAAAACCGGCCAGAATCACGAAGGGTGGAACCATCATGATAAAGATACCGAGGTTCATGACTCTGGCGCGCTCCAGATTCTGCGCCGCAGCCGTGCGGTAGCACATCACGCATTGCGCGCTGGCAACGGAGACGGCAATCGGCAGTATAGCCAGCAGACGTTTCATTGGGTTCTCATCAGCACCAGGCGCACCGAATCCGGCATAAATACCATCATCATCAGGATGCAGAAGATCAGCATCGGGAACAGCGTCAGAAACAGGCTCAAACGCTCGAATTTCATGTGCATGAAATAGGCGATGATCAGCGCCGCCTTGATCACCGATAGTCCGACCAGGATCGTCAGCATAATCACAGGGTTAACCTGTTCGTATGCCAGTAATACTTCAATACCGGTAAAAAACAGCAGGATGATCCAGACAACGGCAAAGGATTTGATGGTGCCGTGCTCGGCTTCGTCGATGTGTGCTAAGTCGTGGCTCATTTCGTTTCCTCAGATTTTTGCCGACATCAGATAGACCAGGGGAAATACGAACATCCAGACCAGATCGACGAAGTGCCAGTAGAGGCCGGCCGTTTCGACGTCTTCGTATTTGAACTTACCGCGACCCACGGCGAAGGCTATGACGCAAAGATAAATTACGCCGATGACCACGTGCGTCATATGCAAGCCGGTGATCCCGAAGAAGGTCGCGCCAAACAGCGGCTCGCCCCACTCGTTCGAGAACGGGGTCATGTGCTCATTGCGGATCAGGTTCAACCATTCGGTGAGGTGCAAGCCGACGAAGGACGCGCCGAAGAAGATGGTGGCCAGGATCCAGGCGACCGTTTTTTTTCGGTTACCGTGATGCATGGCATGGACGGCCATCACCATAGTGAGACTGCTCGAGAGCAGGCAGAAGGTCATGAAGCTTGAAAAGATGATGCTGGGGGAGAAGTGGAACGGCTTGGGCCACTCCGGCGACGCCAGGCGCAGATAGGTGTAAGCCATCAGCAGCGCGGAGAAGGTCAGCGAATCCGAGATGATGAACAGCCACATCCCGAATTTTTTCGATCCTACGGCGAACGGAGAGCCGCCACCATTCCAGACAGATTCCTTGGCGGCTACATTTGCTTCAGGCGTCAAAGTCGTTTACCCCCAAACTAAAAATAGGACCAGCAGATAAACCCACAGTCCATCCAGAAAATGCCAATACACGGCGCTGACGTCGATCGCGGTCCGCTTCCCCGGCCCCAGCCTCAACCGGTAAGCCTGCACGCTCACGTACAACAGCGCGACCACCCCGCCGATGAGATGGAGCGCATGGGCAGCCGTAAGAACATAGAAAAACGAGCTGCTTGGATTGGTCGCCAGGTAGATTCCTTTAGCCCGCAACTGAAGCCACGCGGCATACTGGCCCGCCAGGAACAAAACGCCCAGCGCCGACCCCACCGTCCACAGCCGGTTGAAGCTCTCCCGCTTGCCGGCCTTCAGCGCGCGCCGAGCCAGTTCCAGCACGGCGCTCGAAGCCAGCAGCAGGGCCGTATTCAGCCACAGTACCGGCGGTATCCGCGTCGTGATCCAGTCATTCGAGAGCCCGCGCCGCACGATGAACGCGCTGGTCAGCGCCGCAAAAAACATCACCACCGCGGCCAGCAGCACCATCAGCCCGGTCATGGAGGCTCGCCGTGAAGCTCCGCGGCCGCCTGATGAACCATCGCCGTGGCCAGAGTCGCCGCCCGGCGGGTTACCTCCGCCCTTCCAGATATCGGTTGTTACAGAACTAGCCATACTCTTAATGTCGCACTGTACCGGTCACCAGCGGCGGATCGGTCTGCATGACGTAATCCTTCGGAGCGCCGGGTACGCTGTACTCGTAGGGTCCGTGGTTCACCACCGGATGCACGCCGGCGAAATTATCGAATGGCGGCGGCGATGGGACGGTCCATTCGAGAGTCGTCGCTTCCCACGGATTCATCGGCGCCTTCGCGCCCTTTTTCATGCTCCAGAACAGATTGATGACGAAAATGAGCTGCGCCGCGATGGTGATGGCGGCGGCCCAGGTCATGAACAGATGGATCGGCATCAGCTTGCCCATGAACTCGTAGTCTTTAAAGTCCGGATACCGCCGCGGATTGCCGCCCATACCCAGGAAATGCATCGGAGTAAAGATGCAATAGACGCCGATGAATGTGATGAAGAAATGGATCTTGCCCCAGGTCTCATTCATCATGCGGCCGAACATCTTCGGGTACCAGTAGAACGTGCCGGCGAACATGCCGAAAATCGCCGCCACTCCCATGATCATGTGGAAGTGCCCGACCACGAAGTAGGTGTCGTGGAAGTACAGATCGAGCGCCGGCTGGCCGAGAAAGATGCCGCTGATTCCGCCGCTGACGAACAGCGAGACGAATCCCAGGGCGAACAGCATCGCCGTGGTGAAGCGGATCTGTCCTCCCCACAGCGTGCCGATCCAGTTGAAAGTCTTGATTGCCGAGGGCACCCCGATGGTCATCGTCAGAACCGAAAAGGCCATGGCCGAATAAGGGCTCATGCCGCTCATGAACATGTGATGGCCCCACACCAGGAAGCCGAGGAAACCGATCGACATGATCGCGTACACCATCGCGCGATAGCCAAAAATCGGTTTGCGCGAAAAAACCGACAGCAGTTGCGACGTCACGCCCATGCCGGGCAGGATCGCGATATACACCTCCGGGTGCCCGAAGAACCAGAACAGGTGCTGCCACAACAACGGCGATCCGCCTTTGTGATTCTGTATCTGATCGTTCACCACCAGGCCGGCCGGGATGAAGAAGCTGGTGCCCGCCTCGCGGTCGAGCAGCAACAGAATTCCCGCGGCCAGCAGAACCGCGAAACCCAGCAGTCCGAGAATCGCGGTAACCAGCCAGGTCCAGCAGGTCAGCGGCAGGCGCATGAAGCTCAATCCCTTGGCCCGCAAATCCATGGTGGTGGCGATAAAGTTAATCGCGCCCATCAGCGACGCGGCGCAGAAGATCGCGATACTCACCACCCACAGGGTTTGTCCCGTCCCCTGGCCGGGTCCAGCGACCGCGCCCAGCGCGCTTAGCGGAGGATAAGCCGTCCAGCCGCCCAGCGGCGCACCGCCCGGAACGAAGAACGCCGACACCATCACGATCAGCGCCAGCAGCGTAGTCCAGAACGAGAGCATGTTCAGAACAGGGAACGCCATGTCTTCGGCGCCGATCTGAATCGGCAGAAAGTAATTTCCGAATCCGCTTTGCGGCGCCGTGGTCAGCACGAAGAACACCATGATGGTGCCGTGCATGGTCATCAGCGACAGGTACAATTCGGGCGTCATCTGGCCGCCCGCCGCGCCCGTCGGCCACAGCTTCTCGAACAGCGCTACCTTGGCGTCGGGAAACACCATGTGGTAGCGCATCAGCAGCGAGAGGAACATTCCGATAAATACCGAAAACAGCGCCAAAAAGTAATATTGAATCCCGATCACTTTGTGATCCAGGCTGAACACCCATCTACGGATGAACCCTGTCGGCGCCTGATGAGCGGCGTGTGCTTCAGATGAAGACATAAGATTTAAGAAGATGCTCCCTTAAAAATCGGTCCTGAACAACTCACTTCGCGGCGGCCTGATCCTTCTTCCACTTCTCAAAATTCTCCTCGGACATCACTTCCATGGTGGTGCGCATCTGGCTGTGGCCTAAGCCGCATAGCTCCGAGCAGGGGACCTCATAAGTTCCGATCGTGTCCGCCTGGAAATGAAACGGGATCTCCATGCCGGGTACAATATCCTGCTTCATGCGCAACTCGCGCACGAAGAAGTTATGAATCACGTCTCGTGAGCGGAGGATCAGCAGAATCGGCTTTCCGACCGGCACTTTCAGCGTGGCGTTGACGATATCGTCCTTGCCGGCCGGGTCGGATTCGTCGATGCCGAACGGGTTGCCGTTGGCGTCGTTGATGAACTTGATATCCGTGCGGCCCAGCTTGCCATCGGGTCCAGGGTAACGGAAAGCCCAGGCAAACTGCTTAGCCAGCACCTGTATCTCGATGGCGTCCGGCGGCGCCTTTTCGAAATGGACGCCGGCCCAGATGCGGCTTCCCATCAGCACCAGTCCGATGAACAGAAAGGCGGCTGCGCTGGTCCAGAAAATTTCCAGCTTATTGTTGCCATGCGAGAATTCCACGTGCTGGCCGTTGCTGCGATACCGGTAAATCGCCCAGCCGAGCGCCATTTGCGCGATAAAAAAAATCACGCCGCAGACAGCCAGCGTGATCTTGAACTGCTGATCGTAGGCGATGCCGTGCTGCGAAATGGGGGCGGGGAACCACCAGAGGTTTACGACGGCGAACAGAACATAAATCACTATGGTCAAAATCCAGATGACCGGGGCTAAGAGCATTTAAACTCCATTCTAATGATGGCTATGATATCCAGAGGGTGAAGGTACCACAGGAGCGCGGCAAAAAACAAGCAAGCGTCACCATCCCAAGCGAAGTGAAAACTGCATTTGCCGGGGAGCCTTTGCGGAGAGGATTCGCCCGAAAGTAGTGGGTTCGTCGGCGAACAGTTGCGGCAGATCGAATTGCGTGTGATTGAATATGTTGAACCACTGGGCGTCGACGGTGAGTGCGATCCCTTCGCGGAGCGCAAACCGGCGGGCAATCGCCATGTCGAAATTGACGATGCC
>WNFJ01387367.1_pt1 | contig 23389 bp, 19 predicted proteins | sample 5400461 | NCBI WGS metagenome assembly WNFJ01 (sample SAMN13153349, study PRJNA577476) | soil metagenome | isolation source: 115 cm saprolite on Douglas fir-dominated hillslope | place: USA:California | collected 2013-09-17
TACTGAAAATCTGTTCTGCTAAGATTTTGCAGAGGTCACCATTTTGTGGTCAATTGTCTTCTATGACCTGGCTCTTGCAATCCAGAAGCTGAGGTGATGACGATGGGGAGCAATAATTCGCTTTTTGCCCGGATCTTGGAAAACATGTGGCTTCAATATGCATTCGCAGTCTTGTCAACTTTTGTTGTTTTGCTGACTTGTCACGCTTCGAGTCTTTTCCTCAGCAGTCCCGTACCGTACATTCTGCTATTTCTGGTGGTAGCCTGCTCTGCTTGGTATTGTGGCCTGGGCCCAGCTACGCTGGCGCTCACTCTAGCCCTGGCCGGGGCGAGATATTGGTTCATATCGCCAACACGTTCATTTCGCTTCCCCGATACCGCGCAATCCATCACCATGCTGGTGTTTTTGGTCGCATCTGTTGGCGTCATTGCGATGGCCGAAGCACGTCGACGCCATAACGAAAACCTGCGATGCGGACATGCGCAACTTGAAGATCGAGTAAAAGAACGCACTGCAGAACTCGATATTGCTAATAAGAATCTGCGCGATCTCTCGGCGCGACTGCTTCAATTGCAGGATGACGAAAGGAGACGGATCGCTCGCGAACTGCACGACAGCGTCGGTCAACTGTTGGCTGGGTTGAGCATGAACCTGTCGGCCGTGCGAACGGATATTGAACGGCTTACCAAGACGGCCACTACCCTCGCTGATAGCGAGGGTCTGGTCCAGGAAATGACCAGAGAAGTCCGCACTATTTCTCACCTGCTACATCCCCCGCTGCTCGATGAAGCGGGTTTAGTGTCTGCGGTTCGCTGGTACGTCGACGGATTCGGGCAGCGCAGCAAAATTAAAGTTGATCTGGATGTACCGGACGATTTTGGACGCCTATCTTGTGAGATGGAGACTGCGATTTTTCGCGTCGTGCAAGAGTGCCTCACAAATATTCATCGACATTCGGGGAGTCCGATAGCCAAGATTCATCTCCGTCACCGCGATGGCGAGGTTGTTGTCGAGATCCAGGACAAAGGCAAGGGGATATCACCAGACAAGCTGAATGAAATGACCACATCTGGCATGCCAGGAGTTGGAATTCGAGGAATGCGGGAAAGGCTTAGGCAGCTTGGAGGAGACTTGCAGATTAACTCCAACGGCTCGGGCGCGGTTGTAGTAGCGCGGCTGCCCGCTGCGGAGGTCTGCAGCGTTGCAGTTGCAGATGTTTTACCGGTTGCCGACGCGTCCTCGACAGCGGCCGCCTGAATCCTCCCTCGGCAGAGACAGATTCCGGCATTTGCACCGGAAGCGTTTCAGAAATGGTTCCGGGAAGCGAAAAGCCCGTCCTAGCACCGGCCCCAAGGTGCTCCTCTGGGCCAGCATTCAGAAACGTTCCCGGTCGAGGTGAATACACGGGCTTCAGGGGAGCGTGACAGCACGAGTGATTCTGGGAGTCCTGCTGGCAAATGGTCATCTGGGTGGTATCCCTCCGGCTTCAAGCCATCATTACCTAAGCCATTCACATGACCATGCGTTCCGCCGGTGGCTTCGGAGTTTTCCAGAATCATCGTTTGTTGCCTTTAGGTAACAGACCCCAGCGGCGGAACATTTCTTCTTGCGTTTTCCGGCTGGCGAGCTTGTGCAACAGAGTACGGCGCTGCCGGGGCGATAGCGGGTCATCATAAAGCGAGGACCTGGCCTCACCAAGCCAGCGCAACAAGTCTTCCCACTCGGGTCCGAACTGGTACTCCAACTCCTCCCGAAGGCGCTGTGCGAGCGCCCCACTGTGGCCGGCAGTCGAGATCGCGATCTGCAAGGGGCCCCGCCGCACCACTGCCGGATAGTAGAAATCGCAGTAAGCACGGTCACGCACAACGTTGCACAATATGCCGCGTTGCTGGGCCTCCTGAAAGATGGCCCGGTTCACGGCTTTCGATGAAGTTGCCACGACAGCAAGAAACATGCCGTCCAGGTCCGCTGACTCAAAACGCTTTTGCGACCAAAACAACTTCTCCTCGCGTGCCCAGCTCTGAATCTTCGGCGTCGCCGCTGGAGCCACAACCACCACAGTCGAGCTGCAGGCGAGCAGAGTGGGGATCTTCTCCTCTGCTGTTTTGCCCGCCCCTACAACCAGGCAGCGTCGCGCGGCAAGCTTTAAGAAGATAGGAAAGAGGGCGTCTTTCTCTTTCGATGCACGCGAAGCCGAGCTACTCAAAGGTTTCTCCCCGTATTGAAATACCTCTCTATTAGTGCAGGAAACTGTGAAAGAACAAATTCAAAATAATGATCGAGCACATCAGAGAAGCACGGCGACCGGAAAGGGCGCATCCAAAACGAGCGGCATTCTCAAGGGATGGGGCTTTCACTTTTCGATTATCGCCGCTAAAGATTTTTTTGATTTCCATTGTCCTGCGCTTTCCACTAAAAGAGTCCCAGCAGTTGGTTGCTGCTGGTAAATCCGTGATGACTGGGTTATCCAGCGGTGGTGCCTTCGCTTCTTTCGAGAATCGAATTGCTGTTTCGCCTCCTAGTCGAGGCCCCAAACCTAGATGTTTTTCTGATTTTGTCCTTCGGATACCGAGCCGTATCCATCAGCAGATGAATTTGTGATGCGACCCAGAACCGTATGGGCGAGGCTGGCTACGTTCGGCGGTGCTGCTACTGCACCACCGGAACGTAGTCCGCAAGCGGCAGGAAACACTTTCGACACATTATGTCGTTGCCTCTCATAGAGCGTGCACGAGAAGACGGTGTGACCTTCGTATTGACCGGGCTAGCGCCGCGAGGGGCAGAGGGTCGGCTGTACGAAATTGCCCCCTCACCCTCAATCTCGCTGATTCCGCAGCGAGCTCTTCAGCCGGGTGAGCAATACCGGTTTCATTTCGACATGACGCAATGTATCGGCTGCAAGTGCTGCGTGGTAGCTTGCAACGAGCAGAACGGAAATCCGGCCGAAATCAACTGGCGGCGGGTCGGAGAAATTGAGGGCGGCTTTTATCCCGATACCCAGCGCTTCCATCTCTCGATGGGCTGCAACCATTGTCTGGAGGCTTCATGCCTGATCGGTTGTCCGGTAGAAGCCTACACAAAAGATCCAGTCACCGGCATCGTGCTGTACAGCCCAGAGACCTGCATCGGCTGTCAGTACTGCACCTGGAATTGCTCCTATGGGGTGCCGCAGTACAACCCGGAACGCGGAGTGGTCGGCAAGTGTGACATGTGTCACGGCCGCCTAACCGAGGGACGCGAACCTGCTTGTGTGAATGCCTGTCCAGAAAGTGCGATTCGCATTGAGATCGTCAATATTGAGGAATGGAAACAAGAATACTCCGCGAACGCAAACGCTCCCGGACTTCCCTCCGCTGACGACAGCATTTCGACCACTCGTATTACACTGCCCGAAAATCTTCCGCCCGACATCAAGAAGGCAGATTTCTGGCGCGTGAAGCCGGAGCACCCGCATTGGCCGCTGGTGCTGATGACGGTGTTGACCCAGCTTTCGGTGGGAGCGTTCGCGGCCATCTGGCTCCTGCAGTTGCTCGGCACATCGGCGCGGTTGAGTATTGCTGCCCTCGGTTCACTCACGGTCGGCGGCCTCGCCCTCGGAGCTTCCACCATGCACTTGGGACGTCCGATTCACGCGTATCGCGCGCTGAAGATGTGGAGGCGCTCCTGGCTGAGCCGCGAGGTCCTAATGTTCAGCCTTTTCTCAGGCATGGCCGGGATTTACGCTGCCTCGCTTTGGCTGAGCTTGCCGCTCAGTTCCTCCCTGGGTGCCTTGACAGCCCTACTCGGCGCGGGCGGCATCACGGCCAGCGCGTGCATTTATCTGGTACCCGCACGCCCGGCCTGGAACAGCAAGCATACGATCGCAGACTTCTTCTTGACGGGAGCGATCCTGGGCCCGCTGTTTGCTGCGAACATCGGGGCAGAGTCGGGGCGACTGCTGGTCTTGATCTGCGTCGCGGCTGCATCGGCGCAATTACTCAATCACGGCCTTAGGTTTCTTCGGCTCACGGCATCCGATTGTTTCGAGCTTCAGTCATCGGCACGGCTGCTTTCGACAGTCTTGGCCTCGCGATTTCTCCTGCGTGGCGCGCTATTGGTGGCGGGAGGGATTGCTTTGCCGCTGTTTTCCTCAGGGCGTATTGGATTCGCTCTTGCCTTCGCCGCAGTAGTGGTCAGCGAGATTCTGGGGCGCTACCTCTTCTATGTGAGTGTGGTGCCAAAGAACATGGCTGCTCCCTATCTGGCAGGCGGGAGGGAGGCAGCATGAGCCTGAGGCGTCAGCTCGGCCTGGACATCCTGGCGGAGAAATACTCCTACGCAAATGATCCGGAGTTCGGCTACACCTCGGCGCAAAAAATTCCCGACCGTTGGGTCGCGACCACCTGTGGGTATTGCTCGGTGGGCTGTGGAATGTTTGTCGGGGTGAAAGACGGGCGCGCGGTAAGCGTGCGGGGCAACCCGGATCATCCAGTAAATCTTGGAAAGCTGTGTCCCAAGGGGCTTTCCGAGCACTACACGCTGGAGGCATCCAATCGCGCCAAGTACCCACTGCTGCGCAAGAACGGCGAACTGGAACGCGTGAGTTGGGACGAAGCCCTCGACACGATGATCGAGAATTTTCGCGCGACCCAGGAACGTTATGGCCCTAATGCTCTCGGCGTGATCAGCACCGGCCAGCTTGTGACCGAAGAGTTCTACGCCCTGGGCAAACTCGTGCAGCTTGGCTTTGGTACGAAGAACTTCGACGGGAATACCACGCTATGCATGGCGAGTGCGGTATCGGGTTATAAGCGCTCGTTCGGCAGCGACGGCCCGCCGGGGGCCTACGAAGATCTGCAAAAGGCAGATGTCATTTTTCTCATCGGCGCAAACATTGCCGACAATCATCCGATTCTTTGCCAGCATTTGGAGGCGAATCCCGCCAAGACCTTGATCGTTGCCGATCCGCGTGTGACCAAGACGGCCATGATGGCGGACCTGTTTCTGCCATTAAAGCCGCATTCGGACATCGCGCTAGTCAACGGACTGATCCATGTGCTGATCCGCACAGGGATGACCGATCGCAACTACATCGAGAAACACACCACGGGGTTCGAGGAACTGGAGAAGTTCGTTCAAAAATACACCCCCGAATATGTATCGCAGATCACCGGTCTCAGCGGGGACCTGATTCTGAGGACCGCATATCTCTATGGCAGCGCCAAGGCGGCATTCATCGGATGGACGATGGGAGTGAACCACAGCACCCAGGGCGCGGAGACAGTAAATGCGATCAACAATCTGGCGCTGGTCACGGGAAATATTGGACGGGTAGGAGCTTCACCGTTCTCCATCACCGGCCAATGCAACGCGATGGGGACTCGCGAGACAGGGTTCACCTCCGGCCTGCCGGGATACCGTAAGTTCGAGAGCACAAGCGATCGCGAGGAATTGGCTTCGCTGTGGGGTGTTTCGGCAGACCATATCCCAACTTCACGGGGACTCGCCTATCCAGACATTGTGGAAGCCACTGTCAGCCAGAAGGTCCGTGCACTGTGGATTATCGCAACCAATCCGATCGTTTCCTTTCCCAACCTTGACGTACTCAAGCAAGGGCTGGAGACGCTGGATTTTCTAGTCGTCCAAGATGGATTCCATCCCACCCCTACCTCGGAACTGGCCCACCTGGTGCTTCCAGCGGCCATCTGGGGGGAAAAGGAAGGAACGTACACCAACTCTGAGCGGCGCGTGAGCAAAGTGAATCGGGCCGTCGATCCTCCTGGTGAAGCGAAATCCGACTTCGACATATTCCTGGCGCTGGCGGCAAGGCTTGGCTGCCGCGAGGAACTGTTCCCGGGCTGGACCCAGCCTGAACACGCATTCGAGGAATGGAAGCAAGTGTCCGCGGGACGGCTCTGTGACTACTCGGGGATGAGCTATGACCTCATCGAAGAACATGGCGGCGTGCAGTGGCCCTTCCCCGCTGGAACTACGGAAGTGACTACGACACGACTCTACACCGACGGCCAATTTCAGACTGACGACGGCAAAGCGAAACTTTTCTGTATTGAATGGAGGCCCTTCCCGGAGCAACCGAACCGCGAGTTTCCGTTCGTGCTCAACACCGGACGCACCGTCGAACATTGGCACACGCGGACAAAAACCGGACAGGTGCCGATCCTCGAACGCATGTCGCCCAATGCATGGCTGGAGATGAACACGCGCGATGCCCAGTCATTGAAACTCAAGCCGCACGACCGAGTGGACATCATCTCGCGGCGGGGAACGGTAAAAGATCTGGAGCTGCGGGTGACGGAAATCGTCGCACCCGGACAAGTGTTCATGCCCTTCCATTTCGTAGAAACCAATGCCAATCAAGTCACGCAGAGCGCTTTTGATCCGATTTCGCGGGAGCCGAATTACAAGCAGTGCGCGGTGCGCGTAGAACCCAGCCATCCGGTGGAACAGCGAGGCAAGCGCACTGGCAGACAACGGAGTGTAAATGGCTGACTCCAGTAGGTTCTGGTCACAGATTTCTGGTTCAGCAATTCATCGCGGGGAGGTGCGGTAGTGGAGAAGCTCGTCGTCGTGGGAAATGGAATGGCCGGAGTGGCATGCGTCGAACAGATCCTGCGCCACGCGCCGAAATTCCAAATCACCATATTTGGCGACGAGACCCATGTCAACTACAACCGCATCCTGTTGTCGTCGGTGCTGGCAGGCGAGAAGTCGCTCGACGATGTCGTTCTGAACGGACTCGATTGGTATCAGCAAAACGGCATTGATCTGAGGCTTGGCGTCCGAATCATTGACGTGGACCCAGTGGCAAAAACTGTCACCGGCGACGACGGCAGTGTCACTTCTTTCGACAAGCTTCTGCTGGCCACCGGCAGCGTGCCGATCATTCCTTCCATTGATGACGTAGAGAAGGACGGTGTTTTCGTATTTCGTAATCTTGACGACACTCGCGCTCTGTTGGAACGCGCCCGGCCGGGACTCAAAGCGGTGGTGATCGGCGGCGGACTGCTTGGGCTTGAAGCTGCGCGCGGACTGCAGGTGCAGGGGTGCGACGTAACTGTTGTGCACCTGCTGGAAACCCTAATGGAGCGGCAGTTGGACCTCACTGGAGGCGGCTATCTCGCCACCGAGATGAACAGTCTGGGCGTAACGGTGTTGTTGGGCCTTTCCACTACGAAGGTTCTCGGCAATGGCAAAGTGCAGGGCGTGGAATTCAAGGGCGGAGGCAGCATCGCGGCCGATCTGGTGGTGATCGCCGCCGGCATTCGTCCGAATGTGGGTCTCGGGCAGAGGGCAGGTCTAGAAACCAAGCGCGGCATTGTGGTGAATGATTATATGGAAACGTCGCATCCCGACATTTTTGCCGTCGGCGAATGCGTGCAGCACAACGGCGTCTGCTACGGGCTGGTCGCACCCCTTCTGGAGCAGGGCAAAGTTCTGGCCGCGACCATCACGGGAAATAAGGGGCCGCAGTATCAGGGAACCGTGCCTGCTGCCAAGCTGAAGATCATGGGCGTGGATGTCTTCTCCGCCGGCGACATCAATGACAAGGTGGATGGCTCAGAAGTAATCCGTTACGAGGATCCAACACTCGGCATTTACAAGAAACTCACACTCAAAGACAACAAGCTGGCTGGCGCCATTTTGATCGGGGAGACTGCCGAAAGCCATCGCTACATGGAGTGGCTGCGTTCGCAGACTGACCTAACCACAATGCGCCGCCAACTTCTCTTTCCGGAATCCCCAGCGGACGCAGGCCTCGATGTAGCTCAGATGTCGGAAAGCGAAACCGTCTGCGGCTGTATGGGCGTGACCAAGGGCACCATCATCCACGCCATTCACGAGAAGGGTGTGAACACGCTTGCCCAGCTTAAGGAGTGTACCCGGGCCTCGACGGGTTGCGGCAGTTGTACCGGACTTTGTCAGCAATTGCTCAAAGCAGTCGTGCCGGATTTCCAGGAAGAAGTTAGGAAGACGATGTGCAAGTGTCTCGCGCTCCCCGAAGACAATCTCCGCGAAATTCTGCGCAGCCTGCAACTGAAGTCAGTGCAAGAAGTGCTGGACATCTACGGCAATGGGATCGGTTGCGAGGTATGCAAGCCCGCACTGAGTTACATGCTTGACATGCTCTGGTGCGGCGATCACGAGGAAGACCGCTCCGCGCGTTTCATCAATGACCGGGTTCACGCCAATATCCAGAAAGACGGGACGTTTTCTGTTGTTCCGCGCATACGCGGCGGCGTGACCTCGCCAGATGAACTCCGCCGAATTGCCGACGCCGCAGAGAAGTACCAGGTACGCATGGTCAAGATAACCGGCAGCCAGCGCATTGATCTGCTGGGCGTGAAGAAAGCAGATCTGCCAAAAATATGGGCCGACCTGGGAATGCCTTCAGGACAGGCGTACACCAAGGGCGTCCGGATGGTGAAGACCTGTGTGGGCACAGATTTCTGCCGTTTCGGTGTGCAGGATTCCACTAGTGCGGGTATCGAACTGGAGAGGCGATTCGAAAATCTATTCACGCCCCACAAACTGAAGATGGGATCGGTGGGCTGTCCCCGCAACTGCGCGGAAGCGACCGTGAAAGATATTGGACTGGTCGGACAAGAAGGAAGCTGGCAGGTGGTAGTGGGAGGCGCGGCAGGCAAAAAAGTGCGTAAGGCGGACTTGCTCATCACCATCGAGACCACTGAGCAAGCTCTGGACGCTGCGGCACTGTTCTTCCAGTTCTACCGAGAAAACGCGAACTACTTGGAGCGCAGCTACGACTTTGTCGAGCGGCTGGGAATCGAGAAGGTCCGCAAAGAAACGGTGTATGCAATCGATGTGGTGAAAGACGGGTTGCGCGACCGACTGCGCAAGTCCAAGGAGCGCTCGCAAGACGCGTGGCTGGAGGGCGAGGCGCCAAACAACCCTACTCAGTTCGTCCAAATCAAGCCGCTGGCGGGGGTGTTGGCATGAGCGCAAGTAAAGAATGGGTCCGCGTCGCATATTGTGAAGACATTCCGCTGCACGAGGGCCGAGCCGTGCTGGTTGGCGACCGCGAGATTGCGGTCTTCAACCTCGGCGACCGCTTTCTGGCCGTGGACAATCGTTGCCCTCATCGGGGCGGGCCGCTAGCAGACGGGATTGTTTCGGGTGAGAGTGTCGTGTGCCCTTTGCATGGCTGGAAGATCGATCTGCAGAACGGAAATGTTCAAAGGCAGGCTGAGACGCCGGCCTGCGTCAAGACGTTTGCAACACGAGTGGAAGCCGGGACGCTTCTTCTGGAAGTTATTTCTGAAACATCGAGATGCCCACGCTCGAACGGCCACGTAGCCGTTTCGCGCGATGGCAGCTCACTAGAAACACCTAAGGAGCATGAATATGAAGATCTCGGATTTTCGTAAAGCTGGCCACACGCCCTCGCTGATCGCCGCGTTCTTGTATTTCGACGTCAGCTTTATGGCATGGGTATTGCTCGGACCTCTCGGTCCGTTCATCGCTGAAACCTACAAGCTGTCCGCCACGCAAAAAGGATTTCTCGTGGCGCTGCCTTTGCTGGCAGGATCTTTCTTCCGTCCGATTCTTGGTGCTTCTTGGCCCGCGCCGCGCCGGAATTCTGGGACTCGCCTTAACACTGGTGCCGTTACTTCTGGGATGGAGGTTCGCATCGAGTTTGCACAGCTTTTATCTGATCGGTTTCCTGCTGGGAATCGCTGGAGCAAGTTTTGCTGTGGCCCTGCCCCTCGCAGGCACGTGGTATCCGCCGGAGTATCAGGGCTTGGCAATGGGCATTGCGGGGGCTGGAAATTCTGGCACCTTGCTGGCCACGCTCTTCGCTCCGCGTTTGGCACAGGCGTTCGGGTGGCCACGTGCGTTCGCGCTGGCTATGGCGCCGGTAGCATTGGTCCTGCTTTTTTATTCATTGATGGCGAAAGATAGTCCGAAACGCCCGCCGCGCCCGGCTTGGCGCGACTACGTTGCGGTGTTTCGCGAAGCAGACACAGGCTGGTTCTGCTTCTTCTATAGCTTCACCTTCGGCGGCTTCGTCGGACTGGCAAGTTTCCTGACTTTGTTCTTTCACGACCAATATCACCTGCCTAAAGTACGCGCCGGCGATTTCACGACCATCATAGTGATCGCAGGCAGCTTTCTGCGCCCGGTCGGCGGCTGGCTTTCCGACCGCATCGGTGGCTACCGCCTGCTCCTGGGACTCCTCGCGGGAGCGGGCTGCAGCCTGGCTGCGATCAGCTCATTGCCCGCGCTTCCCATCGTCGTGCCTCTTCTGTTCTTGTGCATGGGAATGCTCGGCATGGGAAATGGGGCAGTGTTTCAGCTCGTGCCGCAGCGCTTTGCCAAGCACGTCGGCGTGGTCACGGGCCTGGTCGGAGCCGCTGGGGGATTCGGTGGATTTCTCTTGCCTTCGTTGCTGGGAACAATCAAGGACCGGACGGGCGAGTATGGCATCGGCTTGCTCGTCTTCGCGATTGCGTTCTTCGTCGCCGCGGTCATGCTTTTCCATCGCGGGCGCGCGTGGAGCCAAAGTTGGGACGTGGCATCAGCCAGTCGAGCGGGAATCTTCTCCTACCGCGAACTGGGCAGAAGCTTGGTCGCTGCTGATGAGAGTTGATGAGGCAATCTTTGTGAGGGGCCCCAGAAGGACCCCAGTTTTAACTCGTGACAGAAGTCGTGGAGATAGCTGGCTTACAAAACCCATACGTACTTTCAGGAGAACAATCATGCACCGCTCATTCATTTTTGCCGCCGCCTTCATATTGTCCGTCGTAACGACTCTGGCTGCTCAGCAACCCCCATCAACCGCTCCGGCTGCATCAGGCAACAAGCTCCTCTCGGATGATCTGAACGGCGAGTTTCCCAAGTGGCTGCGTCTGAGCGCGGAGTATCGCGCCCGAGTCGAAGGCTACACTGGGGGCGGGTTTAAGCCGAACAGCGAGGACGGCTATTTCCTGAGCCGGGTGCGTATCAATATGTTCCTTTTCAGGGCCAAGACGCGCATGTCTTCGGAAAAAATCAGAATCCAGCCGCGCCGCCGTATCAAGACTCGATGGACCTGCGCCAGGCTTACATCGAACTCGGCGATACTGAGAAAAAGACTGTCGGAATCCGCGCCGGGCGCCAGGAGCTGGCGTTCGGTGACGAGCGTTTGATCGGCAACGCGAATTGGCTGAATACTGCCCGCAGCTTCGATGGGTTGCGCGGAACGCTTCGTCACGGCGGATACCGCGTCGATTTGTTTGCCGCGCGCGTGGTCAAGTTGCAGAACGCAGAATTTGACTGGAGCACTCCCGGCAACAATCTCTACGGCATTTATGGCGGCATAGAGAAACTGGTCCCCAAAGCAACGGTGGAGCCCTATTTCCTGTGGCGGCGGCAATCCGGCCTTAAGACCGAACTCGGCACGCCCGGTATTTCGAACTTCGGTACCGTGGGCGTGCGCTGGGTCGGCAAGTTTCCTGCGAACTTCGATTATGGAACCGAAATGGATAAGCAAGCGGGATCACAGGGCACCGACACTATCAGCGCATGGGCCGGGCACTGGGTCCTGGGACAGACCTTGGTCAACGCTCGATTCAAGCCGCGGTTCTCGGTGGAATACAACTACGCTTCCGGCGACCGCAATCCCAAAGACGGCACCCGCGGGACCTTCGACCAGTTGTATCCGACGGCTCACGACAAATACGGTCTGGCCGATCAGGTAGGATGGAAGAATATTCGCAACGCCCGCGCCGGTGTGGATCTGAAGCTGGCGAACAAGTGGGGACTCACAGGCCGTTATGACGCGTGGTGGCTGGCCGATCCGCATGACTCTTTATACAGCGCCGCTAGCGCGGTAATTGCGCGCAATACTGCCGGCACCGCAGGGCGATTTGTTGGACAGGAACTGGACTCAGTCCTCGCCTACAATTTTTCGCGATACTTGCAGATCAGTGGCGGATACGGTCACATTTTCCCAGGAACGTTTCTGAACCATACGACGCCGGGAGACTCATACAACTTTCCTTACGCTTCCACGACGCTGGTTTTCTGAACCTGGAGTCGCGCTTTTTGCGCAGTGTGCTCGCAATTGAACTACGAGAATTACGTGTTATGACGAAGGGTAATTTCAGAGGTCTTCGCGTGCTGGCCCTCGAAAGCCGACGGGCGCAGGAGATCGCAAAGCTCATCACGAACTGTGGCGGCGAGCCGCTCGTGGCGCCGTCGGTACGGGAAGTTCCATTGGAGTCAAATCAGGAAGCTCTGGAATTCGTCGATGCTCTGAGAAACGGCCGCTTGGACATGATCATTTTTATGACCGGAGCAGGTGTGCGCGCACTGTCTCGCGCAGTGGAGAGCATTTGTTCGCGAGAACAACTTGCTTCGTTATTGAACAAGGTTACGATCGTCGCCCGCGGCCCCAAACCGCTTGCCGCGCTCAGAGAAATGGGAGTTCGTATCAGCCTCTCAGTTCCAGAGCCGAACACATGGCGAGATCTACTGGCGATGTTGGACGAAACAATCGACGCATTTCCTTTGCAAAGATGTCGCGTAGCGGTGCAGGAATATGGCGTCTCCAATCCGGAGCTATCGGCTGGCCTGGAAGAACGTGGTGCAAGTGTGACTCCGGTACGCATTTATGAGTGGGCACTGCCCGAGGATCTCTCTCCTCTTCAAGAAGCCATAGCGTCGATCATTCGAGGCGAGGTTCACGTGATGCTCGTTGCTTCATCGGTCCAGATACGCCACTTATTTCAGGTGGCTGAGAGCATGACCACCCAAAATGAACTGCGTGAAGCCCTGGCGCAGGCAGTCATTGTCTCGATCGGACCATTGACATCTGAGGAGTTGCGGGGCCGGGGCCTCAGTGTGGACATTGAATGCACACACCCGAAAATGGGTTTTCTAGTGCAGGAGGCCGCGGAGAAGGGCGGAGCTATTCTCCAAAAGAAAAGGGAGGCAGCAGTCGGCATTGCCAGTTTCATTCCGGCATCGTGAAAGTGAACCAGGCGGTGGTTTGTCGATGACTTCCCCGGCCGTTCTTATGAATAGCAGGACCAACTATGAGCGATGAGCCAATGTACCCGCTGTTCTTGAATCTGCGCGGAAGAAATTGCGTGGTGGTCGGCGGTAATGCGATGGCTGAAGCAAAAGTGCGTGATCTCTTGCAGGCTGGCGCGAAGGTCAAGGTTATTGCGTCCGAAGTTACGAATGCAATTGCCACGTGGGCGCGTACACAGCGTCTGCAATGGGAAAACCGGCATTACGAAACCGCGGATCTGCGCGATGCATTTGTGGTCGTGACTGCGGCCGGCAATAATGTCAACGCGGAAGTGTATGCGGAAGCCCAGACGAGAAACGTGCTTTGCAATGCCGTGGACGATGTCGAGCACTGCAATTGTTTCGCTTCCTCAGTAGTGCGCCGTGGTCCGCTACAGATCGCAATCTCTACTTCAGGCAACAGTCCGGCCCTCGCACAGCGCCTTCGATTAGAACTGGAACAGCAATTTGGGCCGGAATATTTCACTTGGGTAAAGAAACTGGGAGAACTGCGTCGCCGCCTGTTCTCAGAACCGGGCCTCGATCCCGACACACGGAGAAGAACGTTGCACGAGCAGGCCAGCGCGGCGGCATTCGAATCGTTTCGGCAATTGCGCAACCAAGAGATTTCTTAAGCTGAGGTTTGGACATCATGCAAACAGATGCCGGGCAATGGCCTGAGCGTCCTGAAGAGATGAACGCACAGCTGAGAGGTAAAGTATGCCTAGTAGGCGCCGGCCCCGGAGATCCGGAACTCCTTACCATGAGAGCGCTGAAAAGACTTCGCTCCGCAGATGTTGTGCTACACGATGCATTGATCTCTCCAGAGGTGCTTGCGCTCGCTTCTTCGGCAGCTTGTGTTATCAACGTGGGTAAGCGCTGCGGCAGCAAGAGTATCTCGCAACCGGAGATCAACACCTTGCTGATGAGCTTTGCCGCAAAAGGAAATCTCGTCGTGCGATTGAAGAGTGGTGATCCGCTGGTATTCGGACGGGGCGGCGAAGAACTTGATGCGCTTCGGCAAGCGGGCATCGACGTCGAAATTGTGCCCGGGATCACCGCGGCCGTGGCTGCCGCAGCAACCGCCCGGATTTCTTTGACAGATCGCCGCTATGCCGAGCAAGTGCTACTGATCACCGCCCACCACGCTCCCGGCAAAGCGCGGCCCGATTGGCGTGCGCTGGTTTCCTCGCGAACGACCATAGTGGTATATATGCCGGGTCAAACCAGGGATGTCGCAGAAGGTTTGATTCATGCAGGTTTGAATGGCCAAACGCCATGCATCGTCATTTCACAAGTTTCGCTTCCGGAAGAACAGTCGTATAAAACAACACTCGCAAACTTGCGCGATACGGCTCAACTTCCCGCACCTTGCCTCTTAATCGTAGGTGAAACTGTGGCAGCTTCCACGCTCGCCGAACGCCAGCCCCCCTATGACCAGACATCGGAGACTGAAACTGCGACCGGCATCAGATACTGACAGTACGGATCCCTGGGTCAACCATTCTGCGTCGATGGGCAGACCCTCCTGATCCGCATTGCCGCGTCGGGAGTTCAGCTTGCACAGATCGTTTGTTCTCCAGAATAAGTGCGATAGAGTTTTCCATGCCAAAGACACTGTGATGCAGCCTTGATCTGCCTGACGAGAATTTAACAATTTCTTTACGCATCACTGACGTTGAATCAGCAACTCTTTCCTCCCGCAGATTACTCTGAGTATTCGCGAATGCCTCGCCCTGAACTAGAGCGCGGCGCGGGTACTCGTCCCGCCTGCAGCAAATACTTCGCTAGCTTCTTGCTCGGCAATGGGTATGAAGGTGTGTACAACCTCAGCGTCGAACTGAGTTCCGACACTCTCCAGAAGTCGGCGGACTGCTTCGGCGTGTGGAAGGCCCTTTTGGTAGCAGCGGTTTGAAACCATTGCGTCGTAAGCATCGATGACTGAGACAATGCGGGAGACGATCGGGATGTCTTGTCCTGGCAACCCCGCCGGATACCCGGTCCCGTCGACGTTCTCGTGGTGATGCAAAGCATACAGACTCGCCTCTTCGAGCCCGGGGAACAAGCGTAGGATCGACCAACTGTATTCAGGATGCCGGTTAATCAGGGCGCGCTCCTCGGCCGTGAGTGGCCCTTGTTTTTTCAGAATGGAGTCCGGAACTCCTATCTTGCCAATATCGTGGAGCAGGGCCGCAACTTCGACCTGATACATATGGTCTTCGGGAATATTCAGTTTCCGAGCCACTCGGATCGCCCACTCCGCCAGGCGAGTGCTATGCACTCCGGTACTGATGTCCTTAAGGTCGAGCAGTTGGTTGAAGGCGCAGATAAGAGAGTTACGGAATTTGAGGTGCTGCTCTTCCAGCTCTTTAATCCGGAGGATCAAGGAGCTGGAATGTGGTGACGGAGGATCGCCAATTCCGGCGATCCCCGTTGTTGCCACTACGCTTTCGCTTTCCATCAGTGGCATGACTGCACGGCCTGATACGTGTCCAGACGCCCATATCCCAGTTGCGGATCGGAAATGGCCGCCGCATGCGCCAATCCCGATGCGACTTTAGAACTGGTGCAGTTCCCGTTAACGCCCAGCATTAGAGCGGCGGTTCCACTAACGAATGGCGCACTGAACGAAGTTCCCCATCCGGCGGCGTAAGTGCCCCACGGATAAGTGGTCATCACACCTTCGCCGGGGGCAGCGATCCACACTGGGGGCGCGCCGTAATTAGTGAATACGGACTGAATGTCCGAGTTCGAGGTAGAGGCAACGTCGATCACGGACGGCAACGCGCCGGGATATGCAGCCACTTGCTGGCCGTCGTTTCCAGCCGACGCCACTGAGATCACTCCCTTGCTGTTCGCATACTTGACAGCGTTGGCGAGCTCCGCCGAGTAGCTCGGATAGTCGAAGCTCATGTTGAGTACTTTGGCGCCGTTTTTCACTGCGTAGTAAATCGCCCGCAGAATATCGGAATCGTAGCCTGTCCCAGCGGCGTTGAACGACTTTAGCGGCATGATCTTCGCTTGTGGCGCGACCAGATGCACGATACCGGCGGTCATGGTTCCATGGCCGAATGCGGAATACGACGAACCATCAAGCACCGCCACCGTTCGCTGGTCGAGCACGGCAACCGTTCTTTGGTTTACTTGGGCGGTCTGCGCCTGGCTCAGGTCTGGCGAGGTGCTTAAGTCGGACTTCTCCGAGCCACCATTGGCATTTCTGGTGAAGTCATAGCCGGAGACGAGCAGGTTCTGCAAAACGGGATTGGTCGGATCCACACCGGTATCAATTACCGCAACGGTTACCCCGGAGCCGGTGGTGTGAAATGTAGACTGGGTCAGGCTCGTGCGTATCAACTGGTTGCCTGGCTGGGTCACGTAGCCGTGCCAAACCGTCGCGCCGTAATACGATGTCGGCGTCTCATCAGTCAGGTACGACGGTGCTGGTCCCGCATAAGCAGCCTGCGTATTGACGACCTGATCTATCTCAACATCAACAATGCCGAGCTGCAGGCTGAGCTTCAATAACGCAGTCACCGGATTCAAGATGGACGGGAAAGTCACCAGGAACAACTGTCCCTGCGGGTCGCCGAGGTTGCGCACGACATTGCATCCCAGCAACTGGCATGTCAGATTGATGCCTGAAAGTCCTAACGAATCTCGCACTACAAGGCGAGTTTGCGCCTGCGCCTGCGACGCACACAGCGGGATTAGGAAAAGCAGCAACCCGATTACGACACCCCGCCGAATCCATCTCGATTTTCCACCACCGGCTATCGCTTTCATTTTCACATTCTCCAGTTCGGGGGAGCATCTATCGTTACCGCATTCTAAAGTCACTTCTCGCGTCATGCTAATTACACCAGTAAGATCTCAACAGTAATCCGTCCCTGATTCCCAAGGTAATCTTATCCGACATTGCTTTGGCCCAAATTGGCCAACGGAATTCGAATTGTTTTGCGGCCCGCCACCTCGATCAAGAGCCGCAGATCGTCTTGCGCATTGACTTCAAGTTGGAACTCGCCTGACTCGTTAGGGCTGACCTCGAGGAACGGTTGTCCCTTTGGCGTCCAAAGCGCTATGGAAACACCCCTCGGCGAGACTCGTGGAAGGCGCTGGTCGAGGACCTGTCCCACTACGAGAATCTTGCCCGACGGCGACTGAGAGTCCAGGCGCAGATCCACAGTGAGTCCTTCTGCCTCATAGACCAATTGCCGCGCTACTGCTGCGCCGGAACGTATTCCCGCGGCTAGAGGTTGCACGAATGTGTCGAACAGCAGATTCGCCAAAACTGACGCCTGCTCTTGCGAATTGGTAGTGACGAATTCGAGTTTCACCATGCGCACCGCGCTCTCGGGGGGCATGTAACTTTTTTCATTGGAGACGATCGTTTGCAGTTGGTTCCAGACATCTGAGGTTGCTCCGCAATCGCAGCAGCCGCGAGCAAGATGCGATTCAATGTTTGCCTTCGTTTCGGACTTGCTGACTCCACGAACGAAATCAGCCCAGGCTTGCTCGGAGAAATGCTGCATTTACGAACCTCGCGCCTTCGGATTTGATGGTTGGCTCCCTCTGCCCCCCTCAGCGAGTAGAACCAGCTCATCTGATACATAAGGGTGAGCAGTCCAGAGGAAAATAGAGGGGGAACAGAAAAAAACCGACGCGAGCTTAAGCCTTTCCTATCAACGTGAAAGGAGCCCAGTAGTAGGGATGTGGGTAGCGCTCTCTTAATTCGGTCATGGCGCCCTGCAGTGCCAGCGGCTTGGAAAGGCCCTGCTGGAGGCGAGTGTAGAAGGAAACCATGAATTCCTTGGTGCTGCAGTCGTGAACGTCCCAGAGACTAAGGACTAATGATTGTGCTCCGGCCTGGAGCAGGCCGCGGACCAGGCCCACTACTTCGTCCCCGGGTCTTATGACATTTAGACCAGTTGCGCAGCCACTCAAGACGACCAGTTCGGCCGGAAGCTTGAGGTGGTACAGGTCATACAAACTCAAATGCGACCCTCCTAACCGGATAGAGGAAAACATAGGATTGTCCTGACGAAAATATCCGTGGGTGGCGATGTGCACAATCCGGCTGCCGGGCCCATGAGTCCGCAGAACGTCTTCGGTTGCGGCGGAGCCCATGAAGAGCTTCGCATCGGGCAGAATGGAGTGCAGGGCTTCCACCTCATCGACAATAGAGGGCGCTTGCGCGTCGGGAATGCCGAGGATCAGCGACTTGCCTGAAGCGTTCGCCGACTTTTGTTGGCATAACGCATAAACGCTAGCGCTGGGAGCGTACGACACCGAGAACTGATCTACCAGATAAGCTTCGCCATCGAATAAGGCATGGAAGGGAACGTAGTGGAGCAAGCCATGCGGCACAAAAACTACGTGTTTGCCGTTGAGCAAACCCCGCATCGGGGCGATCAGCTCTTGGTAGAGACTTTTCAGGTGTGCTTGCGTGGACCGGAGAAGTGGTTCCTGGAATGTGCTCACGTAATCTGGATCGAGCCGGAACTTTGAAAGCTGAAATTGCAACAGCTGCAACAATTTTTGCAGCCGCGACTGCACAGTCACTGGGAAGACCTGCAACTTGTCGCGGCGGAGCACGCAAGCGAGGATGCAGTCTTGCACACAGAAATACTCCACCAAGGCAGTATCGGTGGAAAGGGCCGCCTGAATCTCGTCGAGCGAAACATTGCTGGGCGCCTGCAAGCCCGCGTCGCTTATCTCAGTAGCAGTAGCTTCTTGGGCAGCGCGCAATAGGTCTTTCTCCCGTGCCCGGGCGTGCTGCTCGAGTGCCTGAATCCTGTCCGGCGATCGTTCTTCCGCGCGGAGCTGCTCTCTTTCAATCAGGTTGTAATACCAGTTGAGCTCCTCGCGCAGGTTGCGGATCAAGCGCACCAGCTCGCTTTGTCCGGCGTCGGCTTCCGAGGGCACGTGTACGGGTTGCAGTAGAAGATCCATGAGGCTGCGGGATTTTGCCTGCTCGATGTAGGTGAAAGCTTCTTCCATCCCATTAGGCCGGCGGAGACAGAGGTCAATGAGGTTCTCATAGACTTCCAGTTTGTCATTGAAGAAGGCAATCTTCAGTTCTTCGCCGCGCAGGTTTCCGCGGAGCATCTCGAGGAGACTTCGAGCACGGCAGTACGCTTCGTAAGCACGCTCGTCGTTGCCGGCTGCCTGCTCGATCTTGCCCGACAGGAACTCAGCTTGGCAGGCCAGCACCGGCCTTCCCAATTCTTTCAACTGCTGAAGCACAGAATCGCAGTGCTGGCGTGCTGCCGGAGAATCATTCAGCCGTAGCGCGATACGTGCGAGAAGCAATTCCGCCAAAACTGCCTTGCTTCGCATCGTGGACCGGCTGAAGAAATCCCGAGCAGTAGCGCAAAGACGGCGGGCCTCGAATAGTCGGCCCTCATTGAAGAGCACCAGGCCCTGATACAAGTCAATCAGCGAAGGCCAGACCTCGTTTTTCTCGGCGACAAACATTTCTTTGGCTCTGGTAAAAAGCTTCAAGCCCTCAAACGCCTGCCCTCGCTGGCTGGCGGCAATGGCGGCGAAGGCGAGGGCTTTGGCGGCTTCGTAGCCGAACCCGAGCTGCTTAAATGCTTCATGAGCTGCGGGCGCAAGTTCGGCGGCTTCTCCAGTGAGGTTGAGTTCGAGATAGATTTCCGCAAGATCCAGATTGCACAGTGCCATCTGGTATCCATCGCCCGCTTTTTTTGCGCTCGCCGCTGCATCGCGAAGCATCTGGATTGCGCGTCCGTACTCGCCGCGCAGGAAATAGAGATACGCGATGTTGTAATCGGCATAGGCGACCAGGACCGGCATACCCTTCTGTTCACAGTGTTGGCGTGCCCGTCGGTGAAGTTCCAACGATTTCGCAAACTCGTTCAAGCTGATGTGACAAAGCGAAAGGTTGCTCAGAACAGCGGCCAGACCTTCAGGATCATCGTGCGATAGGAGTTCGTTGTAGGCTCGCTCGTAGCAAGCCTGAGCCTCGGTAAAGCGATCCTGCCGGTGGTAGATGTTGCCGATGTTGATTTCTAGCCGGGCGAGTCGCCAGGTGTTCCCTTGGTTGGCGAAAATCGTACGAGCGCGCTCGCCAGCAGCCAGCGCCTGATCGTAGCGTCCCAGCAAAAGCAGCGGCTGGATGGACCCACTTAGAGTGCGCGCCAGTTCGAGCTGCTCGCCAGCCGCCTCAAATAGCTCAGCGGCCCGCTCGTGCATCTCGATGGCACTGGAATGTTGGTCTAGCGTGTAGAGTGCGTTGGCTTTGGCGCGTAGGCTCTTGGCCAAAGCAATCTGGCTCCCGGCCGTCTCCGCCACCAAGATCGCGATGTCCGCCATGCGCTGCGCATTGGCGGCGCTTACATGGACCTCTTGTCGTACACGGTCAGTTAGATTGGAGACAAGCTGTTCCCAGTCGAGCACCGGATGCTGCGCGATCAATTGTTGGCGGCCAGCGTCATCGTCAAGCGCTAGCAAACGCTCGATCATGGCGTCACATTCGGTCCGCTGGACTGCTTTGACGCTCACTTAGAACCCCATGTTCTCTAGCAGTTGTTTAAGCTTGCCCAAGCAGCGGCCGCGAATAAAGCCAATAGAGCCGGTAGCGAGACCGAGTTCTTTTGCGACCTCTTCGTACGGACGGGCTGGAGTTTCAAAAAACAGCATACGGATCATCTGTCCGCACCGTGGCGACAATTCTGCGACCGCATCGCGGACCATCTGCTCTTTTTCCAGTTGGACAAGCAGGTCGTCGGGAAGGGTGGACGGACTGTTTTCAGGTGTCTCGCCCTCCTCCTCGGCCAGCGGCACGTGCCTTTCCGCTCTGCGCCGGGACTGAAGGCACTTGTGATAACAAGTCTGCATGAGCCATTTCGGCAAGGCGCGTGGCTCGCGCAGTCGCGGCAGGTCAGTGAGCAGGTCGAGGCACACCGCCTGAAGAATGTCGGCGGCATCATCGTAAAGACCAAGCTTGATGGGAATCGAAAAAATCAGGTTCTTGTACTTATCTACGAGCGCCGCCCAGGCTTGCTGGTCGCCCTTCAGGCATTCGGCTACCAAGCGATCGTCAGGCCAGGACGCGCGGCCTTCCCGCTGCATTTTTGGACCAGCAGTCACCGGATTCCGGCTCTTTCCACGCCCTTGGCTTCTTTGCGCAGATAGAGCTGGTCGGCGTTCCAGAGGGTGTAATGATCCAGCACTGCGGGGTGAAAATTGCCGACCTGGGCCTTGGCACCTGTCAGAACGTTAGGCGTGGCGAGAAAGATGAAGGGCAGGTTGTCCGCGATGAGTTGCTGAACACGATCATAAAGGCGCTTTCGCTTGTCGTAGTTCAGTGTGATCAGCTGCTGCTGCATCAGTTGATCAACTTCACGCTCCCAGTCGCTGGCAGGTTGCGTTTCTCCGAGATGCCACAGATGAGTGGCGCCGCTGGAGAGCCACACATTCATTTCAGGATTGGGGTCCGGGTCTCCGCCACCCAATGCCATGACGGCAGCCTCGTAATCGAAACTCTGGAACACTCGGTCGAGCATGGCGCGAAAATCGAGGGGGACTACGTGGACCTGCATGCCCAGATGCGCCAAGTCGTCCTGTACTAGCGTCGCCATCTTCATGCGTTGCGTGTTGGTGGAACTAGTAACGATGGAAAACTCGACTGCTTTCCCCGAAGGGTCGAGCAATTGGCCAGCACCGTTCCAGGAAAATCCGGCGGATTTGAGTAGCTGTCGGGACGTGTCCAACGAACGCTGGGGATGGGGAATGGCTTGGTTCAGCCACAGCTTATTGCCTGGACCAACGTTGCCCCAAAGGGCCGTGCCTCTGGCGCCATACACCAAGCGCACTATCGAATCGCGGTCGATGGCCGCCGATACTGCCTGGCGAAATTTGAGATCTCGAAACCACGCCTGCTTGCCGGAAATGGCATCCAGTTTCTTCGTGCTCAGATCGTTGAGATTGAAAACCAGAAAGTTGTATTCCAGGCTGGGGCCAAGATCTACCAGCTGTGAGCCGGTACGCGTTCGCTCTCGCGTCAGCAGGGCAAAATTCTCCGCACTGAGGCGGCTTACCATGTCGGTTTCGCCAGCTTCAAAGCGCATTACCTGAGCGTCTTCACTGCCGACAAAAAGAAAAACCAGCTCATCCAGATATGGGAGGCGATGATTGTCATGATCGGTCTTCCAGTAATAGGGGTTGCGCTCCAATACGATGCGCTGCCCCGCGAGATATTCTTTGACCCGGAAAGGACCTAAACCAACGACTTCAGCAGGCGAGGTATTTAGAGTCCAGCTCTGGGCGAAACGCCCTTCGCGATAAGGTTCTTCCAAGATGTGCTTAGGCAGCATAGCCAAGCCATCGAAGATCCTTTCTGCGGCGGCATAGGGTCGCGGCAGAGTGAATCGGATTGTGTACTGATCCAGCTTGGTCACGATGAGCGGCTTGTCGTCAATGATCAGTAAGTCGCGCTGCGGCGAATTCACCGCTTCATCGAGATAGACGGTAAAAGAGAAAATTACATCATCGGCATCGAACGGATATCCATCGGAAAATCGGATGCCCTTGCGAAGTTTGAGGGTGAAGGTGCGGCCGTCCGCCGATGCAGTCCAAGACTTTGCCAGCCCGGGCTCGGTTTGCTGCGTCGCCCGATTGATAGTGATCAAGTCGGACATGAGCCGGCCGATTACCTCACGGGAAACGGCGTCCGTGGCGGTGACCGGATTCAGAGTTTTGGGTTCGGAGCGCTGGCCAATGACCAAGTGTCCGCCGTAGCGGCCAACGTCGCCGTCCACACGCTGCAATTCCTCAGCCGGATTCAGCGGCGCAGGGGCGGGTGCCGCAACAACGAACGCGGTGGTGGTGAGCAGACACAAGAAAAGGGCAAGGCGAGCTATGAGTTTCATAACACCCTTCCCCACAGAACTCTGTTCAGATTGAATGAGATTTTAACCGCAAATGGAGCGCATCGGCCAGCAACCAATAGATTACGGAGGTAACGATAAGCGCGCCTGCAGGAGCCAGCAGCCAGCCGTAGGACACCAGAACGTTATATTGCTGCAGCGTGCTCAACATGTTGCCCCAGCTCGGCACTGGTTCGCCGACCCCTAGTCCGAAGAAGGAAAGCGTCGCTTCAGCCCCGATATACTGGGGAACTAGCAGCGCCGCTTGAGTCAAAAGAACTCCAAATGTTTCGGGGAAGACATGGCGCCGCAATAAGTAGAAGTCTGAGGCTCCAAAACCTCGCGCTGCCGATACGAAATTACGCGACCGTGCGCTGAGAACCACTCCTCTAATGAGCCGTGCCGGCCGCGCCCACCCGAGCAAGCCGATTACAGATATGAGAAGCAAGAATGTTTCAGCCGGGCTGAGGTGGAGTGGCAGGAAT